>Ga0172382_10003195_pt1 | contig 26243 bp, 13 predicted proteins | sample Leawel138RmetaG_FD_122245 | JGI IMG/M metagenome (GOLD analysis project Ga0172382, IMG submission 122245) | Leachate microbial communities from a municipal landfill in Southern Ontario, Canada - Leachate well 138R metaG | ecosystem: Engineered > Solid waste > Landfill > Unclassified | place...
ATAAGATCAAGGTTATAAAACGAGAATCATATGGCTTTCACGATTTAGAATACTTTCAGCTGAAGATCAAGCAAAGATGCAGTGGGAAACAAGAAAAAGGTCAACACTTACGGAGATGAACCCTCAAGATTAAACCCAATCCAGTCATATTTGAATACCAGCAGTATGAGCGGGACATAACCGTAGAAGTAAGTACATCAGGTATAGGAAAACTAGGGCTAGATACGGCTACGCTGATCTTATACAACGACGCAGAGAAAGAGATTTGGAGAGAGGTTTCGGATATTAGCACCACTATTCCCTTTGTTGTGCCGGGTATCTCTAAGAGCTTTACGGAGACTATTAGTCTCCCCGAGGAGTACCAGTTGATTGGCCTCGTATCGTATCAGGAGAACCTCTTGGGCAAGAAATTCTTACTTGAAATTATCCTTGAAGGTTCCAAAACCACACAGGCATCGGTAGATATTAGCTTTCAGTAAACAGTATGCAAGCCCATTGAACGATGGGCTTGTCTTACTTCTCGCTATTTTTGGCTAACAGGACTCGAGGCCAGCTGTGCCGCAATACTGCCATCCTTCCTAGGTCAAAAGCAAATCAATTTTCTTACCAGATTATAGTGTTATCCCGGATACCTGTCGCTTGCACTACACTTGCCGTTGGCATCAGCGGTAGGTATCGTGTCAGTCACTTTGTTGCATTAGTTGGTGGTACTTGGGCAACACTCAGTTACCCAATGCATAGTAGACCAACGGGAAGGTGGACTGGCCGCGGGGACTACCTGGTTATGCTAAGGATATGCGCAGCTTAGGTAAGGCTATTTCAGGTCAATTGTTGACTATTAGCCATGGTGGTCACCGTATCTTCGTCATTGTTCAAGTTGGTTGTACTTGGTGGCTTGCGCGGAGCAGATGCTTTAGCACAAATGAGTAGCAAACAGCCTGTTTAGTTGGATTATCTTTGTCCTAAAGGGATCGCGACTGTGGGAATCATCCAAATTCATTTTAGTGTCAGGGCAAGGACATGCTCACAGATTGGCGAAATACGTAGTGGATAGTCTCATAGCTTCTAGGATCGAGTAACCGAAAAGACATGTGGGAGTCCGGTTTGCTGGTAGCTCCGAAAGACTAGCAAATGCATTTCCGTGACTTTTCCTCGTTTTTGTATGATATAATCTTCCCTAGATGTTGGCTACGATAGGGCTTACTGCTTATACTGTGACAACTAAGGAGTGCCCTGCCGAAATTGGTTACCTAAGGAGTGCCGTACAGTCCTTTACCATGACAGGTGCTAGCCCCGCAGTTTTTATTGATGGGAAATACTAAGAACTAGTAAGGTAAGAAAGAGCCAAGGGCATAGAGGAAGGATTAGGGCCTGCAATTTAAGCTGTCTGCCGTAGGACATCGGGTCTAAGCTTGGGGACCGTCGGCAGGGCAAACCAAGAATCCGCCGTTTTTCGGCGTGGGGGAGAGTCAAAAAAGGGGATCTTTGGATTATGCACTTATTGAAGACTTTTGTCTCGTATTATAAAACAGAACGTTGGTTGTTCTTACTAGATATGATCTGTGCGAGCTTGATTGCGGGAATGGACCTGACCTTTCCGATCATTACGCGCATGTTCATGAAGGATTTCATTCCGAACCAGAATATGCGGGCGGTTCTCCTATGGGTAGTGGTCTTATGTGTCCTATACGTGGGTCGGCTTTTTTGCCAATACGTAGTGGACTACTATGGTCATGTGATGGGTGTGAACATGGAGTATCACATGCGCAGGGATCTATTTACTCATCTGCAAACACTGGATTTTCGTTTTTTCGACGATACGAAGGTGGGTCATTTAATGTCCCGTATTGTCAACGACCTGCGGGATATTTCTGAACTGGCCCATCATGGTCCTGAGGATCTGTTTATTGCAGGCTTAATGCTCCTTGGTTCCTTTGCCTATCTGATGACGATCAATGTACCCTTAACCCTAATTGCCTTTGCTTTTGTTCCCCCTATCTTTTTGTATGCGAGCTATAAGCGCACGGCTATGACCAATGCCTTCACGCAGGAACGAAAGAAAATTGCCGATGTAAACGCTGAGGTGGAAAACAGCCTCTCTGGTATCCGGGTGGCCAAGAGTTTTGTGAACGAAGATTATGAGGAAAGGCGTTTTGATCATGCCAATGTAGCCTTCAAATACTCAAGGTATGAAGCCTTCCGGGCTATGGCCGAGTACTCCTCGGGGTTGAACTTTTTGACTAACATATTGAATGTAGCGGTGCTTGGCGCGGGCGCCTGGTTTATGTACCGAGGATACATCGACTTAGCTGACTTGACTGCATACTTGATGTTTATTAGCTTCTTCTTGCAACCAATCCGTCGCTTGATCAACTTCACACAACAATACCAGCAGGGAATGACGGGTTTTGCTCGGTTTACTGAATTGATGAGCATTCAACCTAGTATCAAGGATGCGCCTGATGCCATCTGCCTGGAACAGGTTTACGGGGAGATCGCCCTAGAGAACGTCTCCTTTCGGTATAACGAGTCCCAGGAGGTATTAAACGATATCTCCCTGGTAATCCCGGCGGGAGCAACGGTGGCCTTTGTGGGACCCTCGGGTGGTGGTAAGACTACTTTGTGTCATTTGATCCCGCGGTTTTACGATGTAACCGATGGGCAAGTTCTTCTCGATGGCAGGGATATCCGACAGATACAACTCCAATCCCTCCGCGGGCAAATAGGTGTGGTACAGCAGGATGTATTTTTGTTTACGGGGACAATCCGTGAAAACATCCTCTATGGTGATCCGAGTGCCTCGGAAGAAGAGATGATCACCGCGGCGAAAAAGGCCCAGATTCATGAATTTATTAGTACCCTTCCCGACGGATATGACACCTACGTGGGGGAACGGGGAATTAAGCTATCTGGTGGTCAAAAGCAACGAATCTCCATCGCTAGGGTCTTTTTGAAGAATCCACCAATCTTAGTCTTAGACGAGGCCACCTCCGCTTTGGATACGGTAACGGAGCAGGAGATCCAAGGGGCCCTGTTGGAATTGGCCAAGGATCGGACAACCCTCATTATTGCCCACCGTCTTTCCACCATCCGCCATGCGGATAAGATCGTGGTTCTTGATCAGGGGCGGATCAAAGAAGAGGGCAGTCACCAAGAGTTAGTTCGGCAGGGGGGGATGTATGCCAAGTTATATGAAGACCAGAACCTACCGGAACCATTAGTACCACAGACTTCCTAAGGGGCTTGGCAAGTTCGGCTTACAGGTACGAAAAGACTTGCCAATCTAGCCGGGTATAGCATATTGGCGCAGTTGGTTGTGAATTAATCGAATTGACCGGAGTGGGTAGGATACACATTGGTATTGTCCCCTTGCTGGGGCAACGGTTGGTAAGAGTAATCTGCAAACAACAAAGGAGGGTGCTTTCATATGGCAAAGGCGCAGGAACGGATGCAGTGGTTTAATGAAGCTAGATTCGGCATGTTCATTCACTGGGGGCTATATGCGATTCCAGCCCGAGGGGAATGGGTAAGAAGTAATGAGCGGATTCCCAAGGAAGACTACCAGCCATTCTTTCATGAGTTTAACCCCACCGAGTATGATCCTAAGCAGTGGGCCAAGTTAGCCAAGGAGGCCGGGCAGAAATACGTGGTGATGACCGCGAAGCACCATGATGGTTTTTGCCTCTTCGATAGCAAACTCACGGATTTCAAAGCGACAAATACCCCTGCCGGCCGGGATTTGATTAAGGAATATGTTGATGCCTTTCGGGATGAGGGTCTAAAGGTTGGCTTTTATTATTCAGTGATCGATTGGTACCACGATGACTATCCCGCCTTTGGCGATCGGCATCATCCCATGCGAGATAATCCTGCTTTCCGGGATCGGTCCCGGGATTTCTCCCGGTATCTTGAGTATATGCACGGTCAAGTGCGAGAGTTGCTTACCAATTACGGTAAGATCGACATCATGTGGTTCGATTTCTCCTACGATAATATGAGCGGAGAAACGTGGGAGGCAACAAAGCTGGTCGAGATGTGCCGGTTGCTCCAACCAGATCTGATCATTGATAACAGGCTTGGAGGAAACATTAAAGCAACTAAGCCTGAGCCCTATGCCGGGGATTTTGCCTCACCGGAACAGATCATCCCACCCCAAGGGATTCGTAATGAAAAAGGGGAGCCTATTCCCTGGGAGGCCTGTGTGACCTTGAATAACCACTGGGGTTATTGTGCCAGGGATCGGGATTACAAGTCGGCAAAGCAGGTGGTCAGGGGCCTTGTGGAATGTGTTAGCAAGAACGGAAACCTGTTGCTAAATGTGGGGCCCAATGCCCGGGGACTGATTCCGAGCGAGTCGGAGGAGATCCTGCGGGAAGTTGGTAAATGGATGGCAAGGAATGGTGAGAGTATCTATGGATGTGGTATGGCTGATCTGGTAAAACCCGAATGGGGTCGCTACACCCAAAAGGGTAATAAGCTATATGCCCATGTATTAGATCGGCCCATTGGACCGATTCCCTTGGCGGGACTAAATGGCCGGATCAAAAGGGCCCGCTTGCTAGCAGATGGATCGGAGCTGCGGGTGGGGACCCCCTGGAACGCAGTGGATTTTCCCGACTATGCCTTCATTAATCTGGGTGCCGCCAATTTGCCCGATGAAATAGATACGGTGATCGAACTGGAACTGTACTAACTGGTTGCAGCTTGGAGGTGTATCTATGAGGACGGTGCAGATCCAGGACGGGCAGTTTACAGATAGTGCCGGCAGATCTGTCATTTTGCATGGGATCAACATGGTCTGCAAGGATCAGGGGCGGAACTATATCGGTCCGTGGACCCGGGACGATTTTGCTAAGCTGAAGGAGTGGGGCCTGAATGTGATTCGGCTGGGGATCTTTTGGGATGGGGTGGAACCCCATCCCGGTGAGTATGATGATGCATACTTGGACCGGAATGCCGAGCTGATCAAGCTGGCCGCGGAATATGGGATCTGGGTCGTTTTAGATATGCACCAAGACCTGTTTGGATATCCCTATGGTGGTGGTGCCCCCTCCTGGGCGGTGCTAACCGATGGCAAACCACATGTTCCCACTAAAATATGGAGTGATGCCTATCTGCTTAGTCCGGCCATCTGGCAAGCCTTTGATAGCTTTTGGCAAAATCGTCCTGCGGTGGATGGCCTGGGACTACAGGATCACTACGCTAGAGCGTGGCGCTATGTTGCTTCTCGTTACCGAGACTATGATCACGTCATTGGCTATGACATCATGAACGAACCCTTTATTGGCTCAGCGGTGAACCAGATCCAACCGTTGATGTATGAGCAGTTTCACAAAGAGTGGGGACGGGCTAGGGAGGATATGGACTTCGATGAGCTTTTTGCAGCCTGGCTCGATCCGAAAAGGCGACCAGAACGTCTAGAGATTCTCAATGATGTAGGCAGATACGCCCGGGTCATTGGGGCAGTAACAAGAGGGTATGGACAATTTGAGTGGGGTATTCTGTCTTCCTTTTATCAGCGGGTGGCCGAGGCGATCCGTAGTGTGGATCAGGACGGGATCATTTTTCTGGAGACCAACTATTTTGGCAATATCGGGGTCCTAAGTAATATTCAACCGGTGCGAGATCAAAGGGGAACTAAGGATCCATCCCAAGCCTATGCCCCCCACGGATATGATCTGGTCACAGATACGGAATCTCCCGAAGGGGCTAGCCCCCAGCGACTGAGGTTTATCTTTCAACAGCATGAACTTACGAGAAACCGTCTACAAGCACCCATGTTCGTCGGTGAATGGGGTGCTTTTTACAACTCCCAGCAAACCAAAGACATTGCTTTGTGTATCAAAGACATCTTTGAGCAGTTGCTCTGTGGCGATGCCTATTGGTCCTACGAGGGGCCGCACATGGCGCAACTGCCATTCTTTCCAAGCATTAGGCGGGGATACCCTATGGCTGTATCCGGGAAGATTCAGCACTATTACTACGATGCTGACACCGGGTATTTTGAATGCACTTGGCAGGAGGACGGTGGAAATGAATCAACCACGATCTATTTACCCGATTGCACCAATCCAAGAGCATGGCAAATACAGTTAGCACCTGAAGGAAGCAGTTTCTCCCTAGAACCGCTCGGGGAGACTGCTTGCTACCTACACATTCCTCCGTGGAGCCCTTGTTGTGGTACTGTGCGGGTGTTACGGGTAGAAGGAACCGATTGAGTCTTGTATATGAGAACACCGAAGGAGGTAGTAAGGATGTGGAAAAACGTTGCGGCTGTTCTGATCTTACTGATCTTCGTTGTGGTAATCATTTGCACCATGCCATCGGCGGGCAAGGAGGAGTGGAACAATAACCCTGAGGTTTTCCAGGTGAACCGAGAACCGGCCCATGCTACATTTATTCCCTTTGCCGATGTGGAAACTGCCCTCAAACAGGATCCGAAGGATTCGCCGTATTACCTACTGCTAAATGGGCAGTGGTCCTTTCACTGGGCGGAAAATCCTGGGGCAAGACCGATGGATTTTTACAAAGAGGACTATGACATTAGCCAGTGGGATCAGATCAAGGTTCCTAGTAGCTGGCAACTAGAAGGCTATGATTATCCCATTTACACAAATGTGACTTACCCTTGGACGGGCTATGAGAATCCCCGTCCACCAAAGGCCCCCACTTTGTATAATCCCGTTGGCTCTTACCGGCATACTTTCACCATACCGGAGCAGTGGGAGGGGCGGGAGGTATTTATTAGTCTTCAAGGGGTGGAATCGGCTTTCTATCTGTGGGTCAACGGGGAACAAGTGGGATACAGCGAAGATAGTTTTACCCCTGCGGACTTTAACATTACCAAGTATCTACAGAAGGGTGAGAATACCCTGGCCGTTTTGGTGTATCGCTGGTGCGATGGTAGTTGGCTTGAGGACCAGGACTTTATCCGTCTTAGTGGTATTTTCCGGGATGTCTATCTCTATGCGAAGCCTAAGGTACATATTAGGGACTTCCAAGTGATGACGGACCTTGATGAGGAATATAAACATGGAATCCTAAGGCTAAAGATAGATGTGCGCAACCTAGGAAACGAGCCGGTTACAGCTTATCAGTTGGAGGGGATGTTGTATGATGCCAACAGACTTCCTGCTTTTGACGAACCGATCATTGCCGAGGTCAGTGTTGCCAGCCCAGGGGAAGTGAGAGTGGAGGCCGAAAGATTTGTTCAAAGTCCATGGAAATGGTCTGCAGAGGATCCCTACTTGTATACTTTGGTTCTGTCCTTAAAGGATGCGGCCGGGGAGAACGTAGAGACTGCCAGTTGTCGGGTGGGTTTTCGGGAGTTTAAGCTCGAAGGGAACCAGATGAAGATTAACGGTAAACCCATCATGTTTAAGGGTGTAAACCGCCATGAGATCCACCCGGACACCGGAAGGACCCTCACCAAGGAAAGCATGATTGAAGATATTCTTCTCATGAAACAGTTTAACATTAACGCAGTACGCACCTCCCATTACCCCAATGACCCCCTTTGGTATGATCTTTGTGATGAATATGGTCTTTATGTGATAGATGAAGCTAATCTGGAGTCCCATGGTGCAAATCATATCTTACCGAAGAGTGACCCGAAATGGCTAGCCGCATGTCTTGATCGGGTACAAAGCATGGTGGAGCGGGACAAGAACCATCCTTCGGTGCTCATCTGGTCCTTGGGGAACGAAGCGGGAAACGGTAACACATTCAAACACCTAGCTCAGTGGGTAAAGGAGCGGGATGCCACCCGCTTAGTGCATTATGAGGGGGATAACCGGTGGGCGGATATACACAGCACGATGTATACCCACGTAGATACCGTCGAGCAGTACGGGAAGGCCGGCACTAAACCATATATCCTCTGTGAGTATGCCCACGCGATGGGCAATAGCGTGGGGAATCTGCAAAAGTACTGGGATGTGATCGAAAAATATCCCATCTTGCAGGGTGCTTTTATTTGGGACTGGGTGGATCAAGCCCTGCGGTGGCCGATACCGGTCGAGCAAGTGGTGCTAGATCGAAGTGGATCAGGCTTTAAATCCGAGGTTGTTGGTGATTTGGTGGCAGGTAGATCTGGAAATTGTCTGAAGGGATATACCATACTACCCGATGTGCCAACGCTAAACATTACCGGGGAAGGATTAACCCTTGAGGCGTGGGTAAAGCCTGAGGGTGCTCCCGAGCATGATCATGTGCTGATCGCCAAGGGAGATACCCAGTTCGCGCTTAAGTATACCGCCAATTACGTCGGGCAAAACCGCAGTGTTATCGAGTTCTTTATCTATGATCAACGGGGTCCAGAATGGATTGCGGCGGTGGTGAATACTCCAGCGGATTGGTTTGGGAATTGGCACCATGTGGTGGGCACCTTCGATGGGCAAAAGCTGCAGCTTTACATCGATGGGAAGCTACAGGCTGAAAGGACCACCGATGGGAAGATCACGCCTAATGCTTATCCTGTGGGGATCGGCCGGGATATGCAGACTGATCGTAGATTCAGAGGTCTCATCGATGATGTCCGAATCTATAACCGTGCCCTCACCCAAGAGGAAATCCAGGATACGAAAAGAACCTGTGATGAAAGCACTGTCCTGTGGCTAGATTTTGAAACCTTACATGTAGAGGATAGTGCAAAGAAACATTTCTTTGCCTACGGGGGCGATTGGGGAGATCATCCTAACGACGGGAACTTCTGTGCGAATGGATTAGTCTTTCCCGATCGGAGGGTACAGCCCGAACTAGATGAGGTGAAAAAGGTCTACCAGAACATTGGTGTAAAAGCGGTAGACTTACTAAAGGGTCAAGTTGAAATCCGAAACAAGCACTTGTTCACAAACCTGGAAGTCTTCCGGATGGACTGGGAATTGCTAGAGGATGATCAAGTCCTTCAGAGAGGAAGCGAGGTGCTAGAACTAGCACCCCGATCATCCCAGGTAATTACCCTGCCCCTGAAAGTACCAGCAATAACGCCGGGCGCGGAATACTGGCTGAACATCAGCTTTGTACTAAGGGAGGATGCCCCATGGGCTCAGGCTGGTCATGAGGTAGCCAAAGAGCAATTGCAGATGCCCTTTAGAGAAGCTAACCCCAGCTTGGCAGTGATACCCAGTCTAGACCTTGTGGAGACCTCTGAGGAGATCATGATTCAAGGTGATGATTTTCGTATCCTGTTTGATCGGGCCCTAGGGACCATCTCCTCCTTTAGCTTTAGGGAGCAGGAGCTAATCGCGCAAGGTCCCATCCCCAACTTCTGGAGGGCGCCGTTAGATAATGACAAGGGCAATGGTATGCCCACGAGGACTGCCACGTGGCGGTATGCGGGGCAGAAAAGAAGTATCGATCATGTGACTGTTACCAGGCTTGATGAGGGAAGGGTCCGGATCACAGTTAATGCTACGCTACCAACCCAGCGTCCTTCATCCCACAAAATGTCCTACACTTTCTATGGTACTGGCGATGTGACGATTACCAGTACGTTAGTACCCGGTCCGGGTTTACCTGAGATACCCGAGATCGGGACAATGCTGACATTACCGCGGGAGTTTGAGCACATAACGTGGTATGGACGGGGTCCTTTGGAGAACTATCAGGATCGACAGACAGCTGCCCATGTGGGCGTATACACAAGCACAGTTGATGCTCAGTTCATTCCCTATCTGGAACCGCAAGAAACAGGGAACAAGACAGATGTCCGTTGGGTGATGCTTACTAATGATGAAGGAATTGGACTGCTGGCGGTGGGTATGCCCCTTCTGGAGGTAGTTGCCTTACACTATACCCCGGAGGATTTATCCGGCGCAAGTCACCCGCACAAGCTGGTACGCCGGGATGAGACTATCCTGCGGCTTAACTACAAGCAGATGGGAGTTGGCGGTGATAATAGTTGGGGTGCAAGACCCCATCCTGAGTTTACCCTGTATGCGGACAAAACCTACGTGTATAGCTATAGATTGCGTCCCATTGATCTGGCTACTCAAATACCGATGGAATTGAGTAGACTGCTTCTTAAATGAATCTAGAACCTTAAACGGTAGTGCTGATGAGTAAGGGGCAGTCCTACAGGCTTAGGACAAGTTGCAGGATTACATGATTTATCTAGTGAAGTAGGTAATGAGGGTTCCTTACTTGCAGAAATCCGGATTACCACATGATCAGTAGTCCTGAGTCATCAAAGGATGTTGTTTTTCTTTGTACAGCAGTTAAGCCAACGATTTTGATCGTTGGCTTAACTGTAGACCGGTGTATTTCAGAAAGTACAGGTTATCTAGGATCGAACCAGTACACAATACGCCACCATGATCTAAGTAGCCCTATGGCAGGCCGATCATGCGTAAAGGAACAAGTAAGGAGTGGGTGTATGAGTTGTTCAGAACACGGTGAGGATCGCTTTATTGAGTTTGTGGTGAGGAATCCAGACCTTAGGTTGGAGATGGAGCAGCTGAACGAGGAAGGACAAAGGCTACTCCGTGAGTATGATCTTGAAGGCGCCTACGCGAAGTTTCAGCGTATCTTGGAGATATGTCCTTTTTCACCGGTAGGCCACAACAACGTCGGTGCTTGTTACTATTACCAGGGGGATTACGAGAAGGCCGCGGCGCATTTTCGAAAGACTGTGCAGGACTATCCCGATTATGTATTCGCATTGGCAATGCTTGCCCGCTGCCAGCAAGAGTTGGGTGATGTTAAGGGTGCCCAAGGTACTATGCGCCGTGCCGTACGGGCCTACCGGCCCGGGAACCCCCAACGGGGTGATGAAGTAGATACTGTTGAAGTGATCTGTGAGTCCTTTGCCCATCTGGAAGATGATCGGGGTTTGTTTGACTTCTTTCGTCGGTATGGTGGAAATCGGGGGATCAGCTGGCCAGTTGTGGCACGAGCCGGTGTGGCAGCCTTTAATCTCGGACGGTTTGCCCAGGCGCGCCGCTATTGGCAGCAGGCCCTAGATAGACAACCAACTACCGGTATTCTGCAAAGTTTCATGTTCACTGCAGAGCTTGCTGAACTGAGAAAGGTTCCGGAGTTTCGCTTGGACTACGAGTTGCAGATTCCCGAGGAGCTGAAAGACATCAAAGACGATGGACAGTTAGAAGACCCCAAATTGCTTACGGGAACTCTTAAGACAGTTCTTGTCGAAGGGCTTTGGACCGAAGATGAAGTGATGACAAACGCGGCGATAGAGGTGCTCACCCGTTCCAAAGAGCCGTGGGCCGAGGATGTGCTATGGATGCTTTTTGATGATCCCCAGCTTTCACTAGATACGAAAATGGCAGCTTGTGTTGCGTTAGTACGTAAAGGCGTCGTAAGTCCCGGGGACCGCATCAGAATGAATGTTGACGGATTAGTGCAAGATGTGGTTATTCGGGATAGACTGGCCGAATATGAGGGTGATCCCAAGGTAATCGCAGCCTTCAAGAGAGGAAAACAGCTCCAGGAAAAGGGAGACCTGGAACAAGCAGGATGGCATTATCGCAAAGCCATCGAACAAGATCCGAATTTCGTGCTGCCACGTCTTAGGCTCGCCGAGGTGTATATGGGACAAGAACGATGGAAAGAGGCTAACGAAGTCCTTAGTGGCACGATGGTCAGCGACATCGAGGAGTCTGACCTGTGGCGCTATTGGTGGTTAGTGGGTGAGACGGTATTCCATCTTGGTCAGTACGACAAGGCCCAGATGGCCTTTGACAAAGTCCGAGGTGCTATTCCCGATGGACTTGAGGAAGAGATCCAAGAGTGGCTTGAGGCAATAGAGGCGGAGATGAAGAAGGGCTAATCACAGGAGGATTAGGTAGAAGACCCTTGCAGCACGGGGTTTCAAGACTGCGACATCGATTAGAGTATGCTCCCATCCCTGTGGTTTGCCTCATTAGAATACGTGGTATCAGCAGATGCGTCGGTTTCGAAACCGACGCATCTGTGGTCTTGTCACACTCTGGTTTTCTCTTTATGAAATACATCGTAAAGGACAGGGACAAACACGAGGGTCAATAGTGTGGCATAGACTAACCCACCTACAGCAGTGATGGCCATGGGCTGAATCATCTCTGTTCCGGCACCTACTCCGAAGAAGAGCGTTGAAAGGGCCAGAATGGTGGTCAATGCGGTCATGAGAATTGGCCGCAGACGAACGATCCCAGCCTCAATGATCGCTTCCTTTTTCCCCATGCCCCGGCTACGCAGTACGTTAATGTAGTCCACAAACACAATCCCATTATTGACCACAATACCGGAGAGGATAATTAGGCCTAAGAACCCGACAATACTGACGGGCTTTCCGGTAATGATCAGGCCTAAAAACCCACCGGTAAAAGCCAAGGGGATAGTAAACATGACAATAAACGGGGAGAGGAGGGATTGGAACTGGGCGACCATTACTAGGTAAATGAAGATGACCGCTAACACTAGCATCAAGAACAAGTCTCTAAAGGAATCGGTGATCATCTGTTGCTCGCCACCGAATTCGATGGAATACCCCTCGGGGACCTTGTAATTGGCTAATTTACTCCTGATCTCTCGGCTGATCAGCCCGATATTATATCCTTCATCCACCGCTGCGGTGACCGAAAGATACCTTTGCTGATTCTTTCTGCTGATCGAGGCATACCCGCTGGCCTCGTTTACATCCGCGATCTCACCAATCCGCAGGGTCTTGCCCTGGGGGGTGGTGACGGTTACACTGGCTAGTTCATCTCTAGTTAGATCCAAACTGCTGCGCTCGTCAGTGATGAAGACGTCATACTGATCGGGGCCAATGTTTAGAACAGTATCTGCATTAGCCGCCGATAGGATCTTGTTTAGCTGCATGAAGACTTGGGCTGCGGTAAGCCCCTGCGCGATACTCTTTTCCTTATCCACCCGAATTCTTATTTCTGGTGAGGTTTTCTCTATCCCATCGGATATTTCAATGATTCCATCAATCTCGGCTAGGAGCTTTGCAACGTCTTGGGCTATTGGCTCAAGGGTACCAAAATCCCGCCCCATCACTGTAAGCGCAATTGCACCTCCTGAAAGGGCTGCCATATCCATGTTGGATTCATTAACGCTGACTTCTGCTGGGGATGTCTTGGTGTTTTCTCGAATTAGCTGGGCAATGCGGCTTGAAGAGGTTGTGCGGTTTTCGTCTAGGAGGATATATATGGAGAGTGTCTCGTGATTGCCTGCACCACCCATACCCATGCCCATCATGGAACCGCCAAAAAACGCGCCAACTGTCTCGACCCCGTCGATGTGCTTGATTGTGTCCACTAACTCATCCGCGATTTCGGTAGCGTCAGTAAAGGATATGCCCTTTGGCATAGCCGCTTGAATCATCAGCTGTTCCGTATCCGCGGTGGGGAAAAGCTCAGTGCCCATACGGAAGGCTCCAATAATGCTGCCCACAAACAGGACTAGTACCAAGGCGAAGACGATCCATTTTTTGCTTAAGGACAGTTCCAGGATTCTTGTATATCCTGCCTGGACAGACTCTAAGAGTCCTCTTTTCCTTGGTTGCTGCTTTGCTAGTGTTCTTGAGGCGATCATTGGCACTAGAGTAAGGGCCACCAGCAAGCTAGCCGTAAGGGAGAAGGCGATTGTAAGGCCCATATCGGCAAAGATTTGCCTGGTCAATCCATGGAGGAATAGGATCGGGACGAAGACCGCGATGGTTGTCAGTGTGGAAGCGGTGATCGCACCAGATATTTCCTGGGCGCCCATTACAGCTGCATCCCGGGCACTTTTTCCCTCTTGACGCATCCGGTAAATATTCTCAATGACAACGATGGAGTTATCCACCAGCATACCGACCCCTAAAGCAAGGCCTCCCAAGGAAACAATGTTTAAAGATACCTTGCCGAAATACATCATAATGAAGGTGCTGATTAGGCTTATGGGGATTGCTAGGCCGACGATGAGAGTCGGTTTAATGTCCCGTAGGAAGATAAACAAAATGAGGATCGCAAGCAAAGCACCAATGAGCATATTTGAGGTAACGGAGTTGACTACGACATCAATATAATGGCCCTGATCCATTAGTGCGGTCATCTCAAGATCTTGATGCATATCCATTAGTTGATCCATCCGTTCCCTGATGCGACCGGCAACATCGGCGGTTGAATACTCGGTTTGTTTTTGAATCGTCAGGATGATTGAATCATGACCATTCACTCTGGAATAGGTGGTATCGGTACTGTCTTGCAACTGGATCTCCGCAACGTCACTTAAGGTGAGCGAACCCACAAAGGGCAAAGACAAAATGGGCAACTGCTCCAGTTGCTCAAGTGAATTAATCCCATCCCCAACTCGAACTAAATACGCGGTGCCTCCTTCGAGAAGATAACCGGCAGGCATGTTGAAGTTCTGCCCCTGTAAGATGCCTGAGATCATTTCTTTGGTCAACTCAAACTGGGCAAACTGCGCTGAGTCGTTATCTTGTAGCAGGGCACTGGGATCCATACCTGGTACCATCATTGATGAAAATAGTTTCGCCTGCAGCTTTGCCTTGGCGTCCTCGATCTTCTCATCCTTAAGGACAATATGGATCTCCTTATCGATTAACCCGGTAGCTGAAACAGAGGCAACACCCTCAATACTCTCAAGTTCCGGGATGACTACGTTGGTCAAAAACTGGCTGGAACTGCTAAGGGGTTTATCCTCTAAAGCTGCAGATAGAACCATCACCGGCATCATGTTGGGATTGAGCTTAAGAATCATTGGTGATTGTACTGAACTGGGCAAAAAGGTACTCATCATATCTAAGCTTTCCCGCATTTCGATCATGGCACTATCCATATTGGCGCTGGCATTAAACTCTAAGATGACAATTGAAACATTCTCACTAGATACGGAACTGACATTCTTGATGTTACTCAAAGAGAGCATCGACTGCTCAATCGGTCGGGATAGTCGGGTTTCTACTTCCTCGGGACTGGCGCCTGGGTATGTGGTCACCACCACTGCATAGGGTAGGTTAATATTCGGTAGCAGGTCTGTTGTCATATCGCTTAAGGAGACGATTCCCAAAATGATCACGATGATGACACCGATGACGACGGTATATGGTTTTCTAATGCTGAATTCTGATAGCATCGACTTCACTCCACTCAAACGTTAAGTAAGACCGAATCAACGGTCGAGGACATCGCAAAGCTTCTTAAGTCCCTTAATAATATCTATGAGATCCTCCCTAGGTACATCCTCAAACATTCCCGTAAAAAACTCTTCAAATTCAGTGCGTAATTCAGTAACAAGTTGATCCAGGTTTTCTGTTAGGTGAACTGTAACCACCCGGCGATCCGATTTACTTCGTTTTCGCTGGACCAAGTTTTCCTTTTCCAGGCGATCGACGATACCGGATATGGTACTGTTTGAGAGGTCCATTTTGTTACTAAGCTCAGTGATCCTCATAGGACCATGTTGTTGGAGGAGGAAAACCAAAGACATCTGGGGAAAGGTTAGTCCCATATTATCAAAATGGCACCTTGAATTCTTCTCCAATCTCCTTTTTATCAGATAGAGTGATTCAATGATGGTCTTAGGATAGTTTTCTTCCACTAGGAAACTCACCTCCTTCTGGCAAAGGATAAATGTATTTCGAGTACGAATAGTTCGTATTCGAAATATAACGCCTTCGAGTATACCCTAATGATGGTGCATCGTCAAGTTGGATTGTGCCGTTAATGTTAATCCTTAAACCCCCCCAAAGCACGAGAAATGAGCTTTCAAGGAGTCAGCCTCATAAATCGGTGGAAATAGGGGGACAACAACGACAGAAGACGGTTGGTTTTAAAGCTATTCAGACAGGATGACGACAGCAATATGTCTGTCATCCACGAGATACTAGGCCAGACTCGGTTCTTGCCACAAGGAGAGGCTTTCGGCGGTTAGAAAACTATACTAGGTCTTTTCCCGAGCTTGCGCAACTATGGTATATTTGTAATAGGAACAATTTAGAAGGCAAGGAACAAAAGGGTGCTCTCAATGAAGCACAGATGTTCAGCACAGGTACGCCAGCGTGGAGGAAATGAGATGAAGCCTCGGAGCAGAAAAAGGTTTGCTGTCTATTTGTTCTTTTTGGCCATAGTACTGTCTGGTTGTGACGGCAACTATACTCCATGGGAAAGGAATAAGGTTGTGCATGGGATAGAGTTTGCCAAGCTCAGATATGGCATAGATGATGGTGAGATACGTTCAATTATTGGATATCTAAAGGATGATACTGTGATTGATGGCTATCCCTGTGCTGCTGATTGGGTTCATTTTGCAGCCGATTGGCAACTGACCCTGTTTAGGTTAGCCAAACCCGCCGTGATCAACAACTATTCCTATGGAGCAGATACATGGATCCGTTTTGTGCATGATCGAGTTACTTGTGTGTTTCCTAAGAATACATCTGTTCAAGGGTACCTGTGCAGAGGTGGCGGGGGAGTAACTGGTGTTCATACATCCTTTTATGAAAGTGGACGACTGCGTTTCTTTTACCCTGTTGGGGATGTAGATATATGCGGGATCTGCTGTAGTGGGAGCGTTTTCTCGGGTATTGGCTTATACGAAGATGGCACGCTTAGGGAGTGTACCCTTATGCAGCCTGTTGTTATTGATGGAATATCCTATCCGAAGAACAGCCGTCTCACATTTGATGAGGCTGGGGCGGTAACATCGGCTTCTATTATGTGAGTGCACTTGTTTTTGGGTTAAAGGTCTTAATGTTATTACCTGACCTGTATTTCCACCGAAAAAGATAACCTTTGAAGAAGCTGACATTACTACCTAGTTCTGGTATAGTTGTACTGGTTAGATGTATGGAAAGGGAATCGTTGGTGCATACGAGAGACTATGCGATAGAAGGTGTATGACAGGAGCAAAATCACTAGGTTAGGTCTTGCTCTTAAAGTTGGATACCTTGTGTACGATCATTGCTGATTCAGGGAAAAGTATAGATTCACATAAACAGTTATGCTCAATGAAGTGAAGTGGTGATTAGGGTGAGATTGAGCTACATTATTGATAACGAAGACCTAAGCCCAGTGCTTATTATGTTGCTTCGGGTAGTATGTGCTGTTGCAGCCGTGTTGTACATCGGTTTTGGCTATGTTTATAGATTATTAGATGAGCAAAGTGTTGATCCAATACCCTTTGGGCATAGGATTCTTTTTGCTATTGCCTACCTTACTGTTTTTGTATTGTCCTATTATGTCCGACCGATCAAAAACCGTTACCTAGCCCATCTAGTACTATGTTTGGTCGTGGCCTCCTTTGCCCATACTGCTTTTTTGGGCGCACAGCTTGGTTTTATCTCGGGAAGTCAAGTGACACTATTAATGATTATCCCCTTAGCGAATGCCATATTGCAGAGTCGTAAGATCGTGTTATTGCTTAATCTGGCGTTTATTGGCATAGTTGTTGCCATGCTAACTAGTGGTGCTTGTGAATATCCATTGTTGTACTTTCTGGCGACGCTAATGATCACAGGCTCATCATATCTTATGGCTAGGGTACGGCACGGATATGCTAAACGCTATGAGGACCTGTTTAATCAGGCGCCCATCGGGATTGCTTCCCATCGGATCATCTGGGAGAAGGACAGAAAGCCTCAAGATTATCGGATCCTGGAGGTAAATAGGACTTTTGAGCATCTTTTGGAGAGGGAAGCTAAAGATGTTGTGGGCAAGACGGTAAGAGAGGTCATACCAACAATAGGTCCTGATTGGTTGAAGGAATATGCTAATCTGGCGACCAATGCCAATGAAGTGCATTTCGAGAAGTATCTAGAAGGAACAGGCAAATACTTTGAGGTTAAAGCCTACAAGCTCGATGGTAATCAGTTTGTGGCTGTGTTTAACGACACAACCAGGCGGAGACAAACAGAGGAAGCCCTAAGAAAGTCCCAGGAACAGTTGAAGTCCCAGAAACAGCTTTTGCAGACGATCCTAGACAATGCACCAATCAACATTTGGCTTACGGATCCCGAAGGGGAACCCCTGCTTATTAATCGACGGTTTCAAGATAGTACCGGTTGGGGGACAACGACCCCAAGCATAACCGAAGAAGAGCTGCTAGTCTGCCGGCGAACAGATCAGGAGGCTTTGGTCAGTGATTATCCCCAGGAGTACGAGGAAGAAATAACCTTTCAAGACAACACAAGACACATTGTCCGTACGATTAAGACCAGGATCGTCGATGAGAATGGACAAATAGTAGGTGTCCTCGGTATCGGACTGGATATTACAGAACAGAAGAAGGCGGAGGAGGAACTAAAACGGATCACGTTCCACGATTCCTTAACCGGTCTGTATAACCGTCGGTACTTCGAAATGGAAGTAAAACGATTGGATAGGGAGCGGCAGTTGCCCATAAGTCTAGTTATGGCCGATGTAAACGGCTTGAAGATCGTAAACGACTCCTTAGGACATCAACAGGGGGATCTATTACTAATCAAGTGTGCCCAAGTCCTAAGAGCGGCCTGTCGCAGGGAGGATATGATTACCCGGTGGGGTGGCGATGAATTTGTCATTCTGCTGCCAAACACATCGGAGAAGGATGCGGCAAAGGTTTGTGCTAGGATTAGACAACTCAGTGATCAAGTGGACGAAGACCCCATTAAGTTGAGTATCTCCCTGGGATATGCTACTAAAACCGTTCCTGAGCAAAGCATCGCCGACATCCTCAGGGAAGCGGAGAATCACATGTATCGAAAGAAGAGTAAGCATGCCCAGGAAAATGGCAATGAGTTAGTTGGTTCACTGCAACGCGCGTTACAAGCCAAGAGTCATGAGACCAAAGAGCATACGGATAATATCGAGTTTCTTGCAGTGTCCTTGGGTAAACGGATTGGTTTGAATGAACGGGAGTTAGATGACCTTAGGACCTTGGCCCAGCACCATGATATCGGCCAAATTGCGACGGACAGCTCTATTCTAAAGAAACGCGGTCCCCTGTCTTCCCAGGAACGGGAGGTGATGAGACGACACGCCGAGATCGGTTACCGGATTGCCCTAGCCTTTTCGAAGCTGGCGCCGGTGGCTGAGTCGATCCTGTCCCACCACGAGTGGTGGAATGGGGAAGGTTATCCCCGGGGATTAAAAGGACTGGAGATACCTTTGCCTGCCCGGATTCTGGCCATCGTTGATGCCTTCGATTCGATGGTGGGTACCAGACCATATCACCATGGTAGGAGTGTACCCGAGGCCCTTGATGAGCTCAATGCCTATGCCGGAACCCAGTTCCAACCGGATCTTGTTGAGGTATTTACAGAAATGATGAAAGAACCCGCAATGGAAGCAGGACTCTTAGACCTAGCTAATGTCGTTGTCGAGTAAGATGCAGGATTCTTCTGGTAGTTCACGAAGGGATCAATAGACTAGCTACTGCCGTAAGGACGTCAGAGGTCTGCCCACGTAATGTGATCAGAAGGAGGAGCAACGATGAGCCCCATCACACCGGTCAGTCTTCGTTGTGAGTATGCTACCGATCCCATCGGCATAGATGCGTCAAGACCTCGTTTATCTTGGAACCTTGAGTCCAAGGAGCGGGCGCAAAGACAGATTGCCTACCAGATTATTGTATCCAGTAGCAAAGAACGGCTTAGACGAGATGATGGCGATCTTTGGGACAGTAAGAAGGTGTTCTCAGAGAAGTCCTTGCATATACCCTACGAGGGAAAGGTACTGACCTCTCGGCAGCGCTGTTATTGGAAGGTTCGGGTGTGGTCCGATGAAGATCCCAAGCCTACAACCAGTAATCCTGCATTCTGGGAGATGGGCTTACTTGAGCCGGAAGACTGGCGGGCAGAGTGGATTGGTCTGGAGACCGATGGGGATGAACCCTTGCCTGCTGTGGAGGACAACCTCTGGATCTGGTTGGACCAGGACGAAGGAGTCTGTGCCAAAGAAGGTCGCCAACAGGGATATTTCCGTCGTTCCTTCAAGGTACCCCCGGGTATCGAGAAGGCTTGGTTGCTCATCAATGGTGATTCTCTTTTTCGACAGTATACAAATGGCTTTGAAAGCTCGCGGAATACGGTGTTTCAACCCCGCATGCAGTGGGTGGATCTTACCTATCTATTAAATCCCGGCGAAAACGTTTTAGCTATCGAGGCGAGTAAGAGTGCACCTCCTGCAGGTTTGATCGGCAGGTTAATGGTTACCTTTGAAAACGCCCCCCCGTTGGTGCTCGATCTTGACGAGACCTGGAAGGGCAGTAGTGTTTTGGAGGAAGGATGGCAGCAACGGGAATTCGATGACGCCCACTGGCCCCAGGTAGCCAAGATTGCAGGACATGGACAAGCACCCTGGGGGAAGCAGATGGTAGAAGTTAGACCTGCACCATCACCCTATCTGCGGAAGTCTTTTTCCATTAATAAAGAAGTAGTTAGAGGAAGGCTCTATGCCACCGCCTTGGGAGTGTATGAACTAAGACTGAACGGGGCCCGTGTATCCGATGCCCGGTTTGCCCCAGGATGGACCGATTACAAGAAACGGCTACAAGTCCAAACCTATGATATTACAGAATTGCTCCGCCCGGGGGAGAATATGGTGGGCGCCATTCTCGGAGATGGATGGTATGCAGGGCATGTAGGTATCTTCGGCCGGCACCAATATGGCTCCTATCCTTTGGGTTTCTTGGCCCAACTAGAGATAGAGTATGAAGACGGTACGGTGGAGCGTCTGGGAACCGATGCTTCCTGGGAAGGTAATTGGGGCCCGATCATCAGCTCGGATTTTCTTATGGGTGAGATCTATGATGCGCGCTTGGAGGTGCCTGGCTGGGATCAACCCCAGGGTAGCAACAGGTGCAAGTGGCGTCCAGTAACTACCCTCGCCTCCTACAACGGTGCATTGGTAGCGGATCTGGGTCCTGCGATTCGGGTTACCAAAAGACGAAAACCCATCTCCCTACGGAGGAGAAAAACAGGTACCGTTATCTTTGATATGGGCCAAAACATGGTTGGCTGTGTTAGGCTGCTCATCCGGGGGGCAAAAGCCGGGGATCGTATTGCCTTGCGCTTCGGCGAAATGCTAGAAAAGGATGGTAGTCTGTACACCCTTAATCTGCGGAGCGCCCGACAAAGGGATATCTACATTTGTCGGGGAGATGATGTGGAAGTATATGAGCCACATTTCACTTTTCATGGCTTTAGATACGTTGAGGTTACAGGCTTTCCTGGGAGGGCTTCTTTGGAGACCATTGAAGGCCTTGTGATCCATTCGGATACGCCGATTACCGGGAGCTTCTCCTGTTCCCATCCCTTGGTTAATCAGTTGCAGCGGAATATCCTCTGGGGGCAAAGGGGTAATTTCCTCAGTGTGCCCACCGACTGTCCCCAACGAGATGAACGATTAGGCTGGATGGGGGATGCCCAGGTGTTCATGCGTACTGCAAGCTTCAACGCCGATGTGGCCGCCTTTTGCACTAAGTGGATGGTGGATGTAGAGGACGCCCAGCGCACCGACGGGGCCTTCAGTGATATCGCGCCTAGTGTAGGCTTTCTAGGTGGTGGTAACGCCGGCTGGGGTGATGCCGGGGTGATTATTCCCTGGACCATCTATCTGTGCTACGGTGATACCCGGATTATTGAGCGCCACTACGAGGGCATGACCCGTTGGATTAAATACCTTAAGGCTAACAGCGAAGGACTGATTCGTCCTGCCATAGGTTATGGTGATTGGCTATCGATAGACGCTGATACACCAAAAGATGTGATTGCGACGGCATACTTTGCCTATAGTACTAGGTTGTTATCCCGGATGGCCTCAGCAATTGGCAGAAGTGAGGATGCAGCCAGCTACGAGCAACTTTTTGAAAGGATTCGCCGGGCGTTTAATGATCAGTTTGTGCACGCCGACGGACGCGTTGCTGGTGAGACCCAAACGGGGTATCTTTTAGCATTGCATATGGATCTTCTTTCCGAGGGAAAACGGCGACAAGCCATGAAACACCTTGTTAGAGACATTCGAAGTCGGGGGGATCGGCTCTCAACGGGGTTTTTGGGCTGTTCGTATCTACTGCCGGAGCTAGCTCGGGCTGGAGAACTGGATCTGGCCTATGCATTGTTGACCTCCACCCGGTATCCGTCTTGGGGATATTCCATCAGACAGGGAGCAACAACCATGTGGGAACGCTGGGATTCATACAAGGAAGACGGCGGTTTTCAGGATGAGGGGATGAACTCCTTTAACCACTATGCCTATGGGTCAGTGGGTGAATGGTTGTACCGGTATGTGGCGGGTATCGAAGCGGATCCAGATTACCCTGGGTACAAGCGTTTTGTTCTTCGTCCTTGCCCCAGGGGTCCCCTTACGTGGGCTAAAGCGGAATACAATTCTGTTCGTGGTCCCATCGGGGTGGAGTGGAGTATCATCCAGAATGAGTTGATCGTAAAACTGGCAATCCCCACCAATACCACTGCTACCCTGTATTTGCCTACGACTGATCTAAGCACGGTGCAAGAGGGCCATGGCCCTATCCCTAAAGCTGTGGGAGTCTGTTTTAAAGAAGTGATCTCCCACGGAGACTTCGTGTATGGAGTCTATTCGGTTGGATCGGGTACCTATGAGTTCCGGTGTGCGTACGCGGACGATGCTGGTTTCCTAGGGGATTATCAGAAATAGTCAACTGATACATGACTGGCTAGATATGCATGGACGAGTATAATTGCCATGATGGATAGTCTTAGTACGTTCGGGACATAAAAACGAATATGATGCGGTCCCGTGGAATAAATAGGGTGGCAAGTATACTCCCCTCAGACCTGGGGAATTGCCATGTTTACATAGCGTTACAATGAATGGAGAACACGAGTGAAGGTATGCGTAGTCCATGGTAGTCCAAAAAAAGGTAATACATATATGGCAACGGGAATTGTCATGGAGGAATTGGCACGACAGGGCAGTATTGAGTTCAGCCAGTTCTTTCTCCCGCAGGACATGCCCCATTTCTGCCGGGGATGCTTTGCCTGTATTGAACGTGGGGAGAACAAATGTCCCGATGTGGGATATGTGCAACCTATTCTAAACTCCATGAGGGAAGCCGATGGGCTCATCTTTACTTCGCCTGTATATGTCCTAGGGGAGACTGGGGCAATGAAGGTCCTGCTCGACCACTTTGCTTACATTTACCTTGCCCATCGACCCATGGAGGAGATGTTTTCCAAGGTCGCCCTAGTTATATCCACTGCCGCTGGGGGAGGAACAGGTTATGCCATGGGGTCTATGTCCAGGAGTCTGCGCTTTTGGGGAGTCCCAAAGGTACACAAATGTGGTTTTGCCCTCCGCGCAAAGGAGTGGGAGGAGATGCCCGATACAAAGCAAGATAAATACGCAGACACCCTGCGGAAGCAGGCCAGGAAATTTTATGATTCAATGGCAAGAAGGCGACATGCGCGTACCCCTATGTTCACTAGGATCGTCTTCACCTTTCTAAAAGGCACGATCTCTAAGTATCCCGACGGAAATATCGATAAGGAGTATTGGAGGCAGAAAGGATGGTTAGAGGGCAAGAACAGACCCTTCTAATTGAAGGAGCCGAGTGAAAATTACGAAGATTAGCTGGTGAAGAAGAGTCTGATCGTAGCTACGCGCAGATACCACATTATACCAATCTTCAACGAACAGACAGTGGTAACCGACCAAGAGTGATGAATATTGGAGCGACTTATTCCTAACTTTGGGCTCACATTTTTCCGAAGTCTGTTTGTGAGGTGATCTACCTTCCACTTCGTACTGATACCGCTTAATGAAAACGTCTGTAGAATTCTTCGAGTATAGTTCTTAGGAGGCACTGCGGCTAGGTTATGTGCACCTAGTGGGAGCAGGTGCGAGTCAAAGGTTGTTGTTCCAAGATGAATGTTCCTAGCGGGAAAGGAGTAGAAAGCTCAATGCAGAAATGATCAATAGGATCAAGTACCCTGTTATATTATGGAGACTTCTCTCTTAGATTGTGAATTCAATAGCAAGATTAGGTCAGTGTATTATGCGATGAATGAACTTATACTCAAGACAAAGTACATTCCTATCGCTATGAATTGCACACACACGTGATTGCCTGTATTCTGTGGCATATGCCCGGAGAATGTATTCTCATCCTATCTTCGGCATTACAACAAGACACCATACATAAGGATATGACGGAGAGACTAATTGCTGTGTATACCTAGAGGCCTCGGGCTTCAGTTTGTGCTGAACGCTCACGGAAAGGTTGTGATAGTGAGGTGAAGTATCTACGCAGCTTCTTCTGGTTAGTGTTAGCAGTAAGCATAGGGGGGACTGGTGTAGTGGAGGCAAGTGTTGTTACCGACGGAGTTGGAGCTTTGGATCAGCAAGAGGGGATGCTCTTGATTGAACTTGATCGTGTATCCTATCAGTTGGGCACGCCTGTATGTATTCGAGTTGTGGCTGATGAATATGCACTAGCTTTGGGTCCGGACCGAGTTGTCGTAGAGATCACAAGGTTGACGGAAGTTGTTGCTGTGATGGCAAAAAGCATCTATGATCCCGCTGTCACATCCTGGAGGTTCAATTGGCAACCGCCTGAGGAGACGGCTGGCTATGGTCTTACGGTGTGGTTGGAGCATGGGGGGGGAACGGTTGGTCTTTGCCGAGTCTGCCTTCGATGTTGCGGAGGATTGGACGGAACAGCCACGCTATGGATTTGTTAGTGACTATGGGGCATGAGATGAATCCAAGGAACGTGCTGCTTTTCAGGCGATGAGCCGATTACATTTGAATGGAGTTCAGTTTTACGATTGGCTCTATCGTCACGATACTCCAGTTCCCCCGGGGGACTGGTTTGTGGATTCCATGGGACGACACCTTAGGGTGGAAACGATCAGAAGAAAGATTGGCCTTGCTCGGGAATTTGGTATGGTACCCATGGCTTATGTGGCTGTTTATGCAGCATCACCTGCCTTTTATGCAAAGCATCAACAGTGGGGTCTTTATGATCGGACGGGAAGTCCGATTGACTTTGGGGATGGGTATCTTTTCCTGATGGACCCGTCCCGGGGTGCAGGATGGGATGCCCATCTGCTTGGAGAGTTTAGAAATACTCTTGAGTGCTTTCACTTTGCGGGGATTCACATCGATCAATATGGATATCCCAAGGTGGCCTATGATGCACAGGGCGGGGCGATTGTCTTGGCCTCCGCCTTCCGAACATTTATTAACGATACCAAAAGTACGTTGTCTGAGGTGGACAATACCCGAGACTATGTAACATTTAACTCTGTGGCCAATTGGCCGGCGGCCATCGTGGCTGAAAGTACCTATGACTTTAACTATGTTGAGGTTTGGCCGCCCTATAGCTCCTACGGTGATATTGAGAGGATCATTCAGAGTGCCTATGAGAATTCCGGTGGCAAGGCGACGGTGATTGCTGCCTATGTAGATGCACAAGAAGAGGCGACGGTACGGTTGCTAGATGCGGTTATCTTCGCCCATGGTGGTACACACATTGAGATGGGCGAGGGTGACCGCATGTTGGTCGATCCTTATTTCCCTAAGGCCCAACAAGTTAGTGCTTCCCTATGGAAGTCCTTGGTTTCCTATTATGACTTCATCGTTCGATATAAGGAATGGCTCTATGGCGATCGGGAACCAGTCGCTGCTTGCGAGTGTGTTCTACTCGATGGTGAAGCTGCGGGGCCACGTCCGGTTCCTGGTAGAGTGCATGCCATTTGCTACCGTTTACGAGACCAAGGGCAGTATGTACTTAGCCTAATCAACTTCACTGGTGCCAATTCCGAACAATGGAAAGCTGCTCAGCCAAAGCCAGAGTATATCGATCGAGTCGAGGTAACTATGACTATTGATCACAAACCAGAAGGGATCTGGGTGGCTTCTCCGGATAAACCATCGCTAAGGGCAGTACCCATTCCTTTTACAGTAACATCTGATTCTGAAAGGATTACGGTACAGTTTTCAATCGATCTGTCCTACTGGTCTGTGATTTTGTTCGAATAAGGATTTGAGGATTCAGCTAAACATGTAGGTGAAGGGGGGAATGGTTGCTATCTAGCCCCCTAAAGGATTTGGACATAAGCTATGTTTGTGCTAAGATTACTTTAGTGGGAGTGATTAACCGTGACAAGAAAGCGTTACTCAGATGATTTCAAGGAACAGGTGATTGATGAGTGTAGACAGATGGGTAATGTAGCCTTGGTGGCACGTCGTCATGAGCTATCCAAAAGCACAGTGTACGGATGGATGAGAACAGTTCGCCAACAGGGCTCTGTTAAGGCGTTGCCGAAGAACGAA
>Ga0172382_10003196_pt1 | contig 26234 bp, 23 predicted proteins | sample Leawel138RmetaG_FD_122245 | JGI IMG/M metagenome (GOLD analysis project Ga0172382, IMG submission 122245) | Leachate microbial communities from a municipal landfill in Southern Ontario, Canada - Leachate well 138R metaG | ecosystem: Engineered > Solid waste > Landfill > Unclassified | place...
AAAACACAAACCCAAAGCCAGCACACCGGCAGAAAAAGCACTGAGTTCAAGCTCCGGATAACCGATACTTTCACCTAGCGAGCGCACAAAGCCCACCGAGCCGTAATAGATTAACAGAACCCAGAGTAGCTCAGGAACGCCACGCACCATGGTTGAATAGGCATCACCCAACCAACGTAAAACACGATAGGGAGATGTTTTTGCTAATGCACCGCCAAGCCCCAGTACAAGACCTAAAGCCAATGAGCACAGAGCAAGCTGAATTGTCATCCAAGCACCAGCAAGTAGCGCTGGGCCAAAACCATAGAGTTCAAAATTCATCGAAAATACTTGTGTAGGCGGCTGCAAAGTAAAACCGCCACGGCTAAGGTGGCGGTTTTCTACAGCACAATCTTAAAATTAATACACGCTAAACGGGAAGTACTTGTCATTGATGGCCTTGTAAGTACCATCCTCAACAATTTCTTTCAGTGCAACGTTTAAACGCTCGCGTAACTCATCGTTACCCTTGCGCAAAGCGATACCGATTTTATCATTATCAAACACAGGCTCGCCTTTGAATTCAAAGTCAGCGCCGGCTTCACTTTTCAGCCATTCCCAGTTAACAAATTTATCGGCTAACACACCATCTAAACGGCCTGATTCTAAGTCTAAATACGCATTTTCATTGGTATCATAAAACTTGATATCAATGGCTTTACCTAGATTATCCTCTAACCAGTTGCCTGCAATAGTGGCACGCTGAGCGCCAATCACTTTACCTTTTAAGCTGTCTTTATCAACTTTAAAGTCACTGCTTTTCGGTGCAATAAACTGCAAACCATTGGTGTAGTACGGCTCGGTAAAATCAACCGCCTGCAAACGCTCTTCGGTAATCGACATCGACGCGGCCAAGAAATCAAATTTCTTCGCATTCAACGCAGGAATAATGCCATCCCAATCAGAGGTCACCACACTGCATTCCACTTTCATTTTTTCGCACAGCGCCTGCGCAATGTCGAGATCAAACCCCACCACTTCGCCATTGGAATCAATCAAGTTAAACGGAGGATAAGCACCCTCGGTACCGATTTTAAGCTTTTCTACGGCAACACTCGCTGTTGCAAATGACAAACTGGCTGCTGCGACTAAGAGTATTTTTTTATATTTTTTCATAGCTATTGCCTCAATGGTTATGACTGGACATAAATTGCTTACACCGCTCAGATTGCGGATTATCAAACACCTGTTCAGGCGTCCCCTGCTCTTCAATTAAACCTTTATGCAGAAATACAATTTCACTCGATACTTGCCGAGCAAAACTCATTTCGTGAGTAACCAGCAACATTGTACGGCCTTCATCAGCCAGCGCACGAATAACGCCTAACACTTCTTGCACCATCTCTGGATCTAAAGCAGAAGTGGGCTCATCAAATAAAATTACTTTGGGCTGCATGGCTAGCGTGCGTGCAATAGCCGCGCGCTGCTGCTGCCCACCGGACAGTTGATTGGGATAGACATGACGTTTATCTGCTATGCCTACTTTAGCCAGTAAGGTTTCAGCCGTAGCAATGGCTTCGTCTTTACTCAGCCCCAATACGCGACGCGGTGCTTCAATAATATTATCGAGCACGCTCATATGTGGCCATAAATTAAAATTCTGGAAGACAAAACCGACTTGTGTGCGCAAACGATTGATCTGCTGATTATTCGCCGCAACCAACTGCCCTTCACGATCAGTTTTCAGTTGCAACTCTTCACCTGAAAAAAAGATCTGCCCACAGTGCGGGTTTTCTAACAAATTAATGCAGCGTAGAAACGTAGATTTACCTGATCCAGAAGAGCCCAAAATAGAAATCACATCGCCATCATTGGCCGTTAAAGAAATGCCTTTTAAGACCTCTAGCTCGCCGTAGCGTTTGTGTAAATCACGTATTTCTAAGGCAGGAATGGCCTCAGCCATAAAGGGTCCTCTTTAGCTAAAACTGTAGGCAGCATACCAATGAGCATGCTGCCTAAAAACCATAAAGTATAAAAGCAGCTATAAAGCCGCTTTTATAAATATAGTTATGAAAAACATAGGTATCGTCAACCAAAATAACTGCACAGAAGTCTATTCGCTTTTTACGAACCACCATTGTCCATCAGTACGAATCCATGTTTCTTTGTTGGTATATCCAATATTCAAAGGTTTTTTCGCCGAAAACCCAGGACTAACAATAGTGACTTTATAACTACTGTTGACTAGCACTTGGCAAGTATCCTCTGCACATTCTGCAGTCTGTACATTAAAACTAAGCAAGTTTGCTGCTCCAGCATTTTCAAGCTTAAATCTATCCAGCCCTTTAACACTACGATACCCAGGCGACATATAAGTGTAAGCTTTTTCAAAATCAAGCTTTTTAAGTGCGTTCATACGTAAAAAAGAACGACTTTCAACTATATCAGTATCAGTTTTCGTTGGTAGCATGCTACATGCCGAAAAAAGCAGAGTAGCAAATAACACCAACCCTACCTGAAAATTCTTTTTCATTACTGTTTCCTCTTTTATAGAATAAAAATATTATTTATTTCGCACTTCAAACTGCTCACGGAAAGAGTCCGCCACACCTTGCATTTTACCTTGGAACTCTTCGCCTATTTTCGCAAAATCTTTATACTGGTTAATGGCCCTTGGACTTATAGTAATCAATAGCTCAGTACGCTCACCTTCTTCCGTTTTAGAACCAAACAAAGCACCAACTACTGGCAACCTAGACAAAAAAGGAATCCCACTGTCACCGTCTGATGCACGCTCCTGAATTAACCCACCTAAAATAATCGTATCGCCACTTTGTATAGCGACTGTACTTTCAATGCTACGTTTTAAAAACGCACGCTGTCCAGTAGCCGCATCAGTCGCACCAATATCAGTGACTTCTTGCAAAATATCCATAACAACTAACCCACCTGCGTTCACACGCGGCTTAACGGTTAACTGCACACCAGTATCTTTTAACTCAACGTTTTGCGTTAAAACCCCAGTATTATTGGTATTTACAGTCTGGCTGGTTTGGATAGGCTGCTGGTTACCGACCTGAATGGAAGCCTCGCGATTATCTTGTACCAAGATTGAAGGTGATGACAAAGATTTAACATTTGAACGACTTGCCAGCGTATTAATTACAGCACGCCAATCAGAGCCTGAGAACATATATGAAAAACCTGGAACGGCGCGGCTTACTGCGCCAGCATCATTCATTGATAACAAGCCACCTTTATCAACTAAGCCATCAACACCGCCTTTAGAATTAAAGAACCACTCAACACCGTAGTTCAACTCATCCTTCAGAGTAACCTCCCAAATAGACACTTCTACAAGCACCTGGGCTGGCATTTTATCTACTTTATCTAGGGCGGCACGAATACTTCGCCACTCTTTGGCCGGAGCCATAATCAACAAGCTATTATTAGCCTCATCAGCAACAATTCGTGTTCCACTAGCAGTTTTTGAGCTACTCACACCAGAGGAATTAGCGCCACCAGAAGAGCTGCCACTGCCCAGTTCTGTTTGCTCCAAGCCCGGAGCGGTCGAACCACTGGTTGAGGGTGAGGAAGATCCCGCGCTAGAACCACCGAAAATCTTACCTAACAACTCCGCTAAAACTTTTGCTTCTCCATTTTGGACATTGTAAACATACAACTGCTCACCAGCTTGCTCATCATCACTGCCGCCTAAACCGACATTGTCTAGTTTTCTTAACCATGTACTAACAGTTGATAGCTGACTACTGTTAGGCGCAACAACCATTACGCTATTGATTTCCTCTAGCGGCACAAGTTTTGCTGAGCTGGCAAAGCCACCGGCTTCAGTATTACCAATGAGTTTATTAATGCGTTCAACTAATAAACTAGCATCCATATTAATAACTTCGTAAATACCAAATGACATGCCACTGAGGACATCGACATCCAGCATACTCAATGTTCGTAAAGCATTTTTCATTTGCGGAGCAGATGCCCCAAGTACAAGAATATTGCGCAGAGGGTCGACACGAAGAATACTGTCTTTCATGCCAAGAGGCGCAAGTATTTTCTCTGCTTCGGTTACCGACAAATAACGCAGCGGAATAATACGCACGCTATAGCCACGCGTAGCAGCTGCCTCTTGCAAAGCGACAGGTACCTCGCTGCGTAATCCAGCTGAAGCGCCAACACGATAGATACCATTTGCGCCCTGAACGAGCGCAATGCCTTGAGCCGCAAGCGCAGACTCCAGCATATCCAGCATCGCTTCTTCAGGTACAGGATCCGTTGATACCAGCGTAATCTGACCTTGTACGTCACCGGCAATAGTGTAAGGCACCTGCAGCATATCACCTAAAATAACTGATAAGACAGCATCTAAAGGCGCATCCTCAAAGTTAACATTCACTGCACCTTCAGTGGCAACTGAGACAGGTGCGCGACTCGGTGCCTTCACAAAACCACCAGAGCCTCGCTGCTCAAGCAGCGTTTTACCTACTCGTCTAGGCTCATCAACATCCTCTAACACATCATGGGATGCTTGTTCGTTAACTTTCACAAACGGTACTGGTAACTGCTCAGCAACCTCTTTAGGGGTTGTAGCACATGCCGATAAAACAGTAACAGCACAGACTAAAACTAAAGAGCGTAGGCGAAAACCAGCACGCACAGGGTTATACAAAACCATTAATTAATCTCTCTAAAAAGCCAGCAAACGATTAAATTATGTTCACTTAATACTTGTGTCATTGCACTACAGGTTCGAGTTTTATGCTGTTTGGTCGCTCACGGACAATACTTAACTCTGCTATCTGATCGTTTGCCACAAGCACGATTTTATCAGCAGAAACCTGCTCAACAACCCAGCCCTTCACTTCGTCACCTTTTACAACTTTTTGTATTTTTTTATCAATACCAAGTAAAGCAGTACGTACTGAGTCCCGAACAATGATTCCAAGTAACTGCACCCCATCAATTGACTCTGGCTCTATCACAGCCGAGTTTTTTTCAGGTTCCTGCTCGGGTTCTGCTACAGGGCGTCGGCCATTCCAAAATAACGGATACTTTAAAGCAGTACTTGTATCCATTTCGACTGCAGCAACCTCTTTAGGTAATTCATAAGGTGGCATGTAAGGAACCCTTACTTGCTGAACTGTAACAAAGTACCAAGACACTCCAGCTAGCAAACAGCAGGCAAAGAGACTTAAAATAAGTACTCGCGTCACCGTCACGGTAAGTTTATTGTCTGCATTCACTGCTCGCCTCCTTGTTCAAGCTCTGCTCGGACAAATGTAGTCACAGTCATTTGCACATCGAGCTCCTGGCGCTCCAGCTCTCCGGCTCGAACGCGATAGTTAATAGGCGTTAGACGGAGCCTGTCGATAGTTAGTAACGGCTTATTAATTTCCAGCTCTTTTACGATCTGCATAACAGCTTCAAAACTAGCGGTAAAGTGAACCTGCACACCCACTAATAAATATTCATTCTTACGCTTTGTAGGGGCCGGAGAAATTGTACGCAGCTGTCCATTATTTTTAGTAATTTCTGCGGATACACGTCGCTGCACATCTAGAGCAACTGCTGTCGGCTCCATCAAACCATACAACCAGTTTGATAATTTTTGCGTTTCAAATGCTTGGTAAGTTTGTTGTAACCCCTGCCTCGAGTCAGCAACCGCTCCAAGCTGTTGCAACAGCCGCGCATCTTTAGCGAGCTCAAGCTGATAACGCTCATACTGGTTTAATAATGGTGACACAGCAAAAAAAGCAACGATCAGCAGCACTACAAGAAGAATAGCGACACTTACCACACTGTCTCGGCGACTTAATAGTCGTGTTTTCATCACGTATCATCACCTAAATTTTCTAAAGAAAACATTGCTGTGAACTGATCCTGCCCAGTTCGCACATTCCTATTTAACGAAGAAGTAAACTTAGCCCCAAGAAATAACGGTGACGAATTAATGTATTCAATCAACTCAACAACACCAGTACCGGTACCGCTGATGGTAACCGTACCGTCTTGCAACGTTAAATTTGTTAGAAAAATATTATGCGGAACAACACGAGATAGCTCACTAATGACTTGGCTGGGCAATGCATACTGATCGCGGTACTTAATAAAATCATTCAACGGCAACAGCTCATCATCAAGCCTATTGCGCACATCCAGCAGCCCTACTACCTGCGCATCCAAACGAGCAATTTCTTGCTTGCGCTCAAGCACCAATGTGCGCGCTTTATAGACTGGTGTAATCGCAACCCCCAGCAATGCAACCATTAAAACAATCAGCAAAACACTATTGTGATTTAGACGCCGCCACCATTGTCCTGATACTCGAGACTTACCAAATAAGTTGCAGGATGGAGCAACTCCTCCCTCATTATGCACACCTATACCCGCGACTGTGCATCCCGTTAAGCGCTCTAAATGATCAATCCAAGGCTGCGCAACGGTTTTTAATACAGCGATGAATTCAACTTCGATAGTGCCTAGCTCATAGTTTTCCTGTAACAATTGCACATCGTAAAACAACTGATTAACTCCGAATGGTGTTAATCGATTTGCTTGGAAAGCGACAACATCTCTTAAGTTATGGCGAGCTGCTGAAGGTAACGTCAGCGTGCGCCGCATAATTTGAGATTCAGGCATTAATAGTTGAACTTGTAACATGCGTGGTGATTTTACATTACGAATCACATCAGCGCGTAAGCTGCGGTCTAAAGCAACATCAAGAGAATCCTTGTCTAAACTTGCAACAGCCCTTCGCTGCCCGCTTGCATTAATTTGTATAATATCAAGCTGCTGCTCTGTCACTCGTGCCTCGACACGTGGTGCTGGTCGTAAAAAAGCGGCACTTAGTTCTGCAGGTATAATGTCTTGAATACCACGCAACCAACGCCGAAATAAAGCGCTCAGATCCAAGCCAAACAGTTGCAAATTTCCGATCTCAAATCGCATCAATATCTATTCCAATGAAAAGCGTGCATTGTACTCATTCCAGCGAGCGATACGATAGCCTAACTCACCTTCACCGAACGCAACGCTGGTTTCTATCTTGCGCTTACTCCCCGTACTGCTTAACTCAACTTGTATACGAAAAACATTTCCACCCTCTTGATTCATCCCTGTAGTATCCCCTACCAATGCCTGCTCATCTCGCTCGGCCAATAGCTGCTCTGCCTCCGCACCTCTTAAAGCACGAACAAGACCCGCCTCAGCAAAATTAACATCCACACTCTGGTGATCACTATCAACCGTGAACCAGCTCTGAACATGCTGATAAACTTCTGAAGTTATGCCGGGCAACAGAGACAACTCAACAGTGGACACCCAAGGTCGAGGCTCAACAGCTTCGCCTGACTGGCTTGCAATATGCCCTTCGCGGCGCTGCACAATATACTCGGCAATAGCTGTTGCATCCTCAGCCCCCGCAGCATTAAATAGAGTTTCTAACTCCTCAGCAGTCGCAGCATTTAAACTTACAAAAGCACTTTCAGGTATAAAACGAAAACGCACCTGCATTGCGTTAAGGCTTAACTTATATACCTGTCCTGTCATTTCTAACCAATCGTATGCTCCTGATTGTCGTATAGCTACTAAGTAACTGAGTACTGCTTCAGCACCTGCCCGCGCCTGCACTCGCTGCACCATATCAGTAGCAACATTTCGGTCTACTTTAATGGTCGCTGTAAAGGCCACTAACAACACTGTCAATAATACAGTGATCCATAGTACAACAATCAGTACGACACCGCGTTGCTCAGTCACTCTCACTGATGTAACCCCAATGTATTAAGCGCAAAGACCATACTTGGCCACTGCTTACCAGCAGCAGCTAAATGCACAGAAACCAATTTAGGCAATTCGCCTTCAGGCATTTCATCAAGCCATTCATCATTATGAAAATAGGCAAATTGCACCGTCCAATCTTTACTGACTTGAGTGTATTCAGCAGCCTCTAAAATATCATCCGCTCTTAGGCCTTCCATTACTGGAGCAAAACGCACCCAAATACCACCACGCCCCTCAAAGTTACTGATCATTTCAAATATAAAGTAAGCATCTCCAACCGACATTGCCAGAGGTGCAACATAACGAATTTGTTCTGTGCTTGCCGCAAATATAGGTTTATATAAAACATTCCCACCACCCGCCATCATCGGTACAACTTGACCCAAGTGACGATACAGCAAAGCACTCAGTTGGCGCGGTTCTTCTGTCGCGGCAATATAATCTTCAGATGCTTGCCAACTGCGTATACCTACACGGAAGCCACCAAATAACACCATAATAAGCAGGCTCATCAGGGTTAGAGCAACCAATGTCTCAATCAGCGTAAAAGCTTTTTGTCGCTTGGCAATCATTGCAGCACCTCTTGGCCAAGGCGCAACGAACTGAGCATAAAGCTGTGAGTTTTTTTACCCGAGGACCAAAACACTTCAACATCAACGCGATATACCGTAGCGCCAACCTCAGCAAGTGAACCGGAAAACTCCCATTCAAACGGCACAATATCGACTTGCCAGCTGAAATCTGTCTGCTGCTTATCACTGCCTTGATAGTGCGCGGCTTGCAACGGCTGTAAGACACCGACTTCTGCGAGCCTAGACTGCGCAACAATAGCCGCTTGACTGACTCGATCAGCACGTATTAATTGGCTTATGCCCGAAGAAAAACCGCTTAGAATAACTGACAAAAGTAGCGCCGCAACTAGAAAAGCAACCAACACTTCTAAAATTGTAAAGCCTCGCTGGTGCCCTAGAAAACGCCCACTAACTTTCATCTGTCACACTAACTCGGCCGGTAAGCCAATCGATATCAACCCGCACAGCTATCTCTGCATCGTTTACCACTAGACTCCCTCCCGTGGAGGAACCATCTGGAAAAAAACGTATGCCGGCTTTACGATCTTGCGCTTCGCGACTTGCAACCTTTGCACGCATATTTATATCTTCAGGAAAAGACTTGATTTTATCTTTGTGGTTTAAATACTGATGCTCTTCAGTATCAACCCAAAAAAGCGCACTCTGCTGCTCACTAATAGCTTTTGCACGCGCTTGGCGTAAGCTAATTTGCACATCACGAGCAACATCATGCACAGAAACAACCATACTTTTACTAACAGCAGGCACAACAATAGCCAACGCTAAAGCAACGATAGTCAGCACAACCAGCATTTCAATTAAAGTAAAGCCAGCAACACCTTGTGAAGCAGAGTTTTTACTCCCAACTGCCAATTTCTGCATCTTCACCTTCGCCACCTGATTGTCCATCCGCACCTAATGAATACAAATCAAATGCACCGTGCTGGCCAGGGATACGATATACATAATCATTACCCCAAGGGTCACTGGGCACTTTTGACTTACGCAAATAAGGACCTTTCCAACGTTTCTCACCCGCTGGTTGCTCAATCAAAGCACGCAGGCCAATATCCTGTGACGGGTAACGTCCCACTTCAAGGTGATACATATCTAATGCGCCGGCCAACTCTTGAATTTGCATACGAGCTGTGTCGGTTTTTGCGCCACCGACATATTTCATCACTCGTGGCCCAACCACCGACATCAACAGTCCTAAAATAACCAAAACGACCAACAGTTCGATTAAGGTAAAACCTCGTTGGCGTTGTGTATGTTTTTTCATCATAATCCTCGCAAATAAATTAAACATTGAGGGTTCCCCCTCAGATACGGTCTCAAGTAAATTATTTAACCAATGAGTTCATTAACGCCTAAGATTCCTAGCAAGATCGATACAATAATGCCTGCAATTAAGACCCCCAGACTCAAAATCAATACGGGTTCCAATAAAGCCAGTAAACGCTGAGTAACGGTGCCAACTTCATCTTCATATAAGTTCGCTACTTTGAGTAGCATTTCTTCCATCTGACCCGTTTCTTCGCCGACCTGCATCATATGCAAAGCCAAATCGGGAAACTGTTGTCCTGCCAATAAAGAAGCGCTTAGCGACTTGCCCTCCTTAAGAGCAACAACTGCGGTATCAAGTTCCTTTCGTAGAGTACGATTACTCACAGTTTCTCGTGCAATGGCTAAACCCGCTACCAACGGCACACCACCCTGCAATAAAACACCTAAAGTTCTGGAGAAGCGCGTAATTTCAAGGTTACGTACCAGATCACCTGCCAGCGGCCAAGACAGTACGCTTAGATCAAACGTCTCGCGAAAACCTTCTTGCGCAAACAAATACTTAGAAAAATAAAACAAACCGACACAGCCACCAATCACCAACCACCACCAGTCGGCCATAAAATCACCCATCCCCATTACGATACGCGTGGGCGCAGGCAACTCACCGCCCATATCGGTAAATAAATCGGCAAAACTTGGTACGACATAAGCCAATAAAAAAACAAGAGATAAAACCGCAACCGACAACAAAATCAAGGGATAGGTCAATGCTGAGCCAATCATCTTGCGCAACGCTTTAGCGCGCTCTAGATACTCGCTCATACGGGTCAATGAAGCCTCCAAACTACCACTGGCCTCACCCGCCCGAATCATATTGATATAAAAAGGTGAGAACTCAGCGCGCCCAGAAAAAGCCTCAGCCAGTGATTTACCTTTACGCACTTCATTGCGAATATGCTGAATCAGCTCAACAGACCCCTCATCACCGAGCCCCTCTAGGATCGTCAAACTACGATCCAGCGGTAATCCCGACGAAAGCATCACCGCTAGCTCACGAGTAAAATGCAATACACGATCACGCTCGTTACCTTTTTTACGGCTGCGCTTTTTTTTAGCCCCTTTCGCAGTGGGTCGGCGTGTCTCTGTGACTTCCATCGCCATTAAACCATCGCGACCTAATGCTTCAACAACCTGCTCTGCTGAAGCCAATTCCATAACACCAGTCATCACTTTCCCTGATGCATTGACCGCGCGGTATTTAAAAAAAGCCATGCTGACACCTCATCGAGACGTTTGCGCAACGCGCAATACTTCAGCTGTGGAGGTGAGGCCTGCAAGAACCTTACTGAAACCATCCTCAAACATACTTAACATGCCATGTTCACGTGCAGTACGGTAAATCTGTTCACTGCTCGCTCTCTGCAGCACTTGATGGCGCACTTCATCGTTCATCAGTAACAATTCATGAATACCCATCCGCCCGCGATAACCTGTGTGTGCACATTCATCACAGCCTCCCGGCAGATACACCGCTGCGTCCTGCCCTTCTGCAACCATATGTGCAACGCCCATGTTGGTTAGCTCTTCAGTACCCATGCTGTGCGGTTGCTTACAATGCGGGCATAACACACGCACTAAACGCTGCGACATCACCGCATTAACCGTTGAGGTTAGTAGATAATCTTCCATGCCCATATCTAACAAGCGGGTAATGGCACTGGGCGCATCATTGGTGTGCAAAGTAGATAAAACTATATGCCCGGTTAGAGCCGCTTGAATGGCAATACCTGCGGTTTCTTTATCTCGAATTTCACCGATCATCACCACATCAGGGTCTTGACGCAAAATCGAGCGCAACGCATTGGCAAAATCCAGGCCCACTTTGCTGGCCGTTTGAATTTGATTCACCCCAGCAATCTGATATTCAACAGGATCTTCAACGGTTAAAATCTTGCGATCAATGGTATTTAATCGACTGAGTGCTGCATACAAGGTGGTGGTTTTACCACTACCGGTTGGCCCGGTAACTAAGAACACACCATTAGGACGTGCCAGTACCGCTTTAAAGTCTTTTAAAATTTGCGGTGATAAACCAATCGCATCTAAATCTAAATTAATACTTTGTTTATCTAGAATCCGCATCACCACACTTTCACCATGCATGGTCGGCACCGTGGACACCCGCAAGTCAATCGGCCGGCCTTGCATGCGTAGCTGAATTCGTCCATCTTGCGGCAAGCGACGCTCAGCAATATTCAGCTTAGATAAAATCTTTAGCCTTGAAATTACTGCAGGTGCTAATTGTGCTGCCGGCGTTTCAACTTCTTGCAGCACGCCGTCAATACGAAAACGAATCGATAAATGATGCTCAAAAGGTTCAATATGAATATCCGATGCACGACTGTCTAAAGCACGCGAGAAAATACTGTTCACCAATCGAATAACCGGTGCTTCACTGGCCATATCGCGCAGACGCTCAACATCATCGACACCGGCTGACAAGGCTGACTCAGTTAAGGCCTCATCTTCCTCGCGTTGCGTCGCCCCTGCACCATACAAACGCTCATAAGCATTTTCTAATTCAGAGCCGAGTGCCAAAACAGGTTCAACTGTGCATTCAGTTGCCATCGCCAAGGCGCGTAAAATAAATGTATCAGAAGGGTCAAGCATTGCCACTTGCAATACTTTGCCATCATCAGATACAGGCAACACATGCTGCTCGCGCATAAATGCTTTAGAAATCAGTCCATCAGCAATGACCGGCTCTTGCGGATATTCTTCAGCAGTTAGTAGGCGGTAACCAAAGCGCTCCACTAAAATTTGCGCAATATCCTTTTCCGCAACTAAACCTAGACGAACTAAGATTTGTGTCAGCTTACCACCCGACAACTTTTGCACCTGGATGGCGCGCTGTAAATCTGTATCTGACAACTTGTTGGCAGCGACCAGCCATTCACCCAAATGCTGCATAACTTATCTCACCTTTGTCTATCCATGCTAAGTAACCACACATTATACGCCTATAACGCTACAAACACTGCGTATGAAATAGCTAAGCCCGTAAGCGCTCTTTAATACTTTGTTTCAAATTGTGCGGTAAACGAGCGATTAAAGGCCCAAGCCATTGATTATGCAATACAGCCGGCAATATTTTGCGCATCAACGGCGAACGCACACTAGCAAAAGCAACATCCGCCTGCACTGCAGGTAAGGCTCGCCAATGGCTATGCAGATCCAACTCGTCGTCCAAGTTGTAGCTGGGCTGTGTGATGGTTAGCACATAATCCGTAGCGTAAGAAAACTCAGGTTGTGCTAGATCAATCACTGGCAACAACTCTGGTGCGCTGCGTTGCGTTAACTGACGCTGCACTGTTAAAAAGTGCGTAATAATGTCATTCGTCGTGCGATCAGGTTGCACCAGCCATGTCCACTCACGCCCCGCTAAACGCTCTGAAAACGCACCAATATCAGTAGCCACCACAGGTAAACCCGCCTCTAAGACAGCAGACAGCGTATAACTGTAAGTTTCTGGACAACTGCCTGGGAACCACACCACATGCGGCTTAATTTCAGCAATTAAATCCGCTAATTCAGCATCGTGGTAAGCACCATGCACGTGTAAATGACTGAATGGCTTGGTTCGCAATGCACGGTAAGCATAGCCCAGCAGGTGAAATTCTAAAGGCATGCGTTGCGCGCGAGCCTGCAAAGCGCAAGCCTCTAGTACATCAGCACCCTTAAACACACTCAAGGCCCCTAGCACCAAAATACGCAATGGTTCATCCACATGGCGCTCAGGCGCTGCGACTGCAACCGACTGTAAGGCTGGCTCATGCACCGCCAAAATTAAATTCGCAGCAGGAAAGTAACCTTGCATGCGCTTTAAGGTATCGTAACTGGGCACAAATACTCGCTCAGCAGCATTTAAAAACAGCCCACCAAACTGACGCCACTGCTCAATACTTACATTATCTGGTGCAGGTCGCTTAACTAAACACTGGTTACACCCCGCCTCATCCGGTGCGCCACAATAACGCCCTTCTTCATCAGCTAAAGTCACCTGTGGGCACGCCAAGTAGTAATCGTGCACAGTAACATCATAGCTACAAGGTAACTGCTCAGGCATCAGCAAGATCGACTGTGGTAATCCGATAGTATGGTGGTAATGCAAACGCGCAACCCCCATCCAACGCAAGGTATCCAGTAATTGTGGCATTTGTGTATACGGGTCAAACACCAAGCCGGCACGCTGCGGCTGAGAAAAAGGCCTTAAATAGACAGGTCCATTTTCATACTCTGGAGTGAGAAAATAGACATGAGCCTGACCATTGAGCTGTTCTGCAAAATCAGTCACATGCCGTTCTGTACCACCACCGCGGCAATGATTCACCACCACTACAACGGGTAACTCACTGCGCTTGGCCAGCGCCGCATCTACTGCAAAACGTAGACTACGCGCAGGATTTTCAGCGATATGCTGTTGAATAACTGCGTCGTAATGCGGGTATAAACGCGTTAACACTTTATGCCCATGACGTTGGTGCTCACTTTGCGTTTCCGCAAAACTGACTCCACCCTTGTGATACACAAAGGTATCGCCAGTCAATACATGCCGCCAACCACGCTGCGCTGAGCGCATACAAAACTCATTTTCTTCACCGTAGCCACGGCCAAACAACTTGGCGTCAAACAACCCCGCATCATTAAGGCAGTCACGGCGGATAAACATACAAAAGCCCACTGCGGTGGGAATATCCACAACTTGTCCAGCATTAACCTCGGCAAACACCTGATCTAATTCAACAGGTGAGTAACCTTCTGGTAGCTGATTATCTTGACAAAAAACCGGATAGCTACAAATCGTCGCATTATTTGAAAACGGCGTCACCGAACCAATGCGCGCATCGCTATAAGCCGCAACTTGCAAACGGTCCAGCCAATCACTGGAGACTTCAGTATCACTATTAACCAGCACCACATCATTATCTGGGTACAGCGCCATACCGCGATTAACTGTGCCGACAAAACCAAGATTATGTTCGTTATGCAACAAGGTAAAACGCTGGGCATTGGCGTTCAGCCACTCAACAAGATCAGGCTCTGGGCTGGCATCGTTAATCACGACAATTTCTGCAGACGTTTTATACGTGCTGGTTAGCACAGACTCAATGCAACAAAGAGTATCTTCAAAACCACCGTATACAGGAATGATAATAGTGACTGCAGGTTTTTCAAGTATAGGTGCAACGGCTGGCACTGAAACTTTATCAGGCAACGCCGCAAAAGAAGCCGGAGAATAATTCACCGTGCGCCCTGGATAACCCAGCATGCGCATCAATTTATTGCGAATACGCCATAAACGGCTGTGTAACACCATGCGTGCTTGTGCATCCAACACACGAAGCTGTTGCTCGCTATGCGCTAAACTATCTTGACGCTCTGTTAACAGCTCAAGGCTGCGATCAAACTGCATTTGTGCGTTTTTTAATTGCACAGTTAATGCGTGCTGCTGCTCATAGCTGAGCTGCTGACTGGTTTCCAGGTCATGATTAAGGCGCTGCTGATCTGCACGTAACTCAGCAATAAAGGCATCACGCTGCTCAACCACTTGCATCGCATGAGCAAGCTGCTCACCAATTGAGTTTAAATGGGTTTGTAAACGCTTAATCTCAGCAGTAGTTTTGCGCAGCTCAGCTGTATGGCCTTGTTCATAAAAAAACTCTATCACTGCCTGAGAATGATTCCGCGCATACTCAATAAACTCTAGAACAGCTGCTGGCACATTACTACCAACCGCTAACACACCCAAACCAAAACCAAAGGGGAACTCAAAAGAAGGGTATAGATCTTCAAGCTCTGCCCATAATTGCCAAACGGCAAAGTCACTGTGGCGCACATTAGTGTCATGAAACAACACCACGCCACGCTCGCTCATCTTGGGCAACCATGATTCAAAATCATGCTTAACAGCATCATAGGTATGCAGACCATCAATATGCAGAATATCGACAGAACCATCAGGGAAATGCGCTAAGGCTTCATCAAAGGTCATACGCAAAAGAGTTGAAAAACTGCTATATCGAGGGTTGTGCCAAGCCTCTAAATCTTCATAAACTTCATTGCTGTACTCTCCGGCATGCTCATCCCCCTGCCACGTATCCACAGCATAACAACGGGTCGGTAATTTTTGCTGCACCACGCCTTGGCAAAACGCGCTGTATGAGTCACCACGGTGCGTACCTAACTCCACATACACATTGGGCTTAGCCATATCCAATAGAGCAAAAGCAAAAGGAATGTGACGGTGCCACGACTCAATATTTGTTAACCGCTCCGGAGCGGTCATCACTGCAGAATATTGAGACAAGCTAAATTGTATATTCATAAATTACCGAATTGTTTTACAAAGCTCTACGTGGAAAACCAGAGCATGGCATATAAAAAGTATGAATCCGTTTAAAATTTCTATTCAGCACTTCACCAACACTCTGCATGCAGTATATTTATTGGCATTGCACCGTTTGATGAAAACTGTTTTGACGCTCGCAAGCTCCTTTATCAAGTGGCAAACTATAGGTCAAAGGTGCTACAAAATAAAAGCAACCAGTAATTGCAATAGCGAGTGCCATGACAAACTTGAATGACTGCCGAGCAAACCTCTGACTGATCTCAGTGCACAATAAAAAAACCAACACAAAAAGAGTGTAAGAAAACAACAATCCTATAAAGTAATGATACAAATACATCACGCGCTGCTCACTCAGCCACCAGTGCAGCGCCATAAACGCTAAATAAGCGAACATAAACACTTCTAATAACTGGTAAATATTTTTACCACGATCTGACAGCTTTAGACCAGATAGGCGATGATAAACGATTAAAGCCAGTGCTAAAACTACAGCAAGCACGCCAAGCAGCCAGCTAAAATGATTACCAGCCAGCTGCACATAACGCGTATAGCCATTAACAGAATCCCAGCGATAATTAATATTGCGCTGCTCAAGAGGCCACATCCAAACTGAAGATCCTGTTTCTGCTGGCGAATCCAAATCTAAAACCGCAACACCTAAATGCTCGCTCTTCATAAAAGTATAGTAATTAGCAATTGCAGCCCCTAAAACTTCAATATTTAATGAATGCTTCCCTTGTAAATAGTCTAAATAAACGGGCGACATGAATGTTGTATCTTTTTGATAAATAGGTGAAGACTGCTCAGGTAGTTTGTCAGCCATCAGTAAGCTGATATAAAAAACACTGCTCACCACCACCACTGCACCTAACAAAGCCGACATAGCTTTTCTCAATAGCTGCACAAAAAAACTTAAATCTATACTACGTAGACGAGACCAATAACCTGTTTCTTTAAAAAACAAAAATACGAAAAAAACTGCAAGCACTACAGCATTAACTTTGACCATAATAGCCAAAGCGCACAAGGCCCCCAACCAAACATACTGCCAACTTCTGATAGGCTTACAATTAAGCCAATAGGAAATAATGTTCAACAAAAAAAGTAAAACAAAAAACATCTGAAATGCATCTAAGTGGGCAGCCCTAAAATGCACCACAAAAGCATTTTCAAAAATAAACAAACTACTTAAAAACATTGCATGCAAGGTATTTCTACTGAGACGCAAAACAATAAAATAAAACACGACACACGATAAAAAACCAAACACAGTCGACATCAAGCGCATGCCAAAAAAACTAAAGTCATCAGGTAAGTCATCACCGGAAATATGCTTATCAAATACAAGCCTGTGCTTATCAACATCAGAGTTTGTACCAGCAAGCATCTCCCCAGCCGCAATTAACAATTTACCAAGCGGCGGATGCGCCTCAAAATGGGCAACACCTTCAATGTAACGCTGTGCAGACGTTACATGATAGTTTTCATCCCAAAATATTTTTTGCTGAGAATCATACGCAAAAAAATAAACTGCCAAAGAAAAAAACAACACATTTACCAAGGGTAAAAACTGATCCAAACGGGCAATAATGTGTCGTTTCTCTGCTAAGTTAACCATGTAAGTCAGACTCCGAATCGCACCGCAGAACCATTTTCGCGTCATCAACTTGAGCAGTAAAAGCCACTTTCTCCAAGACAATAGTTCCCGTTAAATGCGGATTCGCCTGTGATTTAAAAGCACAAGCATCATAAATCCAATGGTGCTGCACATGCTTTTCTTGCGTACCGGAACCCAAAGCAACACCAAGCGTGTATTCGCCAGTAGCCAATAAAGGCATCGCAAAGGTAAAGCGCAAAACCTGCTTCTGACCAACCTTAATAGTTTGCCAGCCTTTAGCCCATTCCAAGCTATTTTCACCAAATAAAGGCTGCCCTAAGCGGTCACGCACAAAAAAACCAAGAATAGGTTGCTCAATATCTTTAAACGCTGTGCATTTAACCTCAAGAGTAACTGTCTGCGCACGATCCAATAACACCAAGTTGGTACCACTGTCTGCCAATAGTCTGCACGAGATCACTTGAGCATCACCCGTTCCAAACTCGCCTTGAGTCGTGATCGCGTGCTCATTGTGCCCTTCTGCAATCAACTCACCGCTCTCAGCATCGCGCTCTTGATATAACAACGAAATATAGGCCTCGCTTACTGATTTTGCATCACCTAGCAATTTCATTCTGCCTTTTTCCAACCACAACGCACGGTCACACAAGCTAATAACTGAGTGGGTATCATGACTGACAAAAATCAACGTGCCACGTGTCTTAAAGTCTCGTAAAAAGCGCATGCACTTCTGCGTGAAGTACGCATCACCCACCGCCAGTGCTTCATCAATTACCAAAATATCTGCATCAAGGTGTGCGATCACCGCAAAAGCTAAACGTACGAACATACCACTGGAATACGTTTTAACAGGCTGATCAATAAAATCGCCAATTTCGGCAAAACGTAAAATTGAATCTAGACGCTGATCAATACTTGTTTTGCTGAGTCCGTAAACAGCGCAACTCATATAAATATTTTCACGCCCGGTAAAATCCATACTGAAACCTGCGCCCAGCTCTAATAGCGCAGCGATACGTCCATTAACCTGCACATCACCTAGCGTCGGCTCGAGAATTCCACACAAAACCTGCAATAACGTCGATTTTCCCGAGCCATTACGACCAATAACTGCGAGCGTCTCACCTTTATTTATTTCCAATGAGACATCAGCTAATGCATGGATATCAGTTGTTTTACGCAACTGCACGCCAAAAAGCACATTCACCAACCTGTGCATTGGTGATTTATAAATATGGTAGGTTTTGCTAATATTTTTAATAGATACTGCCGCGTCAGAGGACATCTGCAAACCCCTTGCGCACTCTAGAGAAAAACCACAAGCCGATCACAGCGGATAAAATAGCAGCACCTAAGTAAATCAAATACGCGCCTATGCTTGGCAATTGACCTAAAAATAAAGCACCTCGACCCATTTCAACTGCGTAAGTCAGCGGGTTAAGTAGCAACCAATTGCGATACTCCTCAGGAATAGCCGATGCTGGGTAAAAAATGGGAGCCATAAACATCATAACCGTAATAAACATCGGCATAATTTGCGTAATGTCACGAAAATAAACACCAATCCCTGCAAGCAGCCAAGCCAAACCAAGTGCAAAAAAAACAATCGGTAAAAAAACAAAGGGTAAAAACAAACTTTGCCAAGGCCATAAACCTTGGAAAAACAGAACTGCTAATAATAGTACAGACAGGCTTATAAAGGCATGAAACGTCCCGCTAATAACAGGCACCATGGGTAGTAGCCACAATGGAAAAATAATTTTCTTAACATAACTGGCATGTTGCTGCATTACAGTCGGCGCTCTCGACATGCTCTCTGCTAATACACCATGTAAAATAATCCCAATAAACAGATTCAGTGCAAAAGCTGTTTTACTTGTACCGCTGTCACCCCAGCGAGCTTGAAACACCATACTAAAAACAAAAGTGTATACTGCAAGCATAATAAGCGGCGCAACAAAAGCCCAAACGCCCCCCATCATGGAGTCTTTATAACGACTACTGATATCTCGCTTAACCAGCTCTTTTAGTAAAAAAATATTATTCTTCAATGTCATGCTATGCCTATGCTAGCGTAGGGTATGTACAGCGCTAATCGATGATAATTTCATGCGCCCATGGCCATAAGTGCCATGCAGTGGCATCACTTAGAATTGCTGTTTCTAAACAGCAGGCTAAACTCTGCGCAAGTTCACTCACACTGGCTTGTTCGTACAGCACTTGAATATTGACATGACGTGCAGCAGTGTGTAAATCCAGCACGGAAGTATACAACACTACGGGTATGTTCTTCTTCACCACAAGCCTTAATAAAGCACTTGCAAAATAAGCTCGCTTACCCAGTAATGATACCTCAATACCGTGCGCTGGATCTGTTGGTATATCAGGCATTACACCGACGGGCTGTTGATGACGCACCAAGCGGCGCACTAAAGCATTTAATTCACTTTGCTCGTCACCGACCCGAATAGGTTCAGTTTTAGTCAGACGGAAAATTGATCGCAAACGTACCCAAAAAAACCAATAATTAAAACGCTCTCCACACACAGGTTTAGGCGGTGGACGATATAAGGCTGCCATCTGCAAGCCATGTTCTTGAAAGTAGCGCAGCGCCCAAAACCCCTGCCCATAGTGAAAGGTTACAAATAAAACAGCAGGGTGCTGTTTTGCATCTGGCAAGGGATCGCCAGAAACGTGCCAATAACGCTTAAGCCAAGCAGGTGTCGTACACCAAGACTTATAATAATCTGCCAAATCAACTAAACGGTGCAAACGCATCTGTCGAATGGTGACTACGCCATTGTGCCCCATACCATGCAAGCGCATATTCTCTAATGCCTGTGCATCAAACTCACTGCCACCTAAGCCAAAACGAGTCAAGAACCGTAAGACTTTAAAACTGAGCGCCCACGGCAAAGCTAACGCTAAAAACGCCAGCAATACATGTCGCGCAATATGCCTTAACTCTCTTAACATAGTGAAAAACGTGCCTGCTAAAATATTTTGATATTCTATAACAAAAAAGCCGCATACATTTAAGTATGCGGCTCAACAAAAAAAATTCTCTGCAAAGGTCTATCAACCCTAAAGCATCCGCAGTTATCAGACCATAAAAAGCTACCGTTGTTGCATTTTTTCTACAAAACTCTTCATCGCAGCTTCATCAACCTTAATATCTGGGCTAGCGCGGAACTGGCTAACAATTTCATCACGTTTAGCGTTTTTAAACACTTGCCTCTGCTCGGCGATCAATTGCTCTTTAACAGCCTCAAATGGTTGTGCACCCGCTTTACGCTGATCAAGCACATGAATAATATGATAACCAAACTGTGTTTTTATAGGCTTACTGATCTCGCCTTTTTTCATTGCAAAAGCTGCATTTGCAAAAGGCTCAACCATTGCTTCACGCACGAAAAAACCTAAATCACCTGAATTGTTCGCAGCACTTGGATCATCTGAATGCTCTTTAGCTAACGCTGCAAAATCCTTTTTGCCTTTTGTAGCTTGGACATACAACTCTTGCGCTTTTTTCAATGCAGCAGCATCATCTTGCTCATCATTTATAGCAACCAAGATATGCTCAGCGCGCACCTGCTCTGGCCTTTCAAATCGTTTAGTGTCAGTCAAATAAGACTCTTTTGCTAGAGCCTCATAATCTGGCTCTTTAGCAGAAGCGTAATGATCGTCCACTAACGCCTCTACAAGCAAACGATTATGATTATAAGACTGCTGCACTTGCACGCTAGGGGTTTGATTCAAGCCTTTCGTGCGTGCAGCATCGGCCATAACTTTTATCGTAAAATAATCCGCTAAAAAACCGCGCATATTTTTCTCTGTTCCGCGCATACTTCCCTGCTGACTCTCCGGCACCAAATATTCAATAGCAGCCTCAAACTCCGAAGCCGTTACAGATATACCATCTGTGCTCACTAAAACCTCATCCCCAGCAAAAGCTGTGAATGTCTGCGACAGTGCTCCAAATAACACACCCGCAATTAATGACTTACTTACCATTAAAATTTACTTCCTGATGTTTCTAAATAATAAGCACAACCACTTGAAAAAGTGCAGCTACCGCTTGAATTTGCTGTATACCCAGACGAAACATCACGACCGTCAGTTACGTTCACATAATAAGTCCCAGGCTCTAACTTACAGTATGATGCTGCAGACACTTGCGACATGTTCGTTGCATAGCTGAGTACGCTATTATTAGCAGCTCTAGAGCTACATAGACTGCTCGAAATTGGTGCTTGGCCGGGTTGTAGACTGATCCAAACATTAAATAATGCGTTGCCACTGCCTGGGTTCGGGCCAAAGGATATTCTACCAACGTACTTGTCGTTTTTCACAGTGATTGGATAATAATCATAACCACCGCCAGGAGTGCCAACTCGCGACCCAACTTTTGGCGTTATTGGGAAATCATGCCCTGCCCAAGCAGACTGATAAGTGCCTCCAGCAACAGCACCTGTTCCACCTGAACTGCTGCTTGAACTACTGCTTGAACTACTGCTTGAACTACTTGAACTACTTGAACTACTTGAACTGCTTGAACTACTTGAACTGCTTGAACTACTTGAACTACTTGAACTTCCTTCGCCAGTTGAGCAGCCGATGACTGAAGTCAATCTAACTTGTCGATTAGCTATATTTACTTCCCCAACCTCCCCACAAGGCTGGTCATTAACAAACAAAGCATAACTGCCAGTATCGGCATTTGCAGTCATAAGTGTAGCAGCACCCAAACCTAAGGTGAGAGCACTGATCGCAACGGATAATTCTTTACGCATAAGTTGAACCTCAATCTCATGAAAAACGCATACTTTCTAGATAAAACATTAGCACACCTCTAGCGTCCATTCAACATATGCTAAAACTATAGAGTCCAAAAATACAATTTTTATTAAAAAAAAAGCGGAGCCTATAGGCTCCGCTTTTTAAACACTAACGACTAATAATAATAATTAATTATTTAATGGTCGTTGTTGCTTTGTGGTCGAATGTTGCGCCGTAGTTAGACAATAGTCCACCCACATTGCCATTCTGAGTCACAATCAATGAGTGACCAATTACAGGCAAACCTAACAGATTTGTAAGAACCATAGGTGCTACAGGAGTAATCGGCAATTCACGTGCAGGAGAAACAAAGCCGTTTGCCGCTGCAGTAAAGTCAATGTTAATCCAACCCTGAGTGTAAGCCGCATCAAGCTCTAGGTTATGTCTAACAAACTTACCACCTAAGACTTTACTTCCAGAAATGCTGAAGATGTTAGTCTCATGGCATAATGCAATTTCATCACTTTCAGGCTGTGGAGAGAACTGGCCTTTTTCTAACTGCAAACGATTTTCTTCGTTATCAGTATAGATGACAGCGATATTCTCACAGGCTTCAGCTGTTTCTTTATTCCAACCCGCTGTGAATGGCTGCGAAACCCCGTGAATCTGAGCGGCAGGAAGAGCAGGCAGCGCGCCATTTACGTAGTAACGCTTAGTTGGGAAAGTAACAACCATGTCGGTTTGAGCATTTAACGCAGCACCAACGATGTAATCATTCTGAATGCTTTCTTTCATGATAATCGCGCTCATCGCATCGACACCACTAGCACCAGTGGTCGCACTTGTACCGTCTTTAAACGTAACTGCGGGATGCACATCACTAAAGTCAGGCGATACACTACCAGGCACATTATGACGCGCAACTGGTGCAAGTGGATCAGTAGTGTTATCTACTGCTAGCGCGTCATAGCTTGACTGCCAACCTGCTGCAACGTTTACAACTGCAGCCGTACCATACAAGCCACCTGTTGGAGCTGTTACTCTAAGGCCGGTACCACCCAAGGCGCTATCATCATCTGAAGCGTTAGTCGCCCACACACCACCGGCATTAAATGCATTACGCACAGCATCACAATTTCCTGGAACGCCATTTACGTGCTTAATTGCTTGAGCAGCTGTAATGGCGGTCGGAACACCCGGGACAAGTAACATTGCCGCAGGAATTTCACCCATCTCAATCATCTCAAGGTGACCTACACGGGCACGATCAACGCCCCAGAAATCAGCTGAAAGAGTATCTTTTTTGCTGCCAGCACCATACTCGTAATTTACGAAAGGCTGACCGCCGCTTGGAATCTGACCAGCTGTGCAGGAAGTATCCTGAGTAACTAAAACTGGGTTACCAGCAGCATTAAGAGTAACCGCACCACTCCACACATCATGAGGTGAGAGGTACAAGTTAAAGTCAAGAACTTCCTTAGAGTTCATGCCTTCAACGAAGCGAACTTTTACTGCTTTGTATTTATCTGTCGTGTTTGTAACAGAAACTGCAGTAAAGTTACCTTCCTCAGCGGTATACACTGGGTATAGTAAAACTTCGCCTTGACCATCTTGGTTAACGTTTGCTGCATGCGCAGAAGCTGCTGCACCAATAGCTACTGCTAAAGCAACTGCTTGTGTTAGTGATTTCTTCATCATCACGATATATTCCTTTTGGGCTCTAAAGTTACGTGTTGTTTAGGTGTTACTTTTAAACAGTTACTGATACTAACCAGCTAACATATGTTTTGCAAGCACTACCACCATAAATTTTGTCAAAACTACAATCCGAAGTCAATGCGTTATCGCTATTAGCTCCAACTTGCGTACAGCATCTCACTTTGCGAACACTGTTAGCGCTGCTCAATCAAGCAAACGCTCTATCTCTTAGACAGCACTTATATCGTTATTTAAAATTGAGGCCTAGCCAGTCAATTGAACTGACTAGGCTCCAACCCAACACGATACAGAGCATTTTGCCGCTACTGCCTTAGAGCGGGATTGACTATATTCTAATCCAGAAAACATAGCAAGCCATCAACGACAACTCACATGCCCTACTCAATCCTATGCTGCCCCGTACTCCACAGCCTTTTCAGCCATCCGCGACCTTATTCATCAAGCGGCCTGCGAGTAATAAATCGCTTAAATGCACGCTGCCAAGCATAGGGGATACACCTGACAAGGGGCGCCAAAGCTTGCGATCTACGCACAACCAATAACATCTTTAATAGCTGCTGACGCCAACTTGGCTCTGGAGTGTGCGCTAACACGACAGCTTGGCGCACGTCATGCTCAACCTTGCTCAGCATAAGCTGCTCTTGTGCTGGACATGACTGAACCCTATCTAAGTAACGATCTAGGCACCGCTCCCTCACATGACCTGTAGACTCGACATCTCGCTGCTCTAAAAAATCGTAATAAAAGGCTGTCGGCGCACGCCAATGCCAAAAACCATAACCTTCCAATGGTATTGCCTGTAAATGCAACTGACGAATATCATGCATAACATCAAGCCACTCCTGAACACTCGCATCATGCTTTAACAACCAACTCAGAGGCCGCCCCTGCAAACGCTCAGGAAACACTCCAACATGACTCGCCAGCACAGGAATCCCAGCGCGTAACCCCACACTCAGCGTATAACTCCACGTTTCGGGACACTGTGCTGGCAACCACAGCAGGTGCGGATTGATCTCAGCAACCAATCGTGCAACTTGTGCATCTTCATACGCACCAAGCCGGCGCACATTCACTGGCAACGACAAATGACAACTGCCCAACAAAATAAACTCGAATGCTTCAGGCTGATCTGAAGCCCGCGCTGCAACGCGCGCTAAAACATGTGCGCCTTTTTCCGCACCCAACATACCAAGACACAGTATTCGTAATGGCTCCGCCTGTATTAAGGGCCTCAGGCTCGGCTGCGGATAAGCTCTCGCCCACTCTGCCTCCGGATGCGCTCTATATATAATAGAAATCTGTTCGGCAAGTTGCGGCAAGCAATGCTGTAAACGCTCTATCATTAACTCACTTGGCACAATCACTCGATCTGCCTGCAATGCCAGCAATTGCAGCATTTCAGCAATAGCTTTCTTACCTTTAGGCAAGGCTGCTATACCTTGCTTAAACCAGGCTGAATCAAAGTGACCTTTTGCATTCACAAGACTGGGGTGCCCAGTAAATATACTGTGATCATGTAAAGTCAGATCATGTGAAATACCGAGCTCAAGCAGCTGTTTAAAAAAGCTTAAACTATAGCCGTGCACATGATGAACATGGATGCGCGACACACAAAGAGCACGCAAACAGCTACGCAGCGCCAAAGCATCACGCGGCCATTTAAACGCCAGGCGGATATGCTGTTCTGCCGGCATGGCATTTTCATGCTGCGTTATATTCTGTGCAAAGCTCGGGCATGCCAATCCATCACGCACGGAATCTAAGCATGGCAACGTTAAACACAGCAGTTTTTTATACAACATGGGGCGTAGCACAAGCACATGCGCACGCCCTGCCAAGACAGTAATCAATTCCTGAACATGACGCTCAACACCACCACCCATACCGTGGCTAATCATTAAAATCCGCGGCAAAGGCGAGGCAGCTAGAGCCTCTAAGCGTGTCTGTATATCCACAAACTCATCATTCAGCAAGCATCACCTTGCTCAACAGGCCAACGACCGTCGAACGGGCGAGGCGCATAGCCAAAATCAGTACAGGCTCGCGTATTATCTGCCAATTGATCTTC
>Ga0172382_10003197_pt1 | contig 26233 bp, 26 predicted proteins | sample Leawel138RmetaG_FD_122245 | JGI IMG/M metagenome (GOLD analysis project Ga0172382, IMG submission 122245) | Leachate microbial communities from a municipal landfill in Southern Ontario, Canada - Leachate well 138R metaG | ecosystem: Engineered > Solid waste > Landfill > Unclassified | place...
AGACTCGTTGGCAACTGCTAAACAGGCGAGTTTTGATAATTAGTGATATTTAGTGTGCATAAGCTTAGTTGTCTGTCGGTAAGCGTTTATTCTGCAATGTCTCGCTTAAATAAGCATGTGGATATGACCGAGGAGTTGCCATCGAGTTTTCAGGCAGCCTTCGGCGAAACCGTTACTCCTTGGGGGGGCGCCGATTCAGGTGAGTTAGGGTCAGCTGCTACAAGCACAAAAAATTGCTGAGAGAAATATATGTGCCCTTACTTTTCTTCCGGCTTTCATTAAATCAAAAGGCCCAATTCAACGCATAAGAATTGAGCCTTTTTAGACTAGTCCATGTCCTGGTTTGTTCTTTTATTGTGATTTCTTCCAAGGATGATTGTCTGTGTATTAGCCTGTTTTTGGCTTCGGTCGGTAGGCGATATTACATCATGTATTCTGCATTTTTAGCCAATAGTTGGTGGTAGATATAATTTAATAATGAAGTAAATATATACAGTTCGAGCGCGTAGTTGCTAACTCTTCAGTAGTGAATAAAATGAATTTAATTTAAAAAATTTATTGGGTGGTGAGTCATTCTTTGCCCGCTTGATGAGTGGTTGCCATTTCCTGCACCAAAAAATCGAGTAGAGTGCGAGCCCGAAATGACATATTGCGATTAGGATAAACCGCCCATATTCCTTCCTGCGCTGGTTGTAATTTCTCTAACAGTGTTACTAGTTTTCCTTCCTTGATGGCATCGACCAGATAATAATCGGGCAGCTGTACTAAGCCAATACCCTTTAGTGCTGCATCCAAAAGCGCGGGGCCGCTGTTACAGCGTAAATTTCCCTGTACTCGAACATTGCGCTCAATACCCTTTTCTTCAAATCGCCAATATTCTAGTGTGCCGAGGATGCAGTTATGGTGCTTGAGTTCCGATAATGAATGGGGGTGGTTGTGTGCAACCAGATATTCTGGTGAAGCGCAGACAAACAGGCGGCGTGAGCCAAGCTGCTTGGCAATAAAACTGCTGTTTTCCAAATGCCCAACACGAATAGCCAAATCGTAACCACCTTCAATCAGATCGAGTCGTTTATTGGTCAGCTCGTATTCCAGTTCAATGTCGGGGTATCGCGTGACAAAATCATTGAGTAGAGGAGCTACTTGTAGCTCGCCATAAGTGTGAGGTGCAGTAATTTTTAATTTACCTCTAGGGACGAGATTGCGTTGTCCTAGTGCTTGCTCGGCCTGCTCCAGTCCTTCCAAGGCTTGTTTGCTGTGGTGGTAATAGGTTTTTCCTTCATCGGTCAGTGATACGCGGCGGGTGGTTCGATATAACAAGATTGATGAAAGACGTTTCTCCAAGGCTGACACCATTCGACTTACCTGGGCTGTTGAAATTTGCAGCCGTTGGGCGGCAGCGGTGAAGCTTCCTGTTTCGACAACAGCGATAAATTCATTGATACCATCAAGTTTAGCCATAATGTTCAGTCACTTTGAAAGGCAGGGGTATTATTACTGTATGGTAATAGTTATTTGCAAGTTTAGTCATTATAAGTGGACAAGAAACAATTAGAATAGCGCAGTAGGTAATTTATCCATCCATGCGAGGCAAAAGTATGCAAGACAATATTATTAAGTGCCGGGCCGCAGTGGCCTGGAGGGCAGGCGAGCCATTATCCATTGAGGAGGTGGAGGTTCATCCACCTAAAGCTGGTGAGGTGCGTGTACGGATTGTTGCAACCGGTGTTTGTCATACTGACGCTTTCACGTTGTCTGGAGATGACCCTGAAGGCGTGTTCCCTGCTATTTTGGGGCATGAGGGGGGCGGTATCGTAGAGTCGGTTGGTGAGGGGGTAACATCTCTAGTCGTGGGGGATCATGTTATTCCGCTTTACACTGCTGAGTGCGGTGAGTGTAAATTCTGCAAATCAGGTAAAACCAATCTGTGCTCTAAAGTACGCGAAACACAGGGCAAAGGTTTAATGCCCGATGGCACTACTCGTTTTTATAAAAATGGTCAGCCGATATTTCACTATATGGGTTGCTCTACGTTTTCTGAGTATACGGTGTTGCCCGAGATCTCGCTGGCGAAGGTCAATAAATCTGCTCCGTTAGAAGAGGTGTGTTTGTTAGGTTGTGGTGTGACTACCGGTATGGGTGCTGTTTTGAATACTGCCAAGGTAGAAGAAGGCGCAACGGTTGCTATCTTTGGTCTGGGGGGGATTGGTCTTTCGGCGGTTATTGGCGCAACCATGGCCAAAGCCAGCCGGATTATTGTCATTGATCTGAATGAGAGTAAATTTGAGTTAGCTACAAAGTTAGGAGCGACGGACTGCATTAATCCTAACGATTACGATAAGCCGATTCAGGAGGTGATTGTTGAGCTGACCGATGGTGGTGTTGATTATTCCTTTGAATGTATAGGTAACGTCAATGTTATGCGCTCTGCGCTGGAATGTTGCCATAAAGGTTGGGGGGAGTCGGTGATTATCGGTGTTGCTGGTGCCGGTCAGGAAATTTCAACCCGTCCGTTTCAACTAGTGACCGGTCGTGTATGGCGTGGCACCGCTTTTGGTGGTGTTAAAGGTCGTTCAGAGTTACCCGGTATTGTCGAAGATTATCTGGCTGGCAAGTTCGCCTTGAGTGATTTCATTACCCATACAATGCCGTTGGACCAAATTAACGAAGCCTTTGATCTGATGCATGAGGGCAAGAGTATTCGCTCGGTTATTCATTACTAGTTTGTGTAGGAGGTTCCATGACAGTTGAAATCGTGAGTCAGGCAAAGACCTTTGGCGGTTGGCACAAACAATATACCCATGTGTCATCCTCTACTCATTGCACCATGCGTTTTGCGGTGTATTTGCCGCCACAGGCAACACCTGAGCATAAAGTGCCGGTGATTTACTGGTTATCGGGCTTAACCTGTACCGATGAAAACTTTATGCAAAAAGCGGGCGCTCATCGTATTGCGGCGGAGTTGGGGGTCGCTATTGTTGCTCCCGATACCAGCCCGCGGGGCGAGGGCGTGCCTGACGATGCAGACGCGGCTTATGATGTTGGTTTGGGTGCTGGTTTTTATGTGAATGCAACGCAGGAGCCTTGGCGTAAGCATTATCAGATGTATGACTACATTGTTAATGAATTGCCCACGCTGGTCGAAGATGTATTTCCTGTGACACAGCAGCGGGCAATTTCCGGGCATTCAATGGGGGGGCATGGTGCGTTGACTATTGCTATGAGAAATCCAGATCGTTATGTAGCTATGAGTGCTTTCAGCCCAATAAGCAATCCGATCAATTGTCCTTGGGGACAAAAAGCGCTGGGTCAGTATTTGGGGCCGGATCGTAGCACTTGGCAGCAGTATGATGCGAGTGTGTTAATGCGTGAAGCGCAGCAAAAGGTACCTGCCCTTGTTGATCAGGGCGAGGCAGATAGTTTTTTGACCGAGCAGTTAATGCCGGAGGCACTGGAGGCGGCTTCTAAAGTGGCCAATTACCCTCTGCAATTACGTCGCCATGCCGGTTATGATCATAGCTACTATTTTATTGCTACTTTCATTGAAGATCATTTGAGATTCCTTGCTAAGCATTTCTAGGTATATGTAAGTCTTCGTCCTCGACCCATTCCGCAAGGTCTGGGTCTTTTAAAACCCTATGCTTAACAATCTCTGCCCTGCATTTACCCAAAGTCGCTAATGCTCTTGCCTCTTAGCGGATGAATAATATGATCTTGACCATTAATTTTTATCTCTAGCGTCAATTGCATTAGCATGCCCAGCTTGCTTTCGGGAAAGCCTTTTTTGGCAAACCAGAGCAGGTAATCTTCCGGCAAATCAATCAGTGGCCGGCCTTGGTATTTACCAAAGGGCATGGTCATATTGGCGACACTGAGTAAATCAGTTTTATCGAACATGGGTGCTTATCTAGTGGGTTGTATTTTAATCAATATGTATGATTGAGAGGAGCCTATTCTTCAGTAGTCGGTGTACCTGGCTTTTTTAATTGCTGCTGTAATGATTTGGGCAGTTGTTTGATGGTTAAAGTGCCAGCAGCCTCATCGTAAATAATATCCTGGCCAAACATATCAGCAGAGAAGCTGATGCTCATATTTTTATCACGGCCAAAATAGCGTACATAGCGTTTCAGGCTGCTTCTGTCGGTGTAAATCTCAGCCTTTGGGCTCTGCTGTTTGGTCGTAACAAAGCTGGCAAATTGTTCGGGCTCTTTTTCGTTGAGCTGGCTGGAAATGTCTTCAAACACCACCGGAACCCCTTGTTTGTCTTGCTCGATACAGTAATCTAATATCTTGCCTTTGTACTCGCTACTTTGTTCTACGGGCAGGTTTTCAGTGAACTGGTCAACAATATTTAGAAACTCGTGGGTTTCTTCCTTGATATCTATACCGGTAGAAAATCCGACAAAACCGCTGAAGGCATCGCTGAGATTTTTATTGCCACGGCTGGCGATGATTGATAAATATTTTTGTGAATCCTGTTCCAGCCATTCATCCAAATAAAGTCTGGCGGCGTAGGGAAGTTTATTGCCATCGATGTACTGTGTGGCGGACACTTCCAGATTATTGTCGATATGGGTGGCGTCAACGTGATTGACCCAAAATATAAACAATTGGTCCTGATCCATCACCGATTCCAGTGCAAACATGATATGTGCAGAAAAAGCCTCGTCGTTAGCCTCTAGCATTTGCTGTAGTTGTTCGAGCATACGCTGGCTGATACGGGAAAAAGACGACTTACCTTGCTGTTGCTCTTTGATCCAGCCGGGCATTGGGTTGTCGGAGCGGTCACGATCAAAATGGCCATATTGCTTTTGGCTGCTGCGCTGAAAACTTTGTTTCAGTTGCTCGAATAAGGAGTAGGCGGCACCGGCACTGTTATTGTCCTGCTCTCGCAGGCTGGTGATGACTTTTGCGCCGGGAGCGCTGCGTTCGATGTGATGAATGATGCAGTGTTTGAGAGCCATTGGTTACCGTTTGTTCAAATAAAGGGCTGGTGGGTGTCTATAAATAGCTGTTTATGTTGCCGGGTATTTAATGCGAGCTGAATATCTGGATAGAGTAGCCCGTTTCCAGTGCTTCTTTTAAAGCTGGATCGGCATCGATTAGTTTGGGGTCTTGCAGGAATTTTTCCCCAATCAACTTGCGTTTATCTACTTGAGGTTTTTCAAAGCCTTGTTGCAGCAAGTAGAGCCGGCACAGCTGTTCGGCGCCGTACAGGTCCTTAAAGTTGACATAGATAATAAAGGGTACATCGGCACCTTTAGCAAAGCCATCGATGGCCTTGGGGGTGCGGGCATTGACAGAGAAAACGTACATAGCAAGCTCTTATCGTGAGTAAAATGAGGTTGAAATAGCCTGCAAATACAGCGTTCAGGCGGCGTTATCATAGCATGGAATATAGCAAATTTACTGCCTTGGTGGAGAGGGGGAGCTGGGTTTTGTGTTTTGTTGGCTGACTATTTAAAGTCTACCGACCGAATAGTACTTGCTTGGGTCGCGTTAGCAGTCGTAGGGCAATGGAATTTGTTTCACCAGAGCTGCTCAGAACATGAGTATTTATTGGGTGGGCTACCAGTGATGCTGGTTCAAGGCCTACCCTGCCACAGTATTTTTAGCTTAACTGTGTGCCATTCCCGCTGACTCTTTAATTAGATGAAGAGTCAGCGGGTGGTTGTGTGGTAAGGAGGGATACAAATAAGGAGTTTGAATCGTTACTAATCTCAGGCTGCTTGGGCCCATGTCAGTGGCAGTGCCTTGGTACGGATGAAGTATTCGGCAGGGTAACAGCGGCCGGTATCGTCGATGGAGGCGGCGTGGACGATGGCTTGAATGTCACCTTTTTTATCGTAGATAGCGGTCTCATAGCCCTTGCCTTTTACGGTCTTGGTGGTGATAGCGGCCAGATGCTGGCGAAATCGGCGGTAATCGACTTGGGTGAATACGCGATTGCTGACGGTGGTGTTGTTCATAGCTCTGTCCTTTTATTAGTTGTCATTGATAAGGTCTGGTGTTGTATTTACTGTTCCAGTCACTGCTTGGGTGATAGTCAGAAAGGCTGTATTAATCACCATATCTGTATCCATAACCAGTACTGTATGCCTGTACAGTTTAGTCATGATTGAGAATCACGCAAGCCCAAAAATTAAAAAAGTTGAAATTTTTTAATAATTCATCCGCTGATGGGTCAAGAGGGGGGGTGGGCTAGTAAAGTGATATCACGGAGGTTAATTCTTATTAATGCCGCTATACAACTTCAATGTTTGCGTATAATGCGCGTTGTTAAAAATAACTATTTTATCGTCATGTAGAGGAATTCAGGATGGGTAATCCTTGGGTGAAGCGTTTATTACCCCTTGTTATAGTAATAGTAGCGGTATTGCTGGGCCGAAGTTTGATGATATTTAAGCCAAGCTTACCGCATAGAGATAAGGCTCAGGTCAGCACCTATGTGGATGTGCAAGTGGTACATCTCAGGTCACTACCAATGAGTGTTAATTCCCAAGGTACAGTAGCCGCTAAGCGCAACATTGAATGGGCAAGTAAAGTATCGGGTAGAGTTATTTGGGTTGCCCCAGAGTTTGCCGAAGGTGCTGCGGTAGCTGCTGGCACTACGCTGCTTAAGCTGGATGCGATTGATTATCGTGTAATGGTGGCGGAGGCTGAGGCGAGCTTAGCGGATGCTAACCTGGCATTAACTGAAGAGCGCAATGAGCTACGCCGAGGCAATAGCTATCGTGCAGATAATCAACAAGATGCCAAGGCGAATTTACGCCAACCAAAATTAGCGCAGGTTGAATCAAAGGTTAATGCAGCGAAGGAGCGATTGCTACAAGCCCAGGCCGACTTGGAGGCCACCGAGGTCAAAGCACCGTTTGCGGCAATTATTGATAATAAGCAGGTTGATCTTGGGCAGTATGTCAGTGCTGGCAGCCCTTTGTTTAGCCTGTTGAGTACGGATGTTGCTGAGGTGCGTTTACCTATTACATCTACGGATATTCAGTTTATTACCGCGGCTAAAAAACCGGATGGACAGTTACCGACGGTGATACTCAGCAGCAACTTCGGTCGCCATCAGCAGCAGTGGCACGGGCAGCTAGTGAGAATTGAGCGCCGAGTCGATGCGGACACGCGTACATTTTTCGCTGTGGCAGCTGTGGATCAACCTTATGCCGCCAGCCATGGTGTTGCGCTGTCGACTGGTTTGTTTGTCGATGCAGTTATTGACGGTATTACTATCGATAATGCTAGTCGTATTCCTCACTCAGCCCTACACGATGAAACCTATGTTTATCTGGTGATTGATGGCCAGCTAACGCGGCGTGCAGTAACGGTTCTGCGGCGTGAGCGAGAGAGCGTGGTGATCAGCTCAGGTTTGGACGATGGGGATAAGTTGGTATTGAATAAATTGGATTTAATGGTCGAAGGTATGAGTGTGATTGCTAATGTCAGCCCGTCGGCAAGTGCTATTCAATAAATACTTAAAGAACTCTAGTAATTAATCGTCGTGATTACTGTAAACCATCAATGGATAAAATTGTGAAGCAAGCTGTTAATAAAGAGACCGGTATTATTGCATGGATGGCCTACAACCCAGTGGCTGCCAATTTATTAATGCTGGTGATAATGGTTGCTGGCTTACAGAGTTTGTTTGTTCTTACCAAAGAGGTTTTTCCCTCATTTCCAACCCAAACCTTGACGATTACAGTGCCGTATCCGGGTAGCTCTCCTGAAGAAGTAGAGCAGGGAATTATAATAAAAATTGAAGAGGAAATTCAGGATATTGTCGGTATTAAAGAGATAACCTCCACCGCTTATGAAGGCAGCGGTGTGGTGAACGTAGAGTTTGATATCGGCACCGATATGTCAGATGTTTTGAATCAGGTGAAAATGCGAGTAGACGGCATTAGCTCTTTTCCTGGTAATGCTGAACCTGCGATTATTGAAGAGATTTTGATGCGCTCACGGGTGCTTAATCTGACATTTTTTGGTGATATTTCTGAGCGTCAATTAAAACAACTGGCTGATGAGAGTAAAGATGAGCTGTTAAGAATGCCGGGTATTACTCAGGTCGATGTGACCGGTAGTCGAGATTATGAAATCAGTCTCGAAGTGTCTAACCTGGCTTTGCGGCAGTACGGTTTGCAGTTTGATGATGTGGTGAATGCCGTACGCAACCAGTCACGAGATCTACCGGGGGGTAAATTGCGTACCGATTCCGGTTCTATTAGTTTGCGATCAATGGGGCAGGCTTATAGCGCCGCTGATTTCTCTGCATTAACAATTGTCGACAGGGGTGATGGCACACGTATTACTATAGGTGATGTGGCACAGGTGAAGGACGGCTTTGAAGATCAGCCCTATTTGAATCGACTTAACGGACGCTCCGGTATTACCTTAAAAGTTATGCGGGTAGGTCGCCAAAGCACTATTGCTACCAGTGAAATGGTCAAGCAATTTGCAGCAAAAAAACAGCTGAGTTTCCCGCAGGGGGTCGAAGTCAGTGTGTGGGCAGATAGCACTGAAATACTCAAAAGCCGGACGAACTTATTATTAAAAAGTGCGGCGCAGGGGGTGTTGTTGGTAGTGCTGACGTTGGCCCTGTTTTTACAGATCTCATTGGCGTTTTGGGTGGCGATAGGCTTGCCATTTTGTTTTTTGGGGGCCTTGATGGTGATGGGCTTTCCCGCTGTTGATATGTCGATCAATATTATTTCGTTGTTTGGCTTTATCCTGGTATTAGGGATATTGGTTGACGATGCCATCGTCACAGGGGAGAGTGCCTATGATCGATTAGAGCAAGAAAATGAAGGTGTCGAAAGCATCATCCGCGGTGTTAAAAGCGTCGCTATACCGACTATTTTTGGTGTGGTGACGACAGTTTTAGCGTTTATTCCGTTGATGTTAATGAAGGAGGGGATTGGCCACGTTTTTGGTTACGCTGCTCCAGTCATTATTTTTTGCCTGCTATTTTCCTTAGTTGAAACCAAACTGATTCTACCAGCGCATTTACGCCACTTAAAAATTGAAAGTAAAAATAACCGCAGTGGAGTTTGGGCCTCGCTATCACGTTTGCAAAGCCGGTTTGGAACTGGCTTAAAGCGATTTGCTGAGTATCGATATTTGCCTGTGCTTAAACACGCGGTGAAGCATCGTTACACGACGTTAGCTTTTTTTATTGCCATCTTTATTTTAGTTATATCTGTGGTGCAGGCGGGCATACTCAAAACCGTGTTTTTTCCTAGTGTGCCGTCAAGTACCATCAGGGTTAGCTTGGATATGCCACAGGGTGTGGCCTATCAAACAACTCATAACTATGCCTTGCATATCGAAAAGGCAGCGCTGGCTGTTAATGAGCGTTATCGCGAGCAATGGGGCGAGGATGTTATTAGTGCGCTAGAAGTGACTTCATCCAGTGATACTCAGGTTAATATTGCTGCTGAGTTAACACCGAGTAATGACCGGGTACTGACTTCAGTCGAGTTGGCAAACTGGTGGCGTCAGGAAGTGGGTGAGTTATCCGGTGTTAGAAGCTTATCTATCGATGCGAACGCCGGTTTTAGTGGTGTGCCGGTCAATATTGAATTGCAAGGTGATGATCTTAATCAGCTGCGTATGGCTGCCGATGAAGTAAAGCGGGCGCTGCTCAATTTTGACGGTGTATTCGATGTGCGCGATACCTTTGATGCCGGTGGTCCTGAGGTGGATATCCGTATTACCAAAGAGGGGCAGGCTTTGGGGCTAGGGCAGGCGGAGCTGGCTCGACAGGTAAGGCAGGCTTTTTTTGGTGCAGAGATTCAGCGGTTACAAAGAGGCCGGCATGAGGTGCGGATTTATGTGCGTTTTCCAGCGTCAGAGCGCCAGAGTCTGGAGACGCTACGTGCAATGTGGATTCAGGTGCCTGGAGGTAGTAATGGCGCGCCGACTACGGTGCCCTTTGATGTGGTGGGCGAAATTGTTGAAAGCACAGGGATTAGCTCTATCCAGCGGATTAACCGCCATCGGGTGGTGAATGTTCAGGCTGATGTCGATAAAACCCGAGTAAGTTCTGCGGAGGTTGTGCAAACGGTGGCGCGAGATCAGTTGCCGGATATTTTAAATCGTTATCCATCGGTTGATTACCGCTTGAGCGGTGAGGCCGAAGATCAGGAAGAAAACATCAATAGTCTGTTGTTGGGCTCATTGGTAATGTTAATACTGATTTATGCGGCCTTGGCGATACCACTAAAATCTTACGGTCAGCCGTTGCTTATTATGTCGGTGATCCCCTTTGGTTTGGTTGGTGCGCTATTGGGTCATCTTATTCTGGGTAAGCCACTCAGCGTTATGTCTGTTATTGGTATCGTCGCGTTGAGCGGGGTGGTTGTTAATGACAGCTTGGTGTTGATGGATTATATCAACCAGCAATTACGCGCAGGCATGAGTCGTGCGGAAGCTGTTATGACGGCGGGAGTACGACGGTTTCGGGCAGTTATACTTACATCGGTAACTACTTTTTCTGGCCTGTTGCCGATTCAGCTAGAAACTTCAATACAAGCGGAATTTTTAAAACCAATGGCAATTTCAATTGCCTTTGGGGTACTGTTTGCCACTTTGGTGACACTGCTGCTAGTACCGGTGCTATGTTTCATTACCGATGATATACGACGTTTATTCAGTACCGAAAAAACGCCGCAACCCCTAGGGGAAAATAATGCCAGGAGCAAATGATGGCGCTTAAAGCCACTATTTTTAAAGCGGCGATTCAGCTCGCCGATATGGATCGCAATATCTATCAAGATATTAATATTACTATTGCTCGCCACCCTTCAGAAACCGATGAGCGGATGATGGTAAGGGTATTGGCTTTTTGCTTGCAGTTAGATGAAGGCCTGGAGTTTACCAAAGGGCTGTCTAGCGATGATGAGCCTGACCTGTGGTTAAAGAATTTATCGGGCGAAACACAGTTATGGATAGATTTGGGTCAGCCTGATGAAAAACGTATTCGCAAAGCTTGTAACCGTGCACGACAGGTAGTGATTTATAGCTATGGTGGTAATGCGACTAAAACCTGGTGGCAACAAAATCAGGCCAAGCTTAGCCGTTATGACAACTTAACGGTCGTTAGCCTGGATAAAGAAGTTACCCAGTCTCTGGCGCAACTGGCGCAGCGTAATATGGTGCTGCAATGTACGGTACAAGATGGGCAGATTTGGTTGAGTAGTGTAGATGATGCGGTATTGCTTGAGCCGGAGTTTTTATTGGCGTCTTGAGTTGCTCGTTTTAAACCGAGGGCTTACTCTTCAACCCATTCCCAGCGCAGTGGTTCGCCAAAATCATCATAAATCATTTTCTTGCGGGTTCTGCGCGTTTTGGGTTGGGGCTTGATAGCTTTAGGGTTGCGCCTGGCGTCGAGGGCAGCAATGACTTCAGGTACATAAGTGCGGCCAACCTTGGGCTGCTGAAAACCACTGTTGTCAGGTTTAAGTGGGCCATTGGGGTTTTCGCGACCACTGATACCGCGTTCGACTTCCGCCACCTTACCGCCTTTGTTCAGGAAGTCAGCTATTTGTTTGTCCATATCACTGCGAATTTGAGCTTTAGTGATCAGTCGTTTCACGGTAGTAATAGAAAATCCACGTTAGAGATGACCGGTTATCATAGCAGACAATAGCGCTTTAGTGGGCGTCCATTCCCGCTTTGTCTACGCTTTAAGCAGGAGGGGTGGTAGTTGTACGTTGCTTTTGCTGAGTTTTCCATAAATCGGCGTAGCGGCCTTGCTGTGCAAGCAGCTGGTCGTGGTTGCCTTGCTCCACAATTTGGCCTTGGTCCAGCACTACAATATTATCGGCATCAACAATAGTTGATAGGCGGTGGGCGATCACCAAACTGGTGTGGTTTTGAGAGATTTCATTGATCGCGTTGAGGATAGCCTGCTCAGATTTACTGTCCAGTGAGGACGTTGCTTCATCAAACACTAAAATAGGTGGTCGTTTTAAAATAGTACGGGCAATTGCAACGCGTTGTTTTTCACCACCAGAAAGTTTTAAACCGCGTTCGCCCACTTTGGTATCGCGTCCTTCGGGTAATTGGCGAATAAAGTCATCCAGATGTGCCAATCGAATCGCGTCTTCAACGTCAGCATCGCTAGCTGTTGGCAAACCATAGCGCACATTCTCAAAAATGCTGTCGTTAAATAACACTGTGTCCTGTGGCACGATACCAATGGTTTTACGCAAAGATTGCTGGCTCACCTGGCTGATGTCCTGGTCGTCGATAAAAATCTGCCCTGCGCTGGTATCGTAAAAGCGAAATAGCAGTTTTACTAACGTCGATTTGCCAGCGCCGCTAGCGCCGACCACTGCCACTTTTTCCCCGGCGTTAATCTCAAAGCTCACATTTTTTAAAATGTCGCGATCACTGTGGTAGCTAAAATCAACGTGGCTGAAGCGAATATGCCCCTTGCGTAATTGCAGCGCTGGTGCGTTGTCAATATCGACGACTTTCGCTTTTACAGTTAATAGCTCAAAGAGTTTTTCAATATTAGCCATAGAGCCCTTGATTTCTCGATAAACAAAACCGAGGAAATTCAGTGGCATAAATAAAATCATCATATAAGCATTAACCGCAACAAAGTCGCCAATAGTCATAGCGCCGCTGCTGACATTGCTGGCGGCCAGCCAAACCATGGCGGTGGTTGCCAAGGCGATAATCAACGCCTGCCCGCCATTAAGGGTAAATAACGATAGGCGATTTTTACGTCGCGCGTACTCCCAACGCTCCAGTTCAACATCGTAACGATCAGCTTCAAAGGCTTCGTTGGTAAAGTATTTGACTGTTTCGTAGTTGAGCAGGCTGTCTATAGAGCGAGTATTGCTGGCTGAATCAGCCTGATTAGCCTCGCGAATATAGCGGGTGCGCCATTCGGTCGCGACTACCGAGAACCACACATAGCAGGCCACAGAAAAGATAATAATCAACGCAAACCCTGCACCATAATTGTAAAATAAGATGCCTGCAATCATGATAACTTCGAGCAGGGTTGGGAAAATATTAAACACAAAAAAGCGCATCAAAAAGCTAATGCCTGTGGTGCCTCTTTCAATATCGCGAGCCAGCCCGCCAGTGCGACGGTTGAGATGAAAGTCTAAATCCAGTGCGTGCATATGCTTGAACACTTGCAAGCCAATGCGGCGCATAGCGCGCTCGGTAACGCGACCAAAAACAGTGTCGCGAATCTCTCCCATTAACACATTACTAAAGCGCGCCAGACCGTAGACTAAAATGAGCGCAATCGGGACAATAATCAGTGCTGAGTTGTTGCTGGGGTTGTTGAGGGCATCGACTATATTTTTGAGTAAATACGGCCCCGCCACATTGGCGATTTTAGCCAGTACCATACACAACAGTGCAATGCCTATACGCAGCCGGTATTCGAGCAAGTAGGGCCAAATAACCTTGAATACATGCCAGTTCATGCCAGTGCTGGGTTGATCGTCAAAATTGCCATGGTGTTGCATAGGTATTCCTGTTGCTATTGGTTGCCCGGAGAGCTTGGTCAGCGTACAAAAGCCAATGATTATAAAGGAATCTGCGCTTTAAGTTACGTTGATTGTGGCGCGGGGATCAGATGAACCGGTGAGCTTAACGTCCCAGTCCGTAGTTTTAGTGCTGGGCGCTTATGCCAAGAGGCGTGTTTTTATGCTAAGCTGCGCGGCTTTTAAAATGAAGAAGTGAATATTATGTCTGAGAAATATACCACCATAGAGCAACGTGTTAGTTACGGTGTTGGTCGCCAAATGGGCGATCAGCTCGCCTCAAATCCCTTTGACGGTGTTGATGCCGAAGCGGTTGCACAGGGCTTGAAAGATACCCTTAGTGGCCAGCCCAGCGTTGTGGCTGAAGAGTTAATGCGTGAAGCCTTTGAAGTGGTTGGCAAGCGCATGCAAGCTAAAGAAGCTGAACAGGCCAAAGCACTGGCCGGTGAAGGTGAAGCCTTTTTAGCCGAAAATGCCAAACGCGAGGAAGTTACTGTTACTGCCTCAGGCCTGCAATACGAAATATTGACTGCTGGCGACGGCGAAAAGCCGGTGGCTGCGTCTACTGTTCGTACCCATTATCACGGTACATTAATTGATGGTACGGTATTTGATAGCTCTGTTGATCGTGGTGAGCCTGCTGAGTTCCCCGTTGGTGGCGTTATTGCGGGCTGGACAGAAGCGCTGCAATTGATGGGTACTGGTTCTAAATGGCGCTTATACGTGCCATACCAGCTGGCATACGGTGAGCGTGGTGCGGGTGGTGCAATTGGCCCTTACACTGCATTGATCTTTGATGTAGAACTGATAGCAATCGTTAGTTAATCTTTTAGTTTGAGCTGCGGATATTCTGAGTTGGTTTCAACTAAATATCCGCAGAACTCACGGAATGAGTGCGCTGTATTTCAGCTTGATAACAACATTAATGCTGTTGTTGAGCGTGTTATTGCGGTGAGTTAGCAAGGCGATATTTACCGTGTGCCTGCCAAGAAGGATGTTTATTTTTCTCTCTGTCTAACTCTCTGTGTATTTTTGTTCCCGCGTTGATTGTTCTTCAATCGATTTTAATAAGCACATCATAAACCGAACAGATAAGCCAACTAGCCCTGTATTTTCGCTTCGGCTTTGGTCATTATAGACGTCCTTTGAGGCGACCTGCCGGAAGATGTAAGAGGTAGTATTTGGATGTGGTTTAAAAATTTACTGGTTTACCGTTTTACCAAGCCCTTTGAGTTAAGCCCAGAACAATTGTCTGAGCATTTGTCACAGCTGCCGTTCGAGCCCTGCGGTAGTCAGGAGTTGTCACGCTTTGGCTGGGTGCCGCCCTTAGGTCACCACGGAACCGAGTTTGTACACGCCACCGGCGGTTATATGATGATCTGCGCCAAACGGCAGGAAAAAGTGCTACCTGCAGCGGTGATCAACGAAAAAGTGGCAGACAAAGCGTTAGAGATCCAAACCGCTGAGAGTCGTTCAGTGGGCCGTAAAGAACGCCAAAACATGAAAGAGGAGATAACCTTTGAGTTACTGCCTCGCGCCTTTACCCGCTCCAGCTTACAATTTGCTTATATATCCCCAGCAGAGGGTCTACTGGTAGTCAATGCGGCATCAGCCAAGCGCGCTGAGGATTTAATTACCCAGCTACGTGAAGCTATCGGCAGTGTGCCGGTGATTCCGTTAACCGCGAATAATATTCCTCAGCATGCCATGACCGAGTGGTTAAAAACCGGTCAGCCACCTAAGGGGTTTGAACTGGGCCATGAGTGTGAGCTGCGTGACCCTTCAGATGAAGGCGGTGTTATTCGCTGTAAACATCAGGATTTAAGCTCAGTAGAAATCAACAACCATCTTAAGGCGGGCATGTATGTTAGCAAATTAGGCCTGTGTTGGAGTGGTGGTATCGAGTTTATGGTTGATGATCAGTTAACGATCAAACGTTTGAGCTTTGATGACATCATTGAAGATAAAGCCAGACAGATCGATGCTCAGGATGCGGCGGAGCAATTTGATGTGGACTTTTCCATCATGACATTAGAATTATCAGCCTTGATTAAGGCGGTTACTGCAGCTTTCGGCGGTGAAAATACCGAAGCTTTAGCTGCAATTTAGCTTTAAAATATGCAGACTTTACAATAATGGGATTAGGGCAATGATCAGGCATATAGTGTTATTGAAGATTAAAGACGGTGTAGAAGGGCTCTCCAAAGCCGAGAGCATGGCCAAGGGTAAGGCCTTGGTCGAAGGTATGAATGGTAAAATCCCCGGCTTGATCAAGGCAGAGGCTGGTATCGACTTTCTTCGTAGCGATGCGTCGGCTGACATGGTGGTTTACGCCGAGCTAGAAAGCCGTGAAGCCTTGTCGGTATACGCTAACCATCCGGTACACCTTGAAGTGTTAGCCTATTTAAAAACTATAATCAGCGAACGACAAGTTGCTGATTATGAATGTTAATTATTAGCAATCGACAGTAACGCATTAAGAGCATAGCGCATGGCAACAATCGGTTTATTTAATCAGTTAAGCGTGGTTCGTAACAGTGAATTTGGCGTTTACCTCGACGGCGAGCAGCTGGGCGATATCCTGCTGCCCAATCGCTCTGTGCCTGAGGGTTGTAAAATAGGCGATGAGCTTAATGTATTTATCTATCTGGATTCAGAAGATCGCTTGGTGGCCACTTTAGATAAGCCGTTAGTGATGGTCGGTGAGTTTGCTTGGTTGACGGTCTTATCCGTGACTAATGTCGGGGCGTTTTTAGATTGGGGTTTACCCAAAGACCTGTTATTACCTTTCGCTGAGCAAAAATACCCACCAGAAGTTGGCCGCAGAGTAATGGTGCGGGTTTATTTGGATAATAGTAATCGTCTTGCAGCCTCTACTCGTATTGATGACTTTCTCGAAGAGGAGTCGGATGATTTTGTCGCTGGGCAGGAGGTGGATTTATTGATAACCGATAGCACCGATTTAGGCTACAAAGCGATTGTTGATAACAGTCACTGGGGTGTGCTCTACAGTAATGAATTGTTTCAGAATATAAGCAAAGGTCAGCGGATTCGTGGTTATATCAAACGCATCAGGGAAGATAGGAAAATTGATTTAACCCTCGATAAGCCTGGCTTTGAACGTATCCCCGGTGTCGCCGAACAAATATTAGCAACGTTAAAAGAGCATGATGGTTTTATGCTGCTCACCGATAAAAGTTCACCTGAAACTATTCGATCTTTATTCAAAGTCAGTAAAAAAGTGTATAAAAAAGCGATTGGGACTTTATATAAGCAGCGGTTGATTGATATTGAAGAGAAAGGTATCCGGCTAATAAAAAAATAGCTCTGTAACTTGTTCTGGCATTAGTTGTATTAAGAGCAGCAGGGTGGATCTTGATCGCACCCTGCGATTGGCTTTACTTACTCTGGTCATGCTACGAGCTGTAGGGTGAAAATTATACTGGGGCAGATTTTAGTTCAATAAGCAGTGGTCTTTTTAGGCGCTTTTATTGGATTAATTTTATATCAGAGCCGCATGAAGATGGCCTTATTAATCTGCTTTTTTATCTTTTCTGAGAGCATCATACTGGGTAGGGTCAACAAACATCAGTTTGATAGTGATCTCTTTCATATTACCAAGCTCTAAAACCAGTACCATCACGTTGAGCTGTTCTTTAATGGAGATTATGCCTGGCAGGTGAATCAGCACTGAGTTGTCTTTGCTGGTCATGAAGTTTAAGTCTGCCTTAGCACGAAATTTTTGGCTGATTTGAGTTAAAATTGATTTCAGTGCTATTTCAACTGCATCAAAGTTAAAACCGGGGCCACAGAACTCACTGTAGTCTAAGGCTAAGCTTAAAGCAGGCTTGATCCGTTGTTTGATTTCGATAGTGCCCAAGGCATGTTTCTTACCCTGTTTCAACTCTTTGAACAGAGGCTTTACTTTATCTTTAGGTGATTTGATAAAGATTTGGTCAAGGATCTTGGCGGCTATGTTGACCAGCTCAACCATATTGATTTCGATATTATTGTTATCAGACATTATTTATTTCCATGCTGTTTACGAAGTTTGTACTTAAAAAATTATATTTTCGATGCTATAGCTCGGCGCTGTGATAGACATTTTGAACATCATCAAGATCGTTTAGCATGGCGAGAAAAGTTTCAAACAGAGGCATGTCCTCAGCACTGATAGGTGCTGTGTTTTGTGGGATAAATTGAATTTCATCGACGTCAAATTCAAGCTGGCCCTGGTCATTACCCAGTGCTTCGGTCAAAGCTTGTTTGGCTTTGAAGTAATCGGTGTGTGGGGCGAAGACAGTGATCTTGCCATCATCGCATTCGATGTCGCTGACATCGACATCGGCCATCATTAGCGCCTCGAGAGCAGCTTCTTCATCATCGCCATTGAATACCAAAATGGCGCTGTGGTCGAACATATGACTAACGCTGCCTTGAGCGCCAATTTTACATTTGGTCTTGGTGAAGCACTGGCGTACATCACCGAAGGTGCGGTTGGGGTTGTCGGTTAGACAATCGACAATCACCAGGCAGTTGCCGGGACCAAAGCCTTCATAGCGTGCGGTGGAAAAATCTTCACCGCCGCCGCCTTTAGCTTTTTCGATCGCTTTTTCAATAACGTGGCTTGGAACCTGGTCTTTTTTAGCTCTCTCGATTAAACCACGCAGGGCAAGATTGCCGTCGGGCTCTACGCCGCCAGCTTTGGCGCATACATAAATTTCGCGGCCGTATTTACTGTATACCTTGGCTTTGGCATCAGAGGTTTTGGCCATAGAATCTTTGCGGTTTTGGTAGGCTCTGCCCATGTTGGTTTTCCAGTCTGTCGCTCGATAAGGCGAATGATTTTACAGCTTAGCACGGTCATAGGGAACACTTGGCCGCGAGATTCTGTCGTCGTCTAGCTGTTAGATGCTTAAACCAGCAATGAAAATTATTTAAACAGCTTCTCTGCCCAGACGGTTAGGCCGGCTGCGACACTGCCGAAGTGATCACCGTCGACGACCTCAATAGCGCCAAGATGTTGCTTAATAGCTTGGCGGATAACCGGAGATTTGGCCGAGCCGCCAGTGACGTAGATTAAATCGGGCTGACATCCAGCTTGATTTATTGCTTCCTCCATCAGCGCTACAATACGCAATAGGGGGCGTTCGATGGCGCGGGCAAACTGCTGTTGGTCAACATGGCACTCTAACCCATCTTCAATGTAATCAAGGTCTACTGGCGCAATATTTGTATCGGATAGAGCGATTTTGCATTGCTCGGCGCTGCGAACCAGTTGGTAGTTTTGTTTGTCTTCACGCAGGTTAATAAACCGTTTTAATAGCTGTGGCTCACGCGTGTCCAGCAGCAATTGCCGCAGGCTCTGTTCGGTGCGCAGGCTATTAAAGTTGGCCTGAGCGCCGACATCATTGGTGCTTACAGCGTCCCAGTAGGCTTGAGTAGGCATCGGCAGGCCGCTTTTTAGCTGTGATTGCATACCAAATAGCGGCATGAGTACTTTGCCAGCTAATTGGATATCAAGGTCGTTACCACCGATACGCTCGCCGCTATGGCCTAAAAAATCATCAGTGCGCTGTTGTTGATTGCGGTGGTCTGGGCCCATTCTAACCATGGCGCAATCGCTGGTGCCCCCGCCAACATCCACTACTAAAACGACTTTATTCTGTGACATGCGCGCTTCATAATCGAGTCCAGCAGCGAGAGGTTCATAGAGGAACTCGATCGATTTAAAGCCCGCACGCTTGGCGGAAATCGTCAAAATTTCGATGGCCTGGCGATTGCTGTCTTCGGTGTTAGTACCTTGAAAATTCACTGGTCTGCCAATGACAGTGTGATTAATGCTGGCTCCAAGTGCGGCTTCGGCTCTCTGTTTAATGGTTTGCATCATCGCAGTGACAATATCTTCAAAAAACTGCACGAATTCAGGGCGTAAACCACTGGCACCTAGAAAGGATTTGGGCGACTTTACAAAGTAACCGTCACTTGGCAGGGCCAGATATTGCTCAAAGGCTTGTTGACCTACGTACAGGCTTTGCTCTGTGGGGTTGATGTCGTACTCAAGCCGGACGCGCTGTGCCTGCGCGAGCTGATTTTTTCTCAAGGTAATATAATCTTTTTGCAGGGTTTGTTCGCTGATCTGCTTACCCACGGATTCGCAAATAAGCTCACGTTCCAGTGCATACAAGGCAGAGGGCATAAAACGCTGCCCTTGGTCTATTGGTAGCAGTTGCACCTCTTGGTGATGCGTGTCTTTAGCGGGGGAGTGTTTAACTATGCCTATGGCGCAGTTGGACGTGCCGTAATCAAAACCTGCAAACATGCGTTAACCTGAGTAAAGAATTGGTTTGGTGGATGGTAATAAAGCTAAGGCCATCCAAAAAAAGGCCGAGGAAAATAGCATATTGATCGGGGTATGGCTATTAATCAGTGGGTTTGCGTCGCATGGCTGTAGGTGTATATTGGGCAGCTATTTTTTTGTTGGGATTTTATGCACTCCAAACGCAGCAGGCTTGATCGGTTTATCAGCACTCGAATCGGCATTAATCGGCGCGATGTCAGGTTAATACTAGCGCAGGGGCGGTTACGGGTTAATGGGGTAGCTGCGGTGTCAATTAACCAGCCAATTGATCAATTTGATCAAGTCATTTTGGATGAGCAGGTGCTACAGGATCGGCAGCCGGTTTATTTAATGATGTATAAGCCAGTTGGGGTGGTCAGTGCTACTCGTGATCATAAGCACCCAACGGTGATTGATCTGTTAGATCATCCCTGTCGTGGTGATTTGCATATTGTCGGTCGGCTGGATTTCAATACATCGGGCTTATTGTTATTAAGCAATGATGGGCGTTGGTCTCGGCAATTAACATCGCCGGAACAAAAAGTCCCTAAATTGTATCGAGTGACCTTAGCCAAGCCGTTAAGCACTGAGTACATTACAGCTTTTGCTGAGGGTATGTATTTTCCATTTGAGGGTATAACCACTCGTCCCGCCAAGTTAACTATTATTAATGATTATGTGGCTGAGGTTACTTTGATCGAAGGCCGCTACCATCAAATCAAACGCATGTTTGGGCGCTTTCGCAATCCAGTCTTAAAGCTGCACAGGGTTTCTATTGGTAGTTTGTGTTTGGATGAGCAGATGTTACCGGGGCAGAGTCGAGAATTATCGATATCGGAGAGAGCTTGTAATTAGCAGTTGGCGAAGTGCCGTGCCGGCGGTGTTGTTTAGTGCAGGGCTGGGGTAAAATCCATGCATTGCTGGAGTTGTTCCCTCGTGATAGTCATCCCCCTAAAATAATCGGAGTGTTAACGTGTCAAAAATCATTGTTGCAATTATTGCTGTTGTTTTATTGTTTGTATTTTTTCAACGCTCTTCAGGTAATAAAGAAGCAGCACGAGTTAATAATCAAAAAGGAATCGATTTCCTTGCTGCCAATAAAGGTGAAGAGGGTGTTAAAACAACGGCTTCCGGTTTGCAATATAAGGTGCTGCAAGCAGGAGCAGGTGATCAACACCCCACAGCCAGTGATCGGGTAAAAGTGCACTATCATGGCACGCTGCTTGACGGGACGGTATTCGACAGCTCAGTTGATCGCGGCGAGCCGATTGAATTTGGTTTGAATCAGGTGATTAAAGGCTGGACCGAAGGTTTACAGCTCATGGTGGTTGGCGAGAAAACACGGTTGTTTATCCCCAGTGAGTTGGCCTACGGTAATCGAGCAGCTGGCAAAATCGCACCGGGCTCTACCTTGATATTCGATGTTGAGTTGTTGGGTATTAATGAGTAGTTTGAGTCTGATGGGGGTTGTTCTACCAAAATTGCCTAAAACACCGAGGCTCATAAACTGGTAGCCAGAAACGGTGGATCAAGATCCACCGTACCACGGTATTTTTAGCTTAAGTTAGTGCCATTGATGAATGGTCTAACTATTGGCTTAATCGTTGATTTCGTCATCGTCATCGTCGGCATCAGTGATGGTTTCTTCAGCTCGCTGCGGTTTTTGATTTGGATGAGCTTTTACCTTCTCCTTTTGTTTTTTCAATAAGCCGATGATTTTTGCGGTTACATCATTAATTGCCTGATAGAGGTCGTCGGCTTTAGCTTTGGCAGTGACGTCCTGACCTAGATAGTGGGTAATAACTTCCGCAATTTGTGAATGTTTCTCAAGAGTGAGGATAACCTGTAGGGAGCTTACATCAGGAAATTGCTGCTGTAATTTTTCTAGTTTACTGTGAACCGATGAGCGGATGCTATCGGTAATGTCTAAATGATGGCCAGTAATATTAATTTGCATAGATATCATTCCTCATTTGTTTGACGCCTTCTCAGTATAGCTGTTTGTAGGCGCAATGTTTTGATCTTTAGCAGTAATTATGACTATTTATTGATGTGTTAGCCTTGGCAATTATGCATAGTTGGCCTGATTTATGATTAAAGCTTGAAACTTGGCAATTAAATGATCAATTTTTGTGATAAAGCTATGGTGCTGAGTGTTATTTGTCCAGCGACGGCTTTGGTCGGTTGATTAAATAAGCTATTTTTAGCGGTGAGATCAATCTGCGTCCAATAGCATTTGCTGGTGTTTTTTAACATAGCATAATGCTTATTCAGATAAAACTTGTTATTAATATAGCACTAACACTGTGACTGAGCTTATAGCTAAGAGGATAAAGGCGAGACAAAGTTCCTGACTATTTTTGCTTGCTACAGATTGTGATAATTAAGGGCTTTTATTGGCTTTAAAGGATCTTTGTTGCGCTAATATATGGTAGTAAACTGTTGGATAAAGCGTCGTAGGTATACAGGAACCAACTTAATCATGGTTAGTCTGTATGTAAGTCGTAGTGAATTGATTTCTAGTAAAGATGTAGTAAAGCCGACGTTAAATTATAATTATATTGAAGTCATATTGATTGATTTATTGAGTAAATATTTTATGGGCATAGCGTTTTTATCTTTAGCTAAACAAGGCGGTTTAAAACTGTGGCTTGCTCTGTCGATTGTCGTGATGATTGGCTCTCCGCTGCAGGCGGCGGAAGTTGATGATAGTATCGCTACGACTTCCCGGCAGTTATCTACCCTGGAGTTGCATCCCTATGAATTACATTATGGTGCGAATTACAGCGGCCTCAGCCTTAATTTGGATAGCAGTCTTGAATTTAATAATGGCGGCTATGTCATCAAACAGATCAGTAAAACCTTCATGGCGGAAATTATTGAAACATCAAGGTTTAAGCTTGTTGAGGGTATTATTTATCCAGAGCAGTATAGCTATCGACGAAATATTTTTGGGATTAAAAAAGCTTATGGAACACGTTACGATTACGAGCGGGGTTTGGCCACTTATACTGAGGTGGGTGATAATAAGGTTCGACAGATAAAACTACCGGCAGTGGTGTTTGATTATATTAATTACCCGATACAGTTGCGTAGAGATTTGATTAAATATGGGAAAGATTATCCGCAAACGACTTATCAAATCGAGCGTAAAGGTAAATTGATTAATTATACCTTTCGTTTTGTGCGCGAGGAGATTGTCGATACCGATTTGGGAAAGCTTAAAACCATTGTGCTTGAAAAGATCGATGATGAAGACCATATTTTAATGTGGATGGCGACAGATTGGGAATATGTTATTACCAAGCTATCTTCGGAATTTGCGGGTGAAGAGATCAACCTGGAGCGTGGTAAGGTCAATGGTGTTGCGATTAATGGTTTGTAGCTAGTTAAAGACCTTTAGCTTGTCGAAATCGGTTTGATAAGGTTGATTAGTCTTTTGATGATGGTTTTTTTCCCAGGTTTCGAAATCGTTGCGCGATCAAAAAGAGCTGCGCAGTTATGGCGATAAAAAATCCACAGCCTGCAATTATCATTCCCAGTAACGTATGTACTTCTTGCTTTAAGGATGGCTCGATGAGTTTATCCGCTCCTTGAATAAAACCGACGCCAATAAAAAATAATAAAGCGCCTAGAGAAAAAAGTTTGAGAACTTTTCGCGGGTTGTCAATGAATGTCTTTAATGGCTCTAGCATAGCTTTCTATTTTGGATAGTGGGTGTGTCGCTGGGTACTTCCCCTATAGTTCAGACGTCTTGACTAACGAAGCCATGTAGCTGGATATCAATAGTCACTGTCAGTCGCTCAAGTGTATTTAACACTTTTTTTCGTTCCGGTGACACTCGCCAAAAATGTGGGGTCATCGACAACAAATCCTTGATGGTATTGGTGTCGGGTAATTGAATAGTTTGCTGAACAGTTTGTTGGCTGAGCTGGCTAAAATTTTCACCCAGTGCTTTACCAGGATCAAAGGTTTTATAGTTGATGTCATCGTACAGGTGCTTGCGTAGCTCGATCAAATGATGCTCGCCGGTACTGGCAGTTAAGACCAGTGCGCCGGGTTTCAGGCAGCGGAAAAACTCATTGTTGGTAATCGGTGCAAACAAACTGAGTAAGACATCAGCGCACTGGTCGGCAACGGGAATGCTGGCGCTATTAGCTACAAACCAGCGAATTGATTTGTCTCGCTTGGCAGAGGCAGCGACAGCAAATTTTGAAATATCGATACCGATAACATCACGGCCAATACTGTTCTCATCAAGTGCTTGAGCCAGGCGGCTGGTGTAGTAGCCCTCGCCACAACCGGCGTCGATAATGCTGGCGTGGTCATTGGCGCGCTGTTGTAGATGATCGACGATGGTCTTGTTGATCGCATCAGAAACTGCCTGATAATAACCGGCGTTTAAAAACCGTGTGCGCGCGGTGACCATGTCGACGCCATCGCCAGGAGCTAAGGATTTTTTATTCTGAACGGGTAGTAGATTGGTGTAGCCCTGCTTGGCGGTGTCAAAACAATGATTATTTTCACAGCGCCAGAGTTTATCGGCTTGCAATAAAACATTTTGGCAGAGTGGACAGATTACATCCATAAGACCGTCATCGTTGATATGGGTTTGAGTGTTCATCAAGTGAGCAGCTTGCTTAGAATGCCCTGGTAAATAGTTGAAAGCGTATCTATATCAGCAGCACAGACCTGCTCATCAACCTTGTGGATGGTAGCGTTGACTGGTCCCAGCTCTACTAATTGACTACCCGTGGGGGCGATAAAACGGCCATCTGAAGTACCGCCAGCGGTTGATAGCTCAGTGGTCAGGCCAGTTGCTTCCTGAATGGCAGCGACGGTTGCATCGATTAGCGGGCCTTCTGAGGTCAAAAATGGCTGGCCACTTAAATTCCATTGCAGTGAATAATCCAGACCGTGCTTATCGAGAATCGCGGTAGTGCGCTGGCGTAAATCCTGTTCGGTTAACTCGGTGGAAAAACGAAAATTAAAAACAACTTTCAGTTCCCCGGGGATGACATTAGTAGCGCCGGTACCACCATTGATATTTGAAATCTGAAAAGAGGTTGCAGGGAAAAAATCATTACCTTCATCCCATTGTTCGGCGGTTAATTCTGCCAATGCCGGAGCTGCTGAGTGGATAGGGTTAGAGGCCAGATGGGGGTAGGCGACGTGGCCCTGAATACCTTTTACCGTAAGTACGCATCCGAGTGAGCCGCGGCGGCCATTTTTGATGACATCACCGACTTTGTTGGTTGATGATGGTTCGCCCACTACGCACCAGCTAATTTTTTCGTTTTGTTGCTCCAGCCATTCCATTACTTTGACGGTGCCATTGATCGCCACGCCTTCTTCATCGCTGGTGATGAGATAGGCGATGCGGCCGCTGTGATTGGGGTGTTCGGCAACAAAGCGTTCGCAGGCGGTGACCATTGCGGCAAGACTACCTTTCATATCGGCTGCGCCTCGGCCATGCAGGATGCCATCAATGATCTCGGGCTTAAATGGGTGGTGTTGCCATTGCTCGACAGGCCCTGCCGGGACTACATCAGTATGCCCGGCAAAACACAGTATGGGGCCTGCGCTGCCGTGAACCGCCCAAAAATTATCCACATCACCAAAGCGCAATCGTTGTATTTCAAAGCCAATAGCTTGTAGGCGGTCGATCATTAGCTCTTGGCAAGCAGCATCTTCAGGGGTGACAGATTGGCGTGACATTAGCTCGAGGGCGAGTTCCAGGGTAGGGGAGTGCTTGGGCATTGGTACAAATCTCTGGTAAATAAAGCACGCATTCTAGCATGGCGGGCTGGTTTATCCACGGCGGATGGTATTGTGAGGCTAGGATGGCGGCTGTTGCTGTCATAAAAATCTCATGTGGGTGACATATATTGTTCATCGAGTGTTGCTAATGTGGGTTTTGTCTCAACAGCAACCCGATGGGGATCATTATGAAAAATAAACTGGCAGCAGAATTACGCGTACGTGAGCAGCATCGCCGGGAGATTGAAGCTCAGGTAGAGCAGTTTTTAAAAACAGGCGGCAGCATTAATCGCGTGCCGCAATATCAGCAAAACGCGTATATGGCGAAAACCTGGAAGCCAGCTCTTGCGGGCAGCTTCGAAAATTATTGATAGTTTGTTGGTTAAAGAAATTTCTGTACTTCGCTGATGTGCTTATTTAACGTAAGAAATCGTGGGGGCTTGCCCCCGATAAGCCCATGTGCTTAAAAATTACGGTTGAGCCCTAAAAGTCCTAATGCACTCTAAAATTGACATGCCAACAACCTAACTATACGATCCCTACACATTTTCGTAAAAGGAATTACGATGACCTTACCTAGGCGATCACTGATCTGTGTCGACGACACGCCCTTCTATCA
>Ga0172382_10003198_pt1 | contig 26232 bp, 23 predicted proteins | sample Leawel138RmetaG_FD_122245 | JGI IMG/M metagenome (GOLD analysis project Ga0172382, IMG submission 122245) | Leachate microbial communities from a municipal landfill in Southern Ontario, Canada - Leachate well 138R metaG | ecosystem: Engineered > Solid waste > Landfill > Unclassified | place...
GGTGGAGTACGGCATCGTGCATCCGGTGCGCGCCGAGTTCGAACGCTGGCGCACCGCCACCGAACCCTGGGGCGTCAAGCGATGACTGCGCTGGCACTCGAACGGATCGGCCACTCCTACATCGGCCGCAGCGTGCTCGATCACATCGACCTTGCCATCGATGAGAGCGAGGTCGTGGCTCTGGTCGGGCCGTCGGGCTGTGGCAAGTCGACCCTGGTGCATATCGCCGCAGGCATCTTCGAACCCTCACGCGGCGGCATCCGGCGGCACTATCGGCGCCACGCCATGGTGTTCCAGGAACCGCGGCTGCTGCCCTGGGCCACGGCGCGCGACAACATCGCCTATCCGCTACGCCTTGCCGGGACGGGGCGGCGCGAGCGGCGCGCACGCGCCGAGGCCGCGGCGGCACGAGCGGCCTTCGATGCCGCCGATCTCGACAAATATCCGAGCGAACTGTCCGGCGGCATGCGTCAACGCGTGGCAATCGCCCGCGCCCTGGTGGTGGCGCCGGATTTCGTATACTTCGACGAGCCTTTCACGGCGCTCGACGTCGCGCTCAAGCGGCGCATGCAGGATCTGGTGATCGAAGCGGCGAGCGCAGCCCATTTCGCAGCATTGTTCGTCACTCACGATCTGATGGAAGCAGCCCGCATCGCGAATCGCATTCTGGTGCTCGATATGCACGGCGCGGGTATCGTCGGCGAACGCTGCCTGCCCGGCATGCCTGGTGCACGCAGCGAGCGTGAGGTCTTCGATACCGTGCAGCACTTTCTGCATCAGGACTCGCTGTTTCGCCACATCCACGACGTGGATGAGCGGCAGGCGCCATGAACACGCCTGCAAGTCCAGCGATACCACTGTCTCGCGTCTTGACCGACGAAGGTCTGCGGTTGTTTTTTCCGCTCGGTGCAATCTATGCCGCCCTGTGGCCGCTGCAATGGGTGCTCGTCTTCGGCCTGGACCTGCCATTCGTGCGGCATACGCCACCGGCGTTATGGCACGTGCATGAAATGATCTATGGCGCTTTCGGTGCAGCCCTGATTGGCTTCATTTCCACAGCCGTTCCGGAATGGACCGACACGCGTCGGCCGCACGCGCGGTTCCTGTTTTCGCTGGCAGGGTTCTGGCTCGGCGGGCGGCTGGTCGGATTTCTCGGCGCCGACCCACTCAGCTGGCTGGGCGCGCTATGTGACCTCGCCTGGCTCACGGCCTTGGCCGGCTACATCGCCTGGGTGTCATGGCACAAGCGCAGCACCAAATTGCTCGGCTTCTGTGGCTGGATCAGTGCGTTGGCGCTCGCCGAAGCACTGATTCGCTACGCCTTCGCCAACGGCGATCCGATGATGGCGCAACGCCTGCTGCATGTCGCCGGTTTCGTTTTCATGGGGCTTCTCGGGCTCGCGCTCGCCCGCATCACGGCGTCGGTCAACAACCTCATCCTCGATCCCGGCAAGGCGACGTCGCCGTATCGCCCGCATCCGGGACGGATCAATCTCGCGTCCGGTCTGATGGCACTGGTGGTGATCGGCGAGTTGGCCGGCCTGTCTGCCGCCGCCAGTGCCTATCTACTCATTGCCGCGGGCGCCGCCTTCATGGATCGCGCCGGCGAGACCTTCATCGGTCGCGAAGCCGTTCGTGCCGAAATCCTGGTGCTGACTGGTGCCAGCCTGCTGGCCGGCGGCGGCCTGATCCTGCTCGGCTTCGCCAGGCTCGGGGTCCCGCTGGCGCCCGCGGCCGGCTTGCACATGGCGCTCATGGGCGGACTCGGACTCGGCGTGATGGCGGTGTATTCGATTGCCGGGCTCCTGCATACCGGACAAGAACTCGTGTTCGCCCGCGGAACGAAGCTTGCCGCCTTGCTGCTCGTCCTCGCGGTCACGGCGCGCGTGCTGCCCTCGCTCGGTTGGCGTCCTCCCCTGCCCGGCAACCCTTACGCCCTCGCCGCGTTGCTCTGGGCTGCAGCCTACCTCGTCTGGCTGAGAACCTACTGGCCACTATTGTCCGGCGCCTGGACGCTGCCAGCCAGGCACGGACACGCGGACGCCGGGGTCGGCTGACAGGCACGGAACGAAACGCGGATGCGCATCCAGCATCGCACGCCCCGAGCAGCCATCCACTGCGTGACTTACAGCAACGCAATCGCAGACTTTGCGTAGTGTGCCGCTGAATGGTTGGATGGAGAAACCGAAGCCGTGGCATCAGTGCGCGGTCCGGCATCGTCATAGTTTGTTACTTGCGACGCTTGGAGCGCGAGGCCAGCCCTTCCGATCGCCCGGTAACCGCTATCGGCTCGGGCGGCTCTGGATCGGAAAAGCCGGCGGCTTCGATGTGTGGCGTGAGCTGTTTCAGCGACTTATGCGAGCGTGTGCTTCGCAAGCTCGACATGCCTTCGTTCCATGCATGCAGCATCTGCTTGGCAAGCGTATGCCACGCGTGATTCTGTTTGGCGGCGGCGATGGTTTCCTTGCCCGTTTCTACTGCCGATTCGCATACCATAAGCAGGTAAAACGGAAAGGCGCGGTGGGCGCTGCGACAGATTCAATCCATGAAAATTAGCGCCGGGTGCTCGACCAAGCGTTTTATCTGCTGAACGAACAGGGCTGCTACGTGACCGTCGATGATGCGATGATCGAATGACGAGGACAGGTTCATCATCTTGCGAACTGTGATGAAGTGACCGTCCACCACTGGACGTTCGACAATCTTGTTCGGCGCCAAGATGGCGACTTCGGGATGATTGATCACAGGCGTTGAGACAACGCCGCCTAACACGCCGAGGCTGGTGATCGTGATCGTCGACCCCGACAGCTGCTCGCGCGTGGCGGAGCTATCACGGCTCGCAGCGGCGGCCCTGGCAACTTCGGTCGCTAGCCCCCAAATGTCGTGCGATTCCGCGTTACGCACGACGGGTGTCATCAGGCCGTTCGGTGTCTGGGTGGCGATGGCAATATGCACACCCTCGTGCGCATGCAACACCTCGTGATCGTCGTCATAGCGTGCGTTGAACTGGGGAAAAGCAGGCAGCACGCGCACCAGGATACGCATGAAGAAAGGCAGCAGCGTAAGCTTCGGCTGATCGGGCGCACGGTGGGCGTTGAGATCGGCGCGAAGGCTCTCGAGCTCGGTCACGTCGCATTCCTCAGAATAACTCATGTGCGGAATGCGCCGTTTGGATTCCTGCATCTTTTCGGCAATCTTTCGCCGAAGGCCGATAATCCTGGTATTGGCGACACCGTCGCGCGCCGTGTAGCGTGTGTCGGCAATTGGTCGAGCGCTGCGTGCGGCAACATAGGCTTCCAGATCCTCGGGCGTGATGCGCCCGCCCCGACCTGTACCTGTGACTTCATGCAGTGCAACGCCAAGTTCGCCGGCGCGCCGTCGGGTGGCAGGTGCAGCGAACGGCTCCTGGCCTATCGAATGCGTGATGACTGACTCAACCTGCTTTAACGCAGGCAAAATAACGCTCGCCGATTCCCCAACTGCGATCCCGCGTTCGACAGCTGGTGTCGAAGGAACCGGTGCTGCAGCGGTGACGTCACCTGCATCTGCGCCTGCATTGCCAGCGTCTTCGATCTCGAATTCGGCCAGGACCGACCCCACCTGCGTCATCCCCCCGGCTTCTCCATGGATCGCGAGGATCTTACCCGATACCGGCGAGGTCATCTCGATGGTCGATTTGTCCGTCATCACGTCGACAAGCCTTGCGTCCTCGGCCACGACATCGCCCACCGCGACATGCCACGCCACAATTTCGGCTTCTGCGATCCCTTCGCCGACATCGGGCAGGCGGAAGATATATCGCACTATTCAGTTCTCCATTACGAGAGTCAGGGCGGCGTCGATCCGCTTCGGTCCTACGAAATAGTCCCACTCGAATGCATGTGGGTACGGAGTGTCCCAGCCGCAAACCCGCTCGATCGGCGCCTTCAGTCGATGGAAGCAGCGTTCTTGGACCAGCGCCGAGAGCTCGCCTCCGAACCCGCCGAAGCGTGAGGCTTCGTGAACGATCACGCAGCGCCCAGTCTTCATCACCGAGGCTACGATCGTGCCAATGTCGAGTGGCACGATCGAACGCAGATCGATAAGTTCGGCATCGTGACCGCCTTCGATAATCGCACTCTCTGCGACATGGACCATCGTGCCATAAGCGAGTACGGTCGCGGCCGAACCTTCACGCACTACGGCTGCTTTACCGAGCGGCACGATGTAGTGTCCGTCAGGTACGTCGGCGAAGGGGTGTTCAATCCAGGTCTTGATCGGACGATCATGATGGCCGTCGAACGGGCCATTGTAGAGCCGCTTGGGCTCCAGGAAGATTACGGGATCATCGTCTTCGATCGAGGCTAGCAGCAATCCCTTCGCATCATATGGATTGGAGGGAATTATCGTCTTCAGTCCTGTCACATGTGCGAATACCGCCTCAGGCGATTGGCTGTGCGTCATGCCGCCAAAGATGCCGCCGCCATAGGGTGATCGAACTGTGATCGGCGCCCAGAACTGGCCGTCCGAGCGATAGCGCAGTCGCGCCGCTTCGCTCACGAGCTGGTCGAATCCTGGCCAGATATAATCGACGAATTGGATTTCCGCGACGGGGCGCAGGCCATAGGCGCCCATTCCGATTGCGGTCGCGAGAATGCCGCCTTCGGCGATCGGCGCATCGAAGCATCGCTCGATTCCGTGTTTTTTCTGAAGGCCTTCTGTCGCGCGAAAGACACCACCGAAATATCCGACGTCTTCGCCGAAAATCAGCACGTCGGGATCGCGGGTCAACGCGACGTCCATGGCGCTGTTCAATGCCTGCAACATGCTCATGATCGCCATCGGTCAGACACCCAGCTCTTTTCGCTGCTCGCGAATACGCCAGTCAGGCTCCTTGAAAACGCCTTCAAACATCTCAGCGATGTTAGGGCGAGCCTTGCCGAATATTCCCATCGCTTCGGATATCTTCTGCGCGGCGCGGATCTTCTCCGTCAGCTCGGCTTCAAGCTGAGTATGGCGTTCGGACGACCACTCGCCGATGGCGGTGAGGTGATGCTTGAGGCGCTCGATAGGGTCGCCGAGCGGCCAGTGCGCAGCCTCATCTGCGGGGCGATATCTGCCAGGATCGTCACTCGTCGAGTGGCCGGCGGTGCGATAAGTCACAAACTCCATCAAGGTGGGGCCAAGGCCGGCACGAATGCGTTCCACCGCCCACTTAGTTGTCGCAACAACGGCGAGAAAATCATTACCATCGACGCGCAGTCCTGGAACACCATAGGCCAAGGCTTTCGTGGCGAAAGTTGTCGCTTCACCACCGGCGATGCCTGAAAAGCTCGAGATGGCCCATTGATTGTTGACGATGCATAGGATCGCGGGCGGTTTGTAGACACTCGCAAACGTCATTGCCTCATGGAACGCGCCTTCGGCAGAAGAGCCGTCTCCGACGTGGGCTAATGCGATACGTCCGGAACGCTTGTAAGCGGCTGCCATCGCCCAACCGACTGCGTGGCCGAAGCGCGTGCCGACATTGCCGGAAAGCGAATAGAAGCCATGATCGCGCGCCGAATAGAGGATCGTCAGCTGGCGACCCTTCATCGGGTCAGCCGCATTGGCGAATACCTGGTTGAACAAGTCCACCAGCGGATAGTTTCGCGCCATCAGCCACGCCAGCGACCGATAGGACGTGAAGATCATGTCGTCAGGGCCCAACACGAACGCCTGCGCAGCGGGGATCGCTTCTTCCCCCGTTGACTTGATGTAGAAACTCGTCTTGCCCTGCCGATGGGCGCGAAACAGACGATCGTCGATAAGGCGCGTCGTCAGCATCGCCTTCAAACCTCTGCGCAGCACGGCAGTGTCATGACCATCGGCCCACGCGCCGACCGCTTGGCCCGCATCGTCGAGCACGCGGATGAGGGTGTAGGGCAGATCTCGCAGTTCGGACTCAGGCGCATCGGGTAACGGTCGCCGCACATGCCCGGCAGGCGCGAACACTATACGGCTGAAATCCGGTGTATCGCCGGGCCTGGCGGCGGGAACGGGGATCTGCAGCCCAGGCAGCTCAGCGGCCACTGCGCACTCCGAAATAAAATTTTGTGAAATCAAAGAGTATTCGCATAAAATTCGGCAGTAAAGCTCTAATGCTTTACAAACAGAAAAAACATATAGCGTTAGGTATCCACCATACGAAGCACGGCTCTAACCTTTGTTTCGCAGTATGTTATTCATGTAACTGGCCAATCAGCTTTAGAGAAGTGATGTGTATTCGTCATTCTGCAAAGCGCGCTCAGGCTCGGCTCACACTTTTTAAGGTGAAGCACATTCTGTACTCATTCGGATTTTCACACTATATAGAGCGATAAGGAGCTTTCGATGACAAGCGCTGATGACATTAGGCGCGGCGACATTTCCCCAGCCCGACTGGACGCCAAGGACCGTGCGCTTCTCGAGTACCTCGCGAAGGATGCGACGAGGAGCTACGCGGAACTCGGCAAGCTCGTGCATTTGTCCGCGCCTGCAGTGCACGAACGTGTAAAGCGGTTGAAGGCGGACGGCGTGATCCGATCCACTGCAGCAGTGCTAGACGGCATCAAGCTTGGTCGACCGCTACTTGCTTTCGTTCATGTCGATACCACCAGTTATGCGGTCACTCGCCAGCTGCTGGCGCTCAGAGACTTCAATGAGGTGGAGGAAATCCATACCGTGACAGGCGACAGCGCAATGCTGCTGAAGGTGCGCACTCGAGACACAAGAGCGCTTGAAGGTCTTTTGGCGAGGATACACGCGATCGAGGGCTTTCATGGCACGCGCAGTTATATAGCGCTGACGACCTTTCTCGAGCGCGGACCCTGCGCCGCACCCGATTGATCCAGTATTGTTGCCCAGCTCACTCCGCGCTTGTCTGAAAGATCGCCATGATCAAGACGACCGTACCAGCATGTCGCTGTAAGTCATCGAGCGGACTATCCAACCGCATGGCGGCGCTGGCGTTTCAGAGGATGGCCCGCTCGCACGGCTGTACACATCCCAGCTCACGCTGCGACCGCAGACAGACCGAACGAGGTGCATCGAAATGCGATCGCCAAGCCGGAGCTGGATGGGCTGGAGCATGAAGGCGGATTGAGCTTCAGGCTGTTCCGCTCCCTGCGATCACAGATCCTATTGAGCCTGGCCTGCATCTATGGCAAAACAGGCTGTGCATCCACTCTAAGACAGACATGTCCGAAAAAAAACTCGAGAAGCCGGCTCGCCCGCGCCGCATCCGGATGGCGGCGCCCCGCATGCAAAAATTCGATCCTACCGCCGCCGAAGCTGTCGAGCGTCAAGTCTATCGGATCGTGCGTCGATCGCTCATGACCGGAGCGATCCTGCCCGGCGGGAAACTCAGCACCCGATCGCTGGCCGAAGCACTGGGCGTCAGTGTCATGCCGGTGCGCGAAGCGCTCAAACGTCTCGAAGCCGATGGGGTCCTGGAAAGCAGAGCCAAAAGCGCATTCCATATTCACGATCTATCTCAGGCCGAGTTTCGCGAAGTATTGGAAATACGGCTGCGGCTGGAAGGTCTGGCGGTCCGCGAAGCCGCCAAGAACTTTGACGCCGACAAGATGCGCCAGGCGCGTGCATTGGACCACCGCATACACTCTAGCAGGACGACCGCACAGCGTCTGGAGCGCAACTTCCGCTTTCATTTCTTCATCTACCAGTTGGCAGACATGTCGATGACACTGGCCCTGATCGAGAACATGTGGTTGAGAATAGGCCCCACGCTGAACAAGGTGGTCAGCAAGGTTCGACCTGAGGAGACCTATGCGGCCCACGCGCATCTGCTGGCGGCGCTGGCAAGGCGCGACCCAGACGGCGCCGAGCGTGCCTTGCAGCGCGACCTTCTGCAAGCGGCGGAAGTGATCGAAAACCAGCTTTCGACGTCGTCGGCTGACACAAACGCGATACAGCCACGAGTACGATAACCCGGCGCGTCGACCAAAGGATCCATATGTCAGTTGTCGAATCGGAGTGCGACTATCTTCCGTTCCGTCAGATCAGCAGTCTGCAGATTCAGTCGGCGCTTCCCTGAGTGAATTTCTCCAGGCTCTCCACTTGCAGCACGCGGCATGCCGCCGCGCGAATGTCGGCAGGTAGCTCGAGCGCAACGCGCCGCTCCAGATCGAAGTGCACGGCCACGCCGGTCAGTACTGCACAATTCTTCTCCGTCTCTCCGGCGCGCGTCAGCCGGCTCTTGTAGGTGATCGACGTCCTGCCGATGCGCTCCACCGAGCTGAGCACCAGCAGAAGATCGCCTGCCAGCACTTCGCTGCGATATTCGATCGAGTGGCTCACGTCCGCCCAGCCTCGCCGGGTGCGCGCCACATCACACAGCGCAAAGCCGAGGCGACCGAGCAGGTGGTAAGACGCGTCGTCGAACACCTTCATGTAGTGCTGCGTGGCGAAGTGCCCCATCGAATCGCATTGCCATGGATAGGCCACCGTGCGCGCAGTCTCGAACTCCATCATGGATCTCCGTCGATCTTCAGCCAGCTCGTGCGACGGCTCGTTCCTCAAGCCGCCAGTCCCAGGATCTGCCGCGCTTCCTTGGGAGTCGCCAGCTCATGGCCAAGCCCCTCGAGGATTGTGCGGGCGCGCTCCACCAACTGTCCGTTGGTCGCGAACACGCCGCGGCTCAAGTACAGGTTGTCCTCCAGACCCACCCTGACGTTGCCGCCGAGCAGCGCCGCCTGAGCCATGATCGGCATCTGCAGCCGACCGATGCCGAGCGCCGCCCAGATCGCATCGTGCGGCAGCAGCTCCTTCATGTAGAGCATCGTACGTGTATCGGCCGGCGCTCCCCATTTGACGCCGAGCACGAACTGGTAAAGCGGCCGGCCGGAAATCAAGCCTTCGCGCGCCATCTCTTTGCCGAACTCCACATCGCCCACGCCGAAGACTTCGAGCTCGGGTTTCACATTGAGCTCCTGGAACCGCTTGGCCATAGCGCGCAAAGTTCGGGTCGTATTGAGATAGACGAACTCCAGGTCCCCTTCGACCTGATTGCCGGTCGTAATGTCGAGCGACGCAATTTCCGGCCGGGCGAGCTCCAGATGCGCCACCCGCTCCTCGACGCCGATCACATCGCTCTGCGGCAGCGCTCGAGACTCATCCGCCGGGTCCGGCAAGAAGAGCCCGCCGAGGCCGGCCGTGAGATTGATGACCACATCGACCTGCGAGTCCCGGATACGGTCGACCGTCTCCTTGAACAGCTGAGGATCGCGGCTGCCCTCGCCAGTGCGCGGATCGCGGACGTGCACATGCACGATGGCGGCGCCCGCCTTCGCGGCCTCTATGCATGCCGCGGCGATCTGCGCCGGCGTCACCGGGAACGCCGGATGCTTTGGATTGAAGGGCGCATTGCCGGTCACGGCGCAAGTGAGAATGACTTTCCTGTTCGAGTTCTGCACGGACGACTCCTGAAGCCACGGAAACTACGTGCTCTCGACTCGAGCGTCTGCATGCTCGAGCCGCTCGCCACAATCATTAACTGTGATCTCAGATATTCCACGTGCGACAAAGTCATGTCAAGCGCCACAGGTTCACGTCGGCTCGTGCAGGCGCCTCTCCGGGGCGACAGCCAGGCGCAAGACGTCAGCGTTCCTGCTTGCGGAAAGTCGGCCCGCCTTGACAGCCCGCCGGGCCGCCAACAAACTATCTGAGATCCCAGTTTCGTCAGCCGCATTACGCTGCGAGCCGTCGTCCGCTGCGCTTCTCGCCCCCATGGCTCTGGGCCCCATGGCTCGGGCGCTATTCCGCAGCGCCGCCCCTGAAGCGTCATTGCGGTTCGTCCAGCGCGGAGTCCTGACGCATGCGTTTATTCAAGATCTTGCTCTCGCCGTGGCTGATCGTTCTCGCGGCGCTGATCACCGCGCCCGCCTATGCGCAAGTCATGCGGATCGAGATCCTGCGGCGCGAGCCTTTCGCCGGCGGCGCCTCATTCGCTGCGGTGGGGCCTTACGAAATCGTTGCTGGACGGCTGTACCTCGAGGCTGATCCGGACGATCCCGCCAACCAGCGCGTGCATGATCTGGCGCTCGCGCCGCGCAACGCACGCGGCAAGGTGGAGTACTCGACTGAGTTTTTCCTGCTCAAGCCCGTCGACCCGGCGCGCGGCAACGGGCGCCTGCTGTACGACGTGCTCAATCGCGGCCACAAGCTCGCGCTGGGCTTGTTCAACGGCGCGAGCGTCGCCGAGCTGCAGGACGCCGGGAACGGATTTCTCATGCGCCGCGGCTACTCCGTGCTTTGGAGCGGATGGTCCGGCGATGTCATGGAAGGCGGCGGCCGGATGTCCGCCCGGCTGCCTGTCGCGCGTGAGCATGGGCGCGAGATCACATCCACGGTATACGCCGAGATGGAAAGCTCCCTGACTCAGATGTACGAGAACCGCCAGTCCCCTGGCGCCGGGGACGCCACGAAGATTCGCAAGAGTCTCCCGCTGGCGTGGGGCGATACGCTCGCCTATCCCGCGGTGTCGCTGGACAATCGTCAGGCCAGGTTGACGGTGCGGGCCGCGCGTTCCGAGCCGGCGGTCGAAATTGCGCGCGCACGCTGGCAGTTCGCCCGATGGGAGAATGGCGAGATTCTGCCCGATCCGGCGAGCGTGTACCTCGAAGAGGGCTTCGCGCCCGGGATGCTTTATGAGCTGACGTACATCGCCGGCAACCCGCGGGTCGCCGGCCTGGGATTGGCCTCGGTGCGCGATGTCGTCGCATTCTTCCGCTACGATGACACCGACGCCGCGGGCGCGCCGAATCCTTTGACGGGCGCTATCGAGCATGCGTATGGCGTCGGGGTATCGCAGTCGAGCCGGTTTCTGAACCACTTCCTCTACGAAGGCTTCAACAGCGACCGGCGCGGGCGCATCGCATTCGACGGCTTGATCATGTATGTCGGCGGCGCCGGCAAAGGACTATTCAACTATCGTTTCGCTCAAACGACCCGGCACGGCAGCCAGCACGAGGAGACTCTGTATCCGACGGACTTCTTCCCGTTCGCCACCGTGCCTCAGGAGGATCCGGTCACCGGTCAGCGCGGCGACGCCTTCGCGCGCGCACGCGCGCTCGGTAACCTTCCCAAGATCTATTACATCCAGACATCCACCGAATACTGGGCGCGCGCCGCATCGTTGCTGCATACGGACGTTCAGGGTAAAAAAGATTTGCCCGTCGACCCCAACGTACGCATCTATCTGTATTCGGGCGCCGCGCATAACGCGATGGCGGGCGGCCTCGCCGAGCATCCGCTCAACAGGCGTAAGGCGGCCCCGATGCTCCGCGCCAGCCTGGTCACACTCGATGACTGGGTAAGCCGCGGGATCGAACCGCCGCCGAGTCGCTATCCACGCCTCGATGACGGTACACTCGTAGAGCTGCCGCAGTTCGTAAGCGCCTTTCCCAAGCTTCCGGCCGTGCATCTGCCCAGCCGCTACTATCAACCGCTGCGTCTCGATCCTGGTCCGCGCTGGCAGTCGCAAGGCGTCGCCGATCACGCCCCACCGCTGGCGGGGCCTACTTATCACACACTGCTGCCGATGGTGAACAGTGACGGCAACGAGCTGGCCGGCGTTCGCTACCCCGACATCGCCGTACCGTTGGGCGCCTTTACAGGCTGGAACATCCGTACGGAAGAGTCCGGCGCGCCGGGCATGCTCTTGCGCTGGCAAGGCTCCCACTTTCCGTTTGCGCGCACCGAGCGGGAGCGAAAGGAAAATCGCGATCCGCGCCCATCGATCGCCGAGCGCTATCCGACTCGTGACATCTATCTCGGCAAAATCGCCGAGGCCGCATTGCGGCTGCGCTCCGAACGCTTTCTGCTGGACGAGGACATGATCGAGATTCTCGAAAGCGCGGCAGAGCAAACGCTGTGGGACTGAGGACGACGAGCAGGACCGCGGCGGCTCCGGTTACCTACCGGAACGCCGGCTGGAGACGATCTCCTGTCGTCAGACAGGCGGCCCCTCAGGCGTCGTTCTCATCCTTCCCACTCAGCGTTGCCGTCCACGCCGATGAGTTGCCCGGTGATGTGGCGGCCAGCGTGGGAGCATAGATACACGGCCATGTCGCCGATCTCGCGAGGATCGATTTTCGCGCGCAGTGAAATGTAGCCCAGCGCCTCACGCTCGACCGCCTCGACGCTGGCGCCGCGCTCTGCCGCATAACGCCGCATGATATCTTGCATCCGCGACGTGTTCATGAAACCTGGCCGTATCGCGTTGACGCGCACGCCGAACTGGCCGAGCTCCCGGGCGAGATTGCGGGTGAAACCCTCGATGGCGAATTTCGAGGCAATGTACGGCGCCCGCCGCGGCAATCCCGTCACGGTGCTCGCAGTGGATATGTTGACGATGCATCCGCTGCGGCGCGACTTCATCTGCCGCACGACCGCCCGGGTCATCAGAAAGGCGCCGGTGACATTGACCGAGAATGTTCTCGTCCAGTCCTCCAGTGAGATATCCTCGAGCGCGGCAGTCGGCCCCGCCACGCCGGCGTTGTTCACCAGTACATCGACGCCGCCGAGCCTCTCGTTCGCCTCGCGCACCACGCGCTCCGCGTCTTCGAGCGCCGAGACATCGGCCGTCACGCACGCCAGGCGCGGTTCTGCGCTGCTCGCGCGTTGCAGCGCCGACTCATCGATGTCGCAAATGCAGACCGCCGCGCCGGCGTCCAGAAACGAATCTGCAATGCCGCGGCCAATGCCGGCCGCCCCGGCGGTGATGATGACGCGCTGCTGTCTACTCATGGATGTCCAGGTAATCGCTGATCAAACGCGGAGGCTGCTGATCGAACAGGTTGGAACTGCAAGAGCTCGCGAAGCTGCGGTTCCATCGAAACCACTGGTTCAACACTTGCCGAGGCCCTGTCGCATCGTCCGCTCGCGCTGCGTGCGCGGCTCATCGACCGCGCCATCCGGCTCCAGATTGACTCCGTAGACTTCCCGGGCGCGCTCGACGCTCACCAGGCCCGCGCGCACGTCATGCGCGACGCGCGTCGCAGCGCGCTCCAGGGGCGGGCCATATCCACCGCCGCCAGCGGAGACGGCGATGATCCGTTCTCCATCCCGCACGCGTATCTGGGCGCATGCCGGCAGACGCTCGCGCTCGCCGTCCGCGCGCATGATGTGCTGATCCGCGGCGCCGCCCGGCAATCCGCCGCGTACGCCGACCGGCGGGTTCACATGGCCGTCGGACAAGTAGCCGAGATCGATATCACAGCCGAGCGGCCCGAACTCGACACGTGTGCCGGGCGCGCCGGTCGTACGCCCCGGGCCTTCGGAATCCGCGACGAAGCTGCGGCTTCTGACCAGAATCGGCTGATAAAGCTCGGCGAGCTCTACGCCGTCCAGGCAGCACATTCCAGCGTTACCCACGTGCGCCGTCGTCCACCACGCATCGGCGACCGGCGAGGCCGCTCCGCCGCTGAACGCCAGAAAGATCTGGTTGACGAACGGCTTGCCGGTTCGCGGATCGACGCCCGAGATGACGCCGGCGGAGGGCGCGATGACAGCGCCGACCTCGGCCATCCCCGCGCCGTCGCTCAACTCGGCGATCGCGGTCTGCACGCTGTTCGCGACGCGGTCGGCGATGTTGGTGGTCGCCGCCGAGCAGCTGAACGGATGCGCCGGAACGCCCGCCACGCAGCCCTCGCGCAGGCTCACGCGGATTCGTCGGAAGGAGCCGGCGTTCTTCGGCACACGATGATCGATGCTGTTGAAGACGCCGATCATGGCCGCCGTTCTCGCCGTGGCCTCGCTGAGATTCATGCCGCAGGGCAGACAATCCAGGTTGTCCGTCAGATCCACGTCGATCAAAGCGCCGTCCGGATCGACGCTCACGCGCGCCTTGATCTCCACGCCGCCGGGCGGCATGCCGGGAAACTCATCGTGCCTGCTGCTCGCCGCGGCGCGCCCGCGAGGCAGCTTGCGGATCGCCTCGATCATGCGCGCCTCGCTGTAATCGAACCATTGGCCAGCGAAGGCGTCGAGCACGTCCCAGCCGATCTCCTGCGCCATCGCGAGCAGCTCGCGCTCCCCGATACGGGCGGCCGCGATCATCGCCAGGTAGTCGCCGCGCCATTGCTCCGGCACGCGAATGCGCATTTCGCACATGCGTATGATGTCGTCGATATCGGCGTAGTCCCTCTGCACCTGGACAGCCGGAAAGATCAACGCGCCCTCTTCGTACACATCGCGCGCAAAGCCGTGATACGTCGTCGCCACGGAATTGCCGATGTCGGCCTGGTGGGCTTTCGCTAGCACCGTCAGGCGGTGCGCGCCGCGCCCGTCGAGCACCGGCGCGAGAATCGTATGATCCGCGGCATGCGAGCAGCCGTGATAGGGCGAATTGTGCAGAAACGCATCGCCGCGCCGCAGCGCCGGATGGAACTTCTGCATCGCTCGCGCCATCAGATCGGGCCCGGAGAGGACGTGGATCGGCAAGCTCTCGGCGGCCGCCAGCAGCTCACATTCGCTGGTGACGATGCAGCAGGAGAAATCCTTGGCGCGATTCAGTACGCCCGAGCGTCCCGTGCGCAGCAACGTGTTGGACATCTTGCGCACCACGCCTTCGAGACGGCTGTGGATCACGGCAAGCTCCGCGCCGGTGAGCTGCGGCGGTTTGCTGACGTCATTCATGCGCCGCACACCTCGATGAGAATGCTGCCCGCGGCCGAGCGGCGGAAACGAGCCTCCGGGTCCACGACGATGCTGGTGAACGGCGACTCCAGGATGGCCGGACCCGGATACGATTCGTGCAGGCGCAGCATTTCGAGGCGATGCACCTGCGCGCCGACCCAGCCGCCGGATGGGAAGTACACGGATCGTACCTTCGGCGTCGAGCACTCACCGGCGATGCTGGCCTGCGCCAGGCGAAACTCATCCGCGGCGCGCACGCGGCTGCGAACCTGCGCGCGCAGTCCAACCAGTTCGACGTTGGAGCGTGGATCGCGCACGGCGAAGATCCGCTCGTGCATGGCGTCGAACGCCTCTCGAAAGGCTGCGACGCTGGCGTCGGTAGAGAACTCAGAGAAACCGAGCGGCGTATCGATCTCCCACACTTGATTCTCATAGCGCGCCTCGGCGATGAACGAGGTTTGCGTCTGCTGCGTACGCGACGCAAAACGGCGAGCAAAGTCCTCGCACTGCGAACGCAGGTCGGCGAGCGTCGAGTTGATGCGCTGGCGCTGGAAATCGCCAGTCGTGGTGAATACGCTGGCCGCGTACTCCGCGCCGAGCTCCGACATCATTGCGCCCGCGGCGCTCAACGCCGCGCCGCTCTCCGGGAGGATGAGCATCCTGCAGCCCAGGCGCCGCGCAATGAATATCGAATTGACGCCTGCCGCTCCACCGCCGCCAATCAGCGCCGCCTCGGCGGGATCGATGCCCTGGCTGACCGTTATATCGGCGATCGCCTGCACCATGTTCTCGGTCATCAGGTTCACGATATTCCAGGCCGCTTCTTCGACGCTGACGCCGAGCGGACGCGCCACGCCGCTCTCCACCGCTCGCCAGGCCGCTTCGCGGTCGAGCGGCATCGCTCCGCCGAGAAAGAACTGCGCATCGATGTAGCCGAGCACCACCGCCGCATCGGTGACGGTGGGCTCGAGACCACCTCGTCCATAGCAAGCCGGCCCGGGCGCCGATCCGGCGCTTTGCGGACCGACATGCAGCAGTCCCGCCGAATCGACGTGAGCAATGCTGCCGCCGCCGGCGCCGATGCTCTTGACGTCCACCGACGGGTAGCCCGCCAGGTGGCCGCGAAACGGCTGGCCGATCCACAGCTCGCGCGTCATCGGGATCTCGCCGTCACGCACCAGGCTGATGTCGCAAGTGGTCCCGCCGGTGTCCGCCACGATAGCCGTACGGAACTTGCCTTCGCGCTGCGCGTAGTAGCGCCCCGCGTTGGGCGCCATCGACGGACCGGAGTTGATGACGCGGATCGGCGTCGCGGCGAGCTCCGCCGCATCGAGCATGCCGCCCCCACTCGTCAACACCATCACGCGCCCAGCGAAACCGGCGCTCGCGAGCCGCTCGCTCAATCCCGCGAGATAGCGCGCCATGATGGGCTTGAGCGAGGCGTCAATGGCGGTGGACGAAGCGCGGCGAAACTCCCGCAACGTGGGATTGACCAGGTGCGATAGGCTGTACGGAACGCCCGGCAGGCATTCCTCGATGAGCTCACCGAGGCGCCGCTCGTGCGCCGGATTGACCGTGGACCACAGCAGACACACCGCGACCGCCTCGACGCCCAATGCGGGCAGACGAGCGAGCACCTCGCGCACCGCCTGCTCATCGAGCGGCTCGAGCACGGCGCCCGAGTAGATCACCCGCTCGGGTATCTCGAAAGTGAGCTCGCGCGGCGCATACGGCGGGGGATATGCGATCGTATTATTGAAAGGCTCGAGCCGGCCCCCTTCGCGGAAGACGAGCATGTCGCGATGGCCCGCCGTGACCAGCAGCGCCGTCCTGGCCGCCCGGCCCGTGATGATGGCGTTGATCGCGTGCGTAGTGCCGTGAATGAACATTTCGCCGCGACCGAGAAACGAGCGCAAGTCGACATCGCGGGCGCGAGCCGCCACGGCCAGCACGTCGAGTACGCCCTGCACAGGGTCCTCGGCGGTGGTGGCCGCCTTGTACATCGTAACCAGGCCATCGTCCTGTTCGACGACGAGATCGGTGAACGTCCCGCCCGTGTCTGTCGCGAAGCGCATCGATGTACCTGTTCCTTGCCGCGCTGAGCTCTCAGAGCGCCGCGGCTGATATGCCTTCGTCGATGAGCCACGTGGCGCCATGCACTGCGCGTGCTTGCGGGGAAAGCAGGAACATCGCCGCCGCCGCGATCTCATCGGGTTGACTGAACGGAACGCCGCTCGGGGTGACCTGCCGGAAATGCTCGAGCGCCTGCGCGTGGGCGGGGTTCGTGCGCACCGCCTCGTTCATCGGCGTGGCCGTGTTGCCCGGCGCCAGGGCGTTGACGTTGATCTTGAACGGAGCAAGCTCCGCGCCCGCCACGCGCGTGATGGCGCTAATGGCAGCCTTGCTCGCACAGTACAGTGCATATCCCTTGACGCCGGCCGCAAAACCCGCGACCGACGAGAAGTTCAGAATCTTGCCCCCGCCGCGGCGCTTCATCCGCGGCGCGGCGTGCTGGATGCAGTTCCACGTTCCCTTGATATTGATGTCGATGAGGCGCTGCGCATCGGCCGCCGGCGTCCCTCCTACAGGCGTCGCGTAAAAGACGCCGGCCGCATTGACCAGGATGTCCGGGCCCTGCAAGTCGCGCTCCACCTCGTCGAAAAGGCGCGCGATCGCCTCATCACAGCTCACGTCAGCCGCGAAAGGCGCGCAACGTCCCGCAGCATGCTCCAGCGCTCTGCACATCTGACGCGCCTTCTCGATGTTCGAGCTGGCGACGATCGCCACGTTCGCGCCATGTTGTACAAGCAATTCCGCAATCGCCGCGCCGATTCCCGAGCTGCCTCCCGTGACGATCGCAGTCTTGCCTTCGAACATCGGCAGTCCTTCGACAGCGCAACGCTGCTCATTCAGGCTAGGATGCGGAGAAGTGTCGGCAATGTCAATGATTGTGTCGACACTTTTACAGTGTAAGCCGCATCCACTCGATCGCTGCATATGAAAGCCTAGGATGAATTGACTATTATTGGCTTTCGCCACGCGATCAGTCTATATAGATCCGCCTATCGTCGACACTTACAGGGCAATTCGTGCGCGGCGCTAAGAACTCGATGGGCTTCCGGAAGCCTGCACACGCCAAGGCAGCGTCCGATCTGCTTAAATGAAGTTTTTGACGCGGGCCCCGCCCGTTTACGATGGATCAACTCGTGACAACCCACGCACGCAAAATAACGAAATCTGCCGCGCGCACCACCGACTCCCTGCCGCAAGCTCGACCCCGCACCAAGGGCGACACCGCTACCAACAGCGGATACACCCGCTCGCCGTTCGGCACGCCCAAGCAACTGGCCGGCGGCGGCACCAAGACCACGCTGGTACAACTCGTCCACCGCACCTTGATGGACAGTCTCGACGAGGGAATTCTCAAGCCCGGCCAGCGCGTCAAGGCGGCGGAGCTGGCCAAGCGCCTCGGGCTCAGTCGCGCGCCCGTGCGCGAAGCGCTGCACGTGCTGGCAGGCCAGGGACTAGTCGAGCTGCTGCCCGACAAGGGCGCAGTGATGCGCAAGCTCACGCTCGAAGATCTCATTCAGATCTATGAGGTGAGCGGTGCCGTGGCCAAGGTCGCCGTCGTTGCCGCCGCAAGGCGCGTCCACGAAGGCGACAATCGCGAACGCGTCGCAACCGCGCTCGCGAGGATCCACGCTACCAAACAGGCGCCGCCCTCACACCGCTTCTATTTCGTGCTGAACGATTTCCACTATCTCCTGAACGAGATCGCCGAGAAGCCCTACGTGGACTACCTGATGAGCGTGTTGAATATCGAATACTGGAACCGCTTTCTCGCCGATACGATCGACCTGAAGGCGAACATCCCAGGCTACATCGCCAACTACCATCGGTTGGCCGACGCTGTACTGGCCGGCGACTGGCGCGCAGCCGGAGCGATCATGGAGAGCCACGTGGAATGGTCGATCGGCCTGCTCGAAAGTTCGCGGCGGGCTGAGCCCTTCGGACCTTCGATCGTCCTCACTTAGATACTGTCGACACAAGCGATTATCTATTGGATTCGCCTGGAGCGCGCTCCAATCATCCTGGCGCCCATCCCCTGTTCCGCAGACAGCAAAATCACGCCATTCCCCATGGCTCTCTGCAATAACCCATCGATATGCATACAGCTTCGCCGTGCAGCGCCAGCAGAGACACATAAAGCAACTCTGGACAACTGTCGACACTTAGCATACCGTTAACGCGTGATGAGGCGAACCAGCGCTTGTGCGATGAAGCACATCAGGGGCGATCTGTTGGAGTGCAGCGCTGGCAGGGCAGCGGGTTGCGTTCGATAGGTGCAAAGATCCCGCGTCTAATCCCATCGATCCCGATCTTCCATCTCGGTGATTAGAAAGAGAACACCATGCACAAGCCCAAAATTCACATAGCATCCCTAACCGGAACCACGGCAATCCTCCTGTGCTCGGGCGCAGCTCATGCAACGTCCGCCGACGGTGCGACTAGCGGCCTGCAGATCACCGAAATCGTAGTGACGGCCACCAAGATGGGCGCGACGAATCTCCAGGACACGCCGATCGCCATCACCGCCTTCACGGCCGATGCGCTCGATCGGACCGGCATGAAGGACATCCGTGATCTTGCCGGATCGACGCCCAATCTCGTGGTCGCGCAGAACGGGCCTTTCTCTCAGATCTATATTCGCGGCGTCGGTTCGAACAATGTGTTCGCCGGCTCCGATCCCAGCTCGACCTTGCATGTGGACGGCGTCTACTACGCACGGCCCGCAGCGGTCTTCAACAACTTCCTGGACGTGGAGCGCATCGAGGTTCTGCGCGGACCACAGGGCACGCTGTACGGGCGCAACTCGCTCGGCGGCACGGTCAACGTCATCTCGCGCCTGCCGGGCAATGACTTCCAAGCGAAGTTCCAGACCACCGTCGGCAACTACGATCTGCTGCGCGGCGAAGGCTATGTCAGCGGCCCGATCGTCGAGGACAAGCTGGCGGTCAGCCTCTCGGCCATGGCCAGCAGGCGCGACGGCTATTTCGAGAACATCGTCGCCTCCGGCAACGATCGCGGCACGGAGGATGCGTGGAGCGCACGCCTGCAGATCCGCGCAACGCCCACCGACGCGCTCGAGATGATCCTGCGCGCCGACTACCTGAAAGATGAAAGCGTCTTCGCCAGCAACCAGGCGCTGCTCACGGAGTTTCGTCCGGTCCCTGGCGGCCCCGTAGATCCCGTGACCCAGAGCATTCTGGGCGATTGGAGCAAGGTCGCACTCGACAGCCCTTCGACGGCGGACCGCAGCATCCGCGGCGTATCCGGCGAGATCAACTATCGGATTTCCGACGCGCTCACGATCAAGTCACTGACGGCTTATCGCGAGAGTGAGCTCGACGCGCTGGGCGACTCCGACGCAACGGGCGTGCACCGCCAGGACACCCTGCAGCGGGAGAACCAGGACCAGTTTTCCGAGGAAATCAATCTCACCGGCGCGCTCGGCCGCTTGAATTATGTCGCCGGCCTGTACTACTTCGACGAGCATATCGACACCTACGCCGCCGTGACGGCGTTCAATCTGGACCGCGTGACCAATCCGTCGCCGAGCGTAGACACCAAAGCCTGGGCAGGCTATGCACAGGGCTCCTATGAGCTCAGCGAGCGGTTCACTGCGACCGTCGGCGTGCGCTATACGGATGAGAAGAAGGAATTTGACCAATCGATGAACGCCTATACGCTCAGCACTGGCGTTTCACTGCCGACTTTTCCGCGGCGCTATCTGAACGAAGGCCGTTACAAGGCGTGGACGCCGAAAGTCGGCCTCGAATTCCGCGTCGACGACGATCTGCTGCTCTATACCTCGGCCACGCGCGGCTTCAAGTCGGGGGGCTTCAACTTCTCCAGCATCAACGTCGCCCAAGGTTTCGATCCAGAGATGCTGTGGAGCTACGAGATCGGCTTCAAGAGCGAGTTCGCGGACCGACGCGTGCGCCTGAACGGCTCCGCGTTCTACTATGACTATACGGATCTGCAGGTGCAGTCGTTTCTGATGCCGGGCGTGATCGACATCACCAATGCGTCCAATGCAACCGTCGAGGGCCTGGAGCTGGAGTTCCTGGCGCGGCCCTTCCAGAGTCTCGATATCGGTGGAGCGCTCACCTATCTGGACGCCGTCTACGACGATTATCCGCAGGCGCCGATTCCGGGAACCGCACCGGCTGTCACTTTCGATGCGAGCGGCGCCCGCCTGAACTCCTCGCCCAAATGGTCCTATACCCTGTTCGGACAGTACACGGCGAATCTGGGTGATCATGGCGAGATCTTCCTGCGCGGCGAGTATGGCTGGAAGGATCGTCAGTACTTCACCGTGATCAATGAGGACCTGCATTCGATGGCGGGCTACGACCTGATCAACGCCAGCATCGGCTACACCTCGCGCGACGGGCATTGGCAGGTCGTCGTGTACGGGCGCAACCTCGCCGATACGCAGTATCTGGTCTCGACCGGCAGCTTCACCGCAGCGCCTGCCGGCACGCCGGGAGACCCGCGCAATTATGGCGTCCGCCTGAGCTACAGCTACTGAGACGCTGGCGGCGTCCGGACAAGACGATCCAACGAGCCAGCAGATGGACATTCGCATCGACGGCGCTTGCGATCCCGCGTTCGCCCATGTGCGCGAGGTATTCGTCGAGAATTTTCGCAGCCGTGGCGAGCTTGGCGCCGCCGTATGCGTCTACAGGGAAGGCCGCAAGGTGGTCGATCTGTGGGGCGGGATCGCCGATCCTGAAACTGCAACGCCATGGCGTGAAGACACTATCACCTGCATGATGTCCGTCGGCAAGTCCATGGCGGCGCTGGCGGTGTTGATGCTCGTGGATGACGGGCGGATCGATCTGCAGGCGCCGGTCGCCAGCTACTGGCCCGAGTTTGCGCAGCACGGCAAGGAGCGCATCACCGTGCGCACACTCCTCTCGGGGCTGGCCGGTCTGATCTACGCCGACGCGGCGCCGGATGGCTCGGCCTATGACTGGGAGGTCGTATGCCGCGCCATCGCAGCTCAGAAACCCGAATGGGAGCCGGGAACGCAGGGCGCCTATCATTCATTCACCGGCGGCTATCTGCTCGGCGAGCTGGTGCGGCGCGTTGACGGCCGCATGATCGATGTGTTTTTTCGCGAAGAGATCGCCCGACCGCTCGGGGTCGATTATGCCTTCGGCGTCGCCGCGGCCGATCTGTCGCGCGTGGCGCGCACCATTCCCAACCCTGACGGCGTCACGCTCACCCAATCGCAGGACGCCAGCACCAAGCTGGGCCGCGCCTGGCGGCCGTGGCCGAAATATCCCCCCCCCTTCAACAGCCCCGACTTTCGCGCAGCCGTTATGCCGTCCTCGAACGGCCACGGCAATGCGCGCGCGGTGGCTCGTGTCTACGCGCTGCTCGAGCGCGGCGGCGCGCTCGAGGGCGTGCGCCTCATCTCACCCGCGCTGGTCGAGGAGATCCGCAAGGAAAGCTGGGGCGGCGTATGCGGCATGACGGATCGACAATTCCGCTATGGTCTGGGGTTCTTCCTGAACTGTCCGCCGCTCGTTCCGCTCGGCGCCAATCCGCGTGCTTTCGGCCATCCCGGCGCCGGCGGCGCGATCGGCGTCGCCGACCCCGAAGCGGGCCTCGCCATGAGCTACAGTCCTAATCTGATGTGTGCGGGCGCAGGCGTGGGCGATCGCTGCGAAGCGCTGGTCGAAGCGGTGCTGGGCGCTCCCGCGCGCATCGAGCCATGACAATGATTCCTCTCGGGAGACGGCTCGATGCGCGCCGGACATAATCGCGAACGAAAGCTGCTTCATGGCGGCGCGCCGTCGAGGGCGGAAGGGTGACGGCGAGCGAACGAAGGGACACCCCTTACGCATGGTATGTGGCCGTCCTGCTGTCCCTGGCCCATCTCATTTCCTTCGTCGACCGTTTCGTGATGAGTCTGGTGCTGGCGCCCATCAAGGACCAGCTCGGACTGACCGACACGCAGCTCGGCCTGCTGCACGGGACCGGCTTCGTCATCCTCTACACGATCGTCGCCATTCCGCTCGGCCACATCGCCGATATCGGCAATCGCCGCAATCTGATCATCGCGGGCGTCATCGTCTGGAGTCTGGCCACCGCCGCGTGCGGACTGGCTGATTCCTTCGGCGGCCTGTTCGCGGCTCGCGTGGCCGTCGGCTTCGGCGAGGCAGCCCTGGTCCCCGCCGCCATGTCGCTGATCGCCGCGTATTTCTCGCGGGAGAAGCTGGCGCGCGCGGTCGGCACGTTCACGATGGGCGCCTCGCTCGGACAATCGACGGCGCTGCTCGGCGGCGGCGTGATACTCGCGTGGCTTTATTCCCGAGGCGGGCTGTCGTTCCCCGGCCTGGGCGACCCCGCCCCGTGGCAGGCCCTGTTCATCGTCGCGAGTCTGCCTGGCGTCGTGGTTGCGGCCTTGATGCTGACGGTTCGCGAACCGATGCGCGGTCATGAGGCTCTGCATTCGAAACCGAGCCTTGGCGCAGTATTCGCTTACATCGGCGAACGCCGCTCGGCCTATTTCTGGCATACATTGGCCTCGGTAGCGGCCATTCTGCTGGCGCAGTCCTATGCCGCGTGGGCGCCCACATTCTACATCCGTCTTTTCGATTACTCGCCGGCGCAGACTGGCTTCGCCATCGGCATGATCGTGCTGGTGGTCGGGCCGCTCGGGCATCTCACGGGCGGCTGGCTTACGGACAAGCTCCAGGCCGCAGGGGTCAAGGGCGCGCCCAGCGTCGTGATCGGCGGCATGCTGCCGCTCGCGATCTTGCCGAGCCTCCTGTTCTGCACCACGCGCAACGAGCTCATTTCGCTGATCTCGTACGGCCTGCTGACATTCTTCACCACGGCCGCCGCGCCGCCCGCCCTCTCGGGAATACAGATGCTCACGCCGCCGCGGCTGCGGGGAATGATGAGCGCCTGCTTTCTCGCAGTCATCACGTTCACCGCGGTTGGCTTCGGTCCCCCGCTGATCGGGATGATCACCGACCACGTATTCGGCGACGCGCAGGCGCTTGGATCCTCGCTCCTGCTAGCGACCGTCGTCTTCGCGCTCATCGGCGCCCTGGCCGCATGGCGCAGCCGTGCGCCGGTGACCGCCACGCTCGATGCGCTTGCGGAGACGGCATAGGCACGCCTGCACACCTGTGGCATTGCGATCGGCAGGCGCAATGGCCGGTGCACCACCTTGAGCTTCTCGTCCAGCCGCCCCTCGGTATGCGCCTTGGGCAGCCCTTGCTTCACTCCGGCCACTGCGGATTCCAAACGACCTCCCAGAGATGTTCGTCTGGGTCTTGGAAATAGCCTGAATAGCCACCCCAAAAAGTGTCACGCGCAGGCTTGACGATGGTTGCGCCTGCCGACGTCGCCTTTGTCATGACAGCATCTACCTCCGCTTTTGAGGATACATTGTGGCCTAGAGTCATTTCGGTAGGGCTGCCAAGGCCTACTGCAAGCCCTGTGTCATGAGCGATGCTCTTGCGAGGCCAGAGAGCCAAACGAAGGCCGGATTGTAGGTCAATGAATACAACGGCCCCGTACTCGAATTCCTTGCCTACGATACCCTCGGTAGGGAAGCCCAACCCATCACGATAAAAGCGCAACGATGCTTCAAGATCATTAACGCCGATCGTGATGAGTGTAATTCGTGGTTTCATGGAACCAACTCCCTTGAAGCGTAATGCCCCGCGTGAGCTGCGAGCAAAGGCGCTTCGCCTTTGCAAATCAAGTGCGCGACGCGCGCGTGCTCCACGCGGATGTTAGGTGTTCGTCTTATACATCTCCGTGAGCACCGCAGCACCCCCCAACCAGGACGAGACCAGGACCACCGACCATAGCGAAACCCGGAGCTCGCGCTTGAACGCGGCCGGTGACATGTAGCCCTGGTGCACGTCGCCCTTTTGCGATGGTTCGTCATGATCCGCTGATAGAACTCGCTGACGCCGATTATTGTCGCGTGCGTGATCCACGTGCGACGCAGTGCGTGCCCAGTGGGGAACCGTCGAGCATGCTCTCCTTCAGCACCTGGTTCATGATTCGGATGCTCAATGCTCAATCCTATGTGCAGGATGCACCGCGCTGTATGTACAATCTGATTGACATGCACCTATACCTGTACATACAATTTGACTGATGGAAATCGGCTACGACCCGGCGAAAAATGAATGGAACATCCGCGAGCGCGGACTCTCATTCGATCGGGCTCGGGACTTTGATTTCGAAACTGCGCTGTTCGATGTTGATGACCGGCGCGACTATGGCGAGACGCGTATTCGCGCTCTCGGGCTGCTGGATGGTCGTTTGCACGTCTTGGTGTTTACCTGGACCAAAGGCGGAATCCGCGTCATTAGCCTGAGACGCGCCAACAGACGAGAGGTGAAACGATATGGCAACCCGTAAGCGACCAAATCCAGAACTCATCGACGATGAGAATCCGGAGTGGACCCAAGAGGATTTCGCGCGCGCGAAGCGATTCTCTCAGCTCCCGAAGGATCTGCAGCACACGCTGCGCCGGGTCCGCGGCGCACAGAAGGAGCCGACCAAGGAGCGCATCACGATCCGCCTGTCGCCCGATGTGCTGCAGCGATTCCGAGAGAGCGGCCCAGGTTGGCAGACGCGCGTGGATGAAGCCCTGCGTTCCTGGCTCAGGCGTAATTCTCCGGGGGCGTAAGAGGCTGCGTGAAAAGTCGCCACCGGCTGCGATGGTGGCAGCACCAGCAGCAAGGAAGGTGAGTGTCGGTATGGCGGGGGGCGATGAATGAGCGCCCGGAGTCTCCGCGATAGGCGTGGGGTGCTGACCACCTTCACGAACGTTGAAGCGCTGGTGGCGGATTTCCTGGCCGATGTGCAGAGGTGGAGGTCCGGTGCGGACAGACAATTTCCGTATCTTCGTCTCGTTCTACGATGATTGATTCGCCCGACGCGATACGAGCAACAACATTCGACAGGCATACAAGTGTTGATACAAGAAGCCGCGATGTCCTTCCTCGATCCGAACCAATTGGTGAGATCGAGAACGGGCGTAGCTTCCAAGCCAATCGGACTGTGTCGGCCCGCGATTGACTGCCGCCTCAGATGGGAATGACCTTGACGATCACCTTGAGTGCGTCGAAATCCGACGGATTTCGCGTGTAGACAGGTAGACCGTTCGCTGCAGCCGTGGAGGCGATCAGCAGGTCCGCCAAACGCGATCGACTCGTCTGTCCCGCGGCGCGCGCAGCCGCAAACATGCGGCCGTACACGCGAGCAGCATCACCATCGAACGGCAGCGGATCCCATGTTGATGTTGTCCACTGCAGTCGGTCTTGGCGCCGCGCGCGTTCATCTTGGTCTTCCGTCGCGTGCGGACCGGCGGCGAGCTCCGCAAGGGTGATGGCGGCAATCGCCGACTCGTCCGGCAGCAATGCAGGATCGACCCTTCCGAAAGATTCTGGATGCTGGACGTCCGCCAGATACGTGGGATCAGTTGTTATCCGAATCGAAGCAGGCCACTAGCCGATTGGAAGGAGCGAA
>Ga0172382_10003199_pt1 | contig 26217 bp, 23 predicted proteins | sample Leawel138RmetaG_FD_122245 | JGI IMG/M metagenome (GOLD analysis project Ga0172382, IMG submission 122245) | Leachate microbial communities from a municipal landfill in Southern Ontario, Canada - Leachate well 138R metaG | ecosystem: Engineered > Solid waste > Landfill > Unclassified | place...
ACTCCTCGGCAAGATCGACAAGCACGAGGTTTCCGGCAATGTCGCCTGCGTCGGCACGTGCGAGGAAAAGCATGTCGTTGATTATCGCGCGCATCCGCTCCAGCTCTTCGAGATTGGATTGCAGCACGGCCGTCAGGTCGCCGGTGTTTCTGTCGCGGGTAAGCGCAACCTGGGTTTCGCCGATGAGATTGGTCAGCGGCGTGCGCAATTCATGCGCCACGTCCGCGTTGAAGTCCGAGAGCTTCTGGTGCGAGCGTTGCAGCCGCTCGAGCGCGGCGTTCAGGGAAAGCACAAGGCCTTCCAGTTCGGTCGGCAGGCGGAGCGCCAGATCCCCTTCGCCAAGATCCTGGGCATGATCGGAAAGCCGGTCGACCGGGGCGAGGCCGCGCCCGGCGATCCACCAGCCAAGGGTCGAAACGGCGATGATGGTCAGCAGCGAGACGAACAGGATGCCGTAAGCCAGCATCATCCTGGAAGTTTCTGAGGCCGTTGGTCTACGGCGATGAGCAGCCGCACCGGCGGCCGTTCCGCCTTGGCGGGAATATCGCTCGCAAGGGTGGAGAAGTGGCGCTCTCCCACAGTCGCGGTTCCGAAACCCTCGGCCTCCCCGGTGAAAGCCGCTCCGGACAGAAAGTCGGTTCCGATCCGGTAATCCGGATCGTCGCTGTCGATCAGGAAGCGCACGCTACCGTCCGTAGGGGTGAAATCCGCCAGCTTTTCCTCGAGGCGCGCCCACCTCTGACCTCCGGTGTTATGCTGCACCATTCGTTCCACTATGACGAAGCGGCCCCTCAATTCCTCCTGCGTATGCCGATTGAATTCGGAGGTCTGGAGGAAAAAGAGCGCAACGCCGGCGACTATGGAAACCAGCGTAGTGGCAAGGCCGAACATGGCGGCGAGACGCAAGGAGATGGAGCGCGCGCCATTCATGAGAGCATATCCTCGCCGCGCTGTTCAAGCGTATAGCCCATGCCGCGCACGGTATGGATCAGCTTCCCTTCGCCAGGCAGCTCCAGCTTCGCGCGCAATCGCTTCACGGCCACTTCCACCACATTCGTATTGGTGTCGAAATTGATGTCCCAGACCAGTTCGGCGATGGCGGTCTTCGAAACGATCTGCGACTGCCGGCGGGCCAGCACTTCTAGCAGGGCGAACTCCTTCACCGTCAAGGTCAGTCTGCGGCGGCCACGCGTCACGCGGCGGCCGAGGAAATCAATATGCAGGTCGGCGATCTGGACCTGGGTAACGTCCTGCCGGTGGTTCCTGCGGACGATCAGGCGCAACCTCGCGAGAAGCTCAAGGAACGAGAACGGTTTCACCAGATAATCGTCCGCGCCTCCGCGCAGGCCGCGCAGGCGATCATCGACCTGATCGCGCGCCGTCAGCATGATGACCGGGGTGCTGTGGGTTTCGCGCAATCTCTGCAGCACGCTGAACCCGTCCATGCCGGGAAGCATGACATCGAGGATCACAGCGTCATACAGGCCCGTCTGGGCAAGATAGAGCCCTTCCGGCCCCGTGCGCGCGCATTCTGCCGTCCAGCCTTCTTCCGAAAGGCCGCGTCGCAGATAGTCTCCCGTCTTCTGCTCGTCCTCGACGATCAAGACTTTCACGGTGCGCGTCTATCTCCAGAAAGCGGGGTGGCAGGAGCGGTGGGACTCTCCGGCGCGGAGCCCAACGCGCGAAACAGGGCTATGAGGCGCGCAGACACATCGGCCACGGATGTCGCATGATCCCGTTCGGTCTGATAGACCGTGCGCGCCGCATCGAGAACCTCGAATTGCGACAGTGTGCCGCTGTCATATTGGAGGAGCGATACGCGTTCGGCCTTTTGCGCGGCTTCGGCGGCGCGCCTCAGCTCGACTTCGATCGCCTGCGCCTGGATATAGGAGATGATTGCCGTTTGCGTTTCGCGCAGCGCGGCGCGAGTCACCTGCTCATATTCGAGGCCAGCCTGGCGGAGCGTCGAATCCGCCGCATCGAGGTCCGCCTGCCGCCGCCCGAAATCCAGCAGGGGCATGACCAGGCTGCCCAGCACGCTGGCAATGCCGGTGCCGCGATCGAAGAGCGAAGAGACGGAGCCGGAATCGACGCCGATCAAACCTGACAGGGAGAGCAGGGGAAACCGCGCGGAGATTGCGATGTCCCGCTCGCCTGCGGCAGCAGCATAGCGCGCTGCGGCAGCGCGAATATCCGGCCGGCGTTCGAGGACGGCGGCCGGCGAGGCCAGCACCTGGAGGGGGTTGGCCAACGGGATCGTATCTCCGTCTCCTAAGCGGGCAGTGATGTCATCCGGCGTGGTGGAGAGAAGATAGGCCAGCCGATAGCGCGCGGAAGCGGCGTTTTCCACTGCGCGTTCGTGTTCGGCGCGGGTCTGCGCCACCAGCGTCTCGCCTCTGCTGACCTCGAGCGAGCTGACCATGCCGAATGCGTAACGATCCCGAGTGATCCTGAGCGTGCCTTCCTGGGCGAGGGCGGTCCTTTCCGTGAGCCGCAACAGCGCGCGCTGCAGGCGATAATCGACGTAGGCGCTGGCTACTTCCTGCAACAGCAACAGGCGCACCGTTTCCGCGTCCGCCTGGCTCGCCACGACATTCGCGCTGGCTACTCGCACCGCGGCGGACAGACGCCCGGACAGATCGGGTTCCCAGATCGCGGAGAGGCCCAGCGAAGCGTTACCGCCCTGGTTGCCGCCGCTGGCCCGGGAACCCCGGTCGGTTTGACCGAGCTGCGCTTCTCCGGAGATTTCAGGAAACAATCCGGCCCGTGCCGCCCGGCGGAGCGCCTGCGACCCCATTACCCGTTCCGCAGCCAGACGCAGGTCGACATTGCGCCGCTGCGCATCGTCGATCAGTGCATCGAGGACGGGATCTTGGAAATTGGTCCACCATACCCCGGCTGCCGCTTCGGCGTCCTGTGCGATTCCGCCTTCCCAGGTGCTGTTTATGGAATCGGGCGCGGGCGGAGAGGTGGGGGTGTGGGCGCAGGCGGCAAGGCAACAGAGCAAGGGCAGGAGAGCATGGCGCAGGATCATGCCGGATCTCCTTCCAGCATGGTCTTCAAGCGAGGTTCCTTGTCCCGCTTGCGGTGGAAAAGACGTTCGATGGCCAGATAGACGACCGGGGTCGTGAACAGCGTCAGCACCTGGCTGACGATCAGCCCGCCGACAACGGCCACGCCGAGAGGCTGGCGCAGCTCCGAACCCGTGCCGAAGGCCAGCATGAGCGGGATTGCGGCCAGCCCCGCCGCGATTGTGGTCATTATGATCGGGCGGAAACGGGTTACGGCAGCCTCGAAAATCGCTTCCTCGGGCTTGGCGCCGCGCTTGCGCTGGGCATCCAGCGCGAAATCCACCATGAGGATGCCGTTCTTTTTCACGATCCCGATCAGCATGATGATGCCGATCAGCGCCATGATCGAGAAATCGAGGCCGAACAGCCAGAGCATGAACACCGCGCCCAGACCCGCGGAAGGCAGCGTCGACAGGATGGTGAGAGGCGTGGAGTAGCTTTCGTAAAGCACGCCCAGAATGATGTAGACGGCAAGCAGCGCGGCCAGGATCAGCCAGGGCTGGGATGCAAGCGAATCCTGGAAGGCTTGGGCGCTGCCCTGAGCGGTTCCCGTGACGCTTGCCGGCATACCGATCTGTTGGCGGATAGTTTCGATTTCAGCCATTGCATCGCCAAGCGCCACGCCGGCCGGCAGGTTGAAGCTGATGTTGGCTGCCGGCTGCAATCCGTTGCGGGCTATCTGCAAGGGGCCGGCTGTTTGAGGCTCGATCCTGGTAACGGCGGACAGCGGGATCATCGCTCCGGTCGTCGGGGATCGAAGGAACTGCGCATGCAGGCTCGATACGCTGCCGAAGCGGCTGGGGTCGGCTTCCAGAACGACCCAATACTGGTTGGTCTGGGTCTGGTATTGCTGGATTTGGCGCTGGCCGTAGCTGTCGTAGAGTGCCTGGTCGATATCTTCGACGCTCAGCCCGTAGCGGGCCGCGGCTGCGCGGTCGATGGTGAGTCCTTGCATCCGCATGCCCTGCTGCATGTCGTTGCGGACGTCCCGGAAAGAGGATGATTCGCTCAAGGCCTGCGTCATGCGGTTGGCCCAGAGCCCAAGCGCATCCGTGTCGGACGACTTGAGCACGTAGGAGTATTGGCCGCCGCCCCCGCGAGATCCGATATTGATGTCCTGCGCGGAACGCATGGAAACTTGCAGGCCGGGGATTTTCTCGAACTTTGGGCTGAGGCGGGCAATAAGCTCCCCGGTCGAGACGTCGCGCTCGCCACGGGGTTTCAGCACGATCCAGAGACGCCCGGTGGAAAGGGAAGAACTGCCCGCCGTCATGCCGACGGCGTGATTGTAACTGAGCACCGCGGGATCTTTCGCCACGATTTCGGCCATCCGCTCATGCTTGCGGAGCATTTCGGGATAGGAAATGTCTTCCGCCGCCTGCGTCTGGCCCATGATGAACGCATTGTCCTGAAGCGGGAAGAAGCCTTTCGGGATCAGGATATAGCCGGCAACGGCTACGGCGATGGTCAGGAAGAAGGAGAACAGGGTGAGTGTCCGCCGCCCCAGCGTCCAGCGCAAGGCCTTGGCATAAGCATCCTGCAGACGCTCCGTTGCCCGTTTCTTGCCGCTTTCACGATGAGCCGAGGCTTTCATGTAGCGGGCGCTGAGGGTGGGGGCGAGCGTAAGCGCGAAGACGAGCGAGATCAGGAGCGCGACCGTCACCGTTAGGGAGAATTCGCGGAACAGGCGGCCGATGATCCCGCCCATGAACAGGAGCGGAATAAAGGCGGCGATCAGGGAAAGGGTGATCGAGATCACGGTGAAGCCGATCTCCCTTGCGCCATCCAACGCGGCTTGCAGGGGCGTTTTTCCCATCTCCATATGGCGATGAATGTTTTCCACCACCACGATCGCGTCGTCGACCACGAAGCCGACCGCGATGACCAGGGCCACCAGCGTCAGATTGTTGAGGCTGAACCCCATGAGATACATGGCCGCAAAGGTCGTTATTACGGCGACCGCGAGAACCGCCGCGACGATCAGCGTGGCTGAAAGCTGCCGCAGGAATATGCCCATGACGGCAACCACCAGGATGATCGTCAGTATCAGCGTGATCTCCACTTCGTGCAGGGACGAACGTATGGTGAGCGTGCGGTCGTTCAGCACGCTCACATCGACGCTTGCCGGCAGCGATGCGCTGAGCGCGGGCAGTTCTTCGTTGATCGCGTCGGCGATGCGCACGATGTTGGCGCCCGGCTGACGCTGCACGATCAGGGCAAGGCCCGGCTTTCCGTTCGGAAAGGCGCCGACATAGGCATTTTCCGGGCCGGTCGAGACTTGGGCCACATCGCGCAAATGCACCGGCGCGCCGTTGCGCCAGGCCACCACTACATCTTCATACTCGCCCGGCTGGAAAAGCTGGTCATTGGCCTCGAAAGTGGTCGTGGCGTTCGCGCCATGCACCGTGCCTTTCGCCTGATTGACGCTAGCGGCTCGAAGCGCGCTGCGCACCTCGGCCATGCTCACGCCATATGCGGCAAGCCGGTCCGGCCAGCTTCTCACCCGGATGGATGGCTTCTGCTGCCCGACGATGTTCACATCCCCCACGCCATCTATCTGGCTCAGCTGACGGGAAAGCCGGGTTTCGACGAGATCGCTCAACTCGGTGAGCGGCATGTCGTCGGACTGGACGTTGAGCACCACGACGGGGCTGTCGGCCGGATTGACTTTCCTCCAGGTCGGCAGGTTGGGCAGGTCCGCGGGCAGCCGCCCGGCCACGCTGTTGATCGCCGCCTGGACTTCCTGTGCGGCGACATCGACATCGCGTTCCAATGTGAACTGGATCTGGATCTGGGTCCGCCCCAGCGCGCTGGTCGAGGTCATCTCCGTGATCCCGGGGATCGCGGTGAAAGCCACCTCCAGCGGCGTGGCGACCGAAGATGCCATGGTTTCGGGGCTGGCGCCGGGCAGGTTGGCCGAAACCTGGATAGTGGGGAAATCGGTTTCGGGCAGGGGGGCGACCGGCAGGAGCGGAAAGGCCGCGATTCCAAGCAGTATCGCGGCAAGAGTGAGCAGAATCGTCGCCACCGGCCTGCGGATGAAGCCGGAAGAAATCCCCCTGCCTCTCGGCGCCGGTTCGTGGTCAGGCCCAGCTTCCGGGTCAGTCACGTTCATGGCGCGGCAGCCTTGGGGCCAGCCTCGGCCGCCTTGTTGGAGATCGCCACCTTGGCGCCATCGCGAAGGCGGGAATAGCCGTCGCTCACGATCAGATCGCCCGGAGCCACGCCTTCGGTTATCACGGCGATGGTGTCGCTGGCGAAGCCGAGCGAAACACGCACGCGCTTCGCGACGCCGTTCTCCACCCGGTAGACGAATTGGCCCTCCACGCCCGGGCGGACGACCTTGGCGGGCAGGACCACGGCGTTGTGCGAGAAGCCGGTGCGCACCTGGACCGCGACGAAGGACCCGGGGGTGAGCGCGCCTTGCCTGTTGACGAACTGCGCCCGCACCCGCGCCGTTCCGCTTGCCGCATCGATCTGGTTGTCGATAGCCGTTATTTCTCCTTCGCCCAGAATGCTGCCGGTTTCCCGATCCAGGGCCTCGACGATCCGCGCGCCCGGTTGCCTGAAGTTGGCCTGAAGCTGGCTCAGGGCGTTCTGCGGCACCGGGAAGATGATGGAAATGGGGTCGATCTGGGCGACGGTGACGATACCGTTCGGGTCGCTCATTCGCACCAGATTTCCTTGATCCACCTGGCGGATGCCGACTCTGCCCGCGACCGGCGCGACAATCCGCGTGAAGGAAAGATTGACCTGGGCCGCGTTCACATTCGCCCGGTCGAGCGCGACCGTGCCCCGGAGCTGGGCGACCTGCGCGCGCTGCTGGTCCACGGTCTGACGGGCGATCGCATCGCGTTTCAGCAGTTCCTCGTAGCGATCCAGATCAAGCTCGGCGAGGCGGAGCTGCGCCTGGTCCCGCGCTAACTGGGCCTGTGCCGCGGCAAGCGAAGCCTTCCACGCGCGGTCGTCGATATTCGCCAGCAGCTGCCCGTGGGCGACCAATTCTCCTTCCCGGAAATGGATACGGGTCAGAATGCCGTCCACCTGGGCGCGAACGGTCACGGCTTGCAGCGATTGGACAGTGCCGACCGCCTGCATCAGATGCGGCACGTCGCGACGTTCTGCCCGGACAACTTCGACCGGCACCGCCTTGGGCGCCTTGGGTTCGTTGTCCTGGCCGAACACCAGGCGCAGGATCAGAAATGCCAGGCCGAGCAGGACCAGGGCGATGATGATGGCCGGTTTGGGGTGTTCGCGAATCCATCGGAACCTGTCGTGCGTGTCACTGCTGGGCATGGGGTTCGCGATATCGTCCGATCGGGTCGTTAAACTGACAGGATGCTTACGATTTTGTAAGCGGAGCCTGTCAAGGCAAATGCGTCGATAGGCAAATTGGGAAGGGGAAGGTTTCCCGGCCCCGCCAATGGCTTGCGATGCTCAGGCGCGGAATGATATATCTCTCCGCCAGTGGGTTCACCCGCTCGCTTCGGCTCTGCCGGGAGCCGCTCGCAGGCTGGATCGGGCGACGCTTGACTACGGTCTTGCAGTGCAGGGCCGGGGAAATCCTCTCATTCTGCCGATGCCAGGCTTCACAATTTCCTTTCAGGCTCAAATAGCGCTTGAATGCCGCAGGTAACTGTGATTCTCTAATATCGTGAAAACTCAAGATTCCTTTCACCGTTTCGGTCGTGGGCGCCTCGCGCGGGGCGCGGCATTTGCCTGTCTGGTCGTCCTGGGCGGTCTGGCTCTTGCGGGTCCGAGCGGCGTGCTCGCATGGGGCGAGAATCTGTCCATGCTCGACAAGCGGCACAGCCAGATCGCGCGACTGGAGGCGGAGCGGGATGAACTGCGCAATCGGGTCGCATTGCTCGACCCTCGACACGCGGACCCGGATCTGGTCGGAGAACTGCTCCGCAAGAACCTGAATGTCGCGCATCCGGACGAGGTGGTCATCACGCTCGACTGAAGGCATTCGCCTCGGTTCGCTTTCCAGACCTTCTCCTGCGGCATTGTTCTCGGGATGGCGTTGCGTCATTTGACGGCTTTGTCCTATAGCTTTTTCGACAGTCCGGCCGGGCACGCTTCCGGCATCCTCATTCTGGGATAAGTGATTTGGCGAAACCTGCCCGTACCCGCAAAACCCCTGCCAAGGCCGTGGAAGACGAAGCCGATTTCGCATTGCGCAGCCTGCAGGAAAGCTATGCGAAGGATCATCGCTACAGCGCCAGCGATGACGAACTGCTCCACTTCTACGAGCAGATGCTGCTCATCCGCCGCTTCGAGGAAAAAGCCGGGCAACTCTATGGCCTGGGCCTGATCGGGGGCTTCTGCCACCTCTATATCGGCCAGGAAGCCGTGGCGGTCGGCCTGCAATCCGCATTGATGGCGGGCAAGGACAGCGTGATTACCGGCTATCGGGATCACGGCCACATGCTCGCCTACGGCATCGATCCGAAGGTCATCATGGCCGAACTGACCGGCCGGCATGCGGGCATATCGAAGGGCAAGGGCGGTTCCATGCATATGTTCTCCACGGAACATGCCTTTTACGGCGGGCATGGGATCGTGGGCGCGCAGGTTCCGCTCGGGGCGGGGCTGGCCTTCGCTCACAAATATCGCGGCGATGGCGGTGTCTGCCTTGCCTATTTCGGCGACGGGGCGGCAAACCAGGGCCAGGTCTATGAAACCTTCAACATGGCCAGCCTCTGGAAACTGCCGATCGTGTTCGTGATCGAGAACAACCAGTATGCCATGGGCACCGCGGTTCGGCGCAGCTCGGCGGAGACTCATTTCTACCGGCGCGGGACGGCGTTTCGGATACCCGGCCTTGATGTGAACGGGATGGATGTTCTGGAAGTCCGGCAGGCGGCGAATATCGCCATAGATTTCGTGCGCGGCGGCAACGGGCCGGTGCTGATGGAGCTGAACACCTATCGCTATCGCGGCCATTCCATGTCCGATCCCGCGAAATACCGCAGCCGCGAGGAGGTGCAGGAGGTCCGCGAGAAGCGCGATCCGATCGAGGCGGCCAGGCATGAATTGATCGAACGCGGCATTGCCGAAGATGCCTTGAAGGATATCGACAAGCGCATCCGCGCCAAGGTGGCGGAGGCGGCGGACTTTGCCGAAAGCTCTCCGGAACCCGATCCGTCGGAACTCCATACCGATGTTCTGGTTGGGAGCTATTGATGTCGATCGAATTGAAGATGCCCGCGCTGTCCCCCACCATGGAAGAAGGCACCCTGGCCAAATGGCTGGTGAAGGAAGGCGATGAAGTGCGCTCGGGCGATATTCTCGCCGAGATCGAGACGGACAAGGCCACCATGGAATTCGAAGCGGTGGACGAGGGCACGATCGGCCAGATCCTCGTGCCGGAAGGCACCGAGGGCGTGAAGGTCGGCACGGTGATCGCCCGGCTTTCCGGAGAAGGTGAGCCCCAGGCGGCTCCGGTCCCGGCCCCGGCGGAAAGTGCTGCGGCTCCAGCCCCGAAAGCCCCGAAAGCCCCGGAGCCGGACGCCCAGGACGAGGAACCCGAAATCGCCCGGCCCGCGCCGCCGCCACAGCAGGTCATTCCCGAAGTGCCGGAAGGAACTCCGATGGTGTCGCTGACGTTGCGCGAGGCGCTGCGGGATGCCATGGCCGAGGAGATGCGCAAGGACGACCGCGTCTTCGTGATGGGCGAGGAAGTCGCCGAATATCAGGGCGCCTACAAGGTGACGCAAGGTTTGCTGGAAGAGTTCGGGCCGAAGCGCGTGGTGGATACGCCCATCACGGAATATGGTTTCGCCGGCCTGGGCACGGGCGCGGCCATGGGGGGATTGCGGCCGATCGTCGAGTTCATGACGTTCAACTTCGCCATGCAGGCGATCGACCATATCGTGAACTCCGCCGCCAAGACCAATTACATGTCCGGCGGCCAGATGCGCTGCCCGGTGGTGTTTCGCGGCCCCAATGGCGCCGCAAGCCGGGTCGCCGCGCAGCACAGTCAGAATTTTGCGCCCTGGTATGCGAGCGTGCCGGGGCTTATCGTAATATCTCCCTACGATGCGGCGGACGCCAAGGGCCTGCTGAAGGCCGCGATCCGGTGCGAGGACCCGGTCGTCTTCCTGGAGAACGAGCTGGTCTACGGGCGCAGCTTCGAGGTTCCGGAGATCGAGGATTTCGTTCTTCCGATAGGCAAGGCCCGGGTGGTCCGCGAAGGTTCCGATGTCACCATCGTGAGCTATTCCGTAGGGGTCGGCCTCGCGCTCGAAGCGGCGGCCAGTCTGGCCGAGGAGGGGGTCGAGGCCGAGGTGCTCGATTTGCGCACCCTGCGCCCGCTGGACCGCGAAGCGGTGCTTGCGAGCCTGGCCAAGACCAACCGGCTCATCGTGGCCGAAGAAGGATGGCCGCAGTGCTCCATCGCTTCGGAAATCATTTCGATCTGCATGGAGGACGGGTTCGACTATCTGGATGCGCCGGTCCTGCGGGTCTGCAATGCGGACGTGCCCTTGCCCTATGCCGCCAATCTGGAGAAGCTCGCCCTGGTGACCTCGGCCCGCATCGCGGATGCGGCCCGCAAGGTCTGCTATCGGCAGGGCTGAAAATCAGCAGCTGCGCACGGGGGCGGCGGGTGACGGGTTGAAGATATTCGACAGGTCGCGGTCGTCGCGGACATACATCGCGGCGATCTTCCGGATCGGGTCGTCCGGTATCAATGAGCCGAAGATTATCGGCTGATAGTCATAGACGACTTCGGCGAACATCACGGCGAAACCGGACTCTGCGGCCACACGCCGGTCCGCCGGGCCCATTCCGGTCACGCTCGTGCCTGTGGCGCCATCGCCCTGCACGCCGTAACTGGAGATATAGGGGGCGTCGCCGAAGCAGCGTTGCCAGTGAATCCATTGGCCGCCATCGGCGTTCATTTCGAGGCTGGAGAGGATCAGGCGTCCGTTCTCCGCGATGTCCAGATTCGCCGCCTGCAATTGCGCGGCCGTGAACGCCTCGTTCACATCGGCTTCCCGCATACGCGGCATGCCCGAGGCCACGTCCTGCTTCGCGCGCGAGGCATTGTCCGCCAGGGAAACGGCGATCTGCGCCACCCGCATGTGGGTGACGGCGTAATTCGCCGTCTCCACGCCGCCCAGCCCCATAAGCAGGAGCAGAGGCAGGCTCAGGGCGAACTCGACCAATGCGACCGCGCCATTGTCCTTGCGAAGCCGCCGCAGGTGGGCGGGCATGGAGGAGAGGAGCTTACGCACTTGGGGGGCAGATCTGCTTTGCCTGGCGCACGTCTTGCGTGCTGAAGGGCTGGTTGCGCAGGATGGTCGAAGCGGAAATGCGAGTGATGGGCGCGAGGCCGATCAGTTCCCAGAAGGGGAAGATGCGGCGGTAGGTCACCGTGGCGGTATAGAGGACGACGTCGTTCGCGCCGCCAAGGCCTTCGACACCCCTGTCGGTATCCCATTCGCCGTTGCCGTTGGCATCGAAAAAGCACTCGGTCGCATCGTAAACGCCGTTGCTGTTGCTGTCGGTGAAATCTTCCGGCGTGCCGACATTCGAAAAGTCCCGGTAATTGAGCCGTTCGAATTCGACGCGCGCGCTGCCCGTCACCGCCTGCACCTGGTCGCGGACATAGTCGTCGATGGCCGTTTCATTGAGCGATCCGCTTTCCAGGCCGGAGTTCCTGCCGCCTTCCTGCAGGGCGCCCTGCAAGGTGGAGCGCACATAGACGCTCTGGCCCAGATCGAAGAGACCCATCAGCAGGGCGAAGAACACGGGGGCGACCAGGGCGAACTCGACCAGCGTGGCGCCGTCGCTGGCGCGCCCGATGCGGCGGAGCAGCCGGGTCATGCGCCCAGCCTCAGATCGGCCACCTGCGAGGCGATGAACTGGAAGGTGTTGCGCAGGCTTTCCGTGTTGCTCGAATAATACCAGCGGTTGTCGCTCGAGCAATATTTCAGGTCATCGGTAACGGTGGTGCCGAATGCTACGACATAGACGATATATCCTTCCGCCTTGGCCGCGTCGCAGGCGGCGCGGAAGCGCAGGGTATGAACCGCGGCAAGATCGCTGTTGGATGTGCCTGCCGGGGCAATCCGGTTGTCGCTCTGTTCCGTCCCATATGCTGTATAGACGGTACGGTTTGGCTCCATCTTGCCGTCGGTCATGAAGATCATGTGCCTGCTGACCGAGCGCACCGATCCATCGTCGAAGCCCTCGTTGACATTGTCGGCGAAAATGCCGCGCGTGCTGCCAAGCCGCCCGCCCCAGATCATTCCGATGTCGTGATAGGTGTTGCCGGTCGCCGACAAATTGTTGAGATAGGTGTTCAGCCAATCCGGAACGGTGGTGCTTGAAAGATCGATCGTCTGGAAAAGCTTCATCGACGCCGGGCAAGGCGAGCTTGCCTTGCTTCCCGTATCCGATTCAGTCACGCCAGCACTGCGATAATATTCGATGGCCGTCCAGATCGGTTTCCATCTCGTGGCGTCGCTTTCAGGTTCGAGATTTATATCCAGGTCGTAGGCATCATCCGGCACCGGATCGAAATCATCGGTCTGCACCGTATCGCGCTCTTCAAGGCATCCTGTCCAAGTCGTATTTGAAGTGGTCGCGCCAACCAGATCTGTCCTGGCTCCCAGTTGAAGCAAGGTGTATTCACCGGATTCACCATCAGGCAGGTAACTTTTTTCAAGTGTAAGATTTGTTACAACTTTTACTTTTTTAAAATCTTTGAAATTCGATGTATCCAGATTTACCTGTTTGTAAACCCATTTGGTGAAAATTGCCGCTTTGGTATCTTCGTATTTTTTTACGGTTTCTTTTGTGGTTTTATAGCATTTTTTGCTGCTCCAATACCAATATTCCATTGTTGTGGTGACATCGGATGGGGCAGTTCCGGATGTGGTTATTCTAGGATTGTCTTCGCTTGGCATGGCTTGACAGTCCGCTCTTTTTAAATCGACTTGAGTGGTGTTATCCTCACCTGGATCTGAACTCTTAAGCGGATAGCCCGGCTCAAAAACAGCGGTTCTGGTCTGATAGGGTGCAGAATCCACGAAATAGCTTTTGGGCATGGTGTTCGTGGTTGAGGTGAGAAGTTCCTTCGCATTCACGGTGGTGGAGTAGGGCACGAAGCCATAGCGCACGCGCGTTTCGGCATCGGTCACGGCGGTCGCCAGCGTCGCATGGAAATCGCGCACGGCATCCCGCAAGCCCTGGATCGGTGTGCCGCTCATGGAGCCGGTGGTGTCGAGCACGAACATCACATCGACATTGGCAAGCTGCAATTCGGCCATGCAATCGACCTGCAGCTCGATCTCGGTCTTTCCGAAGATCTTCATGATGGCGGTCGGTATGGTGGCCGTGGCGGTGCCCAGCACCTGGCCATCGTCATTGTCATCGGATTCGAAGGTGATGTCATCGGCTTGCACGGCGTCCGCATCGAAGTTGAAGTCGAACATGGCGTTCGCCTTGTCCTGCTCGGCCTCGCCATATTCGGACGTCTTGCTCATTGCGCGGCGCCCGGCCAGCACGCCCGCGTCGCAGGCGGATTGTAATTGCGTCTTCGCCATATAGGCCCGGCTGATATCCACGCCGCCGCCGATAATCGCCATCATGGGCAAGGTCGAAGCGGCCACGATCGCAAGCGTATTGCCCGCGCGATCCTCGATAAGCCGCTTGAACAAACCTTCCCGGAATTCGCCCCGTTGCGTCATCTGGTCGTCCTTGACACTATTCCCCAATGGTCCGCTTAGGCCAAAGACGTTAATCGATGCCTAATTCGGTTGACTCGTTGCTGCCTGCTCAGGGAAGTCGGTTGGATGACGGACGAGATCATTGCCGGCCTGCCATTGCCCGTGCGCCTGGCCCTGTCCTATGCCCCGGCCCGGTCGCGACCGCTTTTCCTCGGATTTTTCGCTCTGGATTCAAGGCTGGCCGGGATCATTCGGCAGGGAAAGGAGCCGATCCTTGCCCAGATGCGGCTGGCCTGGTGGCGGGAAACCCTGGAAAAGGAGCCTGCGGCGCGGCCCTCGGCGGAGCCTTTGCTGGAAATTCTCGCTGATTGGCGGGGCGAGGAGCAGGCCCTGGCCGGACTGGCGGAAGGCTGGGAAATCCTGCTGGCCGAACCGCCGCTTTCCGAACAACAGATCATGCGTTTCGGGCAGGCGCGCGGCACTGCGGTCGCCGCGCTCGCGCGGTTGAGCGGCCAACCCGGCCATGCCGAACCGGCGGCTCGCGCCGGGCTGCTCTGGGCCATGGCCGATCTTGCCGGCGGCGTGACCGAGCCTGCCGAAAGGGAGATTGCCCTGTCCATCGCGCGCGGTGCAGCCGGGGAACCGGCAAAGCTCCCCCGCGTGCTTCGGCCGCTGGCGGTGCTGGCGGGATTGGCGCGGCGGAGCGTGGCGAGAAGCGGGGCGCCCATGCTGGATGGCGCGTCGACCGGGTTTCTTGCGATGCGCCTTGGCATTCTAGGCCGCTGAATTATAGTGAATCCTTCACGCGACGAGGGGGCAGGATGAAGGGTGCGATATTGGGGGCAGTCATCACGCTTGCCCTTGCGGGAATCGGCCTGTTCTGGTGGCAGGGACGGGCGGAGATCGCAGCGGGCGCACCCCCGCCTTACAGCGAAGCAACCGCCGGGGCGGACGGCGAATTGCCGAGCGCCGACATATCCGGCCTGCGCGGGCCGGAGCCGCCGGAAGCGGATGATCTGACGCAGGAGCAGAAGCGCTTCTTCCGCTATGACCGCAATCGCGACCTGCGCATTTCCCGCAATGAAATGCTGGCCAGCCGCGCCGAGGCGTTTCGCAAGCTCGATGTCGATGGCAACAATCTCCTGACCTTCGAGGAATGGGCCGTCGCCACCGCCAACAAGTTCAGCGCGGCCGACCGGAACGGCGATCTGGAGCTTACTCCCGAGGAGTTCGCCAGCACCCGGCCCAAGCCGGCCAAGCGCCCCGCCTGCAAGTGCTGATTACCCCGGCGCCCTCGCAAGGGCGCCGATCCATTCCGCGAGATCGGCCTTGGCGCGGGAGGTATAGGCTTCCTTGCGCTGCTTCTTCTTCACGTCATGGAGCGGCGGGAACAGCCCGAAATTGACATTCATCGGCTGATAGCTCTCCGCATCGGCATCGCCGGTGATATGGGCGAGCAGGGCGCCCAGCGCCGTGGTGCGGGGCGGGGCGTTCCAGCTTCGCCCGGCCAGTTCGGCCGCCGCCATCAGCCCGGCCATCAGCCCCACCGCGCCGCTTTCCACATAGCCTTCGCAGCCGGTGATCTGCCCGGCGAAGCGGATGCGGCTCGCGGTCTTGAGCCGCAACTGCCGGTCCAGCACCACCGGCGAATTGATGAAGGTGTTGCGGTGCAGCCCACCCAGCCGCGCGAATTCCGCCTGCTCCAGCCCCGGGATGGTGCGGAACAGCCGCTTCTGCTCGCCATGCTTGAGCTTGGTCTGGAAGCCGACCATGTTCCACAAGGTGCCCAGCGCATTGTCCTGCCGCAGCTGGACCACGGCATAGGGCCAGCGCCCGGTGCGCGGATCGTCCAGCCCGACCGGCTTCATCGGGCCGTATCGCAGCGTGTCGACCCCGCGTTCCGCCATCACCTCGATCGGCATGCAGCCGTCGAAATAGGGCGTGTTCGCTTCCCATTCCTTGAACTCGCTCTTCTCGCCCGCCAGCAGCCCGGCATGGAACGCCAGATATTGCTCCCTGGTCATCGGGCAGTTGATGTAGTCCTTCGTCTCGCCCTTATCCCAGCGCGAAGCCATCCAGCAGACCGACATATCGATGGTTTCGCGATGGACGATCGGCGCGATCGCATCGAAGAAGGCGAGGGCGTCCGCCCCGGTCGCGCCCGCGATGCTGTCCGCCAGCGCGGCGGCGGTCAGCGGGCCGGTGGCGACGATCGCAAGGCCCTCGCCCGGCAGGCGGTCCACCCGTTCGCGGACGATCTCTACATTCGGCAGCGCCCGCAAGGCGCGTTCCACCTCGTGCGAGAAGATGTCGCGGTCCACGGCGAGCGCGGAGCCGGCGGGCACCTGCGCGATTTTCGCGGCGGCCATCAGCAGGGAATCGAGCCGGCGCATTTCATGGTGGAGCAGGCCGACCGCGTTCTTCTCGTCATCGTCGGAACGGAAGCTGTTGGAGCATACCAGCTCGGCCAGTCCGTCCGTCTGGTGCGCGGCGGTCGAGCTGCCCGATCCGCGCATTTCCGACAATCTCACGCGAAAGCCGCGCCGCCCGAGTTGCCAGGCTGCCTCGCAGCCCGCCAGGCCGCCGCCGATTATATGCACGTCATAGGTCATGCGCGCGCCCTACCACCGCGCCCTGGGCGAGGGTATGCGAAATTGCCGGCGAGCGGTTGACGCGGAATGCCGGAAATGTGCATTCCGATCCGGGCCGTCCGCGCGCCGTATCCCCGCGAGGAACGGTGCTTCCTTGGCGATCCGCGCGCGCTTTTCAGTGTGACCTTTCGTGAATTTGCCGTCATGCCAGCCCTTCGGTCGCCAAGCCAGCCGCTCAGGATAAACTGCCCCATTGGGCAGGCTGGCATCTCTTTCGGCAATGTGCTGTCCCCTTCACAGCGATCCTAGCCTTCGCTGGGATGACGAATGGGCAGGCATGACGAATAGGGCTGGAATGACGGTAAGCCGGCCAGCGGGCGGTGCGGGATGCTTCGCTTGTCATCCCTCAGGATAAGCCAGATTTTCGCCGGGTAGGAAAGTGTCAGGGGGAGAAGGGCAATTCCCCGCACGCCATCCCGGCCTTGCATGGCGGGCGGTTCGCAGCCATGCCTTGCCGCCAAGGGGGTGGCCTATGCCGGGACGCGCATTGTTGGAACGAAGGCCGTGGCTGCTGGGGAGCCTTGCCAGCGCGCTGGCCTATTATCTTCTGGCCGATGCCGAGATCGGCGGGCTGTATCTGATCGGGTTGAAGGGCGCGGCGGCGGGGCTGCTCGCGATCTATGCGCTGCTGCGCCATGCCGGGACGGATACGCGCCTGCTCGCCGGCAGTCTCGCCATGGCCGCGGCGGGCGACATCGCGCTCGAGCTTTATCCCGCCTATGCCCTGCTCCTGTTCTTCGGCGCGCATCTGTTCGCGCTGAACCTCTATCTGCGTCATCCGAGGCGCGCGCCCAGCGGCAACCAGAAGCTGGCGGCCGTGGCCATATTGATCCTGCTCCCGCTGATCGTGGCGCTCGCCATGCTGGGGCAACCCGGCTTCGCCTCCGCCTCGATCTATGCGCTGAGCCTGTCCGGCATGGCCGCCGCCGCGTGGATGAGCCGCTTTCCCCGCTATCGGGTGGGGACGGGGGCCTTGCTGATCGCGGCGGGCCATGTGCTGCTGGTCGCCGGGTTCGCCCATCCGTGGGGCGCGCTCGCCGCAAGCTGGCTCTCCTGGCCGCTGTATTACATCGGCCAGTTTCTCGTCGTCACCGGCGTGATCCAGTCGTTGCGATGGCCGGGCCGCCCACGCTGACGGGGTTACTCGAAATCGAGCGGGGTGGGATCGTCGCGGTCCGGCGGAGTTTCCGGCTCGGTCTGCGTGGAATTGCGGACCGCCATTTCCTCGACCACGGCTTCTTCCGCCTCGTTCTCCGGCGCTTCGTTCTCGTCGAGGCGCACCGCGCTGACCACATGCTCGTCATCGGCCACGTCGAACAGGCGGACCCCGGCGCTGCCGCGCCCGATCACCCGCAGGGAATCCAGGCTGATGCGGATGAGCTTGGCCTGGTCGGTCACCAGCATCAGCTGCTCGCTCTGCTTGGCGGCGAAGCTCGCCACGACCGGGCCATTGCGGCGGATATTGTCGATGTTGACGATGCCTTGTCCGCCTCGCCCGGTGCGGCGATATTCATAGGCGGATGAGAGCTTGCCGTAGCCATTGGCGCAGATGGTGAGGATGAACTGCTCCTTCTCCACCAGCTCCTCGAACCGTTCCGGCGCGAGGTCCGGCTCGCCTTCCTTCTCGGCCTTCCAGGGCGCGAAGCGCAGATAGGCTTCCCGCTCCTCGGCGGAGGTGCCGACGCGGTGGAGGATCGAGAGCGAGACGACCTCGTCCCCGTCCTTCAGCGTCATGCCGCGAACCCCGGTGGAGGTGCGCGACTGGAACTCGCGCACATCGTCGGCGGCGAAGCGGATCGCCTTGCCCTGGCGCGAGGCGAGCAGCACGTCATCCCCGGAATCGAGCAGGGCCACGCCGATCAGCCGGTCATCCGAGCCATCCTCGAACCGCATGGCGAGCTTGCCGTTGGACGGGATATTGGCGAAGGCATCCATGCTGTTGCGGCGCACGCCGCCCCTGGCGGTGGCGAACACCACATTGAGCGCGCCCCAGCTCTGCTCGTCCTCCGGCAGCGGCAGGACTGTGGCGATGGTTTCCCCTTCGTCCAGAGCGGGCAGAAGGTTGACGATCGGCCGCCCGCGCGTGGTGGGTCCGCCTTCCGGCAGCCGCCAGACCTTGAGGCGATAGACCTTGCCGGCGGTGGAGAAGAACAGCACCGGGTTGTGGGTGCTGGTCACGAACATGGCGCTGACCGCATCCTCTTCCTTGGTCGCCATGCCGGATCGGCCCTTGCCGCCCCGGTTCTGCGCGCGGAAGGTGGAAAGCGGAGTGCGCTTGATATAGCCGTCCAGCGTGACGGTGACGACCATGTCGTCCCGCTCGATCAGGTCTTCGTCTTCCAGCCCGTCCCAGGCAGGCGCGATTTCCGACACGCGCGGCGTCGCATAATTGGCGCGCACTTCCTCCAGCTCCGCGCGCATCACGCCATAGAGCTTCGCCCGGTCGGCGAGGATCGAGAGATATTCCTCGATCGCCGCCGCAAGCTCTTTCAGCTCATCGCCGATTTCGTCGCGGCCGAGCGCGGTGAGGCGGTGAAGGCGCAGGTCGAGGATCGCGCGGACCTGGATTTCCGAGAGGCGGTAGGTGCCGCCCTCTTGCTCGATATTCGGCTCGATCGCTTCGACCAGCCGGATATATTGCGCGATCTCGCCGATCGGCCACTCCCGCACCAGCAGCTTCTGCCGCGCTTCGGCCGGGTTGGACGCGCCCCGGATGATGGCGACCACTTCGTCCAGGTTGGACACCGCCACGACGAGGCCGAGCAAAATGTGGGCCCGGTCCCGCGCCTTGTTCAGCTCGAACTTGGTGCGGCGGGTGATGACCTCCTCGCGGAAGGCGATGAACGACTGGATGATGTCCCGCAGCGCCAGCACTTCCGGCCTTCCGCCCCGGATCGCCAGCATGTTGGCCGGAAAGCTCGCCTGCGCCGGGGTGTGCCGCCAAAGCTGGTTCAGCACCACTTCGGGAGTCGCGTCGCGCTTGAGGTCGATGACCACGCGCACGCCTTCGCGGCTGGATTCGTCGCGAATGTCGGAAACGCCCTCGATCCGCTTGTCCTTGGCGGCTTCGGCGATCTTTTCGACCAGGCCGGACTTGCCGACCTGGAAGGGAATGGAGGTCAGCACGATGGAGCGCCGGTCGCCCCGGCCTTCCTCGATCTTGTGGCGGCAGCGCTGCAGGATCGAGCCGCGGCCGGTCATATAGGCGGAGCGCGAGCCGGACGAGCCGAGGATCAGCGGTGCGGTGGGGAAATCCGGGCCGGGAATGATCTCGAACAGTTCTTCGGTGGTGATCCCGGGGTTTTCGATGAAGGCGAGGCAGCCGTCGATCACCTCTCCGAGATTGTGGGGCGGGATATTGGTGGCCATGCCGACGGCGATGCCGCCCGCGCCATTGACCAGTAGGTTGGGGAAGCGCGCAGGCATGACCTGCGGCTCTCTCCGGGACCCGTCGTAATTGTCCTGGAAATCGACCGTATCCTTGTCGAGGTCTTCCAGCAGCGAGTTGGTGACCTTGGCCAGCCGCGCCTCGGTATAGCGCATGGAGGCCGGCGGGTCCGGGTCCATCGAGCCGAAATTGCCCTGGCCGTCGATCAGCGGCAGGCGCATCGACCAGGGCTGGGTCATGCGAGCCAGCGCATCGTAGATCGCGGCGTCGCCATGGGGGTGATAGTTGCCCATCACGTCGCCGACGATCTTGGCCGACTTGCGATAGGGCCGGCCCGCCACGAAGCCGCCTTCCTGGCTCGCGAAGAGGATGCGGCGGTGGACCGGCTTGAGCCCGTCGCGAACATCGGGCAGCGCGCGGGACACGATCACGCTCATCGCGTAATCGAGGTAGCTCGTCTTCATCTCGTCGACGATGTCGATCCGCTCGATTTCCGGCTCCGAGGACGGGGCCACAGGGTCAATGGTATCGGTATCGTCGCTCACGTGAAAACAGATCTCTGGCGTTGGGTGGGAAGGTGCCTGGGGGCCTAGGCCATGCTATCCGGAAAGGCCAGCAATGCCTTGCCAAAACGCGACGTTTTCCACATTTGGCTGGCTTGCCGTGGTTGCCGGAACAATGCTGAACCGCGCGCGTTTGCATCATTCAAATGGGGTTCAGCCGTGCCGAGTCAATAAGCCCGTGGTTGCCAAAGGGGGCTTTTCGCGTCACTAGCATGCTCACCTGGGTGCAGAGGCCGATCCGATGGCCAATAGAGGAGAGTTTTCCATGCGAGGTTTGTTCCGGTTTCAGTCGGGTAGTGCGCTGGCAATCGCGGTTGCAGCAGGCGTCGCCCTTTCCGGATTCGGTCTCAATGCGGCACATGCCCAATCGAAGGGCAATTCCAAGGAATTCGTCGCTGCGGCGGGTCCGGTCCAAGCCAAGCTCAAGGACCTGGAAAAGCTGAAGCCGAAGGCCGACGCGGGCGATGCCGCCGCCAAGGCGGAACTGGCCGCGGGCGCCAAGGCCGTCACTCCCGACATCGAGAAGGCATTGGCCGCTGCCAGCACCGGCAAGGACAAGATCATCGCCGGCCAGTATGCGGTCACCGTGGGCGGCTGGAGCGATGACATGGCCCTGCGCAAGCGGGGCGTGCAAGCCATGCTCGACAGCGGAGAGCTGAAGCCGGACCAGATCCCCACCTTCCAGTTCTACCTCGGCAATTTCGCCTATGCGACCGAGGATTATGCCACGGCGGCGACGGCTCTTTCGGAGGCCGCGAAAAGCGGCGTCACCGATGAGCAGCTGGTGCCGCTGCTGGTGGAATCCTACGGCAAGGCCGGCAAGCCCGCGGAAGGGCTGACCGCCGCCCGCGCGGCGATCGACGCCACCAAGGCGGCCGGCAAGCCGGTTCCGGAATCCTGGCTCAGCCGCTCGGTGGTCGTGGCCTACAACGCCAAAGCCGGGCCGCAGACCATCGATTTCGCCAAGCTTCTGGTGGAGGAGCATCCCAGCAAGTTCAACTGGCTGAACGCGTCGCAGATGGTCCGCACGTTCGGCAATCTCGATCCGCAGGCCACGCTCGACCTGTTCCGGCTGATGGACCGCGCGGGCGCGCTGGATAACGATCCCAAGTTCGTCAGCGGCGAGTTCAAGGAATATATCGAAGCGGCCGATCCGCGCCGCCTGCCGGGCGAGGTGGTCCGCGTGGCCGACAAGGGCCTGGCGACGGGCGCCCTGAGCAAGTCCGATCAGTGGGTCCAGGAAGCGCGGACCAACGCTTCGGGCCGGATCGCGGCCGACAAGGCTTCCTTGCCGAGCCAGGTCGGAAGCGCCAAGTCGGCGGCTTCGGGCAAGGTCGCGCAGTCGCTGGCCGATGCATTCCTGAACTATGGCGATGCCGCCCAGGCGGAAGACCTCTACAAGGCCGCGCTCAGCAAGGCCGGTTCCGACCGCGATGTGGTGCTGACCCGCCTCGGCATCGCTCAATACGACCAGGGCAAATATGCGGAAGCCGCTCAGAACTTCTCGCAGGTGAACGGCCTTCGCAAGCCTGTCGCCGACCTCTGGCTGCTGCGCATCAAGGAAGTGAACAAGGGCGCCTGAACGCGGCCTTGAGATCAGGTTGGAAGGGCGGTCCCTGTGCGGGGCCGCCCTTTTCGATTCAGCGGACCCGTTTGATCCAGGGGTGGGAGCCGACCATCTTCACCTTGAAGTGATTGTCGGCGCGGATCAGGTCGATCAGGTTCTTGAAGCCGTAGTTGCGCGCGTCGAAGCTCGAGCGGTTGTTGGCGAGTTGCCCCACCACGCTCAACGCGGCGAACCCTTCCTCGTCCCGCTTCGCGGCCTTCCATGCCTTGCCCAGCAGGTCGATCACTTCCGGCGGAACTTCCTGCGTAGCGGCTTCGGCGGCGGGCGCTTCGACGGGCGTGTCTTCCTCGTCGGAGCGGATCAGGGCCTCCACCACGATGAAGCGGGTGCAGGCGGTCTTGAAGGCCTCGGGCGTCTTTTCCGTGCCGAAGCCGTATACCAGCAGCCCATCCTGCCGCAGCCTCGTCGCCAGCGGCGTGAAATCGCTGTCGGAACTCATGATGCCGAAACCGTCGACCTTGCCCTGATACAGCAGGTCGATGGCGTCGATGGTCATGGCCATGTCGGTCGCGTTCTTGCCCTTGGTCAGATCGAACTGCTGCTGGGGGCGAATGCCATAGCGATTGCTGAGCGTGGCCCAGCGGCGCAGCGCGGGCTTGGCCCAATTGCCATAGGCGCGGCGGATATTGACCTGCCCCAGCTGGGCCATCGCGGTGAGAACGGGGTCGATGCCGTCGGGCGAAGCGTTGTCGGCATCGATCAGCAAGGCGATATTTTTGAGGGGTTCTTCAGACATGCCCCGTGATGCCGCCTGTCACGATCCTATGCAAGTCAGTCGGCGGGGTGGAAAGTGCCGCTTTTCTCGTCGAGGAGATGCAGTATGCCGTCGCTTATCGCGAAGAAGGCGCCGCGAAGCCTGAGCTTTCCCGACCGTTCCTTGGCGATGATGCAGGGGAATGTGCGCAGATTGGCGAGGCTGGCGTGGACTCCGGCCTGCTCCATCGCCCGCTCGGCCTCGTGGCCGCTGGTTCCATGATGGGCGACCACATCCTCGCGCACTTCGTCCAGCAATCCGATCCAGTTCGCGATGAAGCCGCCCTGGCCGGGTTCGCTGCCGTGCAGTTCCTGGGTCAGCGCGGCTTTCGCGCCGCCGCACATGCCATGGCCCATGACGAGGATTTCACGCACCTTGAGCACCTGCACGGCAAATTCCAGCGCCGCCGATACACCGTGGAGCCCCGGCGTCGTCTCGAAGGGGGGCACCATGGCCGCGACATTGCGCACCACGAAGATTTCGCCCGGATCGACGTCGAAGATCTGGGCCGGGTCCACCCTGCTGTCGGAACAGGCGATTACCATCACGCGCGGTTCCTGGCCTTCGCGCAGGCGGGACCAGCGCTCGCGTTCCGGTATCCAGTTCGACTCCCGAAAGCGCCGGTAGCCGGCAAGCAAGTGATCCAGTTCCGGTGAAGCATCCGTCATGGATGCCCAATGCCTTGTGCTCTAGCCACTGGCAAGTGCCAGCTTTTGTCACTAGATGGACGCCATGAACAAGCTCTCCACTCCTTCCATCGCGGATCGGCCGAGAAAGCCCGATTGGCTACGGGTCAAAGCGCCGGTCAGCCGGGGTTATCTCAGCACCCGCGATCTGATGCGGGAGCTTGGGCTGAACACGGTGTGCGAAGAGGCGGCCTGCCCCAATATCGGGGAATGCTGGACCAAGAAGCACGCCACGGTGATGATTCTGGGCGATGTCTGCACGCGCGCCTGCGCCTTCTGCAATGTGAAGACCGGGATGCCGCGCGCGGTGAACCCGCATGAACCGGAAAATGTGGCGGTCGCGGCGGCAAAGCTGGGGCTGGAGCATATCGTGGTCACTTCGGTGGACCGCGACGATCTGCCGGACGGCGGGGCAGGGCAGTTCGTCAAGGTGATCGAGGCCCTGCGCCGCAATACGCCGGACACTACGATCGAAATACTCACTCCTGATTTCCGGGGGCGGATGCGCCTGGCGGTCGAAGCGATCGTGGCCGCCGGCCCGGATGTCTACAACCACAATCTGGAAACGGTGCCCCGGCTGTATCCCACGATCAGGCCGGGCGCGCGCTATTACGCATCCTTGCGCCTGCTCGAAGAGGTGAAGCGTCATGATCCCCGCATATTCACCAAGTCCGGAATCATGCTCGGGCTGGGCGAGGGGCGGCTTGAGGTCCATCAGGTGATGGACGACATGCGCTCCGCCGATGTCGATTTCCTCACCATGGGGCAATATCTCCAGCCCACCCCGAAGCACGCCAGGGTGGAGGAATTCGTCACGCCGCAGGCCTTCGACGCCTATGGCGCGATTGCCCGGGCAAAAGGGTTCCTGCAGGTCGCGGCCAGCCCGCTGACCCGCTCGAGCTATCATGCCGGGGAAGACTTCGCGCAGATGCGCGCCGCGCGCGACGCCAGGCTTGCGAAGAAGGGAGCGTAATGCCCGGCATCCGTGAAGTCAGGCGCTTGCCCTATAGCGCGGAACAGATGTTCGACCTCGTCGCGGACGTCGGGCGCTATGGCGAATTTCTGCCATGGGTGGTGGCGACGCGCGTAAAATCGGATTCCGATACCGAAATGGTCGCCGACATGCTGGTGGGGTTCAAGGCCTTGCGGGAAAAGTTCACCTCCCGCGTCCACAAGCGGCGTCCGCGGGAAATAGAGGTGCATTATGTCGACGGGCCATTGAAGGACCTCGACAATAGATGGACCTTCGCGCCCTTGCCCGACGGCGGTTGCGAGGTGGATTTTTCCGTCGAGTTCACCTTCAAGAACCGGGTGTTCGAGGCCCTGGCCGGCCAATATTTCGACCGGGCCTTCCGCAAGATGGTGGCCGCGTTCGAGACGCGGGCGGACGAGCTTTACGGCAGCAGCAATTCCAGCGCCACCAGCGTCGCCTGATGCCGCACGATCGCCCGGCTTGAGCCGTCCAGGGTGCGCATTTCCGCTTCGGGTTCTTCCGATCCGCGAAGGGCGCGGGCGAATACGACGGTGCCCACCGGCTTCTTTTCGCTGCCGCCGTCCGGTCCGGCCACCCCGCTGATCGCCACGGCCACATCGGCCTCGCTGTTCTTCAGCGCGCCTTGCGCCATCGCCCAGACGCAGGCGACCGAGACGGCGCCGAATGTCTCGATAATATCGCTCGCGACCCCCAGCAGGCCTTCCTTGGCCTGATCGGAGTAGGTGACGAAGCCGCGATCCAGCACCGAGGACGAACCCGGTATTTCGGTCAGCGCCGCCGCGACCAGCCCTCCGGTGCAGCTCTCGGCCAGCGCGATGCGCCGCCCGGCTCTGGCGTTTTCTTCGATGACGCGGCGCGCGAGCGCCACGATGTCGTCGGGAAGGATAAAGTCGCTCATGGCTGTTCCGGGCAGATTTCCGGGCTTTTGGGTTTCACCAGCCCCATCACGAAACCGATGACTTCGCCAACGGTTTCCGGCGGGAGCTTGTCGATGAGTTGAAAGCCCCTTTCTATCTTCGGGCAATTTTGCGGCTTTATGTCGCCGGCGATCTTCTGCACCAGCACGGCCTCGACCAGCGGGCGGACCGCCTCGTCCGGCAGGCTCGCAATCGCTTCGGAGCCTGCATCCTTCTCACCGATGAACTTGAGCATGGCCGATTTCGCCAGCGGCCAGTTCGCGTCGCCAAGCCGGGCATAGCGCTCCGCCAGGTTCTGGCTGTTCTGCGCGAGATAGCCGTCCGATGCCAGATGCGGGGCGCAAATCGGGTCGATCCCGTTGACGATCGAAGGCAGGGCATAGATCGCAAGCCCGGATACCTCCCGTTCCGTCACGCATTCGGCCGCCATCGCGGCCTGGGTCTGGGCAAGGGCGGCAAACGCGATGAGTGCCGCTGACAATCGCTTGGGCTTCATGAGATACCTCTGATGATTTTGTGCCTGACGTTCAATCTTCGCGGATCAGGCATACCACGGCTTCCGCTGCAATGCCTTCCTTGCGGCCGGTGAAGCCCAGCCTTTCTGTGGTCGTCGCCTTTACGCTGATCTGGCCGGTGTCCAGCCCGGCCAATTCCGCCAGTTGGCGGCGCATGGCCTCGCGATGGGGGCCGATTCTGGGGGTTTCGCAGATGATCGTGAGATCGCAATTGGAGATTTCGTAACCGGCCTCGCGCACCAGCCTTGCGGCATGGGTCAGGAACTGGCCCGACCGGGCGCCGCGCCATTGCGGATCGGACGGCGGGAAATGGGAGCCGATGTCGCCTTCGCCGATTGCGCCCAGCAAGGCATCCACCAGCGCGTGAAT
>Ga0172382_10003201_pt1 | contig 26211 bp, 25 predicted proteins | sample Leawel138RmetaG_FD_122245 | JGI IMG/M metagenome (GOLD analysis project Ga0172382, IMG submission 122245) | Leachate microbial communities from a municipal landfill in Southern Ontario, Canada - Leachate well 138R metaG | ecosystem: Engineered > Solid waste > Landfill > Unclassified | place...
AAATACAACATAAATATTTAATATCCTTACACTTTTTACAACCAAATTAAAAGTAATGATCACATTATTCTAATATAAATCATAACAAACCCCAGTAAATCAATATTAATTCTTGCAATCTGGCTTAAAATATGATATATTTGTATATATATAAAGAATGGAGGATTCATGATGAGCAACGAGCCTAAAAACACAATGCCTGAGAAGTGGGTGAACCTTGAAGATATTGCTGTTCATCTTAGCCTGAGTGAGGACACCGTTAGAGCATGGGTCAAAGAAGGAAAGTTGCCGTTCTACAGAGCAGGCAAACGATATAAATTCAAAATTTCCGAGGTAGATGAATGGGTGCGCGAGGGAAGAATTAAAGAATAAAATGAAATACTGAGGAGTTAATAATATGAAGATGCCGGAAATGCTTGATAATGTGAGCAAAACTGTCAAAGACGATTTGGTGGTGTCAATAAATAAAGGGGACAGGCTATCCATAGCGGCTGCGTGTTTTTCAATATATGCATACCAGGCACTCAAAAAACAACTTGATGGAATTGAGGAGCTGCGTTTCATTTTTACATCCCCTACCTTCTTGCATGAAAAGGCTCCTAAAGAAAAACGTGAATTTTATATACCACGCCTAAATCGTGAACGCTCTCTTTATGGAACCGAATTTGAAGTTAAACTTCGTAATGAATTGACCCAAAAGGCAATCGCACGTGAATGTGCTGATTGGATCCGAAAGAAAGTAAAGTTTCGGTCTAACCTAACAGGTGGCAATATAAGTGGCTTTATGAATGTTGAAGGGACCGAGAACATAACCTATATGCCAATTCATGGCTTCACAACCTCTGACATTGGTTGCGAACGTGGCAACAATATTATCAATCCTGTGAACAAGATGTTTGCCCCTCTTTCTGGTGAGTATATTCGAATGTTTGATCAAATTTGGAATGATAAGAGCTTGATGCAGGACGTCACAGAACAAGTTATCGACGGAATTACTGCTGCTTATAACGAAAATACGCCAGAGTTTATTTATTTTGTTGCTATCTACAATATCTTTAATGAGTTTTTAGAAGATATATCTGAGGATGTTTTACCAAATGACGCCACAGGATTTAAAGAAAGTAAAATTTGGAATATGCTCTACACTTTCCAAAAAGACGCAGTGCTTGCAATTATAAATAAACTTGAAACATACAATGGGTGCATCCTTGCTGACAGCGTTGGACTCGGTAAAACATTTACTGCGCTTGCTGTCATAAAGTATTATGAAAATAGAAACCGGTCCGTGCTTGTTTTATGCCCTAAAAAATTAGCCGATAACTGGAATACATATAAAGACAACTATGTAAATAACCCTATCGCCGCCGACCGATTGAGGTATGATGTGCTATACCATACCGACCTTTCAAGAGACCATGGAAAGTCTAATGGGCTTGATTTAGATAGACTCAATTGGGGCAATTATGACATTGTTGTAATTGATGAATCGCACAACTTCAGAAATGGCGGTGAAGTTTATGGTGAAGACCGCCGTGAAAATCGCTATCTTCGTTTGATGAATCGTGTTATACGCACAGGTGTAAAAACCAAGGTTTTAATGCTTTCGGCAACTCCTGTCAACAACCGTTTTACTGATTTGCGTCACCAACTTGAACTTGCTTATGAGGGCAACCCAAACCTTATTAATGAAAAACTCGGTACGAAACGCACGATAGACGAGATTTTCCGAAACGCCCAAAAAACATTCAATCAATGGAATAAAAAAGATGAAAGCGAAAGAACCACCAACACTCTTTTAAAATCACTTGATTTTGACTTTTTTGAGGTTTTGGACAGCGTGACCATCGCTCGTTCTCGCAAACATATTGAAAAATACTATAATATGACTGAAATAGGCTCTTTCCCCGAACGATTGAAGCCTATCTCATTACGACCACGCCTGACCGATTTAAAAAGTGCAATAAACTATAACGAAATTTATGAGCAACTTATGAAACTGAATCTTTCGGTGTATATACCCACTGATTACATATTCCCAAGTATGATTCACAAATATGTGGATACATCCCGTAATATCAACCGTGCAGGGCGCGAAATGGGAATACGCCGTCTAATGAGCATAAATCTTATGAAACGCCTTGAAAGTTCCGTAGAGTCCTTTAGACTTACGGTTGGACGGGTTAAGCAACTAATTGACAACACAATTTCTGAAATAGATGCCTACACAAGTGGAAGCAGTTCAGTAATAAGCGGTCGCGAACTCACAGGCGATGCGGATTTTGATGACGATGACCGCAATACAGAGTATTTTGCTGCCGAGCATAGCATAAAAATTGACCTTGCTGATATGGATTATAAAACTTGGAGAGATAGGCTTGCCGAAGATAGTGAAGAACTTGCTTTGCTTAAAATCATGATAGATGATATTACTCCGGAACATGACACCAAACTTCAAACGCTTTTTACTTTAATAGAGAACAAAATAAAAAACCCCATAAATGAGGGAAACAATAAAACCCTCATATTTTCCGCATTCTCAGATACTGCCGAGTATCTGTACACCCATGTAAGTTCATTTGTAAAATCTAAGTTTGGGCTTGATACAGCACTTATTACAGGAAGTGTGGATGGCAAAACCACTATAAAAGGCCAGCGTGCCTCTATGAATGAGATATTAACGCTATTCTCTCCGATTTCAAAAGGCAAAGATCTTCTTATGCCAAGCAGCACTACTGACATCTCGGTGCTCATTGCCACTGATTGTATCTCAGAAGGTCAGAACCTGCAGGATTGTGATTATTGTATTAATTATGACATTCACTGGAACCCTGTCCGTATTATCCAGCGTTTTGGGCGAATAGATCGTATTGGCAGCCGTAACTCGGTCATTCAACTTGTAAACTTCTGGCCTGATGTAGATTTGGACGAGTATCTTTCTCTTAAAGGGCGCGTGGAAACAAGAATGAGAATTTCCGTTATGACTTCAACCGGTGATGATGACCTTATCAATGCAGAAGAAAAAGGAGATCTTGAATACCGAAAGGCGCAGCTAAAACGCCTTCAGGAAGAAGTAGTGGACATTGAAGATATGCAATCGGGTATTTCTATTATGGATCTTGGATTGAATGAATTCAGACTTGACCTGCTTGAATATGTAAGACGCAACGGAGATATGGACAAGGTGCCGTTTGGGCTTCATGCAGTTGTTGCTGCAACGGAGGATTGTCCGCCGGGTGTAATTTTTGTAATGAAGAACCGAAATAACAGTGTTAATATTGATATGCAAAATCGTCTCCACCCATTTTATATGGTTTATATAGGTACAGACGGTGAAGTAATTTGCGACCACCTATCGCCCAAAGAGTTGCTTGACAAGGCTCGTTCTTTGTGTAAAGACAAATCTGAACCAATAATGGAGGTTTGCCAAGATTTCAATTTGGAAACGAAAGATGGACGAGATATGCGTGGTGTGTCAGCATTACTTTCTGATGCAATTAACTCAATCATTGAAATAAAAGAGGAAAGCGATATTGACAGTCTGTTTAGACCGGGAGGAACATCCTTTGGAAATATGAGTATTTCCGGCTTGGATGATTTTGAGCTTATTTGTTTTCTTGTAGTGAAGGAGATTGAGAATCATGGATAGTATTTACGATATGTTTGTGGGCTGGCAAAAAATTAATAAAGTAATACCTCTTGAAAAATTTTACGAAAATGGCCGAATGACTGAAAAACAAAAAAGTGCTTTTATAAACGAAGTATCGTTGGCTAGGATTTTATATAAGGATAACCAAAAACATGTTATAGAACTTCAAATAAATAATATATATCCAAGGAACATTTTTATTTATGGCTGGGTCCGTGCAGTGTTTCAAACAATGCCATACGAAATTATTATTATACTTAATTGCAGGAATAAATATTTTTTACTCTTGATTGCAGATACGCAAGACAGAAAAAACATTACCTCTGTTTCTACCGATAAGATTGTGACTAATATGTATAGCAATGGAGTTTGGGTAGATGGCGATAATTTTGACGAAAATGATTTGTTAATACATAAAGAACCGATTGATTGGAGTTTTTTTCCAAGTGCTATACGCGTGATGAACCCAAAAGGATTCATTGAATTTACAGATGATAACGATGAAAAAGTCAGCCTGCCATATCCAAAAAGATGCAATGTGTCTGAGGATGAAATTGAAGAATATATCGCTTTTGCAAAAAGAGAATATGAGTTAAATGGTATAAGGGATGAACTTAATTACCTATGTAGTGAAGAATTGGCCTTCTTTTGGCATCAAACTGAGAGAAGATTTAGGTTTCGAAATGATATGGGGGTGTTCGGTTTTTCTACATATTCAGAAAATGATGAAGAAAATTGCGAAGGAAACAATGATAAATACAGCGAACTGTATTGGGGTTTTGTTGATGGAGAATTAATAGGCGACAGAGCATATGATAAACACATGAATGACTATTGAAATTATTAGTTAGAGGTGACGATATGTTAGGCTTACCCCGCTCCACTGAGGTTAATCGCCGTGTTGCAAAAGAGAAATTCTATCAAAATGCTGCCCTTACACCGCAGACGCGTGAACTGATAAAAGATCAGATAGAGTCAGTTATCTGGCGAAATAAATTGGCCGATAGCACCGTTGGAATAAGCGCAGGCGAAAATATTAATGAAATTCAGATTTTTGAGATTCAACTCCGTCAACGCGGACTTGATAATCGTGTTCTCTCTGCTATCGCCAAGGCAATACCATATAAAATCCTGTTTATTCTCATATTTGGTGATGAGATGCAAGCGTGGATTGAAGTATCCGGCGTATTCTATAATACAAACTGGCATTCGCTTGAAGATTTTACCCTGAAGTTTGAAGGTTTAAATCTTGACACAGTGTACGAAAATTTAGCACGTCAGATTTCGGGCGGACGGCTTGGAAGAGATGGTAATATTGAGGAAGCCGTAGTGCGTGATACAAGACGGCAGAAACTTGAACGTGAAATTGCTGCTTTAGAGAAAAAGATACAGCGTGAGAAGCAGTTTAATAAACAGGTGGAATTGAATAGCGAATTAAAAAAGTTGAGGAAAGAATTGGAGGTGTTGAGGTGAGCGCAGAGCAAACGAGAAAGGCGATAAATCAACTTGAAAAGGAAATAATTGCTTTGGAGAAGAAGTCCGTCGAATTTGGAAAAAAGGAAGCAGCGGCGCGTAGTAGCGCTGTTCGTATTGCCAAAGGAATAGCCCAAAATGCTTCGCCTGCGACACTGAAGTCAAAACAATCACAGATCGAACACCAGAATGCACTTGCTATTAAAGCAGTGAATGACAAAGCTGATATTGATACGAAAATCGCCAATAAGCGAAAGAAACTTGTCGAGGCTAAGATCAAGCTTCAGAAAGAGGAAGCTGCTGAACGAAAAAAAAGTGCTCAAACTCAAGTCGCTCTGCAGCGTGACTACGAGAAGCGGATAGATGAACTAACCAGACAAATTCAAACCCAAGGAGTAACCGCACCACAAAACCACCTTTATTCTGGGTCAGATGGCGAGGAATACGATGTTTTCATATCACACGCCTCCGAGGACAAAGAGGACTTTGCGGATAGGTTATACCATGAACTAGATAGCCGTGGACTTAAGGTTTGGTACGATTCGATAAGTATTAAATGGGGCGAAAGTCTGCGCTCTAAAATAGATGAAGGATTACGAAAATCGAGTTTCGGAATAGTTATTCTCTCAAATGACTACATACGAAAAGGCTGGACACAGTACGAATTGGACGGATTGTTCCAACGAGAAATGACAGGGGGTAAGATCATACTCCCGATTTGGCACAAGATTACAAAAGACGAGGTTGAGGCATTTAGCCCAACCTTGGCTGGGCGTAAAGCCCTTAATACGGCGATGTTCTCTGCCGAGGAAATTGCATTTGAATTGATTAACCTATTGCCAACTGTTGATGAAGTCAATACAATAGAAGAATTGGAGGAGCAAACCAATGACTGAAAAAATGAAATTTGAAACACCGAATCTTACTGCTGAGAATGTGGCGAAAATAGCCCAAATTTTCCCCGGTGTGGTTACTGAGGGGAAAGTCAACTTTGACCTGCTGCGAACCATGCTGGGGGATGAAGTATATGGAGATGAAGCCTATGAATTTACATGGGTGGGCAAGCGTGATGCCATTGCCGAAGCGGGGCGTTCCATTCGTAAGACATTGCGTCCTGTTGTTGAGGACGAAACTACTCCTACCGGCGCAGACAGTACGGGAAAGCCCTATTGCAGCAGTGGCAGTAAAAACTGGGACACAACCGAGAATCTTTACATAGAGGGCGATAATCTCGACGTATTGAAATTATTGCAAGAGAGTTATCTTGGTAATGTTAAAATGATATATATTGACCCTCCTTATAATACAGGGAATGACTTTATCTACCGTGATGATTTTAAGCAAAACCGAGATGAATATGAGGACGAAGTTGGAGTATATGATGAAGACGGCAACCGCCTCTTTAAGAATACCGAAACCAATGGGAGATTTCATTCAGACTGGTGCAGTATGATGTACCCAAGACTCGTTCTGGCAAGAAATTTGTTGCACGATGAGGGAGTTGTTTTTATTAGCATTGATGAAAATGAAGTTTCAGCAATGCAACAGATTTGCAATGAAGTTTTTGGATCCGCTAATTACGCAGCTACATTCATATGGACAAAAACGTCAACACCACCAGCACTGGCTTATAAGTGTCGTAAGACTGTAGAATATGTATTAGCATATGAAAAGAGATGGACACCGCAAAAATACTTTGGAAGCATGCTAGACAATGGTGATGCTCCTTTGCTAAACACAGGAAACCCACTAAAAACCCTTACATTTCCAAAAGGAAGTGTTCGGTTTAACTTTATTAAAAATGGAACAATTACAGCAGGTAAAAAGGAAAAGGTAACCCTCGAAAATGACATTCTGGTTGAAAACGGGGTGAATGCTACACCGTTTGGGCTTACTGGACATTTCAAGTGGGGACAAGATACGCTTGAAAATGAAGTTTCTACTGGTACATATTTTCTTATCAAAACTGATAAATTTTCAATAAGATTTCAGAGAGTTGGTAATAATGATGCATATAAAACCCCAACAAACTTTATGAATATTGAATTGAACACATCGGTTGGTGTAGGAACAAACGAAAGTGCGGTAAAAGAGATTGAGAGCTTGCAACTCGGCATGTGTTTTAGCTATCCAAAACCGAGCACTCTTATCGAAGCTCTTTGTTCGATGGTTTGTAAATTTGATACAGAGGCATTAGTCTTAGACTTCTTCTCTGGTTCTGCCACCACTGCCCATGCTGTTATGCAACTGAACGCCGAAGATGGCGGAAACCGTAAGTTTATTATGGTGCAATTGCCGGAAGTATGCGCCGAGGGTACAGAAGCGGCGAAAGCAGGATATAAAAACATCTGCGAAATTGGAAAAGAACGTATCCGCCGTGCCGGTGAAAAAATTAAAGCCGAAAATGCGGACAAAGAGGGCATTGAAAATCTTGACATTGGTTTCCGTGTCCTCAAACTCGATGATACCAATATGAACGACGTATATTATGCGCCGGACAACTATACGCAGGAATTGCTTTTTAAAACGGAGGACAATATTAAGTCCGATCGCACAGATATGGACTTGCTTTATGGCTGCTTGCTTGATTGGGGTTTGCCTCTGTCCATGCCACATACTCATGAAAAAATAGACGGTTTCACTGTCCACACTTACAACAACGGCGATTTAATTGCTTGTTTTGAAAAGAATATTAGCGAAAAAGCAATCCGTGAAATTGCAAGCAGAAAACCTCTGCGTGCTGTATTCCGTGACGAGGGCTTTATCAGTTCACCCCAAAAAATTAACGTGTTTGAAATCTTTAAATTGCTTGCACCGAACACGAGTGTGAAGGTGATATAATGAATAAAATTTCCATTCGTTTTTTTGATGATAAAGAAGTTCGTGCTGTTTGGGACGATGAAAAATCTAAATGGTGGTTCTCGGTTGTCGATATTGTTGGTGTTTTGACCGACAGTAAAGACCCGAGAAAGTATTGGTCTGTGCTTAAAACACGTTTAAAACAAACAAATTTCGAGTTGACTACAAAATGTAGTCAACTGAAATTGAAAGCCAATGACGGCAAATATTACTTAAGAGATTGTTTGCTTCAAGAAGATATTATCTTGCTTGTTGAAAATGTGCCGAGTAAAAAATCAAAAAAATTCATTGAATGGTTTACGTACAGCGATGAAACGATTGACGGAAAAAGCAAATCAAAGGCATATGCGCTGTTTGACAGTTCCTTGCTTGATACCATTGAGGTTGGTACGGTAAAGGGTTTACAACAAATTCATGGTTATCTGTTCGGCGGCTTATATGACTTTGCAGGGCAAATTCGCGAGCTGAATATTGCAAAGGGTGATTTTCGTTTTGCTCCTGTGCAATTTTTAGATAATACATTGAAAACGATTGAGAATATGCCCGAAAGCACCTTTGATGAAATTGTCGATAAATACGTAGAAATGAATGTTGCCCATCCGTTTTTGGAGGGCAATGGCAGAAGCACACGCATTTGGCTTGATCTGATTTTGAAAAAGAACCTGAAACTATGCGTGGACTGGAGCAAGATAAATAAAAAGGACTATCTTGATGCAATGCGCGAAAGCACTATGGACACAGGGCGTATCAAGGCTTTGCTAAAAGGCGCCTTAACAGATAAAATCAATGACCGAGAGGTCTTTATGAAGGGTGTAGACTACTCATACTACTATGAGCAGGATAATGATATTGAGGGGGGCGAGTTTTCATGAGATTGCAATTTCGGCATCAGGCCTTTCAAGCAGACGCTGCAAAGGCAGTTTGCGATGTGTTTTTGGGCCAACCTTTTAAGACACCGACATATAGAATGGATTCAGGTTTTGGGCAAGTCGCCTTGTTTGATAAACAAGACTTCACAGGATTTGGTAATGCGCCCATTGTTGTTCCCAATGATAAAATCCTGGAACACATTCAAAGACTTCAGCGTTCCGGTGGTATACCACCGTCAGAAACGCTTGCCGGGCACTATAACCTGACCATTGAAATGGAAACAGGCGTAGGAAAAACCTACACCTATATCAAAACAATGTATGAACTTAATAAACGCTATGGCTGGAGTAAATTTATTGTTGTTGTGCCGAGTGTGGCTATTCGTGAGGGTGTATATAAATCTTTTAAAATGACAGAGGAACATTTTGCTGAAGATTATGGCAAAAAAATACGTTATTTTATTTATAACTCCGCCCAACTTACTGAAATTGACCGCTTTGCATCAGACAGCAGCATTAATGTGATGATTATTAACAGCCAAGCATTCAATGCAAGGGGCAAGGACGCACGAAGAATTTATATGAAGCTGGACGAGTTCCGTTCAAGGCGCCCAATTGACATTATTGCCAAGACAAACCCTATTATGATTATTGACGAACCGCAGTCAGTTGAGGGCGCGGCTACCAAAGAGCGCTTGAAAGAGTTTAACCCCCTATTTACACTTCGGTATTCGGCAACCCACAAGGCCGATAGTTTATATAATATGATTTATCGCCTTGATGCAATTGAAGCCTATAATAAAAGACTTGTTAAAAAAATTGCGGTTAAGGGTATTTCAATTTCCGGCAGCACTGCTACTGAGAGCTATGTTTATGTACAGAGCATAAATCTCTCTAAGGGCAATCCTACGGCAACTATTGAGTTTGATATAAAAAGAGGTTCGGGTGTTGGGAAAACATCACGGGTAGTCTATGAGGGCTTTAACCTTTATGATAATTCCGGTGGGCTCGAAGAATACAAGGACGGATACACAGTCCTTAAAATAGATGGCAGAGATTCTTCTGTTGAATTTGTAAACGGCAAAAAACTCTATGCAGGGGACGTAATCGGTTCGGTCAGCGATGAACAATTACGCAGAATTCAAATACGTGAAACAATCCTTTCTCATATTGAGCGTGAACGGCAACTGTTTTCTAAAGGAATAAAAGTATTATCACTATTCTTTATTGACGAGGTTGCAAAATATAAACAATATGATGAGGCAGGAAATGCTAAGGGTGGCATTTATGCTGAAATCTTTGAAGAAGAATACAAATCTATTGTTAGCAGTATGCAGCTTGCCTTATCTGATTCCCCTGATTATCTTGCATATCTTGACGGTATAGAGGCAGAGCGGACTCATGCAGGCTATTTTTCCATTGATAAAAAAAGCGGTCGCATGGTTGATAGTAAACTCGGGGACAAAAAAGAACGCACCTCCGATGATGCAGATGCCTATGACCTGATTATGAAGGACAAGGAACGTTTGCTTGACCGCCGTGAACCGGTTAGGTTTATATTTTCCCACTCCGCTCTTCGTGAGGGCTGGGACAATCCTAATGTATTTCAGATTTGCACCTTAAAGCAAAGCGGCAGTGATGTTCGTAAGCGCCAAGAAGTTGGACGAGGACTACGACTTTCTGTCAACCAAGACGGTGAACGTATGGATGAAAATCTCCTCTCTCGTGAGGAAGTACATAATGTCAATGTGTTAACGGTAATTGCTAACGAGAGTTACGATAGTTTTTCTAAGGCACTTCAAACCGAGATTGCCGAAGCAGTTGCCGATCGTCCTGTTAAGGTGGAAGCAAAGTTATTCACTGAAAAATTCGGAGAAGATACTGCTCTTGCTATTTATGAAAGTCTTATAGAAAACGGTTATGTAAAACGTGGCGAATTGACCGAAAAATATTATGAAGATAAAAAGAATGGTACGATAGCCATACCTGAAGAGGCGGCAGGGCGTGCTGCCGATGTAGTTATGGTGCTTGATTCCATCTATGACCCGAATGTTAATAAACCGGAAAATGCACGTAAAAATACAGTTGAAGTCACCCTTGATAAGGGAAAACTAGATAGTCGAGCATTTCAAGCACTGTGGGAACGCATTAACCATAAAAGTTATTATGTTGTTGATTTTAATGAAGATGAATTGGTGAAAAGATCTGTAGATGAACTTAATGCCAAACTGCGTGTTTCAAAAATTTATTTTAAGGTTGAAACCGGTGAACAAGCACAAAATATTGAGTCCAAAGAGCAGCTGAAGTCAGGTGAAGCCTTTGTCCGCAAAGATGCGGTTCGCGAAGATGCAAATTCATTCATGCAGATGCGGGCAAGTTCTTCCGTACACTATGATCTTGTTGGAAAAATAGTAGAAGAAACAGGGCTAACACGCAAAGCCATAACCAAGATTTTGACCAGTATTGACAAAACCGTATTTAACCAGTTCAAAGATAACCCGGAAGAGTTTATCATTCGTGCTTCTAACATTATTAATGAACAGAAAGCAACAGCCATTATCGAACATATAACCTACGATAAACTGACCGAAGCATTTGACACGAATATATTCACAGATCCCGAACTGAAAAAGGGACAACTTGGGGTAACCGCAATGAAAGCACAGCGCCACCTATACGATTATGTCATTTACGATTCTACCAATGAGCGAGATTTTGCTTCAGCATTAGAAGCACACACCCAAGAAGTCGAGGTCTATGTCAAATTGCCACGAGGGTTCTATATCAGCACCCCTGTTGGCAAATACAATCCTGACTGGGCGATTGCATTCTATGAGGGCAAGGTAAAACACATATATTTCATCGCTGAAACGAAGGGTGATATGTCCTCTATGGAACTCCGCAAAATTGAGGAAGCCAAAGCACACTGCGCTCGTGAGCATTTTAGGGCTATCAGTGGCGAGAATGTAAAGTATGATGTGGTAGACAGTTATGATAAACTGTGGGAACTGGTTCAAGGATAGTAATATAAATAGATTGGGACTATTTCCCAATAATCAACAGAGTTTTTGGGCTATATTAGATCTTTGGTTTTGTGGCATAATTTGCAATAAAAGGAGAATTTGAATATGAAAAAGATACTTTGTATAGTAGGAATAGCACTTTTGGTACTGTTGACAAGCATGCCTGCTTTAGCTGCTTCTGTTGAAACAGGATATGAGTTGTCACCAATAAAAGTTGCGGTAGACGGTAAAGTAATAGACTTTCCAGATCAGAAACCTGTTTTATTGAATGACAGAACTTATGTTCCAATCAGATTTTTGGCAGAAGCATTAGGTTGCACAGTAACTTGGGAAGAAAACTTAGAAAGAGTAGATATTATAAGTGGTTTGCAACCAGAATTTAGCACTGGTCCTGCTTATAAATGGGTGGATTATAAGTTGGTAGAAACAGAATCCATTACAAAAATATCTTATCATTTAAAGATTGGCAAACCTCAAATTGTAGTAGCTACAAACAAAAGTGGGTATGATGAAGGTTTGGTTGGAAACAATCCTAATGGAGATAAAATGACAAACTTTTTCGTCATTGAAATTCCGAATGAACCTTTCCTGTTAAATGATAGAACTATGCTACCTTTTAGATTTGTAGCAGAAGCTCTTGGTGCATTTGTTTATTATGACTCTACCGATGGTGGTATAGCCAATGTTGTAACTCAACAATTTGCTGATATAGCAAACCACAGCATACTGTCTACCCAAATTGCCCCATATGTAGCAGAAGAAGTTAATAAATTGCGTGCTGAACAAGGTTTAAATCCAGTTTCTGTTAGTCCAGTACTAGTTGATGCTGCTACTTGGAAGGCTAATGAAATGGCAACAAAGAAATACTATGACCATAAAAACAAAGGTTATCCTGGAACTAGAACGGCAGGTCATTTCTTTGGTTTGTATCGAACAGGAGAACGCCCGTTACAATCTTCAGTAATAGCAGAAAATATTCAGTTATCAAGCATAAACACTTATTTTGGTGAATATGGCTGGCATAAAGATAATCATCCGAATCATGATGACAAACTTTATAATGAACTTAAGAAAGATTGGGGTTTTAAAATCGTTGATTTATTTGTAAAAGGAAATGCTATAATACCAGACAAAATGTATACTCCTAGTGACATAATAATGCATCTATGCGAAGATACCTACAGAGAAATTGCAATAACAGATATTTATTTTTGGAAAAATTCACCTGATCATTATAGAAATATGATGGGAAAAGACCATGTATCTATGGGTTATGGTATAACAAATGGAACAGGAACTTATGCCGGTCCATATTCTGTTCAGATTTTCTCGAATATAAGATAATTTCCCAAATTACATGATTTCTAATTTGCTACAAATATATAATATAGATATAATAAATAAAACAAAAAAGCATAATAAAATCTAAACTTTCTAACCTGCTGCATTAGTGGCAGGTTTTTTGTTTGAAAAAAAGGGGTTTATACTTTCTCATTTAAAATAATAATATAATCAATTCTCACTAAAGACAACAATCCGACTTTTGTCGGTTTATATAGATATTTCTTTTGAAAGGTGTGGTTTTTATGTAGATAGAATGCGAATAAATTTCTTTCTTTATGTGAAGAACATGTCCTCATAAATACGAATCTGCAATAGATTCGTATTTATTTTTGCAATAAAATTGACCGCAAAGATAGCGGTCAATATGTTTTAAGCGAATTCCGGGACAAGTCCAAAACTTATCTTTAGTTTTTCATCAGCCCTTGGTTTTAGTTTGCTTGGCAGTTCCCCTACGCGTTCTCTGAGCTGAGACTTATTGACTGTAAGTACCTGTTCAAAAAGAACCGTAGACTCCTTTGGCAAAACTCCTCTTAATGTCAGATGAGTCGGTAGACTTCTTTTTATTTGGCTGGTAATGGGAATGACTAATAATATTGGGCTATATTCACACGCCACACGATTCGAGAATATAATACATGGGCGTACTCCGGATTGGATGTTTCCTTTCGGCTCTCCTAAATCTACATAAAAGATATCGTATTTTTTGCATTCTGTCATTTGTAAAACTCCTTTCTTAATTTTTTCACTTATCATCTTATATAATTTTCAATAATTACCTTTAAAAATCAGAAAGCCCGCCAAAAATGACGGACTTTCAATTGCCAAAGAAAGATAAAAATTACGACAAAACCAATTTAAGGAGTTTAAAGAGAATCAATCTTCAAAAATTTCTTTAATTTTCTCTTTAATATACTGCTCCGCATCCCCATCGGGCAGATTTGAGTTAGCAATAGTCATTTGCAGATCATATAAAAGTTCTGAGATTTCACATAGGTCCAGCATGGTAATAGGATGCTCCAACTCTGTTTCTACTTGAAAATGATTAACCACTTTCCCACTGATGTTGTTTTGTGGAACCAAGACAATGTTAAGGTTTTTAAAAATCATTTTTCGATGTTCAAACTCCATAAACATATCATATTGACCGAGGCTTCCTTCAAAATCTCGTTCGGCTATAATGGTTATTTTCAGCTTGGTTGTTATTTTAAGCACCTCCTAACATCGAGAACACAATGTTATTCTGTATATTCTCAACCTTTATACGATGGCGTCCGATACGGAATATCCTGCACTCTCCTTCGATTAGTAATGAAATTTCTCCGTAGAAATTCTCGGCTATCCTGTTAAAGATCTCTAGCATATAACCACATCCTCTCTTTTGAAATTTGATTACAATATTTATTTTTAGAGAAAATCTTAAAGTCCTTTTATTGGGCTTCAAATGGAATATTTTTAATAATGTGGTTTAGTATATTAGAGGTCTTTTGACAGCTAATTCGCGTGGTTGGCTTAATAATCTTTTTTGTCAACTCGTAAAACCTTGCCGTAACAGCCTTTATTTCTGCGTTCTCGGCGGGAAATATGTAATACCTTCCCTCATAACTCACACAGGCAATATTTGCAATGTCGGGGAAAGATAATGCGCATTCGCAATAGTTTTTAAAGAGATGCTTGGGAAGATAACAAACAAAAAGTTCTTTTTTCATATTTACATCACCATCCTTTTGATTATGTTTTATACGAAAAAGGGCTTTTCCCTTGTCTGCATAAAGAATATATTGGTTCGTTTCATATTTTCATTAAGATGCGAAGGTGATTTTCACATCATCAACGCATCTTTTTTTGTGAAATAAATCCTGAAATAAATGCCGAAATAAATCCTCCTATTAGTGAGTGGTAGCGAACGAAAAAAATTAATTTAATGAGAAAATTAGGATATGCGCAGAAAAATTAGTCTTAAAATCAAAACTGCCCTAAGCGGGGGTAAAATAGCCCAAAACTGCCAAAAATCAATGATGAGTCCATGATGAATAATGTTTAATGATACGTTGGTAAATTTCCTAATTTTAATAAGATTTGCTTGTGTTCAAGGATTTTATTTGAAGAAAATCTTATAATATTATCCTGTAATATTTATTAATAACAGATATTCTTATTTATTAAATGATAACATCATATAATCTTAAACATTATTTTCAATTATTAAATAATATCCATTGATAAATAATAATTTCTTTTGATAAAGTGGCTGACAAAAGCGTATTTATACGCTATAATCCGAGGTGAAAGGAGAAATATTTTTATGAATAAAAAATATCCGCGCAAAAATCCTGAAAGTGAAGTTGAATTTGCTTTTATAGCAATTAAAGATACTTTCTCAATGATTTTTAATCTTATATTTTGGATAGGTGTTGCCTATATTATTTTTTTCAGTGCAGTTAATTACCCGCTTTTTGACGAGTTGTACATCAAACCCTTTGAAATGTTCTTGAAGAGTTTAAGGTGGTGATGGTTTGTTAGGGCTATTATGTAGATGGGACGGAAACCCAAATAATGAAATAGATTGCAGAAGGGCATTTAGTATAACAGAACCGAAAAACACCTATGCCCAACTCATTAACAGTTTTTCAAATCTTAATGATGCTGATTCTCTGTTTAGTGGCAATGGTCTTGGTAATATGGGAGAATCTTTCGCTATAAAAAACTTTGCCGAACTAAAAAGTTTTTTGAAATCTGATAATGAAACGGAATGTATATTTATATTTAATCGCAAAAAACAACAATGGAGTTGTTTGAGTAAGAATATGATTGTTTTTCTGTAAATTATAGCCTGTCCTTTTTGGGCTATATGAGTAGGGAGATGTAAAAAGCCGGCTTAACTTGATGTTATGCCGGCTTTGCTGCGTTTTATAGTGAAAGTTATACTTTGGACAAAGTAAGATATTTACTTGCTTCAATCTTCATTTCCGTCATTGGTGCTATTTTAAGAGATCCTAAAATATCCTGTGGGATTGTGATCATACCAAGTTCATTTATTTTTACTTTTCGATCGAAACTGTCTGATATAACAATCTTATTTCCGTTAATTTCAATTCCTGTTATCATTGCGAGGTCATATATTCTTCCAAGATAGGCAGGCACTATAATTCTACCCAATTCATCAACGGTTCTCACAACCTGAAGATTGGCCTGTTGCTGTTTTTGGGTTAAAGGTATAACTATCCTGTCATTATCAATCCTATAATCCACATTGTAGTAAACAGTATCTACCACATTATCTTGTGAACGGTCGCCATCAACACATATTTTTGTTCTTTCGCTTTCAACAGTTTTCCTCTCGTCGGTCATAAGCAGCTTTGAACGGCAAATATCCTGACCAATAAGAATTCCATTGGGCATGATCTTTAACCGATCGTAAACAATCGAATATCCAAGTGATTTTGATATAATTATTCCTTCATCATTGAAATCTAACTCTGCAGTTGCGCCTTCAACGAAATTTAATTGTTCCATTTGAGTTGGCGTCAGCAGTAGCCTGCCTAAATTATCAATCTTTCCGGAAATTATTATCTTTTTTGTGTTTTCGCCCATATAAAATCCTCCCATGAACCTATAATATCTTCTATTATAATGCTAATACTTGCAATAGTCAACAATGTAATAATTGTATTACTCTGTTCAAATTTTACATTCAGAGGATATAATTATTATAAGGTGGGTGATGGTGTGTATAAGATTGCTTGTATTGGTAATAGAATACGTGAACGTAGATTAAAATTAAACTTAACACTAGAGAACTTAGCGGAAAAGACAGACTTAACACAGAACTTTATAGGTAACATTGAACGTGGGAATGATAACCCAAGTCTTGAAACATTGATAAAAATTGCAAATGCCTTAGCTGTCAATGCTGATTACCTTTGTCAAGATTGCATTGAAAATGCTGAAGCTAAAGAGTATGACTACTACATAAAAGAAACAATAGATAGAATGACAAATATGTCTGAAAAACAAAAAGAATTAGTCATACAAAGTATAGACGCCCTAATGCATTTTTCCGATGCAAACTAAAAATAATTATTCTTACTCTATTAGCCGTTATATTTTTTAATAATATTTTATTCTGATTCCTGCTCTTTATAGGGCAGGTTTTTTCAGCCCAAAAGATCTTAAAGCCTTCTATGCTAAAGATCTTAAAGCGTAAAACCTCATTCTTTATGCCTTTCTCCAAGATGCTCTTAAGTTGTGAAAGATATACTACAAGGATTTATTGCTCTTTTATCTAAAACATATAATAACCAAAAACGATAGTTTATGGGCTTTGCAAAAGATATGCTAAAAACAGGCTTTATATGGGTATTTTATTAACCAAAACTTATACCAAAAACAAATCCCCATTAGGCTACCTTTTTGGAAATAATACATTAGAAAGGAAGATTTGGATGCTATTCGGTTACGCAAGATGTTCCACTCAAAGCCAAAATCTTGACCGTCAGATAGATATGTTATCTGACTGTGATCAGATTTTTTCGGAGCATTTTACAGGTACAAAAGCAAATAGACCGGAATGGGACAGATTAAAGAGTATGCTCCGGGCAGGGGATACTTTAAAAATCGAATCTCTAAGTAGGTTGGGCCGTTCAATGAAAGATCTTATGCAAACAATCTCGTTTCTGCAGGAACACGGGGTTAATTTAATATCGTGTAAAGAAAACATCGATTTAAGTACGCCAACCGGGAGACTTTGTTTAAATATCCTAAGTTCTTTAGCGGAATTTGAGCGCGACACTATTGCCCAGCGTACGCAAGAAGGCCTTGCGTCGGCCCGAAGTAGGGGCAGATGTGGCGGTCGCCCAAAGAAAAACCCCAGAGATGTCGATCGTGCCATCAGAATGTATGAAGCGAAGTCCCACAGCCTTAAAGAAATCAAAGATTTGACAGGAATTCCGGCTACCACCTTATATCGATACGCAAAAAGAGACCAATAAAGGTCTCTTTTTCAAATCCTGTGTTCGCTTTAAGATCTTTTGAAGAAAAAATGTTGTTTTTCACCTTCCGTAAACCCAAATATAAAAGCAGCTTAAAAGGAGCCCATATGCTTGGAAGAAGTTATAAAAAGAGTCTTGTGAAAATTATTTATTTTAAAGGGTATTAATCTAATTTCACTAATATATAATATAGATCTTTCCACAACCCCCGGAAAAATATGCTTAAATATTTGGGCAAGTTTTTCCGAATTTGAGTGAGAATGTATTATGTAAAATCTCACTCATTAAAAGAAATGAAAGATCTAACAGGGAGTTCCGGCTACCACCTTATATCAATACACAAAAAGAGACCAAGTTACGGTCTCTTTTTAAAATCCTGTATTCACTTTAAGATCTTTTGAAGAAAAGTTTTCTTTTTTCACCTTCAGGTCCATCTGAAAACAATTTCATATGGGGATCTACTCTGCCAACAATAATATTATTCAACAAAGAGATATCTTTCATAAAATCACTTCCTTTTATTTTGAAGCAGATCGACGAATCTTACTGTCTTGTTTGCTTTCCAATCTTTTATTTTACAATAAACTCCTGTGTGAGAATATGGGTCATTTTTTGAGCATCCTTTACAAGGTTTTTTACTGATTCCCGTTTCAAAAAGGCTTGTTTTTCCGTTTTCTTCATCTTTACAGCTTTCGGGTATTACGAATTTAAGCCCGTCCATTTGCCAAATATTCCAAGAAATAATAGCTGCTATTTCTTTCAAATATTCTTTAATGGAAAAGGCACCGAACTTGTCTTCATAGTAATCAATAAAGGTGAATAAAAGATTTTCTCTTGCTAAAAAAACATTATCACCCTGCCACTCAAAACCGTAGGAGTTTTGAAAAGCCTTCTTAGCCCAAGAATACCATTCTGGCTCAGAATCTACATTTTCTGAAATAACCCTAAGTTTTCTATCTAAAAGACCGATTCGCCTTTCAATTTCTATTACTTCACCTGTTACGGTATCATAACGGCTTATAAGATAGGGTGCTTCTCCGCAGGAAGTTTCAAGGCGGTTATCATTTATATAATCTTGCCAAGTTCTTCCCGACGGAGTAGGAAATGGGACTTTCTTTGTTGTGGCAGTCCAAGTTTTATCGTGCTCAGTATTAAACATTCCCTCTGACTCAAACCAAGCGTTATCAACAAGATTATTTTGTACGTTACAAATCCAAGAGGGTGTAAAAACTTCCGCCTTCATTTTAGCTCTTCTTGCTTGATCTTCCTTTGATTTTTCAGAACGCGGCTTAATTACATTCCCATGGTATCCGGTAATAGATTCGACCGTAATATAATCTGTGCTTTGATAACCATATCCTCTGCTTGAGTAATTGTCTGTTGCCCAAATTATGTTTTTACCAGATGTTCTGTCCTTAAGAAGAATGGTTAATAGTTCCTTATTAAGTTTATCTATATAATTGTCTTTTATGTCAATTGAATTTTTATTCATATCATGCTTTTTCACTCCTGCAGATCTGTTTAATATATTCATAAATCCAGGATGTTGATGCTTTTGCCTCTAAAAGTAGATTTTCTTTTTCCTGAGCAGTTAAATTCTTTTTTAAACGGTTTATTATTGCTTCATTGACATTTTCCTTGCCAAGAGCTTTTAAAGCCTGAACAATAAGCGCAGTTTTATATGACAGTTTTGAAATTTCCTTATTTGTTGTACGCTTAAATTTTATCGTTGTATTATCGTAGGTGTATTCTTTGTAAGCGCCGTCGCTGACATAAGACCATACTGCAGGAACCTGCGTGGAAAGGCCAAGCAAGTTAATGGCTGTATCTCCGCAGGGAACAATAGTCCAGCCAAAGTTTCTTGCGATGGCTTCGGCAATAAGCTGAGGAGACGGAGCCAGATATTCTTTGATAAAGTCATTATAGATTGGTTTATCGTAAATACCGCGCATTATTCTGCGTATAAGTCCATCTTCTTCAAGTCTTGATAATATAACACCCACTCTTGAGTTTTGGGTTACATCCGAAAAGTCCACAGAAGTAAATACAGTACCTGCCGGAGCTTCTGTTATCCGTGTTTTGATAATATTAGCACTGCTTGATATACCCATAATTCACCTCAATATATTTGATAAAAATATTATATACTTTTTTTATCAAAAGTCAATAATTTAAAATAAGATGATATAAAAATTGTGTATGTTTTTTATCAAAAATATGCATTTTCTTGAAAACCTTAATACTATGTGATTATTTAGCTATTTTTTTCCTAATTTGAATGAGGATGTATCAGGAGAGATCTCACTAATTAAAAGAAAGTAAAGATCTATCAGGGAGTTCCGGCTATCACCTTATATCAATACACCAAAGGAGACCAACGCAAAGGTATCTTTTTTAATACTGCGTTTGCTTCAAGATCTTTTGAAGGGAAATTGTAAAAATTATAAAATGAAAACAATGGAGTTGTTCCGTCTAAAGAATGTGACAAATATGTAGAATATTCAATATCAAAGCACCAATAGCCACAGCTGATACAATTGTTTTCCATAAAATTCTACTTGATATTCTATCGAGATTATCTATTCTATTCTTTAAATTTTCAAGGGTGCTATCTACATCATTATTCTTTATTAAAATTTCATTTATCAAGTTATCTATAGATTTACTAGTTTTAACAGCCAAATTATTTATTTCTAAAGATAAATTAGAATTTATTTTGTTTAATTCATCATTTAGCGATATTATTTTTGAATTCAGGATTTCAGACAGCTCAGAAATGGTATCTACAATCTTTTTGTCACTTTCGTCTACGATGTTCTTCAAAATAGATAAATCGTCATTTAACTTATTTGTTATTTCACTGTATTTTTTATCAATCTCAGCAATTAACCTATCATGCTCAGCATCTTTTTTTGCTTGAGCTTCAATTTCACTATCTTGAAGAGTATCTTTTTCTATGACATCTGAAATTTGTTGTTCATGATGTTCTGCGATACATTCTATCCTCGATAAATTTTCTTCGTGGTTTTTTACTTTTTTTGATAGTTCGCTCTGCTTATTCATTATATCTTCTTGTGCTTTTAGTTGCATAATAACATTACGTAATTCCTGTTTTGCCAAATCAGAAATTTCTTCATCTGAGGCACCTTTTAATTTTAACTCTAATTCTCTTACAACGCTTCTATTCATCGCAATGTTACTTACACCTAAACCAAATAAAAATTTAGTTATTTCAGTTAATTTTGTTTGATATTTAAAAGATATTTTTTGGGCTTCCGCTGCCGATATCTGTGCTTCTGCTAATCCTTGTGTTGCTGTTTGAAGCAACTCAATTGCTTCTTTTTTTCTAAACCATCCGGCAGAAACTTGCGCATCCGATGCTTTCTTTTTTGCCGCTGCTGCTAAGTTAACTGCCTTTTGCACATTGTTTTCTAATTCGGTTAAGGCGTCAAACTGATTGCCTATTATCGATGGCAATTGACTTTCATCTACTGTATCTACATCTAAAACCTTTATATCACTCATTTTTTTATCTCCTCGTATTCTAAAATATCTAATAATTCAACAGCCAACTCCGGATTGTTTTGTTTAATATTACCGGCTGAATCTGTTATTGACTTTGATTTATCAATAAATTCATTCCAAGATTCTACAAATTCAATAGCAGTCTTGTCCATTATTATATAAACTTCTCGAAGTGCTTTTTCTGTTTTTTCAGCTTCAATCCACATGTCAGCTTGTTTATAGTATATCTTTGCGTTTAAAAGCTGTAATTGTTCTCCTATCAGTTTTATTCGTTCGTTTTCTTTGTTAGCCTTTTTAATACCCATGCCAACGTCAGTTCCAACTGCGATGGCAAAGCGACCAACTCCTACAAAATTTACTCTTAAAATAAAATTACCTAAGGTTGCGGCATTAAATCCACCAGATTTTATCACTGCCCGTATTCCTGCATCTGCCAAATCAATAGCCGTAAATGTTCCTGTTGCAATTGTCATCATACGGACTATTGTTCGATTCTTAATTGGCAATGTTTTGTTCCAATTTACTTTGTTGAATTCATTAATTTTTCTTACATCATTGTCTTTAAGTTCTATATAAAAACGTCTTATAAAATAAAATCCTCTAACAATGCATTCATTAATAATTACAGGAACTGCTTGCTTTCCAATTTTGCTTGCTATTCCTATTTCAGTTCTTAGGTCGAATTTTTGTGAAGTAATGAGTTTGCCTTTTTCATCTCTTTTACCAAGCAATGTTCCATTAAATAATTTAGAAACCCAGATTGAAAATTTTTTATAATTCTGTTCATTCATGTTTTTGAAAAATGGGAGCGCGGACATCTCCTTGAGTAATGAACCTATTGGCCCAGGCAGGCCGGTACCTACTTTTCCCTCCAGAACAGATGAATAAGAACCAGCCATATCACTTACCATATGAAAAAACCAGTTTACAACACCAAATGTAATTTTTTCAGGCAAATTCTTTCCAATAAGGATTAAATCATCATTTTTTAATTCAACAATTTTGAACACACCGGCTACATCTGTCCCATATACTTTATGTGTAAACTGCGTAAGAAGAGAAAAAATCAGTCCTAATGGTGTTGGATGATGAGAAAAATCTCTAAGATGATGCTGTTTTCCTCCTCCAAAATCATTTGTTGCCTTATCCGCAGCAATTGGAAATTTATCTTCCAAATATTTTATAGCTCCCGGCAAATCATTACCTTTATATCCTTTTTTTTGGGCTATTTTTATAACAAAGTTTTCCGCCTTTTTGTCACCAAGTTTATTGATTGAATCAATAGAAAAATCTTCTTCACCAACATATATTGAATCAATTATTCCTGTAATAATTCCGCTTGCAACCGCAATAGTGTTATCAATCCAATCGGTCTGGTTTGTTAATCTGTTGATATCACTATTTAAATTTGCCACTTTTTCATTGATTAAATCTAATCTTTTATCAATCTCTGTAAAACCCTGATAGATTTCGATTTTTCTTTTGTCGGAAAAATCTACTGGTGCTATCATTTCAAACTCTACTTCATTTATGTTGAGTAATGATTCGTTGTCACAATCTTCATAAGCATTCGAAAAATCATTTTCAAACTTTAATTTTAATAAAGTTTGTTCTTGTGTAGTATGCATTATAAAATCTCCTTTGTTCAAAGATAATATTTATTTATTACTATTTTCTTTTAAAATTTTTTTTAACCAATATGCTGTTCCACCGGCAACTGCACCTAAGGGAGCAATAATGCCTGCACCTAAAATACCAATAGGTGCTAATAACCCCGCAAATATTGACGCAAGAGTAATTCCTGCGATTCCTCCGGCAGCTGATACTGAAACAGCCGAAACAGCTTCTTTTATTTTTTTATATTCTTTCTCATCAAGTTCGTCCGCTTTGTCGAGCAAAATAGTGACAACTTGAGGAAGTACTGTGTTTTCTTTATTACTCGCAATTTCAAAATCTAAAACAGATCGGATTGCTATATATTGTGTTAAATTCATTGGTGTTTTCTTGTTTTCAAGGTTGCTTATGGTTTGCTTGGTTACACCTATTCTTTCTCCAAGATCTTCAGCTGTCCATCCTGCTATTTTTCGAATAGCAGAAAGATTGTCTTGCAAACGATTGATTTGTTTTTGCTTATTGTTCTCCATAATATTACCTCCATTAACGCAATTATACCAAACTATTTTATGTTAGTCAAGTATTTTTACTAAAATAAAATTATTGTATTAACGGCAAATCATTACCATACACTTATGCGGATTGTATATCCTTCCCAATAGAGACTTTTCCCTTTGTTTCAAATTGAATATTCAAAATTTATTTTATTACTATTTTGGGCTAAAAATAATTACATTTTTTATAATTTTTTTATTCTAAATTATAGTGGTTTTAAGGTGTTTCAAGGCAATTTTAGTCTAAAAATACTTGTTTTCTTTCGATAATGATTATATTTAAATAAAAAGGTTTCTGTTATGATTTGACTAAACAATAAAGAACATGTACTATGCTTGATAATGCTGTTGATACGTTATAATTGTTCTTTTGTTTAGAGAAAACAGACCCCAATTATAACTATTGAATTATATAGTTATAATTGGGGTCTGTTTTCTCGAATTGTCTTTTAAATAGCAGTAGCACAGCAAATATTATGAGAGGAAAACCAAAGTTTCAACCGCAGCATCCCTCGTATGAGAGGAGCTTTGAATATGAAACGAACCGACTTTTTAAATGCATTGGGCAATGCATCACCCATTTGCCTATCAAATCACAATAAAATCATAACATTAAATGACATAGAATCTCTTAACGGTACACATGAATTGCATTATATTCCAAACTTAGGTGGAACAAAGGCTGATGAAATTACACAGTTAAAAACATTTTTCATTGATTTAGATAGCGGAAAGGACAAAAATGGTGATTATTTCCCACTATCTAAGGTTTCTGAGTATAAGGAGCAAAAGCAAAAGCAGTTAGAGGCGTTTCCTATCTATCCGTCTGCTGTTATTGAAACCCGAAACGGGCTACAGGTTTATTGGTTTATTGGAGAACCCATAAGCAGAGATAGTTGGCAACGAATTGAGAACGCTCTTATTGCCTATTTTAACGCAGATATAAAAGTAAAATCTCCTGCTAATCAGATGCGGCTACCTGATACTTTTTGGGTAAAAGATAAAAACAATCCATTTTACTGTAAAATTATATCCTTACATAAAAGATCCTATTTTAAAAAAGATTTGGACTTTCTGGATATCGAAAAAATATCTTCAATTAAATTAAATCCTGAGAAGTTCAAAAAAATCCTGACCAGTAAAACATTTTATAATTATCAGGATTTATTTGACCATATCACAAAAGAAGTGGACTTATTTCAGTACCTTAGAGATTTTTATGATTTAGAAGCCCAAAACATTAACAGTTTCAAATGTATAGCACATAATGACAACAACCCATCGGCAAGTGTGTTTAAAAGCAAAGATGGAATTTGGCTGTATTCTTGCCGTGCCACCAGTTGTGATTTTAAAATAGGTAACATAATACAAGTGGTTCAGCATTTAAGTAAATTACCCCGACATTTGGCAATACAAAAAATCTGCTCTGATTTAGGTTTGGAATTTACGGAAGATGCAGAGCAGAAAAGAATACTTGAAGATAATCTTAAGGTAATAAAAGATGACATTAAATATTCACACCCCAAGCTCTATTCTGTTATATATAGGTATATTCCTACTTTGACAGTCCTGCATTATCTGGCAATGGACAACCTTGTCTATGCAAATAATGAAGATGAATTCCTGTTTACCGGCTCTACAAGGTACCTTGCCAGAATGCTTGGCAGGCATGATAAAAAACGTACCGGAGAAGATTTATCTTTTCTATCTCTTGCAAAAATGCTTAAAAAAGTTGATATTGAAAGTGATACTGTGCCAGGCAGATACCGAGATATGGTAATGAGACTCAAAAGAGAAAACGAACGCTATATTAATACATATTCTATTCCTGCTTATACCCTTGAACATCTTAGAAAGTGCGAAGATTTTGCCAATGTCATAATTGAAAAGGGCATTCGAAAAATAGAGTTTTGCTATGCAACAGTTGCAAATGCATTTGGTTCTGAATTAGCAGACGAGATTTTCCCGCAGGCAAAGAATACTGTTTGCAAAGACCTTGATATGAATTTATATAATGTGGTTGAAAACCTAATAGCCCAAAAATCCTATGTTACCGAAAAGATCATAAGAGAGTATTATAAGGAGCATCACCTGCTTTGGTCCAAGAAAACCTATATTCGCCAAATGCCTATTATTATCACTAAACTTGGACTCATTAAGATTCGAACAAATAAAAAGTTAAAGGAGCAGTACGGTATTATATCAAGCGGTTATCCTATTATTTTCATAAAGAAAGAAACAGCGTTGGCAAATTAATCGCCAACGCTGTTTCTTTCTATATTCTATCCTCATATTTTCTAACTAAATCTTTTAAAT
>Ga0172382_10003205_pt1 | contig 26185 bp, 21 predicted proteins | sample Leawel138RmetaG_FD_122245 | JGI IMG/M metagenome (GOLD analysis project Ga0172382, IMG submission 122245) | Leachate microbial communities from a municipal landfill in Southern Ontario, Canada - Leachate well 138R metaG | ecosystem: Engineered > Solid waste > Landfill > Unclassified | place...
GCGCGGCTCCTGAATCCGGGGTATAGCGCAGTCCGGTAGCGCGCCTGCTTTGGGAGCAGGATGTCGGGGGTTCAAATCCCTCTACCCCGACCAACTCGATTAAGGGACCGTTTTTCGATAGGATACGCGGACTCGGCCATCCGGCGCCCGTAGCTCATCCGGATAGAGCATCGGCCTTCTAAGCCGAGGGTAGCAGGTTCGAGTCCTGCCGGGCGCGCCAATCCCGGCGGCCTCACAGAGGCCTCAGCAGTTCAATGGTGGACGTAGCTCAGTTGGTAGAGTCCCGGATTGTGATTCCGGCCGTCGTGGGTTCGAGTCCCATCGTCCACCCCACCTAATGTAAAAAGCCCGCCTCGCGCGGGCTTTTTGCTTTCCGGGCTATATTGCTTATGCCAGCAGATTCACGCCACCCACCGCAATGAGCAGCGCGGCGCTGAGCCGCTGTACCCCGTGACTCCAGTGGCGCAGCTGCTCGCGCAGGCGGTGGCCGATATAGGCGACGCCGATGCCGAAGATCAGCGCGGGGAGGGCGATGGCGCCCAGGCCGAAGGACAGGCCGAGGGCGAGGCCATGAGTGGCGCTGGCGGTGAGGGCGGCGGAAAACAGCACGGTACCGAGCGGGGCGCAGGGCGTCAGCGCCATGCTGACGCCGAGCAGGAACAGGCCGCCGGGCATCAGCGCGCGCGGTGTCGGCGCATCAAGGCGCTGCAGCGGTTGCTCGGCCGCTGGCGTGGCGTTGCAGGCACGGCGCGGTGCACGGCGCAGCAGCAGGGCGAGGCCGACCATGATCGCGGCGCAGCCGACCACCCAGCGCACGCTGCCCAAGCCCGCATCGTCCCCCAGATACTGTCCCGCGAAGCCGGCCAGCAGGCCGAGCCCCGCATAGCTGCTCAGGCGGCCGAGGGAGAACGGCAGCACCGTGCGCCAGGACTGGCGGATGCCGCCATCGCTGGCGAGGAACACCGGGCCGAGGTAGGGCAGGCAGCTGATGGTGCAGGCGCTGAAGCCGAACACCAGACCGAGCGCCAGGGCCAGCGGCAGGGTGACGATGGTCTGCTCGATGGGCTCCATCGTCACTCCGCCAGATATTGGCTGCGCGCCAGGATCGCTGCGCCGAAGGCGGTGGTGGTCTGCGGCTGCTCCGGGATCACCAGCTCGCGTCCCAGTTCGTCCTGAATGGCGGCCACCAGGCCCTTGTTCAGTGCCGGGCCGCCGTCGAAGTAGACACGGTCCTCAATGCCGACGCGCTTGGCCAGGCGCACGGTACGGCGGGCGATGGAGTAGTGGATGCCGGCGACGATCTCCTCCTTGCCGTGCCCCTTGGCCAGCAGGCCGATGATCTCCGATTCCGCGAACACCGCGCAGGTGCTGTTGATGGTGAGCGGCGCGCCGCTGCCGCCAAAGTGATAATCGCCCAGTTCTTCCAGGTCGATCTCCAGGTTGCGCGCCGCCACGTCGAGGAAGCGGCCGGTGCCGGCGGCGCACTTGTCGTTCATGGCGAAATTGCTGACATTGCCGTTGACGTCGATCTGGATCGCCTTGGAGTCCTGGCCGCCGATATTGATGATGGTGCGCACGCCGCCGAAGGCCTTGCCGGCCTCGCAGGCCCCGATGGCATTGGCAGTGATCTCGCTGATGGAGTCGTCCGCTTCCTTGAACAGCTTGCGGCCATAGCCGGTGGCGGTAATGAACTTCACGGCATCGCGCGCGATGCCGTGCTGCGTCAGCAGCGTCTCGAAGGTTTCCATGGCGTTCTTGTGGAACGAGCTGCCGGTGGGGGCGATGCGTGTGCCAATCAGCCTGCCGTCCTCATCGACCACGGCGGCCTTGATGGCGGTGGAGCCGATGTCGATACCGGCGAAATAGTTCATCGGGCATTCCTCTTGCGGGTCTTGATGGATTCGAGGAAGGCCTCGATGCGGGTGGACAGCTGGCCCATATCGTCGGGGCTGTAATCGGTTTCCACGTACAGCATGGGGATGCCCTGTGCCGCCAGCACGTCGGCAATGCTGCGGTATTCCATTTCGTACACCTGACAGCCGGCGAAGGCCTGATACACCACACCGTCCACGTTGAAGTCCGCCGCCAGCTGCAACAGGCGGCGCTGGCGATCGTCGTTGCGGGTGAAGATGGGACAGGTGCAGGGCTTGAGATAGCGATCGGCCAGGCCGTCCACCATATCGTTGAGCAGCCACTCGTCCACCGCGGTCATGTCGTACAGCATGCGATTGGCCGAGCAGGTCTCGTCGGCCACCACCACGCCGCCGGCCTCCTCGATGAGCAGCGGCAGCTTCAGGTTGGGGAAGATCGGCGGCGAGCCGGTGAACAGGATGCGCGGCGCGCGCTTCTGCGCGGCCTGGAAGCCTTCCATCTGCCGCAGTTGCAACTCGGCATTGAGCTGCTCCACCGCCGCCGTCCAGCGGTCGAGGTCGTCGAAAAAGTAGGCATTGGTCACCAGAAAGGCATCCTTGCCGAGGAACAACGCCGGCGCATTCTTGCGCAGCTGGTGCAGGGTGCGGAAGGCGGTCTGGGCACGGGCGGTGCGGGCCATCGCCTGCTGGAGATTCTTGCGTGTCAGCTTGCGCCCGGTCAGTTCGCGCAGGCGCAGGGCGAGGCGGCGCACCGAGCGCTGCCAGTACAGCCGCGCCTCTTCGCTCTCCTTGGCCGGCGGCAATTCCAGATCATGCACCTGGTAGCCCATGGCCCCGATCATCGCGCTGGCCTTGGTCTTCTGGTCGCAGGTGGTGGGATTGACGATCAGTTCCAGCGCCTGGGTGTTGGGCACCGCGGCCTTGGCATGCAGCGAGCCGAGCGTGGCCTTGACCAGCGGGCAGGACTTGGCCGGCATGAAGTCGGCGCCGATCTGATCGTAATGATAGGAGCCGTTGCACAGCCGCACCGGCGTGGCGCCGAAGGCGTAGATCAGTTCTTCCGGCGCATGGATGCAGGTGGTGCCAACCAGGGTGCCTTCATGCTTGACCGGTTCGCCCTGGCAATAGACGCGGCGAAACAGGTCGTAGAAGTAGCGCATCGCCTCCGGATTGTCGGGGAAATCGTCCTGGATGCGATCGAGCAGGGTCTCCGCCTCGCGCGCCTGGCGGGAACGGTTGTAGGCGGGCGCGGTGGCCTCATTGGGGTTTGTGTTCATCTTGATGTCCCTTGGTCATGCGCTTGATGAAACCTTGTTCGGTGGATTCGAAGATCGGGATGCCGGCAAAGGTGGCCTTGAGCGCACCCTGCTCCGGGCAATGGGCGACACACTTGAGGCACATGATGCAGTCGTCCTGCATGATGCGCGGCTCCTTCACCTCGTCGGCAATCTCCCGGATTTCCATGTCGCACACCCGATAGCAGTCGCCGCAGCGGGTGCACTTGGCACCGTCCTTCTTCAGTTTGAGCAGGGCCGGCTTGGACAGCAGATAGTGCAGGGCGCTCATCGGACAGAAGAAGCAGAAGAAACGCTTCTTGAAGAAGGCGCCGGCGAAAAACAGGCCGGTGACCAGCATGCCGAGCGCGGTCATCACCATGGTGGTCTTGGTGGAAAAGTCGATGGTGAGCTGGGAGAAGTCGCCGGTGAACATCGGGATGACCATGCGCCCCGGGCAGATGTCGCAGAACGGTGTGCCCATGTCGTGGGGCAGCAGGGCGCCGCCGATGCCGAGCGGGATCAGGATCATCAGGGCCAGCAGCAGGTATTTGATCAGGCTGAGGCGGCGGAACTGCCCCTCGGTGTAGCGCGAGTAGCGTACGCCCAGGCGTGTGCGCAGGCTGGTGATCCAGTCCTGTATGGTGCCGAGGGGACAGACATAGCCGCACCAGCCCTTGTTCAGCACGAAGAACCACAGGGCAAAGAACAGAAAGCCCTGCAGGACCATCAGGCCGGCCCAGCCGAACAGCATGCTCCAGGACATGGCCAACTGGTGCTGCAGCGGCAGCAGATAGCAGATCCCGCCGCGCCCGGCGTCATTGAAGCCGCAGGCAAAGGTCGGCAGGCTCTGCCCCAGATTGACGGCAAAGTAGCCGCCATAGACCAGCAGCACGAAAAAGAACAATTGCAGCAGGAAACGAAAGCGCCGCAGGTCGACGCCATTGATCGCGTCTCTAATTTTTTTCATCGAAACGGACCTCGTGGAAACGCTTCTGGCGACGGCGGCGATAGAAATAAACGGCCACCCCGGTGAAGGTGAGGGCGAATACGCCCAGCAGCAGGCCGTAGGTATAGGAACGGTAGTCACGCGTCGAGGGGTAGTAGCTGCCGTTCAGGGTGGCCAGATAGCGGGTCCTGGTGTAGCTGCCACCGTCTGTGGAGCCGGCGTCATCCGTGGTGTGGCTGGCATGCACGACGTAGTCCTGGCGGTGACGGCGTTCAAATTCATGCCATGGTGGGTAATAGTCACGGATCATCATGAAGCTGGCGATGCCCTGCGCATCGGTGCGGACGCTGTTGCGCCAGCCGCGCGCCGTATGCAGCGTGACCTCGGCCCCGGCCAGAGGGGCGCCCTGGTACAGCACCAGAAAGCTGGCCGTGTCACCGTAGCCGAGCAGGCTGTGGAAATTCTCTTCGGCCATGCGTTGGCGAACGATTTCCAGCGGCACCTGGTCGGACTGCTTCGGCGCCATCAGCGGCCTTACATGATCATGTCCCTCGCGACAGCTGTGTTTGAGCGGTTCCGACTTTGCAATGTTGATCTGGCGGATGCCGTCGCTGATGGATTCATTTATCAGATGGAGGTTGTAGAACCCTTCGTCAGGCATCGCAAAATTGACACCAAATGAGCCGTGGACGTTACCTCCGGACAGCTCCTTTGTCTCACCTCTGACATCGATCAGCACAATCCTGCCGCTGATTGCGCCATCCAGATATCTGGCGTCGATCGGCCCGGCGCCGGAACGCAACCACAGGTTCTTGTGATAGACGCCACGGCGTATTTCCACTGGCCCGCCATGCGAATGCTGCGAGCTGCCGTGCTCGGCGTGTGGCATGGTCTCCGACCACCAAAGCGGGTCGGCCGCGAACGACGGCCGCATTATGCTCATAGAAAATAAAAGTATCAGGAGCGTTCTGTTTGTCATTTCTGTTCCATTGAGCGCTGACGGACGGTTGGGGAGCAGTAGTTTTCCGGCGAGGATGATGATGGCATGGCAAGTGTGCGTCGTTGATCGTTGTCAAGCAACCCGTTTGTTGCAGAAAATTTGCGCAGCTGGATTGATTGCTGCGTGCAAATCATCGTCCCGTCCGTTTGTCGTTTGCGGTGAATGTTCCGTAGTGCGCGGAATGACGCATCGGTGTGTGAATTCACACACTGCGCCATGTCTGGTGCAGCGGTTTCATGCGCAATGCTTTGTTTGTTTTGCGACGCTTGATGAAGTGGGGCCGAAAATATTTTTTCGGCGACAGCGTGTGTCATATCACACACTGTCGCGGCAAATAACCATGCGTTAAGCGCATGCGCTTCGGTCGGTGGCGGCAGATCAATGACTTGTGTTTGGTATGAATTCTGCTACTGCAGCCGCGCAAAAATAGCGGAGGACCGGCGGGTTGATTTGAATCAAGGTCTATTCCTCTACTCCGCAAGATAGTTCGCGCCATCAATTACCGTATTGATTGAGCGAGAACGGTGCAGGGCCGCACAGTGAAAACCAATAACCAGTGCAAGCGACGTGGTCGCGGAACTTAAACCAAGGGGTGTGTAATGAATATTCCATTTAATCGCCGGGCAGTCTATGGCGCGGTGGTGCTGGCCGGTGCAGTGGTGGCGGGCACGCCGGCGCTGGCGGACGAGTTGGGGATGATCCAGGTTGAATCCACCACCATTGATGATCGTTTCGAGCAGAAACGCGAGGAACCATCCAATATCGCCGTGATCTCCGGCGACGAAGTCGATGCGGCACATACCGAAAACATCCAGCAGTTGCTGCAGTCCATTCCCGGCGTCACTACCGAAGTGCAGGCCGGTGATTCAATCAAGATTCATATTCGCGGCATCGAAAATCAGGTGTACATGGGCGAGAAGCCTGGCGTGGCCGTGGTCATCGATGGCGTGCCGGTATTCGAGCGTACCGGGCGAGTCAATATCGATCTTGACAATATCGAGTCCATCAAGGTGGTCAAGGGCGGTGCGTCGTACCTGTTCGGTGATGACGCCCTCTCTGGTGCGGTGATCATAACCACCAAGCGCGGTGCGAAATACAAGGGTTTCACCGTGGCGGGTGAGCGCGGCAGCTTCGATGCCTCCAAGACGCTGGTGCGCGCTGGATTTGCGGAAGACAAATTCGCCGGGCATGTGCAGGCGTCACGCCGGGCGACCGACGGCTACTACGACGATTCGGCGTCGGAGGCGGAGTACGTCAATGGCAAATTGCAATATTATATTGACGATGTCAGTGATGTCTCGTTCGGCTTCGAGCGGTCCGAGCGCAATAAAAACAGCCATGGTGCGATAACCGCTGTGGCCGCCGAAACGGATCCGGAAAGCAAGGATATCTTCAGCTATAACGACTACGCCAATCACTATGACGTTGATTTGGCGAAATATTTCGTAACGTACTCGCGGGATGTCGATGCCACGGACAATCTCCTGCTCAGTCTCTACAGCTTCCGTGATGACACGCTGTACGTGTCCAAGCCCAACCGCAATGACCCGACGCTTTACGAGGTGCTCAACGACTATGAGCAGGTGCAGAACGGCCTGAAGTCCGAGTATCGCTCTTCCGGTGAACAGGTGGCATGGATGGCGGCAGTTGACCTGCGGCGAAATCGCTACAAGAACAACACCTACAACAACATCGATATCGCCGATAACCCGTGGACTCCCTGGGTGAACGAGTCGGCCAGCGCGGGTGACGCGATTTCCGACGATACAACCGATGAAGCGGTCAACGCGGTCTATGGCGAATTGAAGTTCCAGCTGTCCGATCCCATGACCATGACGCTCAACGGACGTGTGGATCGTATCGACCTCGATTACGACTCAAACCTTAGCGCACTGAAGCTGGAGAAGTCGTTTACCGTTAGTTCTTGGCGTCTGGGGGGCAACTATCAGGTCGCGGATAATCGCGATGTCTATGCCAACGTGTCGACCGGGTTCAGGGCGCCGTCGATAAACCAGTTGTTTGCCGGTGATATCAGTCCGACTGGCACTACTGACAACAATCCCGATCTCAAGCCGGAACATGCGATAAACCTGGAGATCGGTTTCCGCACCAAGACGATGTTGTTTGGCGCGGCGACGGATATTGATGTCGCGGTGTTCCAAATCGACCGCAAGGACTACATCATGACTACTGCCGGCCAATATGCGGTGGCGGATGGCGTGAATACCATGTACGACAATATCGGTGGTGTACGCAATCGCGGCCTGGAGCTGTCGGTAGACAGTCAGGTGTCGCCGGAGTGGTCCTGGAATCTTGCCTATACCTACCTCGATGCCAAGTTCACCGATTACGACAACTTCAACCTTCTGTTGGGGAATCGCTACGGCGAAGAGTGCACTGTTGATCCCGGTTTTGATCCGAATACGGAATACTGCCTGGAGCACTACAACAACGAGGGCAACGTGGTCCCTCGTACACCCAAGCATCACATGAATCTTGCGGCCAGTTTCCGCCCCTCGTCGTACTGGACGATCACGGCCGAACTGGATGCCACCTCATCCTATTTTGCTGACGAGGTGAATCAAGTGAAGATTGCCGGTCGCGAAAACGTCAATTTGCTCGTCAATTACGATCGCAAATTCGGCGACAGCGTCTGGTCGTTCTTTGCGCGGGTCGATAACTTGTTCGATGAGACATATTTCAACACGGCGCGTGGCGGTACCGGCGACTCCAAGACAGTCGATAGTAATGCTGACGGTGTTTATGATTCTTATGATGGTATTTATAACAGTGATGATATCTCGGTTGTCGTCAATCCTGGACGCGTATATACGGCCGGCGTGTCCGTCAAGTTCTGATTTTTGCGTGGTTGCAGCAGATAGCCGACAGGCCGTGTCGCAGTAATGGGAGCGCCTGTGCTGAGGGCATGCGATATGTATTGCATGCCCTCTCCCGGGCGCTGATGGTGCGCGGCGTATGTCAATTCGCGTCGTATACCTCGGGCGCCGTTGCAACAGCCCCGCCCGGCGCGTTCTCTACAGATGGCCAGCGGTGGTGCAATCGCGGCTTTCTGCCGTGTAGTTGTCGTACAGACGATGCATGTCGGCGTGCACTTGGTACAATGCCACACGCAAATACAAGGTGTGGTGCAGTAATGATGAACATTAGTCGGCGGTGGACGCCCGTACGCTGGAGGCAGTCATGACGGTAGAGGAAATCTTCGCAAAGGGCGGTTTTGTTGTCTGGATCCTGTTTGGCTATTCGGTGCTGGCGTTGGCCTTGTTGCTGGAGCGGTTCATTACCTTCATGCTGCTGGGGCGGCCGCCACGTGATTTCGAGGATCGCCTGTTGCTCGCGCTGCGCAACAATGAAGTCGCGGCTCTGCTTGCACCGCTGCGCGGACCCGAGGTGGTCATCGTGCGCGGCATGCTGGAGGCGTCTGTCGCTGGCGTCAAGGATCTCGCGCGGGTTGCCACCCGCATCGGTTCGGAAGAGCTGCAGCGCATGGAACGTGGATTCCGCACACTGGCGGTACTGGGGAATACCGCCCCGTTGCTCGGCTTGTTCGGTACGATTACCGGCATGATCAAGGCGTTTATGGTTATCGAGCAGGCCGGCGGCAGGGTGGACGCCCAGGCCTTGGCGGGTGGCATCTGGGAGGCCATGCTCACTACGGGTGTGGGCCTGGCGGTGGCACTCCCTATCCTGTTGATGCTGCATGTGCTGGAAGGGATAGCAGACCGGAGGGCGCAGGGCATGCGCAGTTCTGCCTCGGTGGTTCTCGAGCAGATGCAGGGGGGCAGTCTGATGGACGGCGCCGAGCCGGTGCACCACCGTGAGGGGGTGGTCCATGCAGTTTGAGGGACGCCGCCGCCTGAGCCGGATGCTGGATCTCACTCCGCTTATCGATGTCGTCTTCCTGCTGCTGATATTTTTTATGCTCACCTCGCATTTTGTGCGCGAGGAAAACATCAAGGTCGATCTGCCGGTGGCTCAAAGCGGTGCACCGGACGACACGGAGTATATACAGGTGGTGCTCGATGCACAGGGACGCATCCTGTTGCGTGATCACTTCATCGACATGAGCGAGCTCGGCGTCCGTCTGGAGGAGGAATTGGCCGGGCAGCCGGAAAAGGTGGTGCGTATCCGCGGTGACAAGGCGGTGACACTGGGACTGGCGGTGGGAGTGCTGGATGCCGCACGCCAGGCCGGTGCCGAGGGCGTGGATATCGTGACTGTGGAACAATGACCTTGCGCGAGGGCATAGTCTGGGGTGCGGCCGTCATCATTTCCCTGCTGCTGCATTTGGCGTTGTTCTGGCCCGGGGCGTTTGTGCTCAGTGCCGAGGATGGCAAGGCGCAGAAGCAGGCGGGGGTGACGCGGCTCAGTTTCCGGGTGGCCGCCAAGCCACAGCCGCCGGCGCCGGTGCCCGAGGAAAAGCCGCAGCCTAAACCGCCCGAGCCGCCGAAACCCAAGCCGCCCAAGCCTGAGCCGAGCGAGCCCAAGCCGGTTAAAAATCCTGTTCCCGCCGAGCCGGTCGCCGAGCCGGAGCCTGAGCCGTCGCCGGATTCCGCCCCCGCCCCGGTGGAGACGGCGGGTGATCCGCAGCAGCTGGAGCAGGCAAGAAGAAGCTATCTGGGGCAACTGCTGGCGCATATCGAGTCACACAAATTCTATCCGCGTGCGGCGCGACGCCGGGGATTGCAGGGCGTGATCCAAGTGTCTTTTATGTTGCAGGGCAATGGTCAGATTAGCGATATTCTGCTGGAAGACGGTCACGAAGTTCTGCGCAAGGCGGCAGAGGAGGCGGTCCGGGCTGCGCTGCCCTTGCCGGTTCCGCCGCGCGATGTGCCCAGCCCCTTGCGGGTAAGTTTCGGGATGGAGTTTAAACTGAATTGATTTTTTCAATCTAAGGCTGAAGGAGTGCGGTAATGATGAAGAAATTGCAGGTGATGGCGGTCATGCTGGTAGGGATGTATGCCGCGGTGGCGGGAGCAGCCGGAGTGACGGTGGAAAATCCCTGGGTGCGCGAGGCACCGCCGACAGCCGCCGCGCTGGGCGCCTTCATGGTGTTGCACAATCAGACCACCAAGCCGCTGGTCTTGGTTGGGGCGCACAGCGCAGCCGCGGCGGAAGTGCAACTGCATCGTACGGTGATGGAGGGTGGCATGGCGAAGATGCTGCATCAACACAACATCGAGATTCCGGCCAACGGGCAACTCGAGTTCAAGCCCGGTGATTACCATCTGATGTTGATGCAGCCGGCACGTGTGCTCAAGGCGGGGGAAAAGGTCGAGATTACCCTGCAGTTCAAGGATGGCAGCAGTCTGCCCGCCACGTTCGAAGTGCGTTCCGGTATGGGCATGGCCATGGATCACGGCAAGATGATGCATCACGGCCACTGATCTCCTTCCCAGCAACAGAAAGGGCGGCTGCAAGCCGCCCTTTTTGTTTGCGTCGTGGGGACGTGGTCTATTCGATGGCGTATTTTTTCAGTCGATAGAGCAGGGTGTCGCGGGTCAGGCCGAGCAGACGGGCGGCATGGCTGCGGTTGCCGCGGGTCTTGTACAGAGCTTGCCGGATCATCTGCTGCTCGAGTTCCTCCAGGCGGATGCCACCGTCGGGCAGGGTGAACAGAGTTGGCTCATCGATCTGCGGTATGCGGATTTCATGCGGCAGGTTCTCGAAATCGACTTCGCCGCCCGGAAGCAGCACTACCATCCGTTCGGCAAAGTTGCGCAATTCACGGATATTTCCCGGCCAGCGGTATTGTTCCAGCGCCTTGAGCGCGCGCGGCCGGTAATGCGGCGCCGGCAGTCCATGCTGCGCGGCGATACGGGCCGTGAGGGTGTCGAGCAGCAGGCGGATGTCATCCTGGCGGCTGCGCAGCGAGGGCAGTTCCAGCGGTACGACGTTGAGGCGGTAATAGAGATCGGCGCGGAACAGCCCCTGTTTTACCCGCTGGTGCAGATCGTGATGGGTGGCCGCAATGACGCGCACATCCACACGCTCGACCTCGGTGTCGCCCACCGCCTGCAGCTCACTGGATTCGAGGAAGCGCAGCAGCTTGGCCTGCACAGCCAGCGGCAACTCGCCGATTTCATCCAGGAACAGCGTGCCGCCGTGCGCGGCACGGATACGTCCGGCGTGCTCCCGCACGGCACCGGTGAAGGCGCCCTTGCGGTGACCAAACAATTCGGACTCTGCCAGTCCCTCCGGCAGGGCGGCACAATTGATGGCGACGAAGGGGCCGTCGGCACGGCGACTTTCCTGGTGAATGGCGCTGGCAAACAGTTCCTTGCCAGTGCCGCTTTCACCCAGGAGCAGTGCCGTAACGTCGGTGGCGGCGACCACCTTGGCAGAGCGGATGAGGGCACAGAACTCGGGCGACTGCCCGGTCAGCAGTTGTTCGAATGCATTCAGGCGTGGCATGGTGCTGCTCCTGTCCCGTCGGTTTTCGTTGGCGGTGCCGTGGTCATGACGACCTTATATAGTGCGGTCAAGAATAACGCCCGGCCCTGTCGGCGGTAAAGCCCTTGCTGTCATATGGCCATGAAGGAGGCCGGATCGCCTTGACGGTGATCAAGTGTCCGATCGGCAGCGCGTGCAATTAAGTGCAAATTTCCTCTTGATCAGCCCAAATGAATTTGGTTTAATCTGCGCCCTCGCAAGGGCCGTTAGCTCAGCTGGTAGAGCAGGAGACTCTTAATCTCTTGGTCGTAGGTTCGAATCCTACACGGCCCACCATTTCTCCTCCCCTGTTAAATTCCACACCTCGTTCCCTTCTCTACCGCATTGGCCAGCCGATTTGGGGCTATATCGTGCCGGTGGGAATCGTTATAATCCCCCGATTCGCGAAAGTGGCGGAATTGGTAGACGCACTGGATTTAGGTTCCAGCGGAGCAATCCGTGAGAGTTCGAGTCTCTCCTTTCGCACCAGCACGCCTGGCGCAGCATTTACCTTGCGTACCGCACTTGCCGAGCCCGCGACCGGGCGGCCCAGTTTCCCGATTACAACTATTGCTATTGGAATTAAGGAGTTGCAATGCAGGTTTCAGTTGAGACGACCGCCGGCCTTGAGCGCCGCATGACTGTCCAGGTTCCCGAAGAGCGTATCGCGTCGGAAGTGGACAACCGCCTGCGCCAGTTGGCCCGTACCACCAGTATCAAGGGTTTCCGTCCCGGTAAGGTGCCGTTCAAGATGGTGCAGCAGCGTTATGCCGATCAGGTGCGCCAGGAAGTGCTGGGCGATGTGATTCAGTCCACCTATTTTGAGGCCGTGACTCAGGAGAAGCTGCGTCCGGCGGGCTACCCGTCCTTCGAGCCGAAGAGCCTGGAGCAGGGCAAGGGCATCGAGTATGTGGCGACTTTCGAGATCATGCCGGAGATTACCCTGGCCGGCTTTGATGGTGTCGCCATCGAAAAGCCGGTGGCGAGCGTGACCGACGCCGATGTGGATACGATGCTGGAGACCCTGCGCAAGCAGAACGCCGGCTGGCAGGCCGTCGAGCGTGGTGCCGCCGATGGCGACCGCATCACCATCGACTTCAAGGGCACCATCGATGGTGCCGAGTTCCAGGGCAACAAGGGCGAGAACGTCCCGGTGACCCTGGGCGGCAAGCGCATGATTGCCGGCTTCGAAGAAGGCCTGCTAGGGGCCAAGGCCGGTGAGGAGCGTACCCTCGACCTGCAGTTCCCCGACAACTATGGTTATAAGGAAGTGGCGGGCAAGCCGGTGCAGTTCAAGGTCAGCGTCAAGCAGGTGGAGGAGCCGCTGTTGCCGGAACTGGACGACGCCTTTGCTGCCAAGTTTGGTGTCGAGGGTGGCATTGCCGCCCTGCGGGGCGAGGTTCGTGCCAACATGGAGCGTGAGCTGGAGCAACGCCTGAGCGGCCTGGTGAAGCAGCATGTAATGGATAAGTTGTTGGAAATCAATGACATCACCATCCCGCAGGCCCTGGTGCTGCAGGAGTCCCAGGCGCTGGCACAGCAAATGCGCGAGAACATGCAGCTTCCGGCCGACAAGTCCGGTTCCCTTTCCCCGTCCATGTTCGAGGAGCAGGCGAAAAAGCGCGTCACCCTGGGTCTGATCCTTGCGGAAATGGTACAGCGCCACAATCTCAAGGTGGATGCCGATGCCCTGCGCCGCAAGGTAGAACAGATGGCCGCCGGTTATGACCAGCCGGATGAGGTGGTCAAGTGGTTCTACGCCGACAAGCGCCGCCTGGGTGAAGTGGAGTCCATGGCGCTGGAAGAGCGTGTGGTGGAGTGGGTGCTGGGGCAGGTGCAGGTGACGGAGAAGTCGCAAGGCTTCAACGACCTCATGAACCGTGCGTAAGCGCACCAGTCATTAAAGGAACATGCATGATTACCGATAAGGGGCCTATGGCCGGAATGCAGGAAATCCGTAACCTGGGGCTGGTCCCCATGGTTATTGAGCAGACGGGACGCGGTGAGCGCGCCTTCGATATCTATTCGCGTCTGCTCAAGGAACGGGTGATCTTCGTGGTCGGCCCCATCGAGGACCACATGGCCAATTTGATCGTGGCCCAGTTGCTGTTCCTTGAATCGGACAATCCGGACAAGGATATCCACCTCTACATCAACTCCCCCGGTGGTTCGGTGACTGCAGGCATGGCCATTTACGACACCATGCAGTTCATCAAACCCCATGTCAGTACCATGTGCATCGGCCAGGCGGCCAGCATGGGGGCGGTACTGCTGGCGGCGGGGGAGCCGGGCAAACGCTACTGCCTGCCCAACTCCCGCGTCATGATCCACCAGCCGCTGGGCGGTTTTTCCGGCCAGGCTTCGGACGTGGAGATTCATGCACGGGAACTCCTTTATATACGTGAACGCCTGAACGGCATCCTGGCCCACCATACCGGTCAGCCGCTGGAGCGCATTCAGCAGGATACCGAGCGCGACAACTTCATGAGCGCGACGGTCTCCCAGGAGTACGGTCTGGTGGACAAGGTGCTGGAAAAGCGCGTCTGACACGCAAGGCCCTTCCCCCCGGCATGAACTGGCGGTGGGGAGGGCGTAGTAACCCGGCCGGTGGTCGGCTTGAAAATCAGGCCGAAACCCTGCATGGTGTAGACAGGTAAACGAAAGACGCGAGGACTGCCCATGAGCGAAGGTTCCAATAGCACGGGCGACAACGACAAACTGCTTTACTGCTCCTTCTGCGGCAAGAGCCAGCACGAGGTGCGCAAGCTTATTGCCGGACCATCGGTCTTCATTTGCGATGAGTGCGTTGAGCTGTGCAACGACATCATCCGCGAAGAGGTGCAGGAAGAGCAGACCTCCGGTGGCCGCAGCAAGTTGCCGCCGCCGCGTGAGATCAAGTCGATACTCGATGAATATGTGATCGGCCAGGAGCGCGCCAAGAAGGTGCTGTCGGTGGCGGTATACAACCACTACAAGCGCTTGGATGCCGGCCATAAAAAGGACGATGTCGAGATTGCCAAGAGCAATATCCTGCTCATCGGCCCCACCGGCAGTGGCAAGACCCTGCTGGCGGAGACGTTGGCACGCCTGCTTAATGTCCCCTTCACCATTGCCGATGCCACCACACTGACCGAAGCGGGTTATGTCGGCGAGGATGTGGAAAACATCATCCAGAAGTTGTTGCAGAAGTGCGATTACGATGTGGAGAAGGCGCAGACCGGTATCGTCTATATCGACGAGATCGACAAGATCTCGCGCAAGTCGGATAACCCGTCCATTACGCGTGATGTCTCCGGCGAAGGCGTGCAGCAGGCGCTGCTCAAGCTGATCGAGGGGACCGTGGCGTCGGTACCGCCCCAGGGCGGCCGCAAGCATCCGCAGCAGGAATTCCTGCAGGTGGATACGCGCAACATCCTGTTTATCTGCGGCGGTGCCTTCTCCGGTCTGGAGAAGGTGATCCGCAGCCGTTCCGAGAAGGGTGGCATAGGTTTTTCTGCCGAGGTGAAGAGCAAGGAAGACAAGCGCAATGTCGGCGAGGTGCTCTACGACGTCGAGCCGGAGGATCTGATCAAGTACGGTCTGATTCCCGAATTCGTCGGCCGTCTGCCGGTGGTCGCTACCCTGGAGGAGCTGGACGAGGCGGCGCTGGTGCAGATACTCACCGAACCGCGCAATGCCCTCACCAAACAGTACGCCAGACTGTTTGATATGGAGGGGGTGGAACTCGAGTTTACGAACGAGGCGTTGTCCGCGGTGGCGCGCAAGGCGATGGAGCGCAAGACCGGTGCCCGTGGCCTGCGTTCCATACTGGAAACCATCCTGCTGGATGTGATGTATGACCTGCCCTCATTGGAGGGGGTCAGCAAGGCGGTAATCGACGAAGGTGTCATTAAAGGGGAGGCCGAGCCGTTGCTGCTGTATGAGGGTAGCGAACGACCGGCGGCGGCCAGCGAATGAGCCCTACCACGGCCGCCCCAGGGCGGCCGTGTTGTTTCTGGCCCTGCTTGAAAACCTTATGCGTAATCCGCATATCTTTTTCAATGCATGGGGTTCGCATGCCCACACACGGCCACGGCCTGAAGCCCCTTGCGGGGCAGCGGGCCTGGCGACGAGGTAACCGAGAATGACAGATCAGGACAAGACTTCCGAATTGACCGACCAGTTGCAGGTGATGCCGGTATTGCCCCTGCGTGATGTCGTGGTCTATCCCCACATGGTGATCCCGCTGTTCGTTGGTCGCGAGAAGTCCATTCTGGCCCTGGAAGAGGCCATGGCCGGCAACAAGCACATCCTGTTGGTGGCGCAGAAGAGTGCGGCACAGGACGATCCGGAACAGGACGACGTCTACCGTATCGGCACGGTGGCCAACATCCTGCAATTGCTCAAGCTGCCGGATGGTACCGTCAAGGTGCTGGTGGAAGGCACGCGGCGCGCCAAAATCATCCACTTCCTTCCTAACGAAAACTTCTTCTCCGCCCAGATCAGCTCGCTGGAGACGCCGCGGCTGGACGAGCGTGAGGCGGAGGTACTATCGCGTTCGGTGCTCAGCCAGTTCGATCAGTATGTCAAGCTGAACAAGAAGGTGCCGCCGGAGGTGCTGACCTCCCTCGCCGGTATTGAGGACAGCAATCGTCTGGCCGACACGATCGCTGCCCATATGGCACTGAAAATCGATGAGAAGCAGAAAATTCTCGAAATCGTCGATCTGCGCGAACGCTTCGAGCACATCATCGCCGCACTGGAATCAGAGCTCGATCTGCTGCAGGTGGAGAAACGCATCCGTACCCGCGTCAAACGGCAGATGGAAAAGAGTCAGCGCGAGTATTACCTGAATGAGCAGATGAAGGCGATCCAGAAGGAGTTGGGCGATCTGGAAGAGGCGCCCAACGAGATGGAGGAGCTGGAGCGCAAGATTCAGAAGGCCGGCATGAGCAAGGAGGCCAAGACCAAGGCCACCACCGAGCTCAGCAAACTGAAAATGATGTCGCCCATGTCGGCTGAGGCCACCGTGGTGCGCAACTACATCGATTGGCTGGTGAACGTGCCGTGGAAGAAGCGCAGCAAGGTGCGCAACGATCTGGCCGTCGCCGAGCAGGTGTTGGAAGAGGACCACTACGGCCTGGAGAAGGTCAAGGAACGCATCCTCGAGTATCTCGCCGTGCAACAGCGGGTCAACAAGCTGAAGGGGCCGGTGCTGTGCCTGGTGGGACCTCCGGGGGTGGGCAAGACGTCGCTGGGCAAGTCCATTGCCCGTGCCACCAACCGTCAGTTCGTGCGCATGTCACTGGGTGGGGTACGCGACGAGGCGGAGATTCGCGGTCATCGGCGTACCTATATTGGTTCCATGCCGGGCAAGATCGTGCAGAACCTGTCCAAGATTGGCACGCGCAATCCGCTGTTCCTGCTCGATGAAATCGACAAGATGGCGATGGACTTCCGCGGTGATCCGGCCTCAGCCCTGCTGGAGGTGCTCGACCCGGAACAGAACAACACTTTCAACGACCATTACCTGGAAGTGGACTATGACCTGTCTGATGTGATGTTCGTGGCTACCGCCAACTCGATGAACATCCCGGCACCGCTGCTGGATCGTATGGAGGTGATCCGTATTCCCGGCTATACCGAGCATGAGAAGCTCAATATCGCCCAGCGCTATCTGTTGCCGAAGCAAATCAAGGCCAATGGTCTCAAGGAGGGGGAACTGGAGATCGGTGATGAAGGGCTGCGGGCGATAGTCCGCTATTACACCCGTGAGGCCGGAGTGCGTAACCTGGAGAGGGAGATCTCGAAGATTTGCCGCAAGGTGGTAAAGGATCTGCTGCTGCATCCGGAGCAGGGCAAGGCTACGGTGGATGACGCCAATATCGAGAAGTATCTCGGTGTGCGCCGGTTCCGTTTTGGACGGGCCGAAGAAAAGGATCAGGTGGGGCAGGTGACCGGCCTGGCCTGGACCGAGGTGGGCGGCGAGCTGCTCAGCATCGAGACTGCGGTGGTTCCCGGCAAGGGCAAGCACACCATTACCGGCCAGCTTGGCGATGTGATGAAGGAATCGATTCAGGCGGCGATGAGTGTGGTGCGTAGTCGTTCCCGCAAGCTGGGGATCGATCCGGAGTTCTACGAGAAAAAGGATATCCACATTCATGTGCCCGAGGGGGCCATCCCCAAGGACGGCCCCAGCGCCGGTATCGGCATGTGTACCGCCTTGGTGTCGGCGCTGACCGGCATCGCTGTGCGGGCCGATGTGGCGATGACCGGCGAGATTACCCTGCGCGGCGAGGTACTGCCCATCGGTGGTTTGAAAGAGAAGCTGTTGGCCGCGCAGCGTGGCGGCATCAAGACCGTAGTGATTCCAGATGACAACCGGCGTGATCTGGCGGATATTCCCGCCAGCATCAAGGAAAATCTCGATATCCATCCGGTGAAGTGGATTGATGAAGTATTGCAGCTGGCGCTGGTGCATATGCCTGAACCGTTGCCTGAAAAGGTCGAAGTGGCCGAAGCTGCGAAGCCGGCTGAGGCAGAAGCGCAGGGGACCATCAGGCCACACTGAGAAGTACCGCACATCCTGCCGCTGGTGCGGCAGGATGTTTTTCCTGCAAAATCAATTCGCAATAGCGACAAGGCAAATCCTTGCTTGACAGTGTCTCGGGGCAGTTGGTATAAAACCGCCCACGAATCGCCGGCCGCCCAGTAATGAGGCGGTGTTTTTTTTGAAAGCGGAATATAGGAGATAACCTGGTGAATAAGTCCGAGTTGATCGACGCGGTTGCCGCTGGCGCCGACATTTCCAAGGCTGCCGCAGGTCGTGCGTTGGATGCTATGATCGAGGCTGTGACCAGTGCGCTGAAGAATGGCGAGCAGGTGAACTTGGTTGGTTTCGGTACTTTCGTTGTGCGTGAGCGCGCTGCCCGCAGCGGCCGCAATCCGCGCACCGGTGAGACCATCGATATCAAGGCTGCAAAAAATCCTTCTTTTAAGGCTGGCAAAGCCTTGAAGGATGCAGTAAACTAGCGCGCCTTTAGGACAGGGTGCTTAGCTCAGTTGGTAGAGCGTCGCCCTTACAAGGCGAGGGTCGGGGGTTCAAGTCCCTCAGCACCCACCATGCAATGCAGTTGTTTTTTGGAGTGGTAGTTCAGTCGGTTAGAATACCGGCCTGTCACGCCGGGGGTCGCGGGTTCGAGTCCCGTCCACTCCGCCACTAGCAAAAGGGCGCACCGCAAAGTGCGCCCTTTTCTTTTTTTGTGAACAAAAATACTAACCGGTCAGCGTAGGGGCCAAACCGCCATGCTGCAATTCATCCGTGAACGTGCCCAGAGTTGGATTGCCTGGGTCATCGTAACTCTGCTCATCATTCCCTTTGCCTTGTGGGGAATAAATCAATACTTCGATGGCGGCAAGGAAATCCCTGCGGCCAAAGTAAATGATGTCGATATTTCACAGCAGCGCCTGCAGCAGGTGCTGTATCAACAGCAGCAGCGGTTGCGTGAAATGCTTGGTGATAATTACCGGCCGGACATGTTTCCCGAGGAGCAGATGCGGCAGCAGGTGCTGGACGGCTTGATTGAGCAGGAGCTGCTGGTACAGACCGCAATGGGCAGCGGTATGCGCATCGGCAATGGCCTGCTCGCGGCGACGATACACAATGTGCCTGCCTTCCAGATGGATGGCCAGTTCTCCCAGCAGGTCTATGAACGTGCGCTGAACGCCCGCGGCATACCCGCACCGGTGTTCGAAGGCGATTTGCGTCGTGACATGCTGACGCAGCAGCTCTATGCCGGGGTTGTGCGCAGCGACTTCGCCACCCCGCTCGAACGTCGCGCCATGCAGCAATTGGCGGGACAGCAGCGTGATATCGGATTCCTGCTGTTGCCGTTGACTGACTTCATCGCCAAGGCCCAGGTGAGCGACGATGAGGTGCAGGCCTATTATGAGGCGCAGAGCGCACTGTTCATGCAGCCCGAGCAGGTCAGCATTGCCTATCTGGAGCTTTCTGCAGAGCAGATCGCGCAGGGCATCAAGATCGGTGAAGAGGAATTGCGGGCACGCTATCAGGCGCAACTGGCCAGCTACTCCACGCCGGAAGAGCGGAATGCCCGGCATATCCTGATCCAGGTGGCACCCGGGGCTGATGCCAGCGCCGAAGCTGCGGCGCGCGCAGAGGCGGATAAGCTGCTGGCTCAGGTGCGTGGCGGTACGCCGTTTGCTGATGTGGCGCGCAAATCTTCCCAGGATCCGGTATCGGCTGCGGAGGGGGGGGATCTCGGCTTCTTCGGTCGTGGCGTTATGGACAAGGCATTTGAGGATGCCACGTTTGCACTCAAGCCGGGTGAGGTGAGCGAGCTGGTGCGCAGTGCCTTTGGCTACCACATCATCCGCCTGGAGGCGGTACGCGGCGGCGGTACCAAGCCGTTTGACGAGGTGCGTGCTCAAATTCTGTCCGAGATGCGTAACGAGCGTGCCGAACAGCAGTTCTATGATCAGGCGGAACAACTTGCCAGCCTTACCTATGAGCATCCTGATACCCTGGAGCAGGCAGCGAACCAACTGGCGCTGTCAATCCAGCACAGTGAGCCGTTTACCCGCCGTGGCGGCGTTGAGTTGTTGGCCAATCCGCGCCTGGTAAGCGCCGCCTTCAGCGAAGACGTGCTGGCCCGCGGCAATAATAGCGAGGTCATCGAGGTCGGACGCAACCATCTGGTGGTGTTGCGCGCATTGCAGCATCAACCGGAGATGCGTCGCCCGCTGGAAGCCGTACGTGAAGACATTGTGACGCGCTTGCGCCGTGACAAAGCCGCTGCTGCCGCGCGCGAGGCGGCCACCGCATTGCAGCAACAGATGCAGCAGGGCGGCGATCCGGCGCTGGTGGCCAAGGGGGCGCGGGCCAAGTGGCAGCGTAAGGACAGCCTGGCGCGCGAGGATGGCGGTATCGATGCTGCTGTTGTGCGTAAGGCGTTTTCCGTGCCGCGACCACAGGCAGCGCAACCGAATTGGGATACGGTGGTGACCGCCAGCGGTGATATCGCGGTGGTTGGGGTGTATGCCGTCCGCGATGGCGAGGTGGTTGAGGGTGAGGCCGGTGCTGCCGGCGATCTGGAGCGCGCCTCCGGCGATGCGGCCTTTGCCGCGGCTTTGGGCAGCATTCGCACCAACGCCTCGATCAGCCGAGCGGCACGGCAACCCTAAGTCGGGGCCGGCGTGATGAGACTGCTGCAGCTCAAACTGCACTGGCAGATTCTCATCGCGCTGGCGCTCGCCGTGCCGGCCGGTCTGCTGGCCGGCCGCGATGGCGGTCTGTTCGGTGTCAGCTTCCATGCGGTGTTCGATTTCGTCGGCACCCTGTTTCTCAATGCCCTGAAGATGCTGATCGTGCCGCTGATTGTGGCCTCGATCATCAGCGGCATCGCCGGTATCGGCTCCTCCTCGGCCCTCGGTCGCCTGGGGGGGCGCACCCTGCTGTACTACCTGTCCACCAGCCTGTTGGCGATCCTGATCGGTCTGCTGCTGGTCAACCTGATTGCCCCCGGTATCGTCGATGGTGAGCCTGCGCAGCAGCGTCTGGGGCTGGCAGCGGAGAATCATGCCGTTCTGGACAAGGTGACAGGACACGATGCGGGCGATGTCGTGGCAATCTTCCTGCGCATGGTGCCGGTGAATCTGATTGCGGCGGCAGCGGAGGGGCAGATGCTGGGGCTGATCTTCTTCAGTCTGCTGTACGGCTACTTCATGACGCGCATCGGCACGGCCTATGCCGAGGTGCAGTACAACTTCTGGCACGGCGTGTTCAAGGTGATGATGCTGATCACCGAGTGGGTCATCCGTTTTGCCCCCGTGGGCGTGTTTGCCCTGGTGGCCCGGGTGGTCGCGGATACCGGTTTTGCCGCGTTTGCGCCACTGGCCTGGTTCTTCTTCACGGTCCTCGCCGCCCTCGCGGTTCATTTCTTTATCGTGCTGCCGCTTCTGCTGCGCCTGATTGGCCATGTCAGCCCGCTACACCATTACAAGGCCATGGCCCCGGCACTGCTCACCGCCTTTTCCACGGCCTCGTCTTCGGCCACCTTGCCGCTTACCCTGGAGTGCGTGGAGAAAAATGCCGGCGTCTCCAACCGCACCAGCAGCTTCGTCTTGCCGCTGGGGGCCACCGTCAATATGGATGGAACGGCGCTGTATGAGTGTGTGGCGGCGATGTTCATCGCCCAGGCCTACGGCCTGGAGCTGAGTTTCGCTACGCAATTTACCGTCGTGCTGCTGGCCTTGTTCACGTCCATCGGAGTGGCCGGCATTCCCGCGGCGAGCCTGGTGGCGATCGCCATCATTCTCGGCAGCATCGGTCTGCCGCTGGAGGGCATCGCCCTGATCCTCGCAGTGGATCGTATCCTCGACATGTGCCGTACGGCAGTGAACGTATACAGCGATTCCTGCGGCGCCGTGATCATTGCGCGCCTGGAGGGTGAAGAGGGGGTTTTGCAGGAGACGGCGCGGGCCTAGCTCATTCGTCTTCCCGGACGGCCATCCCCTGGATATGGTAACCGGCATCGACATACAGCACGTCGCCGCTGATGCCGGAGGCCAGATTGGAGCAGAGGAAGGCGGCGGCATTGCCCACTTCGTCGATGGTGACGTTGCGGCGCAGGGGCGCATTGCGCGCACCGTAGTCCAGCATCAGGCTGAAGTCGCCGATGCCCTTGGCGGCGGCAGTCTTGATGGGACCGGCGGAGATGGCATTCACCCGCACCTGCTCCGGCCCCAGGGCGGCTGCCATATAGCGCACGTTGGCCTCCAGACTGGCCTTGGCCAGCCCCATCACGTTGTAGTGCGGCACGGCGCGTACGGCACCCAGATAGCTGACGGTGAGCAGGGCGCTGCCCGGCCGCAGCATGGGACGCGCGGCCTTGGCCAGGGCGACAAAGCTGTAGGAACTGACATCGTGGGCGATGCGGAACCCTTCGCGGGTGACATCGTCTATGTAGTTGCCTTCCAGTTGGCCGGCCGGGGCGAAGGCCACGGAATGAACGATGATGTCGACACGATCCCAATAGTCGTCCAGATGCTCGAATACCCGCTCGATATCGGTGTCGCTGCCGACATCACAGGGCAGGATGATGTCGGAGCCGAGTTCGGCGGCCAGGGTTGCCACACGCGGGTGCAGTTTGTCCGTCTGGCAGGTGAAGGCCAGCTCGGCCCCCTCACGATGCATGGCCGCGGCAATGCCCCAGGCGATGGAGCGATTGCTGGACACACCAACGATGAGGGCGCGCTTGCCGTGCAGGAATCCCATGGCGTTCTCCAGTTGTTCCGGGGCGAAGGCTCGTACTACCATGCGACAGGCGTACAGCTCACCATCGATGCATGATACAACTGAACGATAATGATGGACCACCGGCGCTGCCATGCCCGCCCAACCGTGCCGCACTGACTGCATTTATGCTTCGAATGTTGTTGTTCCTGCTTCTGCTGACTGGTGCGTCACCGCTACTCGCGGCGCCCTCGCAGGCGCTCGGCTACACCCCGGCGTACCCGGACGGCTTTGCCCATTTCGGTTACGTCAATCCTGCTGCTCCCAGGGGCGGCAGCGTGAATCTGTCCGCGGTCAGCGGGTTCGACAGCCTCAATCCATTCACTCTCAAGGGGCAGGCCGCGGCCGGACTCACCGAGCTGATGTTCGAGACGCTGATGGAGGGCAGTCTGGATGAGCCGTTCAGTCAGTACGGCTTGCTGGCCGAGGATGTCAGTCTCGCCGCGGACCGGCGTTCGGTCACCTATCGCCTCAATCCCCGCGCCCGTTTCCATGACGGCAGCGCGGTCACGGCGGCGGATGTCCAGTTTTCTTTCGATATCCTGCGCGAGAAGGGCCACCCGCAATATCGCTTCTACTGGGGCGACATCCTGCGGGCGGTAGTACTGGATGAGCGTACGGTGCGCTTCGACTTTGCGCGCGTGAATCCGGAGCTGCATCTGATCGTGGGGCAGATCCCAATATTTTCCCGCGCCTGGGTCGGCGCGCGTGATTTCGACAAGATGGCGCTGGTGGAACCGCTGACCAGCGGGCCCTATCGCATCGAGAAATACGAACTGGGAAAATACATCACCTTTGTGCGCAATCCCGACTATTGGGCCAATGATCTCAACGTGCGCCGCGGCATGTTCAACTTCGAGCGCGTGACCTACAAGTTTTACCGCGACTTTACCGTGGCTTTGGAGGCGTTCAAGGCCGGTGAATTCGATTTCAATGTCGAATACAACTCCAAGACCTGGGCGCGCGACTATGTCGGCAGCAAGTTCCGCGACGGCCGCATCGTCAAGACCGAGCTGGAGCACCATAACAATGCCGGCATGCAGGGCTTTGTGTTCAATCTGCGGCGCGCACTGTTCCAGGACATCCGCGTCCGCCGCGCGCTGTCGCTGGCGCTGGATTTCGAGTGGTCCAATCGCAAGCTGTTCTACAACCAGTATCGTCGCTGCGACAGCTATTTCAGCAACAGCGAGCTGGCCGCACGCGGCGTGCCCGCGGGGGCCGAGCTGACGCTGCTGGAGCCGTACCGCAGCCAGCTGCCGCCGGAGCTGTTCCAGCGACCATGGTTGCCGCCCAGCACGGATGCGCCGCACAGCCTGCGCGACAATCTGCGCGAGGCCAAAGCGCTGTTGCAGGAGGCCGGCTGGACCTATCGCGACGGCGCCTTGCGCAATACCCAGGGCGAGCCGTTTCATTTCGACATCATGCTGGTGCAAAAGGGCTTCGAACGCATCGTCGCTCCCTATGCGCGCAACCTGGGCAAGCTTGGCATCGAGGTCGGTTACCGCACCGTGGATCCGGCGCTGTACCAGCGCCGTCTCGATACCTACGACTTCGATATGGTGGTGAGCGGTTTTGGCCAGTCGCAGTCGCCGGGCAACGAGCTGATCGGCATGTTCCACTCCACCACCGCGACACAGGAGGGAGCCCGCAATCTGATCGGTATCCAGAACCCGGTGGTGGATGCCCTGGTGGAGCAGGTGATCTACGCCCGTGACCGGCAGGCCCTGGTGACCGCGGCGCATGCGCTGGATCGGGTGTTGCTGTGGGGCGAATATCTGGTGCCGCACTGGTATATCGGCACCCATCGTGTCGCCTACTGGGATCGCTTCGGCCAGCCGCAGCAGGTGCCGTTGTATTACAGCGCCGCGAGTTGGATGCTGGCTACCTGGTGGAGCAAGGAGGGGGCGCGCTGATGGCGGCCTACATACTCAAACGTCTGCTGCTGATGATCCCCACCCTGATCGGGGTGCTGCTGATCACCTTCATGGTCATTCAGTTCGTGCCCGGCGGGCCGGTGGAACAGCTGGTGGCGCAACTCAAGGGGCAGGGGGCGCATGGTGAGGCCAGTGCCGGCCTGCAGGGCCTGTATCGCGGCGCCCAGGGGCTGGACAGCGAGCGGCTGGACGAGCTGAAGGCATTCTATGGCTTCGACAAGCCGGCCTGGCAGCGCTTCGTGGAGATGCTGGGCAACTATGTCACCTTCAATCTGGGTGACAGCTATTTTCATCATCAATCAGTGCTGGACCTGGTGATCTCCAAGCTGCCGGTGTCCATCAGTCTCGGCCTGTGGACGTTCTTCATCACCTATCTGATCTCTGTCCCGCTCGGTGTGGCCAAGGCGGTGCGCGATGGGACGCCATTCGACTTTGCTACCAGCACGCTGATCCTCGTCGGCTATTCCATTCCGGGCTTTGTTCTCGGCATCACCCTGCTGGTGCTGTTCGGCGGCGGCAGTTTCTGGGATCTGTTCCCGCTGCGCGGTCTCACCTCGGACAACTGGGAGGAGCTGTCGCTGGGCGGCAAGGTGCTGGATTATCTCTGGCATATGGTGTTGCCGGTGACGGCCTCGGTGCTGGGCAGCTTTGCGGTGATGACGATGCTGACCAAAAACAGTTTCATGGAGGAGATCCGCAAGCAGTATGTGCTGACGGCACGCGCCAAGGGACTGAGTGAAAACGCCGTGCTGTACCGTCACGTATTCCGCAATGCGATCATCCCGCTGATCACCGGTTTTCCCAGCGCCTTTCTGGCGGCGTTCTTTACCGGTAGCCTGCTCATCGAAACCATCTTTTCGCTCGACGGCATCGGCCTGCTGTCCTATGACGCGGTGATGAAGCGTGACTACCCGGTGGTGTTGGGTACCCTCTACCTGTTCACCCTGCTGGGCCTCATCGGCAAACTGTTGACCGACATCTGCTACGTGCTGGTCGACCCCCGCATTCAGTTCGAGTCGGTGAAGCAATGAGCGACATCAGCCGACAGCGCGCCTGGCGTCGCTTCAAGGCCAACCGCCGCGGCTATATCAGCCTGTGGCTGTTCGGCGTGCTGTTTCTTCTCAGCCTCGGTGCCGAGGTGCTGTCCAATGACAAGCCGCTGCTGGTGCACTATCAGGGGGCATACTATTTCCCGCTGTTCGTCACCTATCCCGAGACCGCCTTCGGCGGTGACTTCGTCACCGAGACCGATTATCTCGACCCGTTCATCCGTGACCAGCTGAGTGCGGGCGACAACTGGGCGCTGTATCCGCTCAATCCCTACCGCTACGACACCATCAACTATTTCGCGCAGGCCCCCAACCCGGCGCCGCCGTCGGCGGAAAACCTGCTGGGCACCGATGATCGCGGCCGC
>Ga0172382_10003207_pt1 | contig 26177 bp, 20 predicted proteins | sample Leawel138RmetaG_FD_122245 | JGI IMG/M metagenome (GOLD analysis project Ga0172382, IMG submission 122245) | Leachate microbial communities from a municipal landfill in Southern Ontario, Canada - Leachate well 138R metaG | ecosystem: Engineered > Solid waste > Landfill > Unclassified | place...
CACCGAGATTCTCGCCGAACAGCATTTTCTCAAGCTGGAAGCCTGGCTTGCGCCGCTCGGGCTGGAGGTGGCCTGGCTGTCCGGCAGTCGTGGTCGCAAGGCGCGCGAGGCCACGCAGGCCCGGTTGGCCAGCGGGGCGCTGATGCTTGCGGTGGGCACCCATGCGCTTATAGAGGACCCGGTGGCGATGCCCCGGCTGGGGCTGGCGGTGATCGATGAGCAGCACCGCTTTGGTGTGCGCCAGCGGCTCGCCCTGCGCGAGAAGTCGGCCGATGGCAGCAACCCGCACATGCTCATGATGTCGGCCACGCCGATTCCGCGCACTTTGGCGATGACGCACTACGCCGACCTCGATGTGTCGGTGCTCGATGAACTGCCTCCCGGGCGCACGCCCATCGTGACCCGGCTGGTATCCGAGCAGCGACGCGAGGAGCTGATTGCCCGCCTGCATCAGGCGTGCGCGGCCGGCCGGCAGGCGTACTGGGTGTGTCCGCTGATCGAGGAGTCCGAGGCCCTGCAGCTGAAGACCGCACAGGACACCTGGGAAACCCTGTCGGCGCTGCTCACCGGGCTGCGTGTCGGGCTGGTGCATGGCCGGCTCAAGCCGGCGGAGAAGTCCGACACCATGGCGCGTTTTGCGGCGGGGGAAATCGATGTGCTGGTGGCCACCACAGTGATCGAGGTCGGGGTGGACGTGCCCAATGCCAGCCTGATGATCATCGAGCATGCGGAACGTTTCGGCCTGGCCCAGCTCCATCAGCTGCGTGGCCGGGTGGGGCGGGGCAGTGCCGAATCGGCCTGCGTGCTGCTGTATGCCCATCCCTTGTCCGAAACCGCGCGTGCCCGTCTGGGGGTGATTCACCGCCACACCGACGGTTTCGAGATTGCCCGCGAGGATTTGCGCATCCGTGGTCCCGGTGAATTTGTCGGCGCCCGTCAGAGTGGCGTACCCCTGCTGCGTTACGCCAGTCTGGAAGACGACGATGAACTGATCGAGGTCGCGCGCGCGCTGGCCGAGCGGATGCTGGCCGAAACGCCCGCGCAGGCGCAGCATCTGGTCCAGCGCTGGCTGGGCGGGCGCGAACAGCTGCTGAAGGCCTGAGTGCGCACGAGGCGAGTGATGCAGGACAGGCGTATCATTGTTTTCTTATATTTTGTGAACTGGACAGTCTCATGCGTCGCCTTCTGGCATTGTTGATTTTGGCCGCCGCGATTGGCGGCTTCATGCTGCTCAAGGCCACCCGGCCGGCACCGCCCGAGGTGGCAGTGCGCGAACGGGTGTGGCGGGTAGCGGTGCAGCCGGTGAGCCCGTCCGAGGTGCGCCCCACGCTCACCTTGTATGGTCGCATCGAGGCGCCCGACCGGGTGCGAACGGCCGCACCCGTGGCGGGGCGTATTGGCGAGGTGCTGGTGCGCGACGGCGAGCGGGTGGTGAGTGGCCAGCCCTTGCTGCGCATGGACCCGCGTGACCTGCAGCCCCGCCTGCAGCAGGCCCGGGCCGAGGTGGAGCGCGAGCGCATCCGCGCCCGCAGCGACCGTCAGGCGCTGGAGCAGGAGCGCGCCTTGCTGGCGCTGGCCGAAACCAAGCTCGCCCGCTTCGACCGCCTCACTTCGGCGCGTCTGGGGACCGAAACGGCCGCCGATCAGGCGCGCGAGGAGGTGGCGCGCAGCCGTCTGGCGGTGACCCTGCGCGAGCAGGCGATTGCCGAGCATCCTGCGCGGCTGGCACAGCTTGAGGCCCGGCTCGCCGAGGCCGAGCGCGATGCCGCGCGTGGCGAGATTCTGGCGCCCTTCGATGCCCGCATCGGCAAGGTGGAGGTGGCTGCCGGCGATCAGGTCCAACCGGGCCAGACCCTGTTGAGTCTGTATTCATCCGATGAGCTGTACCTGCGCGCCAGCCTGCCCGCACTGTATGCCGAAGAGCTGCGCGAGGCGCTGATGCGCGGCGAGCGGCTGGAGGCCCGGGCCGGCTTTGGGGCGGCGACCCTGATCGCTACCCTCAGCCGGATTGCGGGTGAGGCCGATGCGCGTGGCGTGGAGGTGTTGCTGCGACTGGAGCAGGCGCCCGGTGTGCCGCTGGGCGCCTTCGTGAACGCGGTGATGGAGCGGCCGGCTGTGTCGGGCGTGCTGTCCCTGCCCTTTTCTGCGCTGCATGGTGGCGACCGGGTGTATGAAGTGACGGATGGGCGCTTGCGGGCGCATGCGGTCGAACGGGTCGGCGAGCGCCGCGAGCAGGGCGAGCCGCGCCTGCTGGTGCGGGTGCCGGGGCTGGTGGCAGGCAGCCAGCTGATGGTGACCCATCTGCCCAATGCCATCGAAGGGCTGGCCGTGGAGGCGCTTGCGGTGGGCGTGGCCGATGCAGCGGTGAGTCGCCCATGAAGCAGCGTGGCGTGATCGGGTTGCTGCTGCGTCACCGCGTGGCAGCGAATGTGCTGATGCTGCTGGCTTTCATCGTCGGGGTGGTCGGCGTTACCCGCATGAACGTGCAGTTCTTTCCCAGCTTCGAGCTGGACATCGTCAGCGTGCGGGTGGTGTGGAGCGGGGCGGCTGCGGAAGATGTGGAGGCCGGCATCACTGCGCCGATGGAAGAGCGGTTGCGGACGGTGGATGGGCTGAAGAAGATGACGTCCACCTCCGCGCTGGGGGTGTCGAGCATCACGCTGGAACTGGAGGAGCGCACCGATCCCTTGCTGGCGCTTGACCAGGTGCGCCAGCGGGTGGATGAATTCCGCAACCTGCCGCGCGATGCAGAAACCCCGCAGGTCAGCCGGGTGTCGCGTTACGACCCGATTGCCCGTCTGCTGGTGCGGGGTGGCACGCTGGAAGAGCTGCGTCCGTGGATCCGCCGCTTCGAGAGCGAGCTGCTCGCCCATGGGGTGGATCGGGTGACGATCAGTGGCCTGCCTGAAGAGCGCATTGCCATCGAGGTGCCTTCCGCTGCGCTGGAAACGCTCAACCTGTCTTTGCCGCAGATTGGCGAGCGCATCGGCGACCTCTCCCGGGACATGCCCGCCGGTGCGGCCGGCCTGCAGGACGGTGCGCGCGACCTGCGAGGCCTGGAGCAGCGTCGCGACGTCCTCGGCTTTGAATCCCTGCCGGTGGTCAGTGACGAGCATGGCCTGGTACGTCTGGGCGAAATGGCCCGCATCGAGCGCGAACCCCGCCCCGGCAGCGTCGAACTCAGTCGCAACGGTCAGGCGGTCGTGGAGTTGCAGCTGCAACGGGCCGAATCCGGCCACTCGCTGCGGGCGGCCAGGGCGCTGGAGGACTGGTTGCAGGCCACCCGCCCACAGCTGCCGCCGGGCATCGAACTGGAGGTCTATGACGCGCAATGGCAGCTCATCAACGACCGTATCCAGCTGCTCGTGAAGAACGGCCTGTCCGGCCTGCTGCTGGTGGTGGCCGTGCTCTACCTGTTCCTGCCGGCACGGGTCGCATTCTGGGTGATGGTGGGCATTCCCACCGCGTTTCTGGCCACGCTCGGGCTGATGCTGGCCTTTGGCGGCACCATCAACATGATGAGCCTGTTTGCGCTGATCATGGCGCTGGGCATCATCGTCGATGACGCCATCGTGGTCAGCGAAGACGCCGACACCCACCGGCGCATGGGCGAGGGGCCCGAGCAGGCGGCGCTGGGCGGGGCCCGGCGCATGTTCTGGCCGGTGGTGGCCGCCTCGCTCACCACCGTGGCGGCCTTCGTGCCGCTCATCATGGTGGGGGGCATCATCGGCAACATCATGTTCGACATCCCCTTCGTGATGATCATGGTGATCATGGCCGCCCTGCTGGAAAGCTTCCTGATTCTGCCGGCCCACCTGCGCAGCGCGCTCAGTGGCGAGGCGGCCCGCACCACATCCCGCTTGCGTGCCCGGCTGGATCACGCCTTCGACGTGTTCCGCGAGCAGCACTTCCGCCCCCTGGTCACGCTCGCCCTGCAATGGCGCGGCACCACCATTGCCATCACCCTGGCGACGATGATCCTGGCGGTGGGGCTGCTGGCCGGCGGGCGCATCGGCTTTGTGTTCTTTCCCACCCCGGAAGGGCAGGTGGTGTATGCCAACGCCACCTTTGTTGCCGGCACGCCGCGCGCGCAGACCGAAGCCTTTCTCCGCGAGCTGGAGCAGGCGCTGAATGCCGCCGAGGCCGAGCTGGGGGGTGGGCTGGTGAGCATGGCTGTGTCCTACCTGGGCACCACCAGCGCCGCCGCCGGGGCTTCTTCGGCCACGGGGGATCAGCTTGCCTCGATCATGGTGGAGCTGACCCCGCCCGACCTGCGCGAAGTGCGCAACGAACAGTTCCTGCGGGCGTGGCGCGCCCGCGTGCGCGAGGCGGCCGGCCTGGAAAGCCTCACCTTCACCGCGCGCCAGTCCGGGCCACCGGGGCGCGACCTCACCGTGCGCCTGCAGGGCGACGATGCCGAGGCATTGAAGGCGGCCGCACTGGATCTGGCCGAAACCCTGAAAGGCATCACCGGCGTCACCGACACGGAAGACGACATGCCCTTTGGTCGTGAGCAACTGGTGTATCGCCTGACGCCGGCCGGTGAGGCGCTCGGTCTGACCACCGAAAGCCTGGGCGGCCAGTTGCGCGCAGCCTTCGATGGAGCGCTGGCGCAGTTGGTGCAGGTGGGGCGCGACGAGCTGGAGGTGCGGGTGCTGTTGCCCAGGGACGAACGCGAGCGCCTGGATGTGTTCGAGCGCATCGTGGTGCGTGTGCCCGATGGCCGTTTCGTGCCCCTCGCCACGGTCGCGAGCTGGACCTCCCGGCGTGGCTTCGAAGCCTTGCGCCATGCCGATGGCCGGCTGGCGGTGGAGGTGTCCGGCGAGGTCGACACCGCACAGAACAATGCCGGGGCGATCCGGGCCGAGCTGGCCCGCGACACCCTGCCGGCGCTGGCTGCGCGCTACAACGTGAGCTACAGCTTCGAGGGGCGGGCCGCCGACCAGCGCGAAACCATGACCGACATGCGTAACGGCCTGCTGCTGGGGCTCGGGCTGATTTATCTGGTGCTGGTGTGGGCGTTTGCGTCGTGGAGTTGGCCGCTGGTGGTGATGGCCGCGATTCCGCTGGGGCTGGCCGGGGCCATCTTCGGTCACTGGCTGCTGGGTATCAACCTCACCATTCTGTCCATGTTCGGCCTGTTCGCGCTGGCCGGCATCGTGGTGAACAACTCCATCATCCTGGTGAGCTTCTTCAAGGAGCTGCGCAAGAAAGGCGCCAGCCTTCAGGAGGCGTTGGTCGGGGCCTCCTGCGGACGCTTGCGCGCCGTGCTGCTGACTTCGCTCACCACCATAGGCGGTCTGGTGCCGCTGCTTTTCGAGCGTTCGCTGCAGGCGCAGTTCCTGGTGCCGATGGCCGCCTCGATTGCCTTCGGGTTGGGTTTTTCTGCGGTGCTGGTGCTGTTCTTCATTCCCGCATTGCTGTCGCTGCTCGAAGACTTCAAGCACTGGCTGGGGGGCGGCGCAGCCACCCCGGCGGCCGACGCCTCGGCTGCGGAGACCGCACGGTGAGTGCGCACGGCGACTGGCACGCGCGCCCGCCACGTGCCAGCGTGCCTGCCAGGCTGCGCCCCTGGCTCACCGATGCCGCCTCGCTGACCGCGCGCATCCGCGCCCGCTGCAGCGAGCTCCGGGTGCAGGTGCTGCACCAGAGCACCGGCCTGCCGCTGGCCGACGAGGCGCGTGCGCTGGGGCTGCCGGCCGGGCGCAGGGTGTGGGTGCGCGAAGTGCTGCTGCTGGCCGATGGATGTCCGGTGGTGTTCGGTCGCTCCATTCTGCCGCGTGGTCATGCGCGTGGCGCCTGGCATCTGTTTCATGGCATCGGTGCGCGTCCGCTGGGGGCGGCGCTGTTTGCCGATCCGGCCATCCGGCGTGGTCCGCTGCTGTCGGCCCGCCTCGACCGGCGCGATAAGCGGTATCATCTGGCCATCGCCGCTGCGGGCCTGCAAGGGGCAAGCGCACCGCCCACCCTGTGGGCACGGCGCTCGCTGTTCAGGCTGCGCGAGCGGTCCCTGATGGTGTCGGAAGTGTTTCTTCCGGCAATACACGACTTGCCCGATTGAGCCATTTCAAGCCCTGATGACTTCCTCGACCTCCTGGCAACTCTCCGAACGCCTGCCCCATTACTACCGCCTGATGCGGCTCGACAAACCGGTCGGCACGCTGCTGCTGCTGTGGCCCACGTTGTGGGCCTTGTGGATGGCGGCCGAAGGCGTGCCACCGCTGCATCTGCTCGTGATCTTTGCGCTCGGCACCCTGCTCATGCGCTCGGCCGGCTGCGTCATCAACGACTATGCCGACCGTGGCTTCGACGGTCATGTCGAGCGCACCCGCCAGCGCCCGCTGGCCACCCGCGCAGTGACGCCGCGCGAGGCGCTGCTGCTCGCCGCCGGGCTCAGCCTGCTGGCGCTGCTGCTGGTGCTGCCGCTCGACCCGCTGGTGCGCTGGTTGTCGCTGCCGGCCGTTTTTCTGGCGGCCAGCTATCCTTTCACCAAACGCTTCCTGGCCATTCCGCAGGCCTATCTCGGTATTGCCTTCGGTTTTGGCATTCCCATGGGTTTTGCTGCCGTGCTGGGCGAAGTGCCCGCGATGGCGTGGCTGATGCTGCTTGCCAATGTATTCTGGGCGATTGCCTACGATACCGAATATGCAATGGTCGACCGTCCCGACGACCTGAAGATCGGCATCCGCAGTGCGGCCATCACCTTCGGCCGTTTCGATGTGGCCGCCATCATGGTCTGTTATGCACTCACCTTTGCGCTGCTTGCGTGGGTGGGCGTGCTCGCCGGGCGGGGGGCGCCGTTCTTCGCCGGACTGCTGGCGGCCTGCGCGCTGGCCGTCCATCACTACACCCTGATCCGCTCCCGCGAGCGCGCCGGCTGCTTCAAGGCGTTCATGCACAACAACTGGGTGGGCGCCGTGATCCTGCTCGGCCTCATCGCGGACTATCTGGCGTGAGACACCACCGCCCGCACTATTAACCCGGCCCTTAAAGTCACTGCCAACCGTTCGGGCTGAGCCTGTCGAAGCCCAGTCCCGGCAGCGCCCTTCGACAAGCTCAGGGCGAACGGAGACAGCATACTCAAGGGCTGGGTTAGTAACGTACAACCCACAACGTACAACCGGAACACATCATGCACTTCATGAGCGCCCTGGCCGATGCCTGGCACACCCGCAACAGCCTGCTGTGTGTCGGGCTGGATCCCGACCCCGCCCGTTTTCCCGCGCACCTGCAGGGCCGGCCCGATGCGATCTTCAGCTTCTGCCGCGACATCGTCGATGCCACTGCCGATCTGGTGTGCGCCTTCAAGCCGCAGATTGCCTACTTTGCCGCGCACCGGGCCGAAGACCAGCTTGAGGCGCTGATCGACCACATCCACCAGCGCCATCCCGGCGTGCCGGTGATTCTTGACGCGAAGCGCGGCGACATCGGCAGCACGGCCGAGCAGTACGCGGTGGAAGCCTTCGAGCGCTTTTCCGCCGATGCCGTCACGCTCAACCCCTACATGGGGCGCGACTCGGTGACCCCTTACCTCGCCTGGAAAGACAAGGGGGTCATTCTGCTGTGTCGTACCTCCAATCCCGGTGGCAGCGACCTGCAGTTTCTCGATGTAGGCGGCGGGGAGCGTCTGTTCGAGCGTGTGGCCCGGCTGGTGTCCGGCGAATGGAACGACAACGGCAACTGCGCGCTGGTCGTCGGCGCCACTTTTCCGGCCGAGATCGCCCGTGTGCGTGCCCTTGTGGGCGACATGCCGCTGCTGGTGCCGGGCATCGGGGCGCAGGGCGGCGACGTGGCCGCAACCCTCGCGGCAGGTCGCACCGCAGAGGGTACCGGGCTGATCGTCAATTCCTCGCGAGCGGTGCTGTACGCCGGTCACGACGAAGACTTCGCCTCCGCCGCCCGTCGCGTGGCGCTGGCCACCCGCGACGAGATCAACCTGCACCGTTGATTGCGGATGTGTTATCGTCATGCGCCTGCGCATTTCAGCCATGTTGCATCGTTGGGCGTGATGCGTTTCAGTTTTTTGCTTCGTGTTGAGCCGCCTTGGGCGGTGAGTTGATAAAGGGGATATCAGTGCAAGTTTCAGCTAAAGGCATGGTCAGGGGCCTGATCCTGAGCAGTTCCGCGCTGCTGCTGGCAGCGTGTGGTGGTGGCGGTGGGGGGGATGGCGGCATTCCCGGGGGGCCGGCGCCAGCCAATCCGTATGAAGTCAGGCTCAGTGCTTCTCGCTCCGAGATTCCTCTGAATCTCAATAACAATCCGTGCGTCAATCCGCCGACTTACTCTGCGCCAAGTGCCACGACCCTGTTTGTTGAGGCCGTCCGGCGCGGGACCAATGATCCGATTCCCGGTGGCGAAGACGTAATCAGTTGCAACGTCATGTCCGGCCTCGAAAGCGGTTCTCTCTACTATTTCCGTGGAGACGATGACGACAAGGTCGAGGTTGATTGCGGTGGCGAGGAGCCCTTGGAAATCGAGGGCTCGTTCCGCAGCATCCTGCTGGGTGCCAATGCGGGCGGCAGCAGTTTTCATGTGCTTGGCAGGGATAAAGTCGGCACGGTCGTAGTGCGTTGCAGTGTGACCGACCCGCAGAGCAACAAGCAGGCATACAGCGACATTTCCATTCGTGTGGGCGGGGCCGCCTCCGGAAAGCCGTCTCAAGTCGTACTCAACTATACCGCCCCGAATTATCTCTATGCGCAAGGTTTGAATGGCCCCACACAGCTTGTGGTGCAGGCACGTGTCGTGGATGAGGCCGGTCAGCCGGTTCCTAATCCTGCAGGTGGCGCGCCCAACCTCGCTGCCCGGATTATTCCCGATCCCGATGACAGGGCTGAGGACGATGCCTCACTGCGTTCAGGCGCCCAGAGTGCAAAATATGTAACAACCAGTACGGTCAACGGGCAGGCGCAGTTCGCACTGGCCAGCGGTTCCCAGACTGGCAAGATTGCTGTCGAGATCGTCAGTGACCGAGCAGACAATAACGTGGCCAATGGCATTGCCCAGCCGGTTCGCAATGTTTTCAAGGTCGATGTGGTACGTGCCGTGGCACAGTATCCGTTAGAGATCATCACTCCCGAGGCGTTGCCGACGGCGTATGAACTGACCCCCTACACCGCCTTCCTGGAAAGCTTTGGCGGTGTTCCGCCCTTTACCTGGAGTCTACTGCCCGGCAATCGACTGCCTTCCGGCTTGGTCATGACCCGTGAAGGGGTGATTTTCGGCGAACCGCTTGAAGTGGTCAGCGGGCTGCGTTTTGCTGCTATGGTGACTGACGATGTAGGTACTTCGGTGCAGCAAGTGTTTGCGCTCAATGTGGAACCACAGGCTTTCGCGTTGACCGTTGCTACCGAGAGCCTGCCTGCAGCAGTGGCACGTCAGTTCTATGCGGCTTCGCTTGAAGCGACGGGAGGGGCCAAGCCCTATGTCTGGTCAGCCGTGGGCTTGCCTGCCGGCCTGGCGCTGGATGTCAATTCTGGCATGATCAGTGGCACGCCGACCAATGGAGGCGCTTTCAGCTTCGTGGTGACGGTGACCGATGCCTTTGGTCGCACGGCCAGCAAGTCGGTTGCAATCGAAATCGGTGGTGCAACAGGGGGTGAAGATCCTGTTGATACTACCCCGCCCAGTCTGGTGTTCTCGATTCCTGCAAGTGGACAGAACAATGTTGATCGTAGTGCCGACATCGTGATGCGCTTCTCCGAGCCGCTGGACGAGGCCACGATGTCCACAGCTTCTGTGTCGGTGCGCCGTGCGGGTGGCAATGTGCTGGAGAATGTCTTTGAGCTTGTTGAAAAGGTGGATGACCTGACCTACAGGCTGGCGCAGTACGATGTATTAGGTGCTGCCTTGCCTGTAAATACACAACTCGAACTGGTGCTGTCGGACTCCATCCGCGACCTGGCAGGCAACCAGCTGGCGCAAACGGTTGTTCCATTCTCGACCGGAGGCGAGTTGGATGTAACGCCGCCACAAGTGGCCTTCACCATCCCGGGCAACGGAGCAGTCGATGTGAGTCCGACTGGCACGATCACTGTGGTGTTCAACGAGGCCATGGACATGGATTCGATCGCACCTCAGTCCTTCGCGGTGTATCGGATAACGGGCTTCGGTGGTGAAATGGACTCCGTAGTTGATGTCCTGTTGGCCGACGGGACAACTCAGTCCATATCCGCTGAGCCCACTTTGCCTACAGCGACAGCAGTCATCGCCGAAAGCGACCGGAGATTCAGCTTCACTGTAGAGGATTATCTTTGGGTCAGACCAAGTGCTGTTGTGAGCCTGATTCCGGGTCAGCATTACCGTGTTGTCATGTCGGTGTCGCCGCGTGACATGGCCGGCAACCAGATCTGCAGCACTTCCGGTGCATGCGGTACCCCGACGGCTCCGGTGGAAGGTGCTACACCGTCTTACTCCTTCGAGTTCCGGGTCGGCAAGCAGTAAGAGGAGCGGTCAGCACCATGGTTTTTGCCGAACTATGGTGCTGTGCTCGAAACCTGAGCAAACCGCTATCAAACCCCCGCAGGGCCGTGCGCCTTGTGGGGGTTTTTCGTTCGAAGGCCGTATCCTGTGTGGCTCCAGTCCTTTTCTCAGTCGATCCTGATCCGTGCCTGTACGCCTACGTAGCCGCTGTAGTCGCCGATGTTGGGGGCGAGCACTACGTTGATGCCCACATGCCGGGTTTCCACGCTGAAACCGGGTAGCAGCAGGACCGCCGAAGGGTAGCCGGTCGACAAGAGTCCGTAGCCACCGAAACGGAAGGCTTTCCACTCCCATGGCATCCAGCGCACACCTGCGTGCAGGGCGTGTTTGTCATAGCTGTTCTTGAAATAACCCGCCACGTAATACAGGTTTTTCCAGTCCGGCCGGTTGGCCGACCATTCCAGCCCCAGGCCCGGGTTCACTTCCCGCCAGTCGCGTTCCTCTTGCCGGAAGTGGTGGGAGGCGCCGGAGATCACCAGCCAGGTTTCGGCCTGTACGGTGAGGGAAAAGGTGCAGCCTGCAGCCAGGGCGAGTGGCGCCAGTGTGCGGGCGAAGGTGTGGGCGAGACTGGACTGGGACATGACGATAGGTTCTGGCAGGACGGTGCCGGGCGGGGGCGCCAGCGGCTTCGGGGGGCCATGATACACTTTCCCTCCCGTGACAGTCTCCGCACCCCGATGAGCGATGCCGATGCGGCACCGACCGCTTCCAGCCTGAAGGTTTATTTCCGCCTGCTGGGTTATATCAAGCCCTACATGGCCTTCTTTGGGCTCAGCGTGCTCGGCTATGCCATTGCGGCGTCGGCCAAGGCGATGCTGGCCGGGGTGTTCAAGTATTTCATCGACGGCCTCGCGGCAGAGGATGACGCGATGCGCACCGGTCTGGCCTGGCTGGACGGCATGGAGTTGATGTACGCGGTTCCGGTGCTGGTGGTGCTGATCTCGCTGTGGCAGGGGGCCGGCACCTTTCTGGGCAATTACTCGATCTCCAAAGTCTCGCTGGGCCTGGTGCACGACTTGCGTTCGCAGCTGTTCAACAGCTTTCTGGTGCTGCCTAACCGCTTCTACGATCAGCACAACTCGGGGCACCTGGTGTCCAAGGTCACCTACAACGTGACCATGGTGACCAGCGCCGCCACCGATGCGATCAAGATCGTGTTTCGCGAAGGGCTGACGGTGGTGGTGCTGTTTGCCTATCTGTTGTGGATGAACTGGCAGCTGACCCTGGGCCTGATCGTGGTGCTGCCGGTGATGGCCTGGCTGGTGACCAGCGCGAGCCGCAAGTTCCGCAAGCTCAGCCGAAACATTCAGGTGTCCATGGGGGAACTGACCCATGTGGCCTCCGAGACCATCCAGAACTACCGGGTGGTGCGCAGTTTCGGGGGCGAGGACTATGAGCAGGCCCGTTTTCTGGCGGCCAGCCAGGACAACGCACGACGCCAGTTGCGGCTGGTGCGTACCGAGGAAAGCTTTTCCGCGCTGCTCAACATCATCATCTATACCGCCATGGGTCTGTTGTTGTTCATGGTGCTCAAGGTGCGCGGAGAGGCCACTGCGGGCGACATCGTCGCCTACATTACGGCGGCGGGCCTGCTGCCCAGAGCCATCCGCCAGTTGGGCGACGTCAGTTCCAAAATCCAGCGTGGTGTGGCGGCGGCAGACAGCATTTTCGAGCAGCTTGACGAGGCCCCGGAGCGTAACAACGGTTCGGTGGCGCGTGAACGGGTGAGTGGCCGTCTGACCGTGCGCGATCTGAGCTTCCGCTATCCGGAAAACGAAGCTGCGGTGCTGGAGGACATCAGCTTCGAGCTGGAACCCGGGCGCATGCTCGCGCTGGTCGGGCGCTCGGGCAGTGGCAAGTCGACCCTGGCCAGCCTGATCCCGCGTTTCTACGATTACCAGCAGGGACAGATCCTGCTCGACGGGGTGGATGTGGCCGATTACGAACTGCGCAACCTGCGGCGCCATATTGCGCTGGTGACCCAGCAGGTGAACCTCTTCAACGGTACGGTGGCGCAGAACATCGCCTACGGGGAGTTGGCCGGTGTGGACCGTGCACGCATCGAAGCGGCCGCCGAAGCGGCGAATGCCCGCGAGTTCATCGACCAGTTGCCGCAGGGGTTCGATACCGAGATCGGCGAGAACGGTGTGATGCTCTCGGGCGGCCAGCGCCAGCGCCTTGCGATTGCCCGCGCGTTGCTGAAAAACGCTCCCATCCTGATCCTGGATGAGGCGACTTCGGCGCTCGACACCGAGTCGGAGCGACTGATCCAGTCTGCCATCGAACGCCTGGCCGAAGGGCGCACCACCATCGTGATCGCACATCGCCTGTCCACCATCGAGCGTGCAGACCAGATTCTGGTGATGGATGGCGGGCGCATCGTCGAGCGCGGCCGTCACGCGGAGCTGTTGGCACGCGGCGGCGCCTATGCCCGACTGCAGGCCAGCGGGCTGGAGGAGGCGGCTCCATGAGCCACCCGGGCCGGACTATGGCTGCTCGCGACTGGCGTGCACCTCGAAGCCATGCTGGCTCAACAGGGCGTGACGACGGGCGGCATCGAGGTCGTGCGCCATCATTTCGCGGACCAGTTCCTGGATGCTGACTTCCGGTACCCAGCCGAGTTCGTCACGCGCCCGGCTTGCATCGCCAAGCAGGGTTTCGACCTCTGCGGGCCGGAAATAGCGCGGGTCGATGCGGATGATGACTTGTCCTGGCCGGATGGCCGGAGCCCGTGTCGGGTCGACCGCATCTGCCACGCCGATCTCACTCACGCCCGTACCTTCAAAACGCAGGGTCACGCCGATTTCACGACAGCACATCAGGATGAAGTCGCGCACCGAGTATTGCACACCGGTCGCAATCACGAAGTCCTGGGCATGAGGTTGTTGCAGCATCAGCCATTGCATGCGCACGTAATCGCGTGCATGTCCCCAGTCGCGCAGCGCATCGATGTTGCCCATGTACAGGCAGGACTCCACTCCGTGCGCAATGTTGGCCAGGCCGCGGGTGATCTTGCGGGTGACGAAGGTTTCCCCGCGGCGTGGGCTTTCGTGATTGAACAAAATGCCGTTGCACGCATACATGCCATAGGCTTCACGATAGTTCACCGTGATCCAGTAGGCGTAGAGCTTGGCGACTGCATAAGGGCTGCGTGGATGAAAGGGCGTGCTTTCGCGTTGCGGAACTTCCTGGACCAGTCCGTACAGTTCGGAGGTGGAGGCCTGGTAGAAACGGGTCTGCTGCTCCAGGCCGAGCAGGCGAATGGCTTCGAGCAGACGCAGTGTGCCAAGCGCATCGACATCGGCCGTGTATTCGGGCGACTCGAAGCTGACGGCAACATGGCTCTGCGCGCCGAGGTTATACACCTCGTCAGGGCGCACCTGCTGAATGATGCGGGTCAGGTTCGATGAGTCGGTCAGGTCGCCATGGTGCAGCACCAGGCGTGGATGTTCGACATGGGGGTCCTGGTAGATGTGGTCGACCCGTTGGGTGTTGAAACTCGATGCCCGGCGCTTGATGCCGTGCACTTCATAGCCTTGCTCCAGCAGGAATTCGGCGAGATAGGAACCATCCTGGCCGGTGATGCCGGTAATGAGGGCTTTCTTCATGGGGAAACTACGGGCAGTGAGCAATGCTGGATTATCGCATTCGTGGGCAGTGATGGCGCGTGAAGGCGCTGAGTTAGAATGCGGGCTTTCGCCCCCGGCCGAAACTGTCGGCATAAGGTTCCCTCGCATGCCAACTGACCGCCTCCCTCTCCCGATGTCTCCCGATCCGGTTCGTCCTGCTGCGGCCGGTTTGTCATCTCCGGCGGGTGAGCGTCTGACGGTGGTGCAGATGCTGCCGGCGCTCGATTCGGGGGGGGTGGAGCGGGGGACGCTGGAGATTGCGCGTGCGCTGGTCGAGGCGGGGCATCGCTCGGTGGTGATCTCGGCGGGCGGGCGGCTGGTGGAGACGCTGATTGCGGAGGGCAGCGAGCATGTGTGCCTGCCGGTGCATCGCAAGTCGCTTCGCTCATTGTGGCAGGTGCGCCCCCTGCGCGAGTGCCTCGCCGGTCTGGCGCCGGATGTGGTGCATGCCCGTTCGCGGGTGCCGGCCTGGCTCGCCTGGCTGGCGCTGCGTGGCTGGCAGGGGGGGCGGCGTCCCGCCTTCGTCACCACGGTGCATGGCCTGTATTCGGTGAATCGCTACAGCGCCATCATGACCCGGGGTGAGCGGGTGGTGGCGGTTTCCGGGACGGCACGGGAGTATGTGCTGGCACACTATCCTGCCTGCCCGCCCGAGCGGATCGAGGTGATACATCGCGGGGTGTCGGCCCAGGCCTTTCCGGCCGGCTACCGGCCTGATACAGACTGGCTGCAGGCCTGGCAGGCCGCCTGGCCGCAGCTGGCGGGGCGCAAGGTGCTCACCCTGCCCGGGCGCATCACCCGGTTGAAAGGACATGAAAGCTTCATCCGCCTGATGGCGGCCCTGAAGGCGGCCGGTGAGCCGGTGCATGGCCTGATCGTGGGTGGGGCCGAGGCGCGCAAGCAACCCTATCTGGCCGAACTGCAGGCGGCCGTGCAGGCGGCGGGACTGGCGCAGGACATCAGCTTCACGGGCTTGCGTTCCGACATTCGGGACGTGTTTTCCGTGAGCGATCTGGTACTGTCCCTGTCCTCGCAGCCGGAGAGCTTTGGCCGCACCGCGCTGGAAGCGCTGTCGCTCGGGGTGCCGGTGGTGGGGTGGGACCACGGCGGAATTGGCGAAATCCTGCGCCGGGTGCACCCGGCAGGCGCCGTACCGCTCAACGACATGGATGGCCTGGTGGAGCGTGTGCGGGCACAGTTGCAAGCGGCCCCGCGCAGTTTTGCAATTCCGGACGATTTTCGTCTGGAAACCATGTGCGCGCGCACGCTGGCGCTGTATCGGGCGCTGGCCGTGCGTGGCTGAATTTTAATCTGTGGCTGAGGGAAGCTGGAACATGGAACAGAACGCGAATGTGAATGTGAATGGCTCGGTCCTGATCGAGGTGGGCGCAGGGGAGCTGATCGACAAGATCACGATTCTCCGGATCAAGCAGGCCCGCATCGACGACGCGGCGAAGTTGCGCAACGTGGTGCATGAATTGTCGGTGCTTGAGGCGGCCCGGCAGCGCAGCCTGCCGGTTTCGGCCGAGCTTGAGCGGCTGGAAGGCGAACTGCGCGAGGTGAATGAGGCGCTGTGGGTGATCGAGGATGACATCCGGGCCTGCGAGGCTGCCCGGGACTTCGGGCCGCGCTTCATCGAGCTGGCCCGCTCGGTGTATATCCAGAATGACCGGCGGGCCGCGCTGAAGAAGGCCATCAACCTGGCATGCGGCTCCAGCATCGTCGAGGAAAAGTCCTACACCGAGTTCCAGTAGTGTTGAGGATTCAGGCCGGGGCGTCCAGGCGGCTGAGCACATGCTCAAGCACGGTGTTCACCTGCAGGGCCTGCAGGTCGGGCACCTCCAGCGCGTCGAACGCGCCGCGCCGGATGCCGGTGCGCAGTGCCGAAGTATGCGGGCCAAACAACGCCAGCCCCGGGCGCCCCAGGCAGGCGGCCACATGACTGGGGCCGGTATCGTTGCCGACCACGAAACGGGCTCCGCGCAGCACCCCCGCCAGTTCGAACCAGTTCAGAAAACCATTCGCCCCCAGCAGGGTGATGCCGGGAATGTTGCGGGCCAGCTCCAGCTCGTCGGGGCCGGGCGCGGTGACCACCTGCAGGCCGCGCTCCAGCAGCGCCCTGGCCAGTTCGGCGTAGTGGGGCCAGCGCTTGTGCGGATGGCGTGCCGCGCAGCCGGGAATGAGTGCGATGTAACCGTCCCTGACGCCCTCTGCGGCCAGCAGGGCGGAAACATCGTCTGCCATCCATGACACATCGGGTTGCAGGCAGTGCGTGGCAGCGATGCCAGCGGCTTCGAGTTGCGGCCTGAAGCTTTCGATCATGGACGGGGCGGATTCGCCCGGCCGTTTTCCAACCCAGCGGGCACGCCCGAACAGCAGGCGGCGATAACGAGCGGTACGCCCGGACTTTTGCAGATCCACCACCAGCGGAAAGTCCTCGGTGCGCAGTGTGCGGACCAGTTGCAACACCTCGCCCAGTTTCCACAGCGGTGCCCGGCTGTCGAGCAGTATCCGGTCGATGTGCGGGCAGCGCGCCATCAGCTTGCGGAAGGGCGGCGTGGTGAGCAGCACGATTTCGCTGTGCGGAAAGGCACTGCGCAAGTCACGCAAGGCGCCGTCGCTCTGCACCAGATCGCCAAAGGCGCCGTGCTTGATCACCAGAAGCTTGTGTGGGGGGGCTGTCTCGGTCATGCCGTGGAGGAGGGTGAAGGTTCCGGGGAGGCGGGGGCGCTGAAGGGGGCGCCGGAGCCAGGGGTGGCGTTCGGGTTCAAATCCGCGCGGGACGGGCCGATCACATGCATCAGCACGGCCAGACTGGTGAGGGCATACATGCCGAACTCGCGCGAGGCATAGGAAATGCTGAACTGGGATTGTGCCAGCACGGCCAGCGCCGCACTCAGCAGCAAGCCGGCCAGCCGGCGCTGCGCGACAGACAGCGCCGGCCAGGCACGGGCGGTCAGGGCGAAGAAGCCGGTGAGCATCGCCAGCAGCCCGAGCAGCCCGACAAAGCCGGTGTCGAACCAGGCATCCAGCCAGATGTTGTGCAGATGGCGTACCGACTGATGCTCCAGCACCACCGCGCTGGCATGCTGCACATTGCCCATGCCGACCCCGAACAGCAGGTCGGCGGGCGGGTGTGTCAGCGCCTGGCGCCACAGGCTCAGGCGCAGGCTGCTGGTGGCGTCCAGCCCGGCAAACAGGGTTTCGCTGCTCAGGCCGATGAGCAGCAGCGCACACAGGGCCAGCGCCACGCAGCCGGCCAGCAGGCGCAGCCCGCGTCGCATCCATTGCGGCCGGAAAACCATCACGCACAGCCCGAACCAGGCCATCCCGGTGGCCACCATCACGCTGCGCTCGTCGGCAACGATCACATACAGGCTGAGCGCGAGCATCGCTCCGAAAACCAGCCAGCGCTGGTTCAGCCAGCGCCAGGGGCCTGCCCAGCGGGCACCCAGCCCGACAAGCAGCAGGGGCAGGCAGAAGGCCAGGTCCACCGAGCGCAGGTCGAGGCGGGGGACGAAGTCCGGATTCAGCGCAAGATGCTTGCCCAACCGCAGCCACGCGGCGAGCAGGGCGAGCAGGGCGCCCAGCGCCATCGCTTTCAGCCACTGCTCCAGTCGTTCGGGGGACTGGGCCAGCAGGCAGGCGGTGATTGCGGCCACGCAGGTGTACAGCATGGCCGTGCTCCACAGTTCGAGCGCACGCGCCAGATCGGCGGCCATCAGCACGCCGGGCAGATAGCACAGCAGTGGCAGCAGCAGCAGGGCCAGCGTGCGTCTTGCGGTACGGGGGGCCGGCAACCCGGGCGAGGCGAGCAGCGCCCAGAAGATGTAGAGATAGAACAGCGAGTGGAACGCGCCCCGTCCGGCAATCAGGGCCAGTGGAAACAGGGCGGGGAGCAGCCAGCCGTAGCGCAGAAAGGCCGGGCGTGCCCGCGCCAGCCAGTGCGGCAACGGTTGTTGCAGGCTCTGCCACAGTGCTGCAGCGGTGAAGAAGGGCGGGCGCATCATGTGCCCGGGGCCTGTGTGTCGGCCGGGGAATGCACCCGGCGCAGCGAGCGCGTGCGCACATAGAGCTTTTCTGCCATGTGGGCCAGCGCCCCCAGCGGGTGTGCCTTGCGCCAGGCGTGGCGGCTGAGCAGCCTGTGCGCAGAGGGCGCGGCAGCGGGTGTGCCGGCCTCGGCGCGGGCAATCAGACGGGCGATGACCGCAAACAGGTGATGCTCTTCGAGCACCCGGCGGCGCGCTTCCTCGATCAGCGGCAGGCGCTCTGCCCATGCGTCTCTGGCCATCGCCTCGCGAATGATGCGGGCTGCGCCTTCCGGGTCGCGAATGTCGATGGCGATGTAGCTGCCCCGGGGAAAGTATTCGTCGGCGTTCGGGGCGCCTGCGTAAAAGGGCAGACAACGCCCGAGAAAGGCATCGCTCAGCTTTTCGGTGATGTGGTGCGGTGCGATGTGGTTTTCCACCGCCAGATGGTAACGGAAGGGGGCCAGGGCTTCGGCCTTGTCGTCCATCGGGGTGGCGCCACGCCCGAACAGGGCCAGCCCGGGCAGGCGTGCCTGCATGGCGGCGATGAAGGCGAAGCGCTGGGCGTGCAGGGTGTGCCACTGCCGCTTGGAAGAATACACCGTCGACAGCTCGCGGGTCTTGGCGTCGCTGGCCGGACCGCTCAGCATGTCTGCGTGGCTCATCCAGCGTTCGCCGGCACTGCCGTAAAACCAGTGGTTGGCGGCCTGCTGGTAGTGGCGCTGCGGATGCGGCAGGGCCCACGCCGGCTGGCTGGTGAGCACATGGCCGAACTGGGCGGCAAAGGCGCGACCGTAAGCCTTGATCGAAGACGGTTCGGTGGTCACCAGCATGGTGTTCCGGGGCGGGCAGGCGAGCGCTTCGCAGGCGCTGTCGCGTCGCTGGCCACTGCCGGGCGGCAGGTCGTCATACACCACCAGCCAGTCATATTCCCGCGCCTCGCGCTCGAACAGGAACTGGCAGTCGCCCCACTGGTGGCGTTCGTCGGGAAAGTAGCGCGCCCACTCGCGAGGGTCGAGCCGGCTGAGGAACTTGATCCGTATTGTCATGGGGGTGAATGATACAGGGCGGCAAGGGTGAGCAGAGGGGCTGTGTCGAAACCCGTGCTCAGCCGGTCAGAAAGGGGCTGTCAGTCGGGGGCAGGGGGGCTCGGGCGACGGGCCGGGCGCGACGGCCCGGGGCAGTCGCAGTCCGAGTTGCGCCAGATCGTGCATCAGGCGGGCCTGCAGCACCTGTTCGCTGAAACGGACCTCGAACAGCTTGCGGGCGGCCTGGCCGCGCTGGCGGAGAAGCGTCCGGTCGTGTGCCCAGTCTGCGAGGTGGCGGGCGAGTGCGGCGCCGTCGCCGGGGGGCACGAAGCCGATCGTGCCCGCAGCCAGCTGGCGCAGTCCGGCGGGAAACGCCGAGGTGTCGCCCGTGATCACCGGGCGGGCGCAGGCCAGCGCCTGATACACCTTGTTGGGAATCACCCGGTCGGCCTTGCCACTGGTGCCGAAGATGCCCAGCACGATGTCGGCCGCTGCGATGGCCCGGGGCAGTTCATCGATGGGCAGGGGCGGGCTGAGCCGCACCGTGTGACCGCCCGGCAGTTCGGTGTGCAGGCCGAAGGCCTGTTCGGCCAGCGGGCGTTCCGGGCCGTCGCCGATCAGCACGAAATCGGCCGGCGGCCCGGCATAGCGCTGGATCGCGTCGACGATGTGGGCGACCCCGTGCAGACCGATGAAGGAGCCGTAGAACAGCACCTGCAGGCGGGCTGCGGGGGGCTGCGCGGGTTCTTGTGGCCGGAACAGCGATTCGTCCGCCCCCACAGGCAGGATGAGGATGCGCGAGGCCGGCACGCCGAGCTGCTCCGCAAAGTAACGCGCATGGCCGGCGGTGTCAGCGACGAGGATGTCCGCCTTTGCAAACAGGGCCCGCTCGCGGGCCAGCAGTCGCCCGGCGGCCCGGCTGCCGGCGGCGAGCTTGCCACGTTCATTCACCTGCTTGTCGTAGGCGCTGATCAGCGGATCGAAGATCAGCGGGCAGTGCCTGCGCCGTGCAAACCGTGCTGCGGCGGCGACATCGCGCAGCCGAAAGCTGGGCACCCATACGGCAGCCGGCCGTGGCACGTTTCTGGCAGCGGCTTCGACATCGCCCAGCGCCGACAGGAGTGGGCTGAATGCGCACAGCTGCACGCCACTGCGCTGCAGCAGGCGAAACACGACGCGGTCGCGTGAATAAGGGTTGTCCAGACGGGTGCCGCGCCCCCAGACAAGAATGGACATGGGATCAGGCATGTCGTGTGCTCCGTGACAGGAAACGTTCGGTGAGCAGGCGGGCGATGCGGTGGGCTTCGTTCAGGGGGGGCGGGGGGCTGGCCGGAGGGGCGCTGTCGCCGTGCTGACGCACTCGGCCGCTGTGGATCAGGCGTGCAATGGCGGACGGAATCTTGCCGGAGCGCCCGGCCTTGCGGACGATCTGGGCGGGCAGGGGAATGACGCCGGTGAGGCAGCCGGCGGTCAGGGCTTCGTAGATCATCGACACGCTGTCGGCCGTGATCCAGGCCGTTTCGGTGTGGGCGAGGGTGTCGGCGAGCCAGCCGGGCGGGCACTGCTCCCAGGGGTGGTAGTGGGGCAGGCGGGCAAGCTGGACGCGCAGTTCGGGTGGGGTGCGGCGCGAGTCGGTGATGAGGGTCTGGGGCGCGCGCTGCCTGAGGGCGTCGACCGCGTCGAGCACGCTGCGATCGTCCCAGCCGAAGTGCCGACTGAGGCCGCCGATCAGCACGATGCTGCTGCCTGGGCGCTTGGGGCCGGGGCGCATGGGGTTGAGGGCGCCTTCGCTGCGCAGGACCAGGCCGCTGCGTGGGGGGCGGTCATGCTCGGGCACCACGCAGGCATCGAACAACCCGCCCGGCAGGCTTGGGCGCATCAGCACCACCAGACGTCCGCCGTGGGCGCGCCGGGCCGCCAGACCCGAGCCGTGTGTGCGATGGCCGGCGACCACGATGAGGTCGGGGGCTGGCAGGGCCTGACCGGGCGGGAAGCGCCGGCAGGCCCACGCCCGCAACGCCTGCCGGGTGGGCAGCGCATCGAGCCAGAAGCTGCGGGCGCCGGTCTGCTGCTCCAGTGCCAGGCGCAAGCCTTCGAGCTGGCTGCGATGGCCAGGCTTGTGGTCGGTGATCAGCCACACCACCGGGGGCGAAGGCGTGTTCAGCGGTTGAACCATTTCAGCGTCACCCCCCAGTCGTGAATGTCCAGCCGGGTGAGTTGCCCGCAGGCAAAGTCCAGGCCCAGCCAGCGCGCTTCGGGCAGGCCGAGCAGGTGGCCGGCGATCACGCGCAGCGGGCCGCCATGCGCAACCACGACCCGGGCGGCAGGGCCATCGTCGGGCGCGCGATGTTCGTCCAGCCAGTCGAGCACCCGCGCGCTCATCTGCCGGGCGGACTCGCCGCCGGGGGCGCGGAAACCGAGCGGGTCCTCCGCCCAGGCGTCGATCTGCGAGCCGATGGCCGCGTAGGTCTGCATTTCCCACGCGCCGAAGTGCATCTCGCGCAGCCGTTCATCGAACCGTGGCGGGCCGAGCTGTTCTGCCAGCAGGCGCGCGCGGCGCAGCGGGCTGGCGTGCAGCGCGTAGTGCGTGGGCAGCAAGGGGCGCAGCCGGCTGGCGACCTCGGCGGCATCGTCGAGGATGCCCACGTCGGACTGGCCGTAGCAGGTGCCGGCCGGCACATCGGGTCGGGGGTGGCGGATCAGGTAAAGTTCCATGATGCGAGAATCGCCAGATAGATGACCAGCTCACTGCCTTGCTGGGCGGCCCCCAGGCAGTCGCCGGTATAGCCGCCCAGGCGGCGCTGGAACACCCGGGCCGCCCACAGCGTGGTGAGCGCGGCGGCGGCCAGGGCCATCACGCTGGCGAGCGGGGGCAGCAACAGCAGCGGCAGCGCGCCGAACAGGCTGGCGGTGGCCAGTTCGCCCGGTGACAGGGCGCGGGCCAGGGGTTTGGACTTGGACAGTTCGTCCTCGCGCACATACGCCAGGGTGTGGATCAGGCTGGTCGAGGCCAGCCGCGACAGCGCATGCGCCACCGGCAGGGCCAGGGCGGCCGTGGTGGGCGAGACGCTGGCCAGCTCGATGAGGGCGGCCACCTTTGCCAGCAGCATGAGCATCAGCCCGGCGCTGCCATAGGTGCCGATGCGTGAATCCTTCATGATGGTCAGCACCTGCAGCCTGTCCCAGCCGCCACCCAGGCCATCGCAGGTGTCGGCCCAGCCATCTTCATGAAAGGCGCCGGTGAGCCGGATCGTGACGGCCACCGACAGGATCACCGCCACGCTTACCGGCAGCACCCACAGGAAGGCCAGCAGGCTGCCCGCGCCCACCGCGCCGACGACCCAGCCGACCAGCGGGAAAAAGCGGGCGGCGTGATTCAGCCGCTCGCTGGACCAGGGCACCCAGGCCGGCACGGGAATGCGGGTGAAGAAACCCAGGGCGGTGAAGAACAGTTCGAGCTGGTAGCGCATCGGGGGGGGCTGCTTATCCGGCGGTGCTCACGCCCGCAGCGCTGAAGCTGGCCATGTCGTTCAGAAAACCGACCGCCGCCTGAATCAGCGGATAGGCCAGCGCGGCGCCGGTGCCTTCGCCCAGTCTCAGGTCCAGGTCCATGAGCGGGTCTGCATTGAGGTGCTGCAGCTGGATGCGGTGGCCGGCCTCCTGCGAGCGGTGCGCGAACACGCAGTAGGGCAGCACGGCAGGCGCAAGGGCATGGGCGACGAGCAGCGCCGAGGTGACGATGAAGCCATCCACCAGCACCAGCATGCGCCGTTCGGCCGCACCCAGCATGGCGCCGGCCATCATGGCGATCTCGAAACCGCCATATTCGGCCAGCACCTCCAGCGGCGTGGCGGGGCGGCCGCCGCGCGCCACGGCCTGTTCGAGCAGGGCACGCTTGCGTGCCAGGCCGGCATCGTCCAGTCCGGTGCCGCGTCCCACCACGTCGGCAAGTGGCTGGCCGGTGAGGCAGTGGGTGATCAGCGAGGCGGAGGCGGTGTTGCCGATGCCCATTTCCCCCAGGCCGAGCAGGTTGCAACCGTTGCCGGCCAGGTCGTGGGCGAGCTTGCGCCCACGCGCCAGCGCCTGCTGCGCCTCGTCTGGCGACATCGCCGGGGTTTCCAGGTAGTTGTGGGTGCTCTTGCGGAGCTTGGCGTCCACCAGCCCGGGGCGTTTGCCGAAGTCGTGATTCACCCCGGCATCGACCACGCTCAGCCCCAGCCCGAACTGGCGGCAGAACACATTGATGGCTGCGCCGCCCTGCAGGAAGTTTTCCACCATCTGCCAGGTGACATCCTGCGGGAAGGCGGACACGCCCGCACGGGCCGCGCCATGATCGCCGGCAAACACCACCACCTGTGGCTGACGGATCTCCGGGTGCTGGCTGCCCTGGATCAGGCCGATCTGCAGCGCCAGGCTTTCCAGGCGACCGAGTGCGCCGGGGGGTTTGGTCTTTTCATCGATGCGCTGCTGCAGCAGCGGAGCAAGGCGGGGATCGGGGGGCGTGAGTTCAAGCTGCATGAGGGTGTGGGTTGGGCGTGGGATGAAGGTGGGATCGAGCGTTGGGATCGGAGCGTGAAATGGAGCATGAAATGGAGCGCCAAGGGTATCGGAAGATCGGGCGGCTGTGTGGGTGCGTGGCTGGGGGCAACGCGATGCGTGCGCTCAGGTGGTCTGCTCGTCGGTGGCCTGCTGGGCAGTGCGCAACCCGCGGCGCTCCTTGATCTGGTACATCATCTGGTCGGCGTTGTGCAGCAGGCAGGCGGTGTCCTTGCCGTCTTCGGGGAAAAAGGCATAGCCCACCGAGGCGCCGATCTCGATCAGGTGCTCGCTCACCTTGAACGGGCGCAGCAAGTCGTTTTCGACCGTCTGCACGATGCGGTTCACGTCCGAGATGTCGAACACGTCTTCGAGCACGATCACGAATTCATCGCCGCCGAGTCGCGACACCGTGTCTTCGGCGCGTACCGCGCCCCGGAAGCGCTTGCCCACGGCCACCAGCAGTTCGTCGCCGACGGCGTGTCCGTGCTTGTCATTGACTGGCTTGAACTGATCCAGATCGATGAGCAGCACCGCGATGCGGCTGTTGTGGCGCATCGCACGCATGATGCCGTGTTCGATGCGCTCTTCGAGCAGCAGGCGGTTGGCCAGGCCGGTGAGCGGGTCATGGTGGGCGATGTGCTGCAGGCGTTGCTGGTTTGCGCGCAACTGCAGGTTGGCCTGCTCCAGTTCGTGCGTGCGCTGGGCGACCCGCAGGGCCAGGTTCTGCTCGGACTGGCGCAGGCTTTCGATCAGCCTGTTCTGCGCTTCGAGCGCCTCGTTCTGGGCCAGTGCGCGCTCCCGGCGCAAGGTGTTGATGATGTTGGCCAGCCCGAAGGAGAGCAGCACCATTTCCAGCGCCGAGCCGATCTGCATGGCGTAGGCGGTGAAGGCGTTCGAAGGCAGCAGGTTGTGGAAACGGGCCGCGAACACCGCCGTGCCGACCAGAAAGAAGCTCCATGCGATCAGGTAGATGCCGGCGCCGGCGATCTTCCGGGACAGGCAGTACAGGCCGCAGCCCACGGCCAGCAGGGCAAACAGCATGCCGGCGGCGGTGAGCAGCATGGACACCAGCGCGTAGGGGCCGGAAAGGCTGGCCACGGCCAGTGAGGCAAAGGTCAGCGCGAACAGCAGCAGCAGGTAGTCCAGCCAGCGCGCGTGGTTGAATGTGCGCAGGAAACTGCGCGTAAACAGTGCGCTGAACACGCCGCACAGGCTGAAGCCCACCAGCAGCGATACGTGGTTCCAGTGGGTCGCCTGCGGCCACAGGAACTGATGGGCGATGCCGTTGAACGCCATTTGCCCCAGCAGCATGCTGGCCAGCATCAGCACGTAATACAGGTACAGGCTGTTGCGGATCGCCAGGAACAGCAGCAGGTTGTACAGCATCAACGCGAGCAGGGCACCGTAATACAGGGACAGCAGCGAATAACTGAGCTGGTTGTGGGTCTCGAAGGCTTCGGGCGACCACAGCTTCAGGGGCAGTGAAACCGCGCCTTCCGAGTCGACCCTGAGGTACAGCGTCAGCGTCTGGCCGGGTTCGAGCGCGAGCGGAAAGACCGGATGGCGATGCGCCACCGGGCGTTCGGCAAAAGGCTGGCGGTCACCCGCGATGAGGGGCCGGGTGTCGCCATCGGCGTAGAACTCGACCCGGTCGAGTGCCGGGTAGGGCAGTTCCAGCAGCCACCGTGCGGTGCCGGTCTGTTCTGCCGGGGCCTGCAACTGCAGGCGCAGCCAGTAGGTGCTGGTGGAGTAGCCGAAGCTCACGTCTCCCGAGTCTGGCTGTGCGGGCACGAAAGCGGACGCATGAGCGGGTGAGCGAACGTCTTCGATGCCCAACGCTCCACTGTCGTCGACCAGCACCTCGAAGCGCCCGGCCAGATCGATGACCGCCTCTCCGGGCGATGGCATCACACTCGCCACCGCCTTCACGGGCAGCACGGCCAGCAGGCAGAGCAGCAGGCAAAGTAGCAGCACAGGCATCGGCAGCAGCGCCTGATGCGCAGGAGGGGCTTCGCAGCGGCTGTCGGAGTACGTCATGCTTGGACCTGTCGCCTTGGGTGAAAGAGGGCCGCGCCCGGACTGGCGTGCCGGGGTCACCTCCCGGGTTCACCCCAATGATACCGCCCGACAGCTTCCGTTGCCGTGCTGAAATCCGCATTCCGGGGCAAGTTTCTCGACGCACTCGTTCGCATGGCCGCTGGCACCCCATCGCAGCGATCGCACCGGCGCCCCGCTGTCGGGACGGGCCATCATGAGCCGCATCCCTCTCAGTCTGCGCGACGCTCACGACAACCGTGCCCGGTTGCCCGGGTGGTGCTGTGTGTGTGGCGCGTATCGACACCCAACACGCCCGGAAACCGGGGTGACGCCGCGCATATCGAGGTCGGAAGCGGCTCATTCCACACCCAGCCGCCGCCGACTGAGCGCGCTGCGGTACGCCAATGTCAATTCACCCTATCCGCCAAGCATGA
>Ga0172382_10003208_pt1 | contig 26174 bp, 24 predicted proteins | sample Leawel138RmetaG_FD_122245 | JGI IMG/M metagenome (GOLD analysis project Ga0172382, IMG submission 122245) | Leachate microbial communities from a municipal landfill in Southern Ontario, Canada - Leachate well 138R metaG | ecosystem: Engineered > Solid waste > Landfill > Unclassified | place...
GAATGTTTCCTGTCTCCTGGCCATGCCCTGCGCGTCGGTGAAATTCTGGATCAGCAGAAGGAGCTATACACCAAGCTTGGCACTGGGCTGCCTGCCTCGTTATGAGTTCCGAGAATCCAGGATGTACAACGCGAAAGGGGCACCTGTCATCATTTTATCACGCTCCTATGCAGAAAAAAACAGCGGCAATATTCAGCAAAATGCCACATGCACAGGGATTCGCATCAGGCATGCAGCAAGGTCAGCGTCTCAATGGTGCCATGCTCCTATGCCATGATACGCGCAGCGTCTGCACGAAGCGAAGCGCCGGATTCGCCCGCCCGAACACGACGTTGAGATGGGCCAGGCGCCAGGCAGATTCCGATCCATCACGTAACCGGCCAGGATCCGCTGTTCATCGACAGGTGCACATGTGGGGACTGACTCCTGAACATTTGCCCCAAAGCCGCTTGTTTTCTCATGACAGAGGCAAAGGGGTCACAGATTCAACATCGCGCAGCGTACGCCTTGCCGCAACCGGCCGGCGATCAGTCATCCAGGTTGACCAGTTGTTTTTCCCTGTTGAAAAAGGTCTTGTAGCCGAGTTGGACAAACAATATAACCGTCAGGGCGACGCTGCCCAGGATGCCCAACATGATCGCGATCTGGTATTCGATTGCCGTGACCGGAGAGGTTCCGGACAGGATCTGGCCCGTCATCATGCCGGGCAGGAAGACGATACCCATACCGACCATGGAATTGATGGTAGGCAAAATGGCTGCGTCGAAGGCGTGGTCCACGATGGTTTTGGCGGCCATTTTGGGTGTCGCGCCCAGCATCAGGGCCCCTTCGACCAGGTGCTTTTTCGTTTGCATGCCGTCCGCCAGGCGGGCGACGCCCAGCGAGATGCCGGTCATGGAATTGCCGATGATCATGCCGGCGATCGGGATGAAATACTGCGGATCGTACCAGGGGCTGATGCGCACGACCACGAACAGGAAGTAGAGCAGGCAGGTCACCGTACCCGAAACCATGGAAAGGGCGATGACCTTTTTCAGTTGGATGGAAAGCTTGGCCTTAGTTCTTCGGATGATGGTGAAAATGGCGAACAACTCCATCGCGATCAGGATCAGAACGGTGTAATGCGGCGATGGATGACCGAAAACCGCGACCAGGAGATATCCGGTCAAGACCAGCTGCAAGGTCATGCGTACCGAGGCGATCAGGATCTCCTTTTCGCGAGAAATACCCTTGATTCGCACGATGACCAGCAGGATGAGCACAAAAACATAGGCTGCGACCAGCTGCCACAGGGGTAAATCGATGATGCCGTTCATGATCTGGCCTCCCGGTCGGAAACGATCCTGCCGCCGCTGATCTCGATGGTCCGGTCGGCATAAGCCTGGGCGATCTGGCGCGTGTGGGTCACCATAATCAGGGTTTTCCCGTTATCCTTCGCGGCGGCGACCAGCGCCTCGATGATCAGGCGTTCGGTATTCTCGTCGAGCGCGGAAGATGGCTCATCCAGCAGATAGACATCGGGCTCAAGCAGCATGAGGCGTGCCAGGGCCAGTCGCTGTTTTTCGCCGCCCGAAAGCAAATCGCTTTTCGCGTCCAGATCTTTATTGAGATTGACCTGTGCCAGGGCCTGGCGTAGCCGCTCATCCGAGGCGGGCAGCTTTTCAGCAAAGGCCAGCCCGATCGCCAGGTTATCGCGCACGTTACCGGGGTAGATGGCCGGGTTCTGCGGCAGCATGACGACCGATCTGCGCAGCAGAACCGCGTCCAGGTCTAGGATGTCCTGCCCCTGGTAGGTGATCGTACCGCGGTCGCAGCTGATCAGCTTGTTCAAAAGGCGCAGCAGGGTTGTTTTTCCGCTGCCGCTTTCTCCAACAATGCAGGTGACACGCCCTTTTTCGAGCCGGAGATGATCGATGGTAAGAATGTCCTTGTAGGTGACATCGCTAAGTTCAAACATGACCGGTCGCACCTTCTTTCAACGGCTGTCATCCAACGTTAGTTCCCAGTTTGCATGGCGGCGCAGTGCTTCAGAAAATCGCAGCTGACATTTTCCCAATACATAGTGAATCGATAAAAATCGAATTCCGATATCGGTTTATGTTATCAGGATAACAGCAAATGGATGTGAAGGCAAGTAGCAATGCCATACAATGGTTTGCATTCAGGTTATAATGGAGACAAGAACACAAGGGGTGCCCGGGGTGTTTGTATATGGATAACCTGTCATGTTTACAGGCAGAAATCGCCCAGTTGCCTCAGGACACGACGCGACTGACAACGTACTACCTGGCTTTGGGCTTTGCGCAGCATTTCGACGACCCGGTGCCGCTGGCCAGGGCCTATGCTTTTGCGTCGCTCCTTACCGGCCATCGGAAGGTTATCTATACCCATGACCGCATCGCAGGCTCGATCCGGGGCTGCATGCGCGGCGACCTGCCCATCAGTGATGCGGCGCTGACGTGGGCGAACGGCATCGTGACCAGCTACGGGGCAAACAGCTTTCTGACCAACGCGGATCACTTCGCCCCGGACTACGAGACGTTTCTTGCCGAGGGCGTTGCGGGCACGCTGGCCCGGATTCGCAGCTCCAAACGCCAGCATCAGGAAGACCCGGACGCGGTCAAGAAGCAGCCGTTCCTGGACGCCGCCGAAATCGCCATGCTATCGTTTGGCACCATGGTCGGACAGTACGGGGATGCGGCCGCTGCCTTGGCGGCCCAGGTGTCCGATCCCATTCATAAAACTCATTTATCCGAGATTGCACGCGCCTGCAGGAAACTCTCCACAGACAAACCAGACACGTTCCAGGAGGCGATCCAGCTGGTCTGGCTGGCGCATATCGCCTTTCTTTACGAAGGCCGCTATGCCATGGCGCTGGGACGGCTCGATCAGTTCCTGTATCCGTTTTATGTCCGGGATATCACCCGGGGCCTCCTGAATCGGGAAGAAGCCCTCGAACTGGTGGCCTGTACGCTGTGCAAAATCGGCGAGCGGCGCATCTGGGGCTCCGATGTCGTCAACATCGCCATCGGGGGACTCAGACGGGACGGAACAGGCGGTGTCAACGCGTTGTCCTATATCGTTCTGGAAGCGGTCCGGCGCTGCAACATTCCGGGGCCAAACCTGTCGGCGCGCCTTTATGACGGCGTGCCCGACGCGTTTCTCGACGCCTGCCTGGAGGTGATCGGCACCGGCCTTGGCTACCCGGCCCTGATGAACGATGCGGTCAACATCCCGGCGCTGCGCCGGCACGGGTATGCGTTGGAAGACTGCCGTGACTATTGTTTTGTGGGCTGCATCGAGAACTTCATTCCGGGCAAGCAGCCGCCATGGTCCGACGGCCGGTACAATTCCCCCAAGTATCTCGAACTGGCCATGAACAACGGCGTCTGCATGCTGACCGGCGTCCAGATGGGCCCGGCGACCGGCGATGCGGCGTCTTTTTGCTCAATGGCGGACTTCATGGCGGCGCTCAAAGCCCAAATGGCTTATGGCGCAGCGGAATACATGGCGCGCTTTTTGAATGAGAACGATCGCCACAACCGGACGCGCTACACGCAGCCGTTTCTGTCGTGCTTTTGCCAGGACTGCATCGGACGCGGCCGCGACATCAACGACGGCGGAGCGGTCTACCCATCGGTGCATGGAGCCGGCTGCATGGGGATCGCCAACGTAGCGGATTCCCTGGCCGCCATCGAGACGGTGATCTTCCAGGGAGAAGCGGTTTCGCTGGCCACGCTCCGGGACGCCCTGCGGGCGAATTTCGCCGGGTATGAGGCGCTGCGAGCAAAGCTGCTCCACGCCCCCAAGTATGGCAACAACCTCGATGCGGTCGACCGGTACGCGGTCTGGTTTGTTGCCGTCCATGACGAGATCTTCTCCCGCTACCGCACGCCGGACGGAGGTCCGATCTATACGGCCATCGCTTCGAATGTCAGCAATATTCCGGCCGGCAAGGAAATCGCCGCCACCCCCGACGGGCGACGCAGCGGCCAGCCGGTCAGCGACGCCGCTTCGCCATCGCACGGCATGGACAAGAACGGTCCGACCGCGGTCATGCAATCGTTGGCCAAACCCGATTACACCCGGGTGTCCTGCGGCACCGTGCTCAACCAAAAATACAGTCCGGCGCTGTTTTCGGACCCCGGCAAGCGGGCCAAACTGCTGGCCCTGATCAAGGTATATTTTCAGAAAGGCGGGCAGGAGCTCCAGATCAACGCCGTTTCTCGCGAACTGCTGGCCGACGCTATGGACAATCCTGAAAAATACCGGGATCTGGTCGTGCGCGTGTCGGGCTTCAGCGCTTACTTCACCCAATTGGACCCCCGGGTCCAGATGGATATCCTGGAGCGGACCGAACATGGCTGAGCCAACCGCGCTGATCAGCAGCCTGCAGCACTTTTCGGTCGGGGACGGGCCCGGCATCCGTTCGACCGTCTTTTTCCAGGGCTGCAACCTGCGCTGCCCCTGGTGCCACAACCCGGAAACGATCTCCCTCCGGCCGGTTCTCCTGTTTGACCCGTCTCGCTGCACCGATTGCGGGCTTTGCGTGCGTGTGTGTCCCAGCGGGGCCCAGGCGCTGCGGGAAGGACATCATGTCTTCATCCGCAGCCTGTGCGCCGGCTGCGGCGCCTGTCCCGATGCCTGCCCCGCCGACGCGTTGCGCCTGAGCGGCCGGGCCATGACGGTCGCGGAGGTATTGGCTTTTATTGAGGAGGACCGCGACTTTTACGCGGCTTCCGGCGGCGGCGTCACCTTGTCGGGCGGCGAACCGCTGCTGCAGGCGCCCTTTTGCGCCAGCCTGGCAGCAGAATGCCACCGCCTGGGCCTTTCGGTCATCCTGGATACGGCCGGCCAGGTGCCCTTTGCGGCCTTTGAACAGGTTCTGCCCCATATCGACCGATTCTATATCGATCTCAAGTGCGGCAGCGAAACGCCATACCGAGACCTTTGCGGCGGCAGCTTGAAACAGGTTCTGCAGAACATGGCGCGCCTGGTCGCGGCCGGCCATGCGGTTACCGCCCGGATACCGGTCGTTCCCGGCTACAACGACCGCGCATCCGACTGGATCCAGATGCGCGATGCCTTGCAGCAAACGGGGGTGCGCGAGGTTCACCTGCTGCCATACCACCGCCTGGGCACCAGCAAGTACACTTTCCTAGGCCAGCCATATGGGCTGTGGCCTGTCGTGCCGCCGTCGAGGGAACACATGCAGGCGCTGCGCGCCATTTTCGCATCGGATTTCGATGTCGCGATCGAAGGATGAAAGCGGGCATAACCCGCCCTGAAAGAGAGGACGCCATCATGATCACAGCAAAAGCAGCCGTCTTAACCCAAATCCATGAACCGTTCGAGATCCGATCCTATCCCGTGCTGCCCCCGCCGCAGGGAACGGCGCGAATCCGGTTGATCGCCAGCGGCATTTGCGGCACCGATCTGCACATCCAGCGCGGTAAAATACCGATCCGGCTACCGGCGGTCATCGGGCACGAATTTGTCGGCCAGGTGGAGGCCTTTGAGGCGGGTGCTGACAGCAAACATTCTGTTCAAGTCGGCGATCGCGTGATCGTTACCATCGCCTGCCCCTGCGGTGCCTGTCTTCTTTGCCAAAGCGGCGATGACGCCAATTGCGTCAATATGGGCGTGACCAACGGCTCCGACCCGGACACACCGCCCCATTTTCACGGCGGTTTCGGGGAAGTCAGTTTTGCCCCGATCGCCAACCTGGTCAGGATACCCGGCGGCCTCGATCCCCGGATGACGGATGTTTTCGCCTGCGCCGGGCCGACAACCCTGCACGCGTTTCGGTTGGCCGACCGGGCCAACATTCCGGTCGGGCAGGCCTCGGTTGCTGTCGTCCAGGGGCTCGGTCCGGTCGGCCTTTTCGCGGTTATGCTCCTGACCCGGTTAGGCGTCCGCCACGTCGTAGCGGTCACGGGCCATGCGAAGCCCGAGCGCGACGCGTTGGCCATCCGGCTGGGTGCCACTGAGGTTATCGGTCTGGACCGGGTATCTTCGGACGATGTCATCTGTCATGTACGCGCGCTGAGCGATGGCCTGGGCGCGGATGTGGTGGTCGAGGCGTCCGGCCATCCACGGGCGGTGCCGCAGGGCTTGCAGCTGCTGCGCAACCGGGGCGCTTACCTCGTTCCCGGCCAGTACTCCGACAGCGGCGATGTCGCGATCGCGCCGCAGCTGATCACCTTCAAGGCGCTGCAGATCATCGGCTCGTCGCAATATTCGCTTGAGGATATCCGTGCCTACCTTGAATTTTTGCAGGCTCATCCTGATCTGCATGAAACCATTCGCCTACTGGCGGCGCCGTACCGGTTTGCGGACATCAACCAGGCGTTTTGGGATGCCGGTGCGGGCAAGAACATCAAGACCATGCTCGTGGCTGACGATTGATCCTTCGCATGTCGATCTGGCGGGCCTAATGGGTTCTTCAACTTTTTGTGTGCTATAATCCTCCGAGGGGACACGGTCCCGAATTATTTCTCTAAGGAAGGTTCAGCATGTCTGTCATCCGCCGCTTTCTGGCCTATTACCGCCCCTATCGCAGGACGCTGCTGTACGATCTGCTTTGTGCCGTGACCGCTTCAGGGGTCGACCTGACCATTCCGATGCTGCTTAATTTCCTGCTCAAGCAAGTTTTCCCGCAAAGCAACCCGGACTACGTCTTCAACCGTGTCCTTTTAGTCGGCGCCGGGCTCCTGGCCCTTTACGCCATCCGCATGTTTGCCCAGTATTACGTGACATCCTGGGGGCACATCATGGGCGCGAAGATGGAAACCGACATGCGCAGCCAGCTGTTCTCGCATTTCGAGAAACTGTCGTTTTCCTATTACGACAAGAACAACACCGGCCACATGATGTCGCGCATGGTCGCGGACCTGTTCGATATCGCCGAGCTGGCCCACCATGGTCCCGAGGATGTGTTCATCTCCCTGATCAAGCTGACCGGTTCGTTCATCATCCTGGCCAGCATCAACTGGCAAGTAACTGTTTTCCTTATTTTGATCACGGTGGTCATGTTCGTTTTCTCATTTTACTACAACTTGCGCATGCGCCAGGTCTTCATGGACAACCGGCGCAAGATTGCCGACGTCAACGCGGTTGTCCAGGACAGCCTGGCCGGAATCCGGACCGTCAAATCATTTGGCAACGAGGGGCTGGAACGCGAGAAGTTCGAGCAGGGCAACCAGCGCTTCCTCGATTCGCGCAAGCAGAACTACCTGACCCTTGGCCGTTTTCATGCGGGCAACGGCTTTCTCCAGGGCATGATGTACCTGGTCGTGATTGTCAGTTCGGGCTTTTTCATTTCGCGCGGCACCATGCCGGTGACCGACATCCTCATCTACATGATGTACATCGGCATGTTCCTGGACCCGATCAACCGGATCGTGCATTTCACCGAGCAGTTCCAGCGCGGCTACACGGGCTTTCAGCGCATGCTGGAGATCATCGACACCCAACCGGATATCAGCGACCGGCCCGGCGCCATCGATGCGGGCGAGCTGAAAGGCTGCATCAGCTTTGGCCAGGTTAGCTTCGCCTACGAAAAAGAGCATCCGGTGCTCAAGGAGATCAGCCTGGAGATCCCGGCCGGACAGACGATGGCCCTGATCGGCCCGTCAGGCGCCGGCAAGACCACCTTCTGCTCGCTGATCCCCCGGTTCTACGATGTCAGCGCTGGTGCGGTCAGGATCGACGGCGTCGACGTGCGCGACTTCACGCTCGAATCGCTGCGCCGCAATGTCGGTGTCGTCCAGCAGGATGTTTACATTTTCAACAGCACCATCCGCGACAACATCGCCTACGGCCGCCCGGGGACCCGCGACGAGGAGATCATCGAGGCTGCGCGCCGGGCCAATATCCACGACTTCATCATGAGCCTTGACGACGGTTATGACACGCTGGTCGGCGAGCGGGGCATCCGCTTCTCCGGCGGGCAGAAGCAGCGCTTGTCGATCGCGCGCGTCTTCCTCAAGAATCCGCCGATCCTGATCCTGGACGAGGCGACATCCTCGCTGGACAACGAGAGCGAGCGACTGGTCCAGCAAGCTCTGGCCGAATTGTCACGCAACAGGACGACGCTGGTAATCGCACACCGCCTGAGCACGGTCAAGCACGCCGATGAAATCGTCGTCCTGACCGAAAACGGCCTGGCGGAACGGGGCGACCACGCCTCGCTGCTGCGCCAGGCCGGCTTGTATGCCCATCTCTACCAGTTGCAGTTCGAGGATACCTGACCCATAGCCGGACACCCACGCAGATACCGTGAGCGAAAACGATTTTTTTGAGGGCTACTGTTCAATTGACTTTTTTGCTGCCTTCCGTCAGGATGATAGGTGAGAGCTTGTGCACCAGGGAACCGGACATGAAGGACCAGATGGCTCCGACATAGGAGGAATTGACCCATGCAGTACCATCCCTTTGGCCAGACCGGCATCCAGATATCGGCACTCGGATTCGGCGCCATGCGGCTGCCGACCGCCACGATCAACGGCCAGCGCGTCTATGATACCCAGGAGAGCATCCGCATCATCCGCCGGGCGTTCGAGCTCGGTGTGAATTACGTCGACACGGCCCCGTATTATTGCGACGGTGACAGCGAAATCATCGTCGGCCAGGCCCTGAAGGGCTGGCGGGACCGCGTCTACCTGTCGACGAAAAACCCGGTTGAGAATAGCTCGGGAGCCGACTGGCGGCGCCGCCTGGAAAAATCGCTGACCAAGCTGAGCACCGACTGGATTGACTTCTACCACATGTGGGGCATTGGCTGGAAGGACTACGAAGAAGACATCAACGTCGCAGACGGGCCGCTCGCGGCCGCGTTCAAGGCAAAAGAAGAGGGCCTGATCAAGCACGTCTCCTTTTCTTTCCACGACAAGCCGGAAAACCTGATCAAGCTGGTCGACACCGGCCATTTCGAGTCGGTGCTTTGCCAGTACAACCTGCTCGATCGGGCCAACGAGGCGGCGATCGCCCACGCCCATGCCAAGGGCCTTGGTGTCGTGATCATGGGCCCGGTCGGCGGAGGCCGCCTGGGCGCCCCGTCGGCGGCGATCGAGCAGCTCTTGCCGGGCAAACGGCTGAGCAGCGCCGAACTCGCCCTGCGCTTTGTCCTGACCAATCCCAACGTCTCCTGTGCCCTGTCCGGCATGGGCTCGCTGCAGATGGTCGAAGAGAACGCCGCGGTCGCCTCGGACGATTCGCCGCTCAGCCCGGACGAAGTCGAGCGGATCAACGTCTCCATGGAAGAGAACAAGAAAATGGCCGACCTCTACTGCACCGGCTGCAACTATTGCATGCCCTGCCCCTTCGAGGTCAACATCCCGCTCAACTTCCAGATCATGAACTACCACCGTGTCTACGGCCTAACCCAGTACGCGCGCGAGCAGTACAAGGCGATCGGCACCAACGACTGGATGAAAGGCAAGAACGCAGCGGCCTGCACCGAATGCGGCTTGTGCGAAACCAAGTGCCCGCAGAAGATCCAGATCCGCAAACAGCTCAAGGAAACGGCCCAAGCGCTTGGCTGAGCCGCGGAAAAGAGGGGAGACATTATGCTGACCAATCTGGCCCACGTGGCATTTCACGTCACCGACATGGAGCGGTCGATTGCGTTCTATTGCGGTGTCCTGGGGCTGACAAAGGCGTTCGAGCTGCATAACGACGCCGGTGAGCCCTGGATCGTATACCTGAAGGTGTGTGACAAGCAGTTTATCGAGCTGTTTTATCATGGCACCGGAAAGGCCAATCCGAAGACCCACCAGGCAGGTTACCATCATTTCTGTTTTGGTGTCGACGACATCCAGGCCTTCACGGACAGCCTGCACGCCAAGGGCCTGTTTTTGGACAAGCATCCGACCCGGGGAAAAGACACCAATGACCAGATCTGGATCCAGGATCCGGACGGCGTCGATATCGAAGTGATGCAGCTAAATCCCCATTCCCCCCAGTCGCTGGCATAACAGCCGCCTGTCCTGCCGCAGCTGGCAACCAATGTGAATATCGCTTTGTGCCATGGCGGGTCAAACGCGAAGACCCTTTGTTTTAGGTGTAAATAAACGACCTTTTTCTATGACAAGATATAAATTGCCTGATTGACGCAGTCATGGACGCAATGTACTGTATGGCCTATGGCATGCATAACTGGCTGGCAAAGAAGGATCTGGTATGGACAATCAGGCGTTGACACAATACATGAACCGGGCGATCCGGCAATTGGTCCAGGATGTCTTCAAAAATACGCTCAACAATCCGCTGGAAACCGCCTTCCTGCTGCTTTTCTGGCATCCAGTTTGTCCTGCTGGCTGGCGGCGGGCCGCTGATTCGCCAGGATGTACTGGCGGAGGCCGCACAGTTCGGATCGATCCTGTTTCCGGTTTTCAGCAACGGTACCCTGATCGATCAGGCGTTTTGCGGCTTTTTGGACAAACACCGCAACCTGGTGCCCGTTCTCAGCATGGAGGGCGGGCGGGACTAGACGGAACAGCGGCGCGGACCGGGCACGTACGACATGCTGCTTGGGAAAGTGACCAGCTCGTCTCTTGTCGCGCAGCTGAACCAGCTTGGCTGCCGCCTGTTTTTTTATCGAGTATGTGCCCGCCGACCCGGAGCGAAAGGTTTGGCTGACCGGCAGATTGTGCTGAAAAAGCGCTATCCAACCATCTTTTCCCTGTCGTTTCCCGGCGACGAAGCCGAAATGGGTGGATGTTTGGCCGCCGGGTGGGGCTTTTTCCATATCAGTCCGTCAGGCGAAGCGCAGGCCTGCCCATTTTCGCCGCATTCAGACAGGATCCTGCGCCAGCTGTCCATGCTCGATGTCTTGCAGTCGGACTTTTTCAAAAATCTGCAGCAGGAAAACCTGGTCGGCGGCGAGCATACCGGCGGCTGCACCCTCGATGAAAGACGGGATGCGGTCGCGGCTATTCTGCAAAGAAGCAGCGGCAGCCAGGACGATGCGGCGATGCCCCAAGGCACCCGCTTACTGGGCCGTAGCGACAAGGACAGATAGTAAGGCCGGTTCGAGAACGGGACGCAGAACCTCGATGGCCGCGGCATAATCGTTGTCGGAGATTTTTACGCCGTCACCGCCGTCGGTAACCACGGCGGTTCGGCCGGTTTTAAGGATCCGAAAGCCTAATTTAAAATACAGCCGGACGGCGACACGGCTCCAGGTCTGCGTGTGCAGCCAGACATCTTCGCCCGGGTCCAACGCCGGGAAGAGGGACAGGGTTTGCTGCACGACCGCTTTGCCAAGTCCGAGACCCTGGTACGCGGGCATCACGGCAACCCAATGCAGCGACGCCTGGTAGCCGAGTTCGCTCCTGGCGTACCAAGCCGTCGCCGTCGCCACCGGAAGGTTTTCCTGGTTGAGAACAAAGACGCAGCGCCGCTTGAGGTCGTTTGAGAAGGGCAGGTAATCGCGTGAAAAATAGGATCTTGCGGCCGCCTCATCCGGAAATTCGAGTACGGAGGTTTCGATGCGTGCCCATTGTGCCGCATCGCCATCCTGGTAGAAGCGAAAGGAAAATCCAGCCGTTAAAGCAGGCGCCGCTTGGGACGAGACCTTGTTTGACGGCATGCGCATGATGATGTTCTTGTAGGGGATGCTTTTGTCCAGCATGGTTCCACCTCATGTTATTTTCTGAATCTGTCAGAGCTATCGTATCAAATCGCTGAGTTGAAGTACATCGATGCATTGGATGCTTATCTCGAGGCCGTTCGGGCGGTTATAGGAATCATCTGAACGTGCTGGTTTAAAGTCTCGTTCTCCAAACGCGGCCATTGGCCTTCTGACAGTTCTTGATGTGGTCGTGCCAAAGGGAAGAAGCCGGTAGATATTGCTATCTTCTCCCTTTTGGCAACCCGATATCTTCGCCAATGGCAGTAACAGCAGACAAAAAAATATATCTAAAATACCGACGCAATCGAGTAAGGTATTTGAAGTAGCTCCCAGCACGACGCTGCTTCTTAACACATCTACCAGCGGCTGCCTCTTTTGACTTGGATGATCCGTTCCGTCTGTCCGGCGATCGGTGTCGATGAACCCCAAATGGCGTATAATCGGTCGTGTCTGGTTATTGCCGCACAGGATCATTTGATTCGAGCGCATCGATGTCGGGAGGATGATAATGGAAAAAAACAAGGTATACGCCATGCAGTTTGCCCGCGTCTATCCGTATTACGTCGCAAAAGCGGAGAAAAAAGGACGTACGAAAGCCGAAGTCGACGAAATCATCCGCTGGCTGACCGGGTATAGCCAGGAAGATCTGGAAAAGCAGCTGGAAAACCTGGTTGATTTTGAGACGTTTTTTGCTAAGGCGCCAAAACCCAATCCTGCCCGTAAGCTGATCAAGGGCGTGATCTGCGGCGTTCGCGTCGAAGATATCGCCGAACCGACCATGCAGGAAATCCGCTATCTGGATAAGCTGATCGACGAATTGGCTCGGGGTAAAGCCATGGCGAAAATATTGCGTGCTAAGGCCGAATAGGGCAACGCGGCAAGCGCGTTGTGATTCCTGGCTGCCGATAGGATCATGAAGATGCTTGAGCGAGCCCGTCCGGAAAGCGCAGGCGTTGCGCATGAACGAATCTTGACGTTCATGCATCGCCTCGAGGAGGAAAAGTTGTGCATGCATGGCTTCCTCATGGTTCGCAGCGGCAGAACCATTGCAGAAGGCCATTGGAAGCCCTTTTACGTAAAAATCCAGCACCGGCTTGACTCATCGACAAAATCCTTTGTGTCCATTGCAATCGGCATCCTGATTGGTGAAAACAAGCTCCGTCTCGAGGACAAGGTCATGTCCTTTTTCCCCGATGTTGAAAAGGGAACGGCATACATCCGTATGTGAAGGATACGACCACGATCGGGTTCAAGGACGACCAGTTTGCTGTATCCTTGGATAAAAACGTCCAGTTCTTTCTGGACGAGTACCAGGGTTATGCTGGCGGGTACAAGCTATAAGGATCTGCCGCAAGGGGTGTGAATCATTTTTAGGGTTGCGCTATGATTCATAGCCGGACATCCTGGAAGCAACCATCTCAGGTCGAAAACTGCTTTCTTGGCATGCGTTGTCCCAGCAATTTGCTTTCGATACATCGACTGACGCAAATCGTTATCCTTAATCAACGAGATGAATTTTCAATGGTGGTCATACATGGTCATGTCGTCCCGCGTCCCACCAAAGCGATAGACCGCCATATGATCGTTGCTTCGGGAAGAACACGCGTCCATCCTATTTTATGCCATGAGCAAAACAGACGAGATATATGCATGCTAATTATATCGATTATATACGAAAGATAAAGATATAGTATATAATTTAACGATTATAAATTACAAAAATACAAATTAATCATTGAGAATAAGTTATAAACTCGATATAATAGGATTATCATCAGGGAAGGAATGTGACCTTTTATGATTAAACGAGAACAATATATGAGTCGTATCCGTCCCTTCATCGGAAACGAGCTGATAAAAGTATTGACCGGGCTTCGCCGCAGCGGGAAGTCCGTTATGCTGGAATTAGTGAAAGATGAGCTTACCAAGCAGGGTATATCTTCCGATCAGTTTATCTCATACAACTTTGAAGATATGAAGAATGCTCAGCTCTGTACCGCCGAGGCTCTGCACGAGGAAATCAGCCGGCGCGTTAAGGGAATGAAGAGCACGGCCTATCTCTTCTTTGATGAGATTCAGGAAGTGGAGCGCTGGGAAAAATGCATCAACTCATTCCGTGTTGAATTCGACTGCGACATCTATATCACCGGCTCCAATGCCAAGCTGCTCTCTGGTGATCTTGCGACATATCTTGCCGGAAGATATGTGGAATTTGTTGTTTTTCCATTTTCCTATGCTGAATTTTCCGAAATGTATGAGGAATTCTTCCGGAACACACCCAAAAGCGAGCTATTCTCCAAGTTCATGCTGCTGGGCGGGATGCCGTACCTATGGAACCTCAGGTACTCGCAAGAGCCATCCCGTCAGTATTTGGAGGATTTATACAACTCTGTCGTACTGAAAGATATCGTGAAGCGGAACAAGGTCAGGGATGTTGATCTGCTGGAACGCATTATCGCCTACGTCTTCTCAAATACCGGAACGACATTCTCCGCGACGGCGGTAGCAAAATACTTCAAGAGTGAGAACCGCGTCGTCGCGTCGGATACCGTTCTTAACTACCTGAAATACTGTCAGGACGCATTTCTTATCTATCGCGTTCCAAGGGAGGATTTGCAGGGTAAGAAGCTGCTGACGGTCAACGAGAAGTACTATATCGCCGATCATGGCATCCGCGAGGCTATTTATGGCAGCAACATGAAGGACATCAATCTGGTGCTTGAAAACATTGTTTTCATGGAGCTGCTACGCCGGGGATACAAGGTGACGGTGGGCAAGGCCGGGACCAAGGAGATCGATTTTATCTGCCAGAAGCAAAGTGAGAAGCTTTATATTCAAGTCTCCTATTTGCTGGCTTCGCCTGAAACCATTGAACATGAATTCGGAGCATATGACGGAATCCGGGATCATTTCCCTAAATATGTTGTCTCGCTGGATGAATTTGACATGAGCCGGAACGGAATCCGTCACAAGAACGTGTGGGATTTCCTGCTCATGCCAGAATGGTACTGAATACGCGAACCATGAACGGACACATCAATTTCAGGATGGACAAATCCTGACCATCGTCCCAATTCTGTTGCATCGCACGAAACAGACGTTCCTGCTTGCAATCATTCAAGGGGGCATGATCAAATATCTGGCAAGGGACTATTCATCAATAAGCAGCTCTATAGGTTCTCCGAGAAATTGAGAAGACTCGTCAATCTTTCGAAGAAAAGAGCTGCTAATTTCTTTACAGCCCCATAATCAACTTTTTCGGGCGCACCGCCAAGCCGCTGACGGCTTATGTTTCTGCGGGGGCATCATGTCACTTCTTAATGTTTCCCCCATTTTTACCCAAATCCGATCATGCTAAAATAGTGTCACACAACATCGTTTGGAGGACGTTCGTATGAGCCAATATCCAGTTTTTGACATGATCCTCGCACGCAGGAGCATCCGGAAATTCCAAAAAAGACCGGTTGAGCGCAATGTGATCGATCAGCTGCTTAAGGCGGCCATGGCTGCGCCGTCGGCGTGCAATCTACAGCCATGGGCCTTTGTCGTTGTGGATGAACCAGACGTGCTGACCCGCGTGAAAGAGACTGCCGGGCAAGGAAAGTATCATGCACCGCTTGCCATCGTGGTTTGTGGGATCAAAAAACATATTCCATGGGCTGGCGATGGCTGGATGCAAGATTGCGGCGCAGCCGTGCAGAACATGCTGCTTGCAGGAACAGAACTGGGCTTGGGTTCTGTCTGGATTGGCGGTTTTGACAGCCAGGCGCTGCGCCGTGTTCTGGATATCCCGGATGATGTTCATCCCATGTGCATCGTCGAATTTGGCTATCCCGCGGTTAAACGGGAGCCACGTACCTGGTATACAGAAGAGGCGGTGCATTGGCAAAAATACGATAGCCAAAAACCGCGAACCATGCGTACCATGCAGATGCTCCAGGATGACATTGACTCAGGAATAATATAAGGCCGAAAATCGCGTGTCGTTGAAAGATTACCATGAATAGGTTGATCCAAATCTCTATAATAGAATCCCTCAAATGACTTAAGCGTGATACAGCACGTCGTGCTCACCGACCTATTGGTTTGCGGGTCTATTCAACGATGCACCATAAGGAGGTGCGCTATTTCGTGCCGGAAGGATCAGGCATTTTGAACAATGTCCACGCTTGCAGAAGGTGGCTGATCGTTGCAAAATCATTGCTAAAATTCATGAAAATGATCGATTCCTGTCTGTCTTTTAAGCACAGAAATGAAGCTAATTGTTCTCCATGACAGCCAACAAACATGCCTCATGCAAACCGTTGCCAGAAAATCCTATAATCACGAGAAAAGTTCGAAAAACAAAAGATGATGTTAGCTTTCAAAATGGAAGTCAGAACACCTGCAATGTAATATAAGCAAAAGAGCAGTCATGAAAAGCTGCGGGAGATGGTGTTCCGATTCACGTTAAGATAAAAAAATAAAAGCATAGGTCCTGACAACCATGCTATCGGGAGACGTTTTAAATGCCGGGAATGATAACAGATATTCAAAGATTTTCCTTAAATGACGGACCGGGTATAAGGACCACCGTGTTTTTCAAGGGCTGCAACATGAAATGTGCCTGGTGTCATAATCCTGAAACGATTTCTAAGAAAAATGAACTCCACTTCTATGCAGCAAAGTGTATTGGCTGTGGAAGATGTTTCGAGATATGTCCACAAAAAGCTCATGTTATCGTTAACGGCGTGCATAAGATCGATCGGAATTTGTGTATCGGTTGCGGTCAATGCGCAGAGACCTGTTATGCCGAGGCACTTATCATGTCCGGCAAGGCTGTTTCTGCGCAAGATGTGATGAAAGAAATTTTGCAGGATAAAGCATATTATCAAAACTCCGGCGGAGGCGTCACGATTTCTGGCGGAGAGGTGCTTTGTCAAAAGGCATTTGCGCTCGAAATCATCGAAAGCTGCCATGAAAACGATATAAACGTAGCAATCGAGACGAATTTGAACGGTCCGCATGAGGCGGTGATGGATCTGCTTGGCAAAACTGATCTGGTGATGTGTGACATTAAGCTGCTTGACGATGATAAACACAAAAAATACACAGGGGTCAGCAATAGCATAATTCTCAGCAATGTGTTGAAGTTAGATCGGTTGGGCATCCCGTATATCGTTCGCACGCCTCTTATTCCAGGAATCTCTGACAGCAATGAAAACATTTTGAGTATTACTGAATTCTTGAAACCGCTCAAGCATTTGATCCTCTATGAATTATTGAACTTCAATCCTTTAGGGGCTCCCAAATATGCCAGCCTGGATATGCAATATGGTTTTGGAGCGTATACGCCGCTTCCTGCAACAAGGCTTGATGAATTGCAGACCCTTGTAAAGAATGCCGGTCTGCCGGCAAAAATCGGTTGAACCTATAACCGTGTTTCCGGTTCAGGAGAAGTGATGATGATCAAGTTCATTAACGAGTATCCCATATCAAAGACGTTTACCTTCGAGGAAAGAATCGCCTTGCTGCGCGAACTGAAAATAAAACAAACAGTGGAAAAAGCCAAAACCGGCGGCGCGAATGAGGACGATTACGGGTTGATTGTCCAGAACTCGTTTGAGTATAAGCTGAAACCAAATCATGAAAACGGTTCCATTTATGGCTATGATGCTTGGGTTGAAAACTACTGCAGCATCCTGGAAAGTCACCCGCTCTATTGCAATCCGCTGGATGCTTTTGTCGGGAAAGGTTTTCTGTTTTTGGAAAGACTGAGACCGGCAGGCTGCAAATGGAATCCTGACTACCCTTATGATGACTTAAAGGTATTGTTTGATAAATACAATGTTGTTTCCGGAATTGATAATTGCCATCATTTCACCCCCGATTTGCTGATTGGATTTGAATTGGGATGGGGCGGCATTTTGGAAAAGCTCGAAAGACAGAAGGAAGTGCATGATGGAAGCCATCTTGCGTTCTATGATAGCGAGATTGCGGTCGTAAAAGCCATTATTGCGTTCCTGAAGCGAATGGCCGATGAATTATTCGAACTTGCCCATGAAGAAGACAATCCCACACTCAAGCATAATCTTTTTGAGATGGCCCGGATCAACCGGAAAATTGCCGATCAGGCCCCCGAAACGTTCCGGGAAGCCATCCAATGGATGTGCTGGTTCAGCATGCTGTCAAGAACCTACAACCGAGGCAGCGCAGGCGGTCAGCTTGATGAAATGCTGAGGCCCTATTATGAACATGATATTGAAAACGGCGTTTTGGCAAAAGAGGAGGCGGTGTTTTATCTTGCCTGCCTGTTCTTGCAGGACAGCCGGTATTTTCAGCTCGGCGGCCCGGATGTTGACGGAGAGGACATGACCTCGGAAATATCCTACCTCTGCCTTGAAGCGGCAGACAAGATCAACATTGCCTGTAACCTGACCATCAGGGTGCATGACAAGCTGGACAAGGTTTTTTACAAAAAGTCGGTTGCGTATCTTTTCAAGAACAAGCAGGGCTGGCCGCGCTATTCCTCGGACAGCGCCCTGGCGGAAGGTTTTATGAAATGTGGCTATTCCCTTGAGCTTGCACGGAAAAGGGTTGCGGCTGGCTGTCATTGGATGTGTATCCCGGGGATGGAGTACACGATGAACGACACCGTAAAAATCAATCTGGCAAAGGTTTTTGAGGTGTCCTACGATGATATGGTGGCAAACGAACCCAAACCGTCCGCTGAAAAGCTTTATGAAACTTATCAGAAGCATCTTAAATTGGCCGTGGATGCAACGGGAAAAGGGATTATGCACCATCTGAAGTATCAGACAAAATCCCAGCCGGAGCTTATCCTGAACCTGTTTCAGCACGGCTTGATCGAGAAGGGCGTCAATATTACGGATGGTGGAGCCAACTATTACAATATGTGCGTTGACGGCAGCGGCATTGCGGTTGCCGCGGACAGCTTCGCGGCATGCCAGCAACGCATTGACAACGAAAAAAGGCTTAATTATCAAGAACTAACAAAACACATGAAGGCTAACTACGAGGATCGTGACGGCGAGTATATCAGGCAGCTGATGCAACACAGCGAACGGTACTGCGGCGGAGAAAGCCTTGGGGACACATGGGCAATCAGGATAAGCCGCTTGTACACGGAGCTGGTGCGCGACCTGAACAATCAGCATCCTGGCATCAACTTCATACCCGGATTCTTCTCATGGTCCAACACAATCGCATTTGGGAAGACGGTTTCGGCCACGCCAAACGGCAGAAAAAACGAAGAGCCGATCAATCACGGCGCAAATCCCTGCAGCGGTTTTCGAAAGGATGGTGCTGTTACGGCCATGTGCCATGCCATCGGCGCGATTCAGCCCGGTTACGGCAATTGCGCACCGGTTCAGCTTGAGCTTGACCCCGGCATTGCCAATGACGACGAGGGAATAGAGAAGATGGCGGCCATGATTCAAACGATCATGACAACGGGCAACACGCTTTTGAATATCAACATCATTGATGCGAAAAAAATTCTGGAAGCGCATCAGGATCCGTTCAAATATCCGGACCTGGTTGTCCGGGTCACAGGCTTTACGGCATTTTTTGCCATGCTCTCACCGGAATTTCGGCAACTCGTGGTGGATCGTGTTGCCGCCGTCAACACGGATAAAACTTAAGGGGGATATCAACATGCATGTCGTGATGGAAAAAATCGATGTAACCCAGAATAAGAATCAGTCCCTGGAACTGTGCAAGGGTGAAATCAGCGGAGCAAGACCGATTCACCACATCGTTGAAAAAGGCAGTGAATTGAATTTCGAAGCGGACTGCGGCTATTACCATGTGCTGATCTTGGTCGACGGCGAAGCTGTGCTTTCAACGGATGGCAAAAGCTACACATTTGACGGCAGGATCTCGTTTGTGCCGGCGCCTGACAAACGGCTTACGCTGAAAGCGAACGCCTGTGTGCAGCTTCTGGAGGTTCAGTGGGATATAGCCGATGGCGATGAAGACGATATCCGGCAATACCGGACAAAATTCCCGGTCGTCGTTCCTTATCACGAGTCCATCCAGTATATCGATCCCAATAAAAGCAAAAAAACCATCAGCCGGATGATGATCCCCCACGAGATCATCCCGAGATTCACCATGGGATCGGTTGAGTCCTATGGTTATGACCTGGTTAAGCCCCATGCGCATCCAATGCTGGACCAGTTCTTTTTCAGTTTTCCGGAAAATGATATGGAAGTCATTATCGACGACGAGAAAATAAACATGAAGGGCAACGTGATCATGCATATACCTCTGGGTTCCAACCATGGCGTTGAGGTGACGGGAGACAGGCACATGCATTACATGTGGATTGATTTCATGCCCAATAAGGAAGAAGGATTGAAAAGGCTAAACTTCAGCCATAGGCCAACGGGTACCGTTAGAAGCTTCGAAAACGAAGATAAAACCAGGTGATGGGATGAATTTGGCATCTTGTTGGGTTACGATGGCCCCCCAAAGGAGCGTGTTGCATGAGATACGGATTTTGCAAGGAGTTTTCAACTGCATTGAAAACCGAAGTGGACTATAGCCTGGTTAAAATGATAAAAGATGCCGGCTTCGATTATATTGAAATGAGATTGATGCTTGTTGCTGCCTTGGCGGATGACGCGTTCGAAAAGCTGGTTAGGACATTGAATGAGTATGCTTTACCCTGTGATGTTTGCTGTGCGCTGTTTCCAAGGACTTTGCGCGTAACAGGGATGGAAGCTGATGACAAGGCCATTGGGGATTATCTGGAATTGGCTTTTTGCAGGGCCAATAAGCTTGGCGCCAGGAAGGTCGTGTTCGGGAGTGCTCCGGCACGAGCGTTGGATGAAAATACCACACAAGAGCGGGGATATCAGCAACTAACGGATATGATTCATGCGGTTATGCTTCCTCTGTGTGAGAAATATGACATCACCGTTGTGATCGAGCCCTTGCGCCGTGATGCGTGCAATTTCATCAATACACTGACGGATGGCATGAAGCTTGTCAAGATGGTGCATTCCAATCGGATTGGCCTGCTGGCAGACAGCCTGCATATGCTGACCAATCAGGAAAACGCAAATCAGATTATGGATTATCAAGACAGCCTTAGGCATGTTCATATTGCCGATGCGGGAAGAAATTTGCCGGAAGATGGGTACAGCACGCAGGTGGAGGCAATCATCCGCAATTTGCGAAAAATCAACTATAACCATACGATTTCGTTCGAGTCGAAAAACGGCCGGGGCGTCGAGAGTATGGTGAAAGCATTGGACCTGTTGAAGAGACAATTTAATTGAAGGAGAGATTTAAGATGGCATTCAAAACAGCGATTGTGGGATGCGGAAGAACCGCAAATGACTTGCACGCGCCTGTCCTGGAGAAGCATCCGGCGTTTGATGTTGTCGCAATATGTGATATCAAACCGGAGGCATTGGCAAAATACGCTAAAAGATTTCCGATGGCAAAACAGTACGCTGATTACAAGCAGATGCTGGCGTCTGATGCGTTTGATTTTGTTATCATCCTGACATACAGCCATACCCATACGGAAATTGCGCTTGATTTTATCCATGCAGGAAAAAACGTATTGATTACCAAGCCATGGGCCATTACGACGGATGAAGCAGATGCGCTGATTTCTGCAGCGAAGAGAAACCATGTTATTGTGATGCCGTTCATCCCGTGTCACAATGGCGCAGATGTCGAAAAAATAAAAGAAGTGGTTGCAAGCGGGAAAATTGGCAAGGTTTTTCGAGTATACCGGGCGCAGATGACTTTTGGTAAAAGAAGCGATTGGCAAACACTGAAAGCCTATGCAGGCGGGTATTTGAACAACTGGGGACCGCATATCGTTGATCAAGTTCTGCATCTAGCAGGAGAACCTGTTAAAACGGTGTACGCACACAAAAGGCAAATCATCAACCCCGGCGATGCGGATGATATGTTTTGTTCGACCTTAACGACAGAAAGCGGTGTCATTTTGCAGATTGACCATAACATCATTACGGATTATCTCCCCAACTGGGTCGTGCAAGGCGATCAAGGGACGATTTATGTCAAAGGGAACGATATGGAAATCCACGAGGTTTCTTACCCGGAATCAGATGATCCGAATGTTTACCGGAGCGTTACAAAGGTGGATAAGACAACCGTTCACCTGGAGGGTAAAGTTTTCGGTGATCATGAGGCTATTTACACCATGATAGCCAATACATTGAAAGGCAATGCTTATATCGTTACACTGGACTATGCCAGGCATCTGACGGAGGTCATGCAATCGATTCATGCTTCTGCAGATGAAGGCAGGATCGTAACGCTATAAAAATTGGAAGTAGATGGAGCGAAAACTTTGCTGCTGCGAGAGATTGATCCGTTTGTCAGAATAGCCAATATTTTCACGCTCGATTTCAGCGCGAAAAATGACATATTTCATATTCTGAAAACGCCAGACTGCCGGATGTTCTATATCCTTGCGGGGAGCGGTGAACTCGTTGCCGAAGACATCGTTTACGAGCTTTCGGCTGGATGTGTTGTGCTTTTTCAATCCGGGACGGAATATTCCTGGCAGCCCAGTGAAAAGGGCATCAAGTATATAGCGGTCAATTTTGACTACACGCATCATTTCGATCATATAAAAAAGTCCTTTCACCCGACACATTCCGCTGTGTTCGATGCGCGTTCCGTTCTGGAAAGAATTGATTTCCAGGATGCGACCAGTCTAAACAAGCCCATGTATTTTAGAAATGTCAGCAAGCTGGAGAGCCAACTCAGATTGCTGACAACGGAATTTTACATTGGCAATGACTATTGTGACGAGTTGTTATCGACTGTGTTGAAAACGATTATTATCAGTTTAGTCAGAGAAAGCAGTGACATAACGATCAAGAATAAAGACAAGGAGCTGGAACTGACAAAAAAAACGGTTGATTTTATTCAAAGTCATTATTCCCAAAAGATCAGCAATGAAATGATCGCGAACCACTTCAATTTCCATCCGGCTTATCTAAACCGGGTTTTTAAGCGATATATCGGCGTGCCGATGCATCTTTTTTTAAGGAATTACCGGTTGAATGTTGCGATGGATATGCTGAGAATCAGCGATATGGGCGTTGCGCAAATAGCGTCAATGGTAGGTTTTGCCGATGTCCCGCATTTTTCGGTAAGCTTCAAAAAGTATACAGGTCTTAATCCGTCAAGATTCAGGGAGGATAAATCAAATGGTTGATAAGATCGTTGTTGCCGTTATTGGCTGCGGTCAGTTTGCGAAAGGGTTTGTGCCTCTGTTCAAGGCACATCCTTTTGTTGAAAAGGTATATGTATGTGACTTGGTCGCAGAAAAGGCACAAAAATATGCAAAGGCATTCAATGTTGAAATCATCGACACATACGAACAGGTTCTTGCCAACAAAAACATAACATGCATTGCGAATTTTACGCAAAGGCATATCCACGGAGATATCGTCATGCGTGCGCTAAAAGCAGGAAAGCATGTCTATTCGGCTGTCCCGATGGCATCTGCGGTGGAGGAGTGCCAGGAAATTGTAAGGCTGGTTAAAGAAACAGGCTTAACGTATATGATGGGTGAAACCTGCTATTACTACCCGTGTGCCATGTTTTGCCGCGAAACATATGCAGACGGCAAGTTTGGCGATTTTACCTATGGCGCTTCGCAGTATTACCATCACATCGATTCGATCAGTTATGGGAAAAGGCCCGGTGAAGGCGGCATGCCGCCTTTGCTGTACCCCACACATTCCACGGGCATGATTTTATCAGCGGTCAATTCATACGCAAAGAAAGTCGTATGCTTTGGCTATAAGAATAAAACGAAAGACGGCAGGTTCGAAATTGGCAAGAATCCATGGGATAATGAGTTTTCAAATCAATATGTCTTGATGGAACTTGCAAATGGAGGAACGGCCAGGGTAACCGAAGCGAGGACCTTTGGCTGGTGTAAACCGAGTTCGTACATTTCAGCTCTTTACGGAACCAAAGGCGGGTATGAGTTTAGTAATGCACAGCACATCCTGGTACAAAGCGCCTGGGAAAACGAGAAGGAAAAAGTAAAGCTGTCTGATGTCAGTGATTATGTCAATACCGATGGTATGGTTGCCAATAAACATCATCCAGACTTTAAAGAAATGGTTGCCAATGGTGAATGGCAAGGGAGTTATGTGGCTGCAGTGCAACAAAAAGAAATGCAACGATTGCCGAAGGAATTCGAAACTGAGCCGAACGGACATATGGCAACGCATAAACTGCTCGTTGATGATTTTTGCAAAGCTGTTTACAATAATGAAATACCGGCTCTCAATGCATGGACTGCCGCACGATATACCATACCTGGACTTGTGGCCATTGAATCAGCAAAACAGGGCGGCATGCCGCTGCCTGTGCCGGATTGCGGTGAACCGCCGAGAATCCGCCGGATGTGAACGCTCACCATACGTTTTGCGATTCGTTTGGTAAAACCCTCCCGGAGGTCTTGCAGATGAAGATGAATATTATTGATGAATTTATAGCTAAACTGGAAAAAAATAATATATGCATGCATAGCTTCTTGTTCATGAAGGATGGGAAAACGGTGGCAGAGGGGTATTATCAGCCGTTTTGCAAAGGGCAGCTGCACAGGATGTATTCCGTGACCAAATCCTTTGTTTCCATTGCGGTCGGCATGCTGTGTGATGAAGGCAAGCTGTCGCTGGACGACAAGGTCGTGGATTTCTTTAAGGCTGAATTTGAGCTGACAGATGTCCATCCCTATCTTGCCAACACAACAATCCGGGATTTGCTGATCATGGCCACACCCTATAGCAGATCGACCTATGGCCCAGACACCAAAGCATGGCTGAAATCCTATTTTATCGGAGCCGAGCCGGATCATCCGTCCGGAACTGCATTCAGTTATGACAGCTGCGGCAGCTACGTGTTGGGTGCCCTTGTAAAAAGGGTTTCAGGCAAAACGTTTGTAGACTATATGCGGCCGCTGTTCGATAAAATTGGTATTTCCCGTGATGTCTATTGTCTTGAGGGCCCAGATGGTGAATTGTGGTCAGGATCTGGCCTGATGGCTTCAACAGAGGATTTGGCGAAGTTCACCCAGTTTTTGCTTAACCGAGGGCTGTGGAACGATGAACAGCTTGTTTCAAAAGACTATATCGTGCAGGCAACATCAAGCCAGATATACAATAACACAGGCACACACGACTATTCGTGGTATTGTGGCTATGGTTATCAGATTTGGATGTTGAAGGACGAGGCGTTTTGTCTGAACGGAATGGGGGGACAATTCGGCATCGGCTTTCCCGGCAAAGACATCGTGTTTGCATGCAATGCCGATATCCAAGGGAATGTCTGCGGTAAGGATGTTATTTTCAATGCGCTTTGGGACATTACTGACCAGATTGCGGATGCTCCTGTTATCGGGACAGATACGCGCAACTTAGCCATTAATCCACCGAAAGGCAGCGTGACCTGCGATCTGCAGCAGGATATCAGCGGCGTGGCATTTGAAATGAATCAGAATTCCATGGGCATGAAATGGTTGAAAATTACTTTCGATGGAGCCATGGGTATCCTGCAGTATGAAAATCGGACAGGTGAGAAGACACTGTCTTTTGGACTTGGGAGCTTTGAGGCATGCCTGTTTCCTGAACTGTATAGCGGTGACAGGCTGTTTGACGATACCAAAAAGAAAAGGTATACGTCGATCAATGCAGCTGCTTGGATAACGTCCAACACACTTCTAATAAGGTCATACATCATCGATGATTATATTGGCAATCTGACCATGACATATTGTTTCAAAGGTGATGAGGTTGGCGTTGCGATGAGTAAGAATGCACAGTTCTTTTTGGATGATTATCAGGGTTTTGCAGGCGGTAGAAAAATGAAGCCATAAAAAGGCTTTGGTGACGATGTATCCCGCATCTCCTCAAATCATAAGTGTGAACGACTCCGCGAGAAACAATGCAGTGATTATATGCTATTACATCCTGAATTCCTTTGGATTTGAGCATAGACATAGGGCCTTTTGCGCTGTTGATCTGAGCAGTCAACACGATAGCGTGTAATTTGCTGCCTAGAATCCCGAAACATGCAACGAAGGCGGATTGACATCCATCAACGTTAACAGCGCGATCTGCTTTGGGGTTATCTCGCCCCACCGGCTATCCTTGCGTTTTTGCTCAAAACATTCAATGACATCAAACTTGTCCAGTAGCCCCTGCAGGGAGTATTTTTGACCAGATCCGCGTCCTGAGTTCCATGCGGTCGAGAACCTTGGTAGAGAGCAGTTAATGGGATTTGGTGATTTTTACAACCTCCTAGAAAACAGATTTACATTCCTCTGCTCTAAAAGAATCTGGTTGAGGTTGTTCTCGTGAAGCACCTGGAGAGAAATAATCCACATTAAAAAAAGTATTTCATTAGAAGTTTCCCCAGATTACGGACTATAGAAATAGTGTAGTTGCCGATGGATTTGGCATCTGGTGCATGAAGCAGCTGCTGATCAGCTGCTTTTTGCCGGCTTTTTACTTGCCAGGCAGGA
>Ga0172382_10003209_pt1 | contig 26172 bp, 24 predicted proteins | sample Leawel138RmetaG_FD_122245 | JGI IMG/M metagenome (GOLD analysis project Ga0172382, IMG submission 122245) | Leachate microbial communities from a municipal landfill in Southern Ontario, Canada - Leachate well 138R metaG | ecosystem: Engineered > Solid waste > Landfill > Unclassified | place...
GCGCCTATCACCGCGCCCATGCTCGGCAGTCTGATTTTACTGTATGGCGAATGGCATTTGATTTTCTGGGCGCTGACTTTATTTGGCATTATTAGCGGGTTCTTCACCATACGCTTGCTGCCTGAAACCCTGCCGGTGGAGCGTCGCGTACCGCTGTCGATGCGTAGCGTGGTGCGCAACTACGCCATCCAATTAAGCAATCCAAGTTTCTTCTTTTACACCTTAGCCACCAGCTGCACCTTGGGCTGCCTGTTTATTTATATCAACAACTCACCCTTTGTCTTTATTGAGATGTTTGCGCTCTCGCCTGCCCAGTTCAGCTATATTTTTGCCGCCAATGCGTTGGTGATGATCGGCATCAGTCAAATTAACTTACGCCTGTTAAAGTTTTACAGCGTGACACGGGTGCTCTTTATTGGCTTAGGCGGCTTTATTGCAATTGGTTTGGTGCTACTGATCTTGGTGCAGTTTGGCTGGGAAGCGCTGTGGAGCTATAGCATCCTGCTTGGCCTTGGCATGGCCATGCTCGGGCTGATTACCGGCAACCTCACTGCATCAACCATGGCCCACACTCAACAGCATGCAGGTATTGCTTCAGCGCTGATGGGCTTAATCCAGTTTTTACTGGCAGCGACCATTGGTTTTCTTGCCAGCATTGCTGCCGAGCCTTCGTTATACACTCTACCCATCGCACTGTTGCTGCTAGGGATTGCCGCTATGGGCCTATGCTTGATTGGCCGACACTTTGCGCTGCGTGGTGCTACGCCGGATCCTTAAACGACTACTGATTTAGGATTGGCGTGCTACAGTCTGCAGTGTTGGATCCTTGGACTGCCGCTAGAAACAGCAAAATTATGCATTCGTCTTGCTCGATTACTGCTAGGCTGATCACTGCAGTTAAACATATTAAGCGAGACGCATATGACCCTTGAGATTTCTCTCGTTTTGCTGATTTCACTGGTTGCCATGGTGCTTTTTGTTACCGAGAAGCTGCGCATCGATGCCATTGCCATTCTGGTCTTGGTGAGCTTAACGCTGCTGGACCTGATCAGTCCCAGCCAAGCACTCAGCGGCTTTAGTAACCCCGCCACTATCACCGTAGCCTCCATGTTTATTCTTGCTGCCGGGCTGCAAAACAGTGGTGCCCTTGCCGGCATTCAAAGCCTGCTGGGTGCAGCGCGCTCACCATTGCAGTTTATGCTGATGCTATTTGGCTTACTGGCGCTGATCGCGCCTTTCGTCAATAACACCGCTGTGGTCGCAATCTTTATTCCCATCGTAATTGCAGCCAGTTTAAAAGTCGGTATGTCGCCTTCCAAAACATTGATCCCACTCTCTTACGTCGCGCAAATGATGGGTGTCGCCACCCTGATTGGCTCTTCGACCAACCTGCTGGTGAATTCCATTGCCAAGGACTTGGGCCATTCGGGCTTTAGTATGTTTGAGTTTTTGCCTCTAGCAGCGATTTGCGCAATCGCCGGCTGTCTGTACCTACTGACCTTTGGCCGCTGGTTATTGCCAGATGTGCGCAGTGCGGACTTGGAAAACCTCTATGAATTTGGTCACTATATTAGTGAGCTAAAAATCACCGAAGATTCCAAACTATTGGGTACAAGTGTCGAAGAAGCTAAGCTGGGCAAGAACTACAGCGTGTATATTTTGGAGTTGTTACGTGACGGGGAAAAGTATTGGTCGCCGCGCTCAGAGGAACTGCAAGAAGGCGATATTTTATTGGCGCGTGGTTACTGGTCGGACTTAGAAACGCTTAAAGATGAGCAAAAGCTCGACTTTAATACGCAAACAGACTTTCACCTCAAAGGTGGAAAAAAAGGTAAGTCAGTACTGGCCGAGGTGATGATCGCTCCGCAATCACGTGCAGCGGGTCGGCTGCTATCTGAGCTTAATCGCAGCTGGAAATACAATGCGTCAGTGATGGGCGTGCAGCGTCGTGGCCAAGCGTTACGCAGTCAACTCAATAGCTTACGCTTACGCATCGGTGATATTTTACTGCTAGCGTTGCCTGAAAAAGACATGGTAGCACTGCGCAAAGATAAAAGTGTCATTGTGATCTCTCAGCGCGAGGCGACTCAGGATTATGGCTGGCGCGCGCCCTTTGCCATCGCCACCATGGCTGCGGTAGTTATTGTGTCGGCACTGGGCTGGCTGCCCATAGCAATTTCCGCTCTAACCGGTGCCGTTGCTATGACGCTGGCAGGCTGTATTCATGCAGATGATGTCTACGAAAGTACCGACTGGTCGATTGTGATATTAATCGCCGGGCTGTTGCCGCTGGGTATTGCTATGAGCACCTCTGGTGCTGCACAGTTTTTGGTTGATAACAGCGTCGGCCTAGTCAGTCATTTGGGCCCACATGTGGTACTCGCCGTACTCTACTTAATGGCTCTGCTGTTTGGTGAACTGATGAGTAACTCTGCTGCCGCCGTGCTGCTGACGCCGATTGGCTTTTCTACCGCGCAGCTGATGGGTGCTGACCCCACGCCGTTTTTGATCGCCATTACCTTCGCCGCCTCCACTAGTTTTATGACCCCTGTGGGTTATCAAACAAATATGATGGTCTACAGCGCTGGCGGCTATAAATTCAGTGATTTTATGAAAGTAGGCTTACCGCTCAATAGTATTTTCTGGCTATTGGGAGTAATCTTTATCCCGATTTTCTGGCCGTTTTAAGCGGATGGATTGGCTGGGATTAATTTACATATTTAATCATTAACATCCTTTATTACATCAACGGACCTTTTAATAACTTTAAACACAACGATCTGATTTAAATTATTTTATTAATGAAGAAGAGTGCAAGCGTGAACAAGCCAGATTTCAAAAAAGAAATTCAAGATGCTTGGATTGAGTTCAATCAACTCATTATTAAATTAACGCCCAACTTTGTTCATAAAATCTATAAAAACAAGCCTCTATTTTGGACTTTAATAATTACTGCAATAATCTTAGAAATTATTATAGGTTTTTGGATATACGGACAATGGCTTACACCTCAAAGCGAGACTGTTAAATGATTCGTGTTATTTTATTTGTATTATTGTTTATTATCTATCTCATATTTAAACTTTTAAAGAAAGGTGCACAGAAAACCATTGATACGGGTAAAAATGCTTACGACTCAATAAGGAACAGCCAAAGTTTCGAAGAGGCCTATCGAAATTTCTCAACCAATAAGTTCGCTAGAGCCCGCTTAGGAATACCTGAAGAAGTTATCGCTTTGATGGCTAAAATTTCTGTCAGTGACGGCAAGGTCAGTGAGCTTGAAGTTGAATATATGAGCGATACGATCAAAGCAATTTCCCACGCTATGCTGAGATCAGGTATTAATGAACAGGTTACTGAAGAAATAAAAAAACAATTATTCAAACTGGCCAATCAAGCAAAAAAAGACTCTAATCCAATATCGTATTATTGTGCAGAGCTCTCTCAATCGGCTAAAGAAATTAGAATACAAGCAATGAGGCAGCTTTTAGCATTCGCCAGCCTTGATGGCCTCTCAAGCAAAACTAAAGCTTTGTTATATGAAATTGGTAAATGTTTAAATTTCTCGCCGAATGAATTAGATAATTTAATTCTCGAGTTGATGGGCAATCAGCAATCAAAAGGTGCCTTTGCCCAGAACCCATATGAGGTGCTTGGTTGTAATGAATCTGATGATTTCAGTGTCATAAAACAAGCGTATCGTCGCTTGGTTAAAACACATCACCCAGATTACCTACATAGTAAAGGCGTCGATGACAGTGAAATACGCAAAGCCACGGAAAAAATGCAGGAAATTAATGCTGCCTATGCAGAAATAAAGAAACACAAAGGTATATAAATTAAGCTTAGTCCAGCAACTCAATCCCTAAGCTCTCAAGCAGATACACAGCCTCAAACTTAGAAAACTTAGCGCCCTGCAACTGGTTTTCTAACACGTTGATTGAATACTGGCTGGACTCAGTAAAGTTTGCCGATTGTAAATTAGTGCGCATAAACAGGCTATTAGTAAAATCACTGTAAGTCATCACTGCATGAGAGAAGTCGCCTTCACGAAAGTCCACGTCCTGCACTTTGCATTCATCAAGTACCAGCCCCTGCAAGGTCAGGCCAAAAAACGATGAGTCGTTGAGGATGGATTGGCGAAAGCTAATTTCAAAGTCTTTATGGTATTCAGACCAGGTCGCCCGTGTCCAGTCGACACCGACCAGTTTGCACTCAAGAAAATTAAGACCAAAAAAACGCGTGTAAGGCACGCAAATTAAACTTAACTGGCAGCGGGTAAAGCTGCAGTTAATAAAGTTACAGCGCTCAAATATGGTGCAGCTGAAATTACAATCAACAAAGCTGCATTCTTCAAATTCAGTGCCAATGCAAACGCCATCTTGCAGGTCCAGATTGTTAAACAACACTTCAAAATAGTGCTGCTGACTCTCTATTTTGCTCAATACAACCTCGACTTAGAAGTACTGCTCTGCAAGCAATGCTCAGATAATAAAAAAGGCGACTGGTTAGAGTCGCCTTTTGCATCACCCGCAAGCACGGTATTACGCCGCGATACTGCCTTTCAACTTCTTCATAGCATTCTTTTCGAGCTGACGAATGCGTTCTGCAGACACGCCATATTGAGCAGCAAGCTCATGCAGCGTAACTTTCTCATCAGATAACCAACGCTGCTGCAAAATATCACGACTGCGCTCATCCAGCTCACTCAACGCCTCATGCAGACTATTGCTGGAGCTTTCAGTCTGATCAGTGGCCTCAAGCTGCAAGGCTGGATCATAACTGTGATCTTCTAAATAGTTCGCCGGCGACCTGTAAGCACTTTCATCATCCTCATTATCTGACGGATCAAATGACATATCATGACCGGTTAAGCGGCTTTCCATTTCACGTACTTCACGTGCTTCAACACCCAGCGAATCAGCAACAGCCTCGACCTCATCATTGGTCAACCAAGCTAAACGTTTTTTCTGGCTGCGCAAATTAAAGAATAACTTACGTTGTGCTTTAGTCGTGGCAACTTTAACAATGCGCCAGTTGCGCAATACGTACTCGTGAATCTCGGCCTTAATCCAATGCACAGCAAAGGAGACTAAACGCACACCCTTTTCTGGGTTATAACGCTTAACAGCTTTCATTAAGCCAACGTTGCCTTCTTGAATCAAATCGCCGTGCGGCAGACCATAGCCTGAATAGCTACGTGCGATATGCACCACAAAACGTAAGTGGGCCATGACTAATTGACGCGCGGCATCTAAATCTTGGTGATAATACAGACGTTCGCCTAAATCACGCTCTTGCTCAATAGATAAAAGCGGAATAGTGTTCACAGAATGCGTATAAGCCTGCAGATTAGCACCAGGGCTTAACATCTGAGCTGTTTGTAATGCGGTCGTGGTGGTCATTAATATCCTCCAACGGGTGACAAATTCTTAAACAATATCATTAAATATAAGACGGCAATAACGCCATAAAGTTCCCTATTGTGCGCGACAAGAATACACGCAAAATCTTATTTCCCAATAACCTATTACTAACGCGGTGATAATTCCCGCAAGTGCCGTGCTACAGCCAACCAAGCGGCGATGTAACCTAACAATACTGCCCCAAGTAGCAATGAAAATCCATCCTCGATTGACACTCCCGATAGACTGAACTCACTGCCATACAGTTGCGCCAACTGCACAACCGACGCATTGAGCCATTCCAAACCAAAGGCCAGCAGTAACCAAGCCAACGCACCACCGGCTAAACCGTATAAAACACCCATATACAAGAAGGGTCGACGCACATAGCCATCAGTGCCGCCTACTAACTTAATCACTTCAATTTCAACGCGACGATTCTCAATATGCAAACGAATGGTATTACCCACGACCAGCAATAGCGCAGCAATCAGCAGTACCGATAAAGCAAAAATAAAGTGCTCACCCATCTGCAAAATAGCCGCTAAACGCTCAATCCACATCAAATCAAGCTGTGCTTGCTCAACCTTGGGCATGTTTTTTAATTCATCGAGCAACACCACTAAGGTGTCTTTATCAATCATTTCTGGGGTAACCAAAATACTGCCAGGCAAGGGGTTATCTGGCAGCTCGCGCAAGGCCTCACCTAAACCTGAATGCTCTTGAAATTCAGCCAATGCTTGTTCGCGGCTGATCCATTGCGCTTCAGCAACATGCTCATGCTCGGCTATTTTATCGCGCAATAACTCACCGTAGGTATCACCGGAGTCGAGTTCGAGAAATAATGAAATTTGTGCCGCACGCTGCCAAGAGCCGCCGAGTTGGCTGACATTTTCCAATAACAGCGCCAGCCCCATCGGCAAACTTAAAGCAACAGCCATCACTAAGCAGGTAAAAAAACTACCCAACGGCTGGCGTACTAAACGGTTTAAACTATCTTTAAAGCTGGCTCGGTGATTTTCTAGCCAAGCACGTAGCTGATTACGAAAACCACGAGTATCCGATAGAGTAGGCTCAACTTGGTGCTTGGCTGTCGCACCAACGCGTTCGCCGGGTTGATCAGGGGTTACACGTCCAGCACTCATTAAACCGCCTCTCCATCGCCAATCAAACGGCCACGCTGCAGCGTCAGCATACGGTGACGCATGCGTGCAATTAACGCCAGATCATGACTGGCAATTAACACTGTGGTTCCGAGTCGGTTGATGTCTTCAAAAACAGACATAATTTCTGCCGCTAAACGCGGATCTAAGTTACCGGTCGGCTCATCGGCCAGTAATAAAGCCGGCTGATGGACAATGGCGCGCGCAATACCGACGCGCTGCTGCTGACCTGTGGATAGATCTGAGGGTGCCTGCAGGGCTTTATCTTTTAAACTGACCCGTTCCAACGCTAAACTGACACGTTGATTAACTTCTTCTTGTGGCAAACCTAATATCTGTAATGGTAAAGCAACATTGGCAAACACACTGCGATCAAACAACAATTGGTGATTTTGAAACACCACGCCAATCTGGCGGCGCAAAAACGGAATCTGCGAATTAGTGATTTTAGCTAAGTTTTGCCCAGCCAATAACAGCTTACCGGCGGTAGGCCGCTCCATTGCCAATAATAAACGCAGCAAGGTACTTTTACCTGCTCCGGAGTGACCGGTCACAAACAGAAACTCACCACGACGCACACGAAAACTCAGTTCATGCAAGCCAACATGTCCATTAGGATAACGTTTTTCGACCTGCTCAAACCGAATCATTCAGAATCCTTCTCGGCAAACAACGCACTAACAAAATCATCGGCAACAAAATCACGCAAATCATCAATGCCTTCACCGACGCCAATATAGCGCACGGGAATTGCAAAATGCTTGGCTAAGGCGAAAATAACCCCGCCTTTGGCTGTGCCGTCGAGTTTGGTTAAGGCCAAGCCGGTGACTGGAATGGTTTCATTAAAGTGGCGAGCTTGGTTGATCGCATTTTGCCCAGTGCCGGCATCCAGCACTAACAGCACTTCATGTGGTGCGCTGTCATCCAGTCGCCCCATCACCCGCGCTACTTTGCGCAGCTCTTCCATTAAATTGTCTTTGGTGTGCAATCGCCCTGCGGTATCGGCAATCAATACATCCATACCACGCGATTGTGCGGCTTGCACCGCATCAAAAATCACTGAAGCCGAGTCAGCACCGGTATGCTGAGCAATCACTGGAATCTTATTGCGCTCACCCCAGACTTGCAGCTGCTCAACCGCAGCGGCGCGGAAGGTATCACCGGCGGCCAGCATGACTTTTTTGCCGTCTTTTTGCAGGCGTGAAGCCAGCTTGCCGATAGTGGTCGTTTTACCTGCGCCGTTGACGCCAACCACTAAGATCACATAGGGCTTTTTATCAGCAGGAACAGTGAAAGGCTGTTCAACAGGACGCAGTAAATCGGCCATTTCACCTTGTAGGGCTTGGTACAAAGCACCACTATCAGACAATTCTTTACGCGCTACACGGCGAGTTAAGTTGCTCATAATCGCTGTGGTGGCTTCCATACCGACATCGGCCGTCAGCAAACGTGTTTCCAGTTCTTCGAGCAGATCATCATCAATTTCTTTTTTTCCCAAAAACAAACTGGCCATGCCTTCGCCAAGACCGGAGCTGGTTTTTGCTAAACCCTGTTTTAAACGAGCAAACCAGCTCAACTTATTACCTTGCGGTTTGCTTTGTCCGGCTAAATTGGCCTCAAGTACGGGTTCAGCTGCGGGTTCATCAACAACCTCGGCGATACTCTCAAGCACAGCAGTTTGTGCTGCGGGGATATGCTCTATGGCTGCTTCTTGTGGCGTTGATTGCACTACTGCAGCAACAGGAACCGTCACCTCACGGCCAGCCGATAACGTAAAGCGCGAAGGCCGCGTTGCTGTAATCGGCTCAATAACTGGCGCTTGCGACTCAGGCATAACGGCGCCCGAATCAGGCTCGATAACAGCTGCAGTAACAGGCTCAACCTCTGCCACAACGGGAGCAACAGTCTCCGCCTCTACGGCCACAATCGACTCTGGCTCTACTGCCTCAGGCACAGCTGCAGACTCTAACTGTTCTGTCTGTACAACTGGCTCCACCTCTTCTGCTGGTGTCGGCTCTACTGCACTGGCTTGCTCAGTTTTTGGCTCAGCTTTCTTTTTGCCAAACCATGAAAACAGGCCTTTTTTGGCCGGCACTTTAGGTGCAGCGTCAGCCTGCGATTCGTCTGCAGGCACATCAGATGATACGGAATCAGCGCTTGGCGCTGGTTGTTTTGATTTTTTGTCGTCGCCGGAACCAAACATAGAAAAGGCTATCTCAGCAGTTCACCATACCTGAGGGCATTAAAGTAAATAATAATCAGATATGGTTGTTAATAAAATGATTGCGTATCCTAACATCCCTAAGCCCTAGGTAGCTAAACTCAGAGTGCAGTTTAAAAGGTTCTCATATGAAAATATTCTTAGGTTACATCGTACTCTTTCTTTCCAGTACGCTTATAACACCGTTAATGGCGCAGACAGCTACCACCGAATTCAGCTTAGACAACGGACTTAAGGTGATTGTTCGCGAAGATCATCGCGCGCCCGTAGTCGTCAGCCAGCTCTGGTATAAAATTGGCTCCAGTTACGAAACCCCCGGCAGTACCGGTTTGGCCCATGCGCTTGAGCACATGATGTTTAAAGGTAGCAGCAAATTAGGCCCGGGGGAATCTTCACGAATTTTACGCGAGCTGGGCGCTGAAGAAAACGCCTTTACCAGCGATGATTACACTGCCTATTACCAAGTACTGGCACGTGATCGCTTAGAAGTTGCCCTAGAAATGGAGGCTGACCGTCTGGCCAGCCTAACCTTGCCAGAAGATGAGTTTATCCGTGAAATAGAGGTGATTAAAGAAGAGCGTCGGATGCGCACTGATGATCGCCCCAGCGGCTTAGCCTATGAACGTTTTAAAGCCTTAGCCTACCCCGCTAGTGGCTATCATATTCCGACGATTGGTTGGATGCACGACCTTGAACGCATGACCATTGCCGATTTACGCGACTGGCACGATCGCTGGTATGCACCTAATAACGCCATCTTAGTGATTGTCGGTGATGTACAGCCCGATGCAGTCAAAACGATGGTGCAGCGTCACTTTGCTAAGATTCCCGCACGCCCTATCCCCGCCACCAAGCAACCTTTAGAGCAAGCCGAGCCGGGGCAACGCAGTATCACTCTATATCTCAAAACCCAGCTGCCCAGCTTAATGATGGGCTTTAATGTACCCAGTCTCGCCAGCAGCGATAACCCAACCAGCGTTCATGCGCTACGCTTGATCAGTGCTTTATTAGATGGTGGTAACAGTGCACGACTACCTGCGCAGTTGGAACGCAAACAAGAGCTAGTGGCCGGCGCATCAGCTTGGTACAACGCCTTTTCCCGCGGCGATAGCCTGTTTGTGTTATCTGCTACGCCGAATGTGCAAAAGGGCAAAACCTTAGCTGAAGTTGAGGCCGGTCTTTGGCAGCAACTCAAGCTGCTACAAGATACGCCACCCACTGCTGCTGAACTGGATCGTGTCCGTGCGCAAGTGCTGGCTGCCGAAGTCTATGCGCAAGACTCAATCACCAGCCAAGCACAACAAATCGGCCGCTTGGAAAGTGTTGGTCTGTCATGGCGCTTGCAAGACAGCGACTTAGCCGCTTTACAAGCGGTGACACCAGCAGATATTCAAGCTGCCGCTCAGCAGTTCTTTATCCCAACCCGTCTGACCACAGCCTATGTTCACCCAGAGGAGGCGCGCCCATGATGTTCCTGCGTATGCTTAGTGCAAGCCTTGTAAGTGCCGTATTAGTCTTGAATGCCGGTTGCAGCACCTTTGACGTTACGCAATCAGTACAGTCTAAACCCGTCGAGCAACGCATTAGCAGCTTAGCCACACTGTCGAAACAAGATCCGCTCACGCGCACACTGGATATTCAACAATGGCACACCTCTGCCGGAACTAAAGTGCTGTTTATGGCTGCGCCTGAATTACCCATGTTTGATCTGCGCTTAACCTTTGCCGCAGGTAGCAGCAAAGATGGCAACACTTACGGCTTAGCTAGCTTGACCAACGCTATGCTCAATGAAGGCACAGGCCAGTTAAATGCTGGCGATATTGCCAGTCAGTTTGAAGATCTGGGCGCACAATTCTCCAGCGGCTCTTACCGCGATATGGCCGTGGTAACCCTGCGCAGCTTGAGTGATCCTAAACTCAGCACGCCCGCCTTAACACTGTTTAGCGACGTGACCGCAAAACCCAGCTTCCCAGCCAGCTCACTGGCACGGATTAAGAATCAATTACTGGCCGGCTTTGAATATCAGAAACAAAACCCCGGTAAACTGGCTTCTTTAGCCTTATTTGAGCAACTCTATGGCCAGCACCCGTATGCCCATTCCAGCTCTGGTACCGAGGAATCCGTTCCAGCCATTAAGCGCCAACAATTACTCGATTTCCACCGCACCTATTACAGCGCTGAAAACGCACAAATTGCTCTCGTCGGTGATTTAACTCTTGATCAAGCCAAAGCCATCAGCGAACAGGTTTCAACGCGCTTACCACGCGGCACTGCAGCCGCGACCACAGCCGAACCACTCGCCACTGCGGCATCACACACTCATATTGAGTTCCCCTCAGAACAAACCCATATCCTACTGGCACAACTTAGTGTGAAGCGTGGTGACGCCGATTATCCCGCATTATTTCTAGGTAACCAAATTCTCGGTGGTGGCGGCTTTGGTACCCGTTTAATGGAAGAAGTTCGTGAAAAACGCGGCCTCACCTACGGTATCTACTCCAGCTTCAGCCCGATGCAAGCCACTGGCCCCTTTATGATTAACGTACAAACCCGCGCGCAACTCAGTGAAGCGACCTTGCAACTGGTACAAGACTTATTAGATGATTACGTTGCCAACGGCCCAACCGAAGCAGAGCTGGCCGATGCTAAACGCGAAAGCCTGGGTAGCTTTCCACTCAGCGCCGCCAGCAATTCAGCCATTGTCGGTCAACTGGCAGCAATCGGTTTTTACGATATGCCCCTAACGTGGATGAGCGATTTTATGCAAGACCTACAGGCCCTTAGCGTGACCGACGTTCATGAAGCCTTTCAACGCCATCTCAACCCGGATCAACTGGTCATTGTTACAGCCGGCCCAAAGGTTGAGCAGTTACCCTTACCGGAGCCGGTCGAGCGCTCAGGCCCAGCAGCCGTGGAGCGCCAGCACTGATGGCCAAACGTACAGCACAACCAGTCCGTCCTAAAATCAATCAAGTGCGCATTATTGGTGGGCAATGGCGCTCACGTAAACTGAGCGTGCCGGAAGCTCCCGGTTTACGCCCGACACCTGATCGCGTACGTGAAACCCTGTTTAATTGGTTAGCGCCTTATATCCAAGGCGCGCGTGTGCTGGATGCCTTTACCGGCAGCGGTGCACTGTTTCTAGAAGCTCTATCACGCGGTGCCAGTTCAGGCTTAGCACTGGACGCCAACGCCGATGCGACCAACAACCTGCGTAGTAATTTAGCGCTGTTAGCCTGTGAAACTGGCGAGGTGTTACGCGTGGATACCCTGCACTATTTAAGCAACGAAGCAGAGCGTGGCTTTGATATTGTGCTAATTGATCCTCCGTTTCATCAAGACCTACTGTTAAGCAGCTGCGAACTTTTAGAGTGCAATAACTGGCTCAATCCGCACGCATGGATTTACACCGAAAGCGAGCAGGCATCGTCAAGCTTAGGCGTACCCAATACATGGCGTTTACATCGAGAAAAACACACTGGCCAAGTACACTATGCGCTCTGGCAAAAACAGGCTTGAGCGTTGCTTGCTGACTTAACCCTGCAAATCCAGTAACTTAACCGCTTTAAACAGTGTCATCAGGGGCTGACGTGGAATTTTTGAAGGGCAAGCTGGCACTGGGTGCTTTAAAATTAATTGCTTTATTACCTTGGCGCGGCGTACAAGCGCTTGGCCGTGCAATCGGCTGGCTGATGTGGAAAGTACCGAATCGTTCCCGTGAGATTGTGCGCATCAACCTGAGTCATTGTTTTCCTGATCTAAGCACTGCAGAGCGCGAGCAACTGACTGGCCGTACGCTAAAAAATATTGGTTTATCATTTACTGAAAGCGCGTGTGCTTGGATTTGGCCAACAACAAAAACCCTAGAGTACGTGCGCGAGGTAGAAGGCCTAGAGGTGCTGCAAGAGGCATTGACCAGCGGTAAAGCCGTGGTCGGTATTACCAGCCATTTGGGTAACTGGGAAGTGCTCAATCATTTTTACTGCGCACAATGTAATCCAATTATTTTTTACCGCCCACCCAAGTTAAAAGCGCTCCATGAACTGCTTAAAACCCAGCGTGTACAGATGGGCAACCGCGTTGCACCCTCGACCCGCGAAGGCATTATTAGCGTGATAAAAGAAGTGCGCCGCGGTGGCTGCGTTGGTATTCCAGCCGACCCCGAACCCAGTCGAAGCTCAGGCGAATTTGTGCCTTTTCTCGGCACCACAGCATTGACCAGCAAGTTTGTAGCCGGCATGTTGAGCGGCAAGCAAGATAAAGTCAGCGCTGTTTTTCTACATGCGATACGCTTACCTGACGGTCACGGTTTTAAAGTTATTTTAGAAGCCGCACCTGATGCAATGTACAGCAACGACACCTATACCTCGATTAGCGCAATGAGTAACGTGCTAGCCCGTTATGTAGAACGCTGGCCTGAACAATACACATGGACCATGAAACGTTTTAAAAAACGCCCTGAAGGCGAGCAGCCTTGGTATTAAGGCACCTTGATATCGCTAGGTAAAGCAGCTTAAAGTAGATCATTAAAGTAATTTAATAGGCACTAAATTATGATGTCACATATTCGCCAAAGCCATCGAACCGGCATGAACTGTCAGATTAAAATCTGTCATCCGCTGCTGGGTGAAGTACTGGCAATAACAGAAGATCTATCCGACGAGGGTGTGTTCATTAAACATCCAGATATGAGTAAGCTTAAACTCGGAGATGTAGTCACTGGCCAAGTACAAGATTTACCTATTGAAGCGCCGGTTCTAAAAATGGAAGTTATGCGCATCACCAATAACGGTGTCGGTTTACGCTTTTGCCAAGGCTAGTGCCTAGATGCTTAATCGCACAGCTATTGCTTCAAACTTTGCCTGTCCTAGATCTAATTTCAAGCGGTTAAGCTGCGCCGAAATCGTAGCAAAGCCACTAAGAAAAACACTCCGCCAATCACTAACAGCGCCAGCATTTCTGGCCACACCAAAGCTAGCCCCGCATCTCTAAACAAGATCGCTGTAGATAAACTGACAAAATGCGTTGTCGGTGACAACTGCATCACCGTCTGCAACCAAACCGGCATACTGTCCAGCGGTGTAGTACCACCTGAGAGCAACAGCATCGGCAATACCACCGGAATGGCCAAGAGTCCAAACTGTGGAATCGAACGCGCCAAAGTGGTCAAAAACACTGCCAATGAAGTGCTGGCAAACAGGTACAGAGCCGTTACCCATAAATACAACAACATAGAGCCCGATAAAGGTACACCCAGGGCCTTTTTCACAACCAACTCCAACGACAACCACGTACAAAGCACCACCACCGCAATACTGGTCCAGACTTTCGCCAGCATAATTTCAAAGGCGGTAAGTGGCAGCACCAATAAATGCTCAAGGGTGCCATGCTCACGCTCACGTAACAGTGCAGTACCGGTCAGCAAAATCGCTAAAATGGTGACGTTATTAATAATCTGAATAATCGCCAAGAACCAACCACTTTGCATATTGCTATTAAATAGCGCGCGCGTGGTCAGTTTGATCGGAGGCTCAACACTAACCCCACTCATCTGTTGTAATTCACGCTGAAAGATCCGCCCCATATAGCCTGCGCCCATAAAGGCTTGGCTCATCGCTGTGGCATCCACATTGATCTGCAGCTCAGGTTGTTTACCTGCTAATAAGTCGGCCTGAAAATTCACCGGCACATTGATCACAAAGGTATAGCGTCCGCTATCCAGTACTTGGTCAATCTGCGCGTAAGGCAAGCGCACTGGGGTTTTAAACTCGGGCGGCCTTAATACTTCGGCCAATTGCCGTGATAAACGGCTGTTATCTTCATCTACAATCGCCACACTGGCATTATGCACCCCGACGGTTGAGCCAGATGCAGGCATATAAATCGCCGCACTAAAGGCATACAACATAAACAACAGCACCACAGAATCAAAGCGCAGGCTGATCAGTTCTTTAATGCCTAGGCGAACAATATGGGATAATTTATGCATGGCTTAGACCTCTTGTTTCTTCAAAAGAAGCAGACTTAAGCCAGTAAAGCCTATAAAAAAACCAAATAAAATTAAGCACTGCAACCATAAATCACGCAAATTAAGCGCTTTGGTAAAAGTGCCTACGGCAATATCTAAGAAATAACCTGCAGGGAAGAGCACACCCATTAACGCAGCACCGCCATCCAAGGACGAGCGTGGCGTAATCAGCCCAGAAAACTGAATGGTTGGCAGCGTGGTAAGAATCATGGTGCCTAAAATCGCCGCGATTTGCGTTTTAGTTACCGTAGAAACCAACAAACCAAAGCTGGTGGTGGCCAGCACATAGAGCACGCCACCTACCGCTAAGGCAACAGCACTGCCTTTGAGTGGCACGCCAAACAGCCAGCGGTTAATCGCTACCAACAACGCAAGATTGAGCACACTGACTGCTAAATAGGGCATTTGCTTACCCAACAAAAACTCCAAACGGGTCAGCGGCGTGGCATAGAAATTAGTAATAGAACCCAATTCTTTTTCCCGCACCACGCCTAATGCAGTCAACATCGATGGAATAAACACCAAAATTAGCGCCATCACCCCAGGACCAATGGCATTCACACTGATTACATCTTGGTTATAACGAAAGCGTGTTTCTAAACGCGCTGGCGTAGCTAAGGCGGGGATTGCAGCAGTGCCTTCATCCCTTAAACGCTGCAAGTTATCTTGATGCAGCGCCTCAACATAACCACGACTGGTTTCCGCACGAAATGGCATCCCGCCATCCAGCCAAATGCCCACTTCAGGATGGCGACCAGCATATAAATCACGGCCAAAACCTGCTGGAATTTCAATCGCCAACTTAATATCAGCGCGCTGCAAACGCGCATGCAAATCTTGCATATCAGTTAATGGTTCACGCTCAGAAAAATAGCGCGAACCACGAAACCCTTCTAAATAGGCGCGACTTTGCGCGGTATTATCCTGATCAAGCGTGGCAAAGGCTAAGTCTTCCACATCCAGAGAAATACCAAAGCCTAAAATAATCATCATAAAAACCGCACCTAATAAGGCAAACCAAAGACGGATACGGTCACGCAACAGTTCTTTGCTTTCCCGTACCACTAAAGCTCGAGTACGCTTTAGACTAAAGCCGCGCCGTGGGATGCTGGTTAACGCTTCAGTTGCCGTGTTTTTTATGGCTAAAGGTTCATCACTGATACCTTGTGCCTCTTGCAAACAGGAAACAAAAGCATCCTCCAAGGTCTCACCAGCGTACTGTTTTTGCAGTTGGGCCGGAGTGCCCACCGCCAAAACTTCTGCAGCATGCATTAAAGATATGCGGTCACAGCGCTCAGCTTCATTCATAAAGTGGGTGGAGAGGAAAATCGTCACCCCCTGTTCACGGGACAACTCAAACAACAAGCGCCAAAAATCATCGCGCGCGGCCGGATCAACGCCTGAAGTGGGCTCATCGAGGATCAATACTTCAGGTTCATGAATCACCGCCACCGCCAAAGATAAACGCTGACGTAAACCCAAGGGCAAAGCGCCTGCTTGCTCATTGGTGTACTGATTTAAATCAAAGCGTGTAATTAATTCCTGGGCACGCTGCGCACCAACCGCCTTGGGAATATCAAATAAATGCGCATGCAGCTCAAGATTTTGTAAAACCGTCAGTTCGCCATACAAGGAAAAACTTTGCGACATAAAGCCCACCCGCTTACGAGTGGCTAAATCATTGGCGTCCACCGGCTGGCCGAGCAACCAAGCCTCACCCTCTGTAGCCGGCAACAAACCGGTCAACACTTTCATTGTGGTGGTTTTTCCGCAGCCGTTGGAGCCAAGAAAACCAAAGATCTCTCCGCGCTCAATCTCAAAGCTAACATTTTTTACCGCAGTAAAATCACCGAAGCGCAGGGTTAGATCGGTGGCTTTAATCACAATTTCATGATGTTCAGGCGCAAAAGGCGTGATCTGCAACGGTTCGACCTGGGTCGCGCCAGCCCCTTGGTAATAGGTAAAAGCATCATCCAGTTTACCGCTGGGCGTTGCTGCAGCTAACGCTTGAGTTAAACCTGAGGCAATCAAGCGTCCGCGATCCATCATCAAACACTGCTCAAATTGCTCCGCCTCTTCCATATAAGCGGTCGCCACCAACAAGGTCAGCTGCGGGCGATCACTACGCACGCGCTCAATCAATTCCCAAAAGTGGCGCCGCGCTAAAGGGTCAACCCCGGTGGTCGGCTCATCCAAGATCAGTAAATCAGGGTCATGAATCAGCGCACAACAGAGGCCAAGCTTTTGTTTCATACCACCGGATAGCTTGCCCGCTGGACGATCAACAAACTCGCTAAGATCCGTGGCTTCCAGCAGACCAGCCATGCGTACTTCACGCTCAGCACGATTTAAACCAAATAAATCAGCAAAGAAACGGATATTCTCGGCAATGGATAAATCAGGATAGAGGTTATGCCCCAATCCTTGCGGCATAAAAGCAATGCGTTGGTATAAAGAGGCACGATGGCGACGCTTATTAATAGGCCCGCCTAAAACATCCAGCTCACCCTGCTGCAGAATTTTCACCCCGGCGATCAACCCCAGCAAACTGGATTTACCCGCACCATCAGGGCCAATCAAACCGCAGCGACTGCCAACCGGCAAACTAAAACTAACATCTTCTAATGCCTGTTGTTTACCGTAGCGATGATAAATATGCGCGCCACCGATTGCTTGTGTACTCATTGTTTACCTTACTGCTTGCCCTATCCACTGACCCAGTCTTGCCGGTACAGTCCACCCACCACTGCGTACAGCTACTTCTATTGTAATATTTCAGGCCACTCAACAGTGGCATCACGGCGTACATACGCTGAACCAGGCATGCCTGGCTTAGCTTGCGGCATGGCAGCAGGGTCAGTGAGACGCAGTTTCACACGAAACACCAACTTCTGACGCTCATCACGGGTTTCAACTTCTTTTGGTGTGAACTGCGCTTTGGCTGCAACAAAAGCGACTTGTGCAGGTAATGGCTGCTCAGGTAATGCATCCAACACAATACGCGCCTGATCGGCTGCGGCTAAACGCCCAGCGACAGCTGAAGGTAAGTAGACGTTCATATATTGATCAGAGGGATCAATCAGTAAAAATACGCGTCCGCCCGCACCCAATACTTCGCCGGGCTCAGCCAGACGCAGCTGCACAATACCGTTCATTGGTGCGCGCAAACTGCTGTCGTCAATCTCGCTAGACAATTGCGCAACCATCGCTTCTGCAGTAGCTATCGCGGCTTGTGCAGCTTGTACTTGTGCTTTCGCCGCCTCTAATGCGGCGGAGGCTGTATCAAAGCGTGCTTGCTGCTGATCAATTTGCTGCCCACTGGAATGGCCACGGGCATACAATTCACGAAAACGTACTAAATCTTGCAGAGCTAAACGGCGCTCGCTTTCACGCAAGTGCACAGTGGCTTGCACAGAAGCAACATTTTCACGGGCACGCACCACTTCTGACTGTGCTTGTGCCCGCTGTGCTTCTAAAGTGCGCGTGTCAATGCGCGCCAATAGTTGTCCGCTTACCACGTTATCGCCCTCTGCAACCAACACTTCGGCAAGTCGACCTGGGTATTTAGTCGCCACCTGAACTTCTGTTGCCTCAAGACGACCATTGGCTTCATAAATCCCTTCAGGCAAACGATCCTGCAAAGACTTCCAATAACCAAAACCACCGGCAGCAAGCAAGGCTATTAACAGTGGGGCAATAAATAAACGTGATGGCTTTTTATCCGTAGACATTCATGCTCCTAATACGTGATAACAGTGCTTTAATACGCCGCACTGCAAATTATATGACTTCAACCAGAAGCTAATTTTAGTATTTTTAGTTTTGCAATACTCAAAAAGCATAAGACTATTGTACGCTGCCTAGCTATTACGTCTAGATACCCTGGCACATTCATAAATCAGTCGCCTAGCGTCTAACAATACAGCGGGCAAAGTCCTCGTTTAACCGGACCCAGCAAGATTGCCCAAGCAAGGCTAAATAAAACGCTCAATCAACTGGGCTGTTCAGCAGATCTAATCGATTATCAAAAGATGCGCTACAATAAAAAACAACAGAATTATTAATAAAATTGAACCTTGTCTGGTTATCGCACTCATTATCTAATAATGTGCATCGGCGTTGCGCAACAACTTGCGCTATTTTTAATATCTTTTAGCAAAACAGCCTGACACAGTGCTGCTTAAATTTGCCGGAGAGCAAAGCATCAATGAAACGTAAACCTGATTTAATGTGGATTTTAGTGATTATTTTTGGCCTAGGCGTGGTCACCACAGGCTATACACAGAGCCTCTGGGAACGCTCCGCTGCAGACGGTCCTGCCAGCACTTATAAAACACAAACTATGCTCGCACCCCATACCAAGCCTGATCAGTAACAACTGTATTTAATGGCACATCCCACCCCGCCAATGGTAGCCGTTCAACGCGCTGACACTCATGCGCTAAACCTATACGCTGTGGCGTGATCAAATGATTACGCTGGCACAATTGCGCAAAACAGCGATCATAAAAACCACCCCCCATACCCAAACGCCCACCCTGCTGATCAAACCCCACCAGGGGCAAGAAAACCACATCCAAAGCCCAGGGAACACGCTGATCAGCTACACACCAACGTGGCTGTAGAATACCAAAACGGTTTTTTTCCCACTGCTGAATCGGTCGTACACGCTGAAATAGCAGCGTAGTTCTAGGCCAAGCTGGCAGCACTGGCAAATAAACGCTCTTTCCGCGCCGCCATGCCTCATGCATCAATAAGTGTGGATCAATTTCACCGTCACTGGCATGGTAAAAAGCAATATGTCGCGCACGTCGAAACAGCGGATGCTGAGCCAGCTGTCGATACAACTGCTGTGCCGCTTGTACTTGCTGAAGAGGAGAAAGACTGCGTCGCTTCTTACGTAGCTCTGAACGTAACAAAGCGCGAGATAGAGGTATATCAACTTGCATGTATTAAAAAGACTCCCCAGAGGTGACGCTGTCGGCATAGCCCTTGAACCCGAAAGTTCAAGGTGGAGATTACGTCAGACCTTTAGGCTTTCCGCGAGCGGACATGCACACCAATCTAAATTGTAATCCCCGGTGTGGTAAGAATCGGCTCAGGGACGTAGTCAACTGGCAGACACTCGAGGGAGACGTCTTTAGTATACACAGATCTTTAAGCGCCTCAAGTCTGTGTCACTCGCTGTCACCCAAACTCTGCTGCACGCGCATCAGTAATTGCGTGACCTGCGCAGCGTTCTCACTACTCTCCGCTACATTTTGCTGTTTATTATGCAGCTCGTAAGTGATATTTAGCGCTGCCATCACAGCAATGCGCTCAGTACCTATGACCTTTCCTGAGCGTCGAATATCACGCATTTTCTTATCAAGATAAGCCGCTGCACGCTCGAGATTGGCACTCTCTGAAGCAGGACAAGCAATATGGTAATCCTTGTCGAGGATGCGTACAGTCACTGTCTGGGATTCAGTCATGAATCTTGCTCCAACGCTTTAAGACGAGAAATCATAGCGACAATTTTCTGTTGTGCTATTTCGTTTTTTTCTAGTAACTGCCCGCGCTCTTCGCGCAAGGTTTTATTCTGTGTTCTAAGGTCAGCATTACGTTGAATCAACTGCTCAACGGCCTGCACCAAGGCTTGTAAATCAGTACTTTGCACGAGCCCTCCAGTCATCACATGACACAGTCATTATGTTGTTATTCTAGCGCCCACACACCATAAGGCACAGTGCTATCCAGCACATCTAAGAAATAAGTTTAAGAATTTCCGACAAGCGACTTACATCATCCATATAAACTCTAAATAGACACCTATGTTTACAACAACACTAGACCGTCATCAACAAGAACACAGACAGACAAGCTGCAAACATCAGTTTTTAGCGCCATACTCAACAACGCGATATACTCACGCCTATTGCAACAATGACCATCATCACCAGTTAACAGTTCCATTACTTCGGATTTTTCATGCCTCAATCTCAATCTGCTTACACCTCATTTGCAACACTACTCAACACCAGCGGCGCGCCTGTTTCACCTGCCGAGCTGCAAGGTTTATTGCTCGGTCGCTGCTGTGCCGGCGCAGGATTTACTGCTGAAGGCTGGCTCGAAGAAGCCCAAGACTTATTTGACAATGAAGTACCGAGCAACTTGCATGCGGCATTGTTAGGCCTGCAAGAAATGGTCAAAGCAGAACTATTGGCTGAAAGCAGTGTTTCGTTAACGCTATTACTGCCCAGCGACGACGAAGCATTAAGCCTACGTACCACGGCAATCGGTCAGTGGGCACAAGGCTTTCTAAGCGGTTTCGGTGGCAATATTGGCAATACCGAATTGTCTAAAGAAGCACGTGAAATTCTTGAAGACTTCATTTCTATCGCGCAAATCCAAGCCGATGAAGAGGAAGACGAAGAAGGCGAAGTGGCCTATATGGAGATTAGCGAATACTTACGCGTTGCGCCTTTATTCTTATTTAGTGAATACGCCAACTACACAGCACCGCTCGCTGATAGCGAAGAAGAACCCGCCGTACATTAATCAAAGGAGCCACCACACATGCGCTCAATCAGCCTGTCTGAATACGCACAACGCCGCCAACAACTGATGCAACGAATGACGCCCAATAGCATTGCGATTCTGCCCGCTGCAGCAACCAGTATCCGCAACAACAGCGTTGAATACCCGTATCGACAACACAGCGATTTTTTTTACTTATCAGGCTTTGCTGAGCCAGAAGCCGTGCTGGTGTTAATTCCAAAGCGTGAGCACGGTGAGTTCATTATTTTTTGCCGTGAGCGCAACCCTGAGCGCGAACTCTGGGATGGCCTGCGTGCTGGCCAAGAAGGTGCAATCGCTGACTATCACGCCGATGATGCCTTCCCGATCAACGACATTGATGACATCTTACCCGGTCTGATTGAAGGCCGTGAGCGCGTCTATTACTCGATTGGCAACAACCCAGAGTTTGATCAACAAATGATGGAGTGGCTCAATAGCATTCGCAGCAAAGCACGCATGGGTGCACAACCACCGAAAGAGTTCGTGGTGCTTGATCACCTCCTACACGATGCGCGCCTGTACAAAAGCCCTGCGGAAATCGCCACTATGCAACGCGCCGCCGACATTTCCTGCCGTGCGCACATCCGCGCTATGCAAGCCGCCAAAGTTGGACTGTATGAGTACCATCTGGAAGCGGAGCTGGACTACGAGTTTCGTAAAGGCGGCGCTCGTTTAGCCGCTTACTCATCGATTGTTGCCAGCGGTAAAAATGCCTGCATTTTGCATTACACAGAAAACAACGCGCCGCTACAGGACGGTGATTTAGTGTTGATTGATGCCGGTTGCGAAATTGACTGCTACGCCAGTGATATCACTCGCACCTTTCCCGTCAATGGTCGCTTCAGTTCTGAGCAAAAAGCCATTTATGAAATCGTCCTCAAAGCCAATCTAGAGGCAATGAATTATATTTCACCCAAGCATTGCTGGAATGATGCTCATGTCGCTACTGTGCGCGTGATTACCGCCGGCTTATTAGAACTCGGCTTACTGCAAGGCGAATTGGATCAGTTGATCGAAAACGAAGCCTACAAACCTTTTTATATGCACCGCGCTGGACACTGGCTGGGTTTAGACGTACATGATGTCGGCGATTACAAGATCAATGGCCAGTGGCGTGCGCTAGAAGCAGGTATGACCATGACCGTCGAGCCAGGCATTTATATTGCCGTGGACAACCTTGATGTGCCGGTACAATGGCGTGGCATTGGTGTACGCATTGAAGATGATGTTGTGGTTACCGAAAATGGCTGCCAGGTTCTGACCAATGCCGTTCCGAAGACAATCGAAGAAATTGAAGCATTAATGGCCGCCGCACAGCAAGCAGGAGCTTAATTAATGAGCCGAGTGCAGATCGCAATTATTGGTGGGGGCTTGGTCGGCGCCAGCTTGGCGTTAGCCCTGCAAGCCGGCGCACGGGAGCGTCAATGGAAGATTGTGCTGATTGAACCCTATGCACCCGGCAACAGCTACCAACCCAGCTATGATGCACGCGCTTCAGCACTGTCCTATGGCAGCCAACAAATTTATCAGCGCTTAGGCTTGTGGGATGCTATCGCACCGCGCGCTGAAGCCATTGACGATATTCATATTTCTGACCGCGGCCGCTTTGCTGCAGCACGCATCAGCGCCAGCGCAGAAGGCGTACCCGCTTTGGGTTATGTCGTTGAAAACGCTTGGCTCGGTCATTGCCTCTGGGCAGCTTTGGACAGCGATGTAGTGGAATGGCGCTGCCCGGCACGTGTCGAGCAGATGCAGACACTCAGCGATGGCTACCGTCTTGATCTAGATGACGGCAGCAGCCTTGATTGTGATTTAGCGATTTTAGCTGATGGTGGCCGCTCAGGCCTGCGTGAAAAACTCGGTATTCACGCACATAATACGCCCTACGGACAAACAGCTCTGATCAGCAATATCAGCAGCGCCATAGCACACCAAGGCACGGCGTTTGAGCGCTTTACCGATGCAGGCCCTATGGCTTTATTGCCTTTGCCCGACAATCGCTGTGTGCTGATCTGGACCCGTGAGCCAGCAGAAGCACAGCGTTTGTATACGTTGCCAGATAAGCAATTCTTAGAAGAGCTGCAGGCTTGTTTTGGCTACCGCTTAGGTGCCATGCAGCAAGTTGGTAGCCGACATTTATACCCACTGAGTTTGATCGAGAGCAGCGAGCAAGTACGCAGCCATTTAGTGGTGTTGGGTAATGCCGCCCACAGCCTGCACCCCGTTGCCGGACAAGGTTACAACCTCTCTCTGCGCGACAGTATGGGACTGGCTGACTGCTTACTCAGGGGGCCTGACACACCGGGCGATTTAGCTACTTTGCAGCGTTTTCAAAACAACCAGCAACGTGATCAAGAGCTGACCATTGGCTTTTCTGATCGCGTCACGCGTTTGTTTTCCAACGGCAAACCGCTGTTAGCCAGCGGGCGCAATTTAGGCTTACTTGGATTGGACCTTATACCGCCAGCCAAACACTGGTTTGCTCGGCAAGCCATGGGGCTCGGCGTGCGCACCGAGCAGGATAAGAACTGATCATGCAAAATAAAAAAATGGCACGCAAAGCGCGCACTTTACGCTGGCTGATGAACCTCTACCCGCCCTATTTAGGTGCGGGCATTAAGGTACGTCAGATCAGCGCAGATTTTCGTCAAGCACGGGTCAGCATGGGTTTAACCTGGTACAACCGTAACTATGTACGCACCCAGTTTGGTGGCTCGCTGTACTCGATGACCGACCCTTTTTATATGTTAATGCTGATGCAAAACCTTGGCCGCGACTACATTGTTTGGGATAAGGCGGCGCACATTGAGTTTGTTAGCCCCGGCAAAGGCACAGTACACGCTGAATTTAAGATTGATGAAGCCATGCTCAAGACAATCCGTGAACACACCGCTAATGGCGACAAGTACTTGCCAAAATACCATGTTGAGGTACGCGATGATCAGGGCACTCTAGTCGCACGAGTAGAAAAAACTTTATATATCCGTCGTAAACCTGAAGCGCAGCTTGCTGACGCTAAACAGTAGGATTTGAATATGCACGCAGATTTAATCATCGTTGGTGCCGGCATGGTGGGTAGCACCCTCGCTTTAGCACTGAAAGACAGCGGCCTCAACATTCTATTGGTAGACGGCAGCCCGCTCAGCGTTGCGCCATTCAGCCCAGAGCAAGCCTTTGAGCCTCGTGTCAGTGCTTTATCGCTGGCCAGCCAACGGATTCTAGAGCGCGTTGGCGCATGGCCGGGCATTGTCCAGCGCCGTGCCAGCCCTTATCGCGATATGCATGTCTGGGATGGCTCAGGCACCGGCAAGATTGAATTTTCTGCCAGTAGCGTGCATGCCGATGTGCTCGGGCATATTGTTGAAAACCGTATCGTGCAAGATGCGTTACTAGAGCAACTGCACGAATCTGAAATCGATCTACTCGCGCATGCCAAAGTCGAACAATTACGGCGCTCGGGTGATGGCTGGCTGCTGCAATTAGAAAATGGCAGCGAACTTCGTAGCCGTTTAATTATTGCCGCCGATGGTGCCAACTCAGCGGTGCGTCGCCTCGCAGGTTGCGCCACCCGAGAATGGGATTATCTGCATCATGCGATAGTCACCAGCGTGCGCTGTGAGAAGCCGCACCAAGAAACAGCTTGGCAGCGCTTTACTGATGATGGCCCGCTGGCGTTACTGCCGCTCAAGCACAGTGACAGGAAAAACTGGTGTTCGATTGTGTGGTCAGTGCCCGAGGAGCAAACCCAGCAGATTATGGCGTTAGACGATGTAGAATTTTGCCAAGCGCTTGGCCAAGCCTGTGAGCAGCGCTTAGGCACAATAGAGCATGCCGACCCTCGCTACAGTATTCCCCTGCGCCAGCGCCATGCCAAGCGCTATGTTGAGCCCGGTTTGGCACTGATTGGCGACGCCGCACACAGCATTCACCCATTGGCTGGACAAGGCGTTAATTTGGGCTTTTTAGATGCCGCTGTCTTGGCCGAAGAACTGCTACACGCCATACAGCGCGGCGAAGATGTCGCCAGTGAGCGCGTACTCAGTCGTTTTGAGCGGCGGCGTATGCCACACAATTTAGCCATGATGGTAGCCATGGAAGGTTTTCAGCATCTGTTCCAAGCTGACGCCTTAGCCGCACGCTGGCTGCGCAACAATGGCTTGAAAATGGTCGACAGCCTTAGTGAAGCCAAAGCTGTGTTTATTCGCCAAGCGCTCGGATTGGGCAGCGGCTTACCTGATTTAGCCAAACCCTAAGCAGTTTGTACAGGCACTCACTCAGCATGCGCCTGTGCACACCATTTTTGCCACGTTTAAGTCAGCCTATAACTCTTGACTCAAAGCAAGAATCAGTACGTTCGGCACGTATTTAGTTGACTAGCTAAATGCAAGTGACTATCATTTACGCAAATTTCACCCACCCGAGGTTGCTATGTCAATTCGTAAACCCATTCTAGCCGCTCTTGCTTTAAGCGTTATGGCAGGTCATGTACAAGCAGCAGACGATATCATCGTTTATTCATCACGTATCGACGAGTTGATTAAGCCGGTATTTGATAAGTACACCGAACAAACCGGCGTAAAGATTAAATTCATTACCGATAAAGAAGCACCATTGATGGCTCGCCTAAAAGCCGAAGGTGGCAATACCCCTGCTGATATTCTGATCACTGTCGATGCCGGCAACCTCTGGCAAGCAGAGCAAATGGGTATTTTGCAACCGCTCAATTCTGAAAAAATCAAAGCCAATATTCCTGCGCAATACCGCTCCAGCAATGACTACTGGACAGGTTTATCA
>Ga0172382_10003212_pt1 | contig 26165 bp, 13 predicted proteins | sample Leawel138RmetaG_FD_122245 | JGI IMG/M metagenome (GOLD analysis project Ga0172382, IMG submission 122245) | Leachate microbial communities from a municipal landfill in Southern Ontario, Canada - Leachate well 138R metaG | ecosystem: Engineered > Solid waste > Landfill > Unclassified | place...
CCACGTCCTGGTATCTCCAAGTCCCGTACCGGAGAGATATTGCGTCTCAGTCTGTTGCGCTGCTGCATGCAGGAAACAGAAGAGAGTGAAAAGTAGAACCATCTTTCTCATGTTCATTTTTTAGGTATGTTATTATTCAAAGATAAGAAAGTCATTCCAATCTCTTCAATAGTAAGACCGGAATGACCCTCTTAAAACGGATTCTTTTATTTTCATTATTTGAGATTCCGGCCTTCAATGCCGGCATCACAACACCTGCACGATTCTGGATAACGTTGATTCATGTATAGATATTTTTAATTAAAAAACAATAATAAAATTTCATTACATAAACAAAATTATAAAACCTTATTTCAATTGAACTATGATAAATGATTTAATGGGTGAGAAAAATGACATTTTTATGTTAATGTATTAATCTTGAGAAAGTGATATTATCACGGATAGACCAAAAATAAACCAAATATCAAATAATGTAGTAGAAATGTCATAAAATGAAGTTGTCTAAATGAAATATTTTATAAAATTGCAGTAATTTTAAATATAATCAAAATATCGCAAAATGAAACCAAAATTAACTAATGTCTAACCCCAAAGCAGAATGAAATGAAAGATCTAAAAAAAAGAAAATGCAGTATCCATTTGATGAAACAGGTTTTAAAACTGTTTCTCGCGATGGTATTGTTAACAGGTACGGTCACCCTCAATGCACAGACAAGAACGGTTACCGGTACAATTGTTGATAATAACGATGTTCCTGTAATCGGGGCAACAATAATGGTCGTAGGCACAACCAATGGCACAACTACCGATGCCAATGGCCATTATTCTTTGAGAAATATTTCGGCCGATAATGTATTGCAGATTTCCTATATTGGTTACGTAACGCAGACTATACCTGTGGGTGCCCAAACCAATATTCGGATTGTTCTTGTTGAGGATACGCAGGCCCTTGATGAGCTGATTGTAGTGGGCTACGGTGTACAGAAAAAAAGCGACTTAACCGGTGCTCTGTCAAGAGTAACCGAAGAACAGATTAAGGAACGACCGGTGCAGAACGCGCTTCAGGCACTTCAGGGAAAAGTTACCGGCGTGGATATCAGTTCAAATAACAGACCTGGAGAACTTGCCTCTATCAGAATCAGAGGAAATAGATCCATCAACGCATCGAACGAACCGCTGTATGTTGTGGACGGTATCCCGCTGGCATCCGGTTCAATGGCTGATATAAATCCGAATGATATTTCTTCTATCGAAGTACTGAAAGACGCATCAGCTACAGCAATCTATGGCTCACGCGGTGCCAACGGTGTTGTTTTGGTGCAAACCAAGAAAGGCACCGAAGGACGAGTGACAGTTGGCTACGATGGTTCGGTTTCATTTAACCGGATAGACGAACTGACTGATTATATGAACTCGGGCGAACTGCTTAACTGGCAGCGTTCGGCATATATCAACGGCGGAACGTATGGTGGAGCTTACGGCAATGCTCCTGATATGGAGCGGGATATGGTGCTTTTTATGGGCAGTCAGAATTATATGCGCCGAATCTTAGGAACAGCCTATCAACTTGACTCTAATGGCAATCAGGTGTTAAGGCCTGCTACAGCCGAAGAAAAAGCTTTGGGTTATGCTGATCAGGTGCCTGTTTATAATGCTTCAACTTTGTTTGATCAAAACTGGCCCGATCTGGTTACCCGTACGGGTATAACCAATAACCACCAGATTTCTTTATCTTCCGGGTCCGACAAGTCCAAACTTTATATGTCAATCGCATATTTGCAACAGGAGTCACCGATGGTCGACCAGGATTATGAGCGTTTTACCGCTAACATCAACGGAAATGTGAATCCGGTTAAATGGTTGAACGTAGGTGCATCATTAAATGCAAACTATTCAATTCAGAATTATGGGATGATGAATAATTCCGGCAACTCTACGGCCAAAGACTCTTATGGCCAGGCTCTGGCATTGCTGCCATATGCCCCTGCTTATGATGAAGAGGGCAATCTGATGAACCCCGGTTCCGGATTTGGTCCTTCCGGAGATAATGTGTTGGTGAATATTGCAAACGGAATAAACGAAGACAGGGCATATTCTGTTATGAGCAGTAATTTTGCGGAAATAGACATAACTCCATGGCTGAAGTACCGCATGAATCTGGGTGCTCAGTTCAGACATACCCGCAACGGTAGTTTTTATGATAAAGACTATACCAATCCCATTGGTTCAAAACCACCCGCATCAGTCCCCATGACAGGATACAACAGAAATGCAACCAGTTTCTCATGGGTATTGGAGAATCTGCTTTATGCCAATAAAAACTGGGGCGATATGCATGCGTTAAACCTTACATTACTGCAGTCGGCTCAGGAAACAAGAAACGAAAACTTATGGGTCAGATCGCAGGATCTGCTCTATTCGTCGGCTTTATGGTATTCGTTATCTGATAATTCAGTTGGTAAGCCGCACGGTTATGGCTCGGGCTTTTCAAAGTATGCCTTGGCCTCATACATGGGAAGGGTAAATTATTCATTGATGAATAAATATCTGCTCACTGCAACAGGTCGTTGGGACGGATCTTCTGTACTTGCGCCCGGAAATAAATGGGACTTTTTCCCCTCATTGGCTGTTGCATGGAAATTGGAGCAGGAACGGTTCATGCAGGATATAGACTGGGTTGATCAGTTGAAACTGAGATACGGATGGGGTGTTACGGGCAACTCCGCAGTTGGAGCTTACAGTACATCCGGATCGCTGATGGGTGCCAACCAGGTATTTAACAATACAGAAGTTGCAGGTGCAAAAGCATCGGTAATGCCCAACTATTCATTGGGTTGGGAAAAGACGGCACAGACAAACCTGGGATTGGATTTTGCTTTGTTTAAAAACAGGATAAGCGGTTCTGTAGAGTATTATGAGGCAAATACTTCTGACTTGCTGATGGATCGTTCGATTCCTGCAATTTTAGGTTATGTAAGTATTCAGTCAAATGTTGGTAAAACACGAAACAGAGGGTTCGAGGTTAATTTATCAACTGTAAATATCAGTACTTCCGATTTTACATGGGAAACAGATTTCAACTGGTCTACCAATAAGGAAGAGATCGTGGAGCTAGCTAAAGGTAAACAGGATGATAAAAGTAACGGATGGTTTATCGGGCAACCTATCAGAGTGATGCGTGATTATGATTATGACCGACTGTGGCAGGATACAGAAGAAGATCGTTACCTGATGGATATTTACAAAACAGTAGGAAAATTGACCTATATTCCGGGCCAGGTTAAACTCGTAGATCAGCAGCCCATGGAAGTAGTTCCAGCTGGTACCGAAGGTTCAACTACTTATACTTTGGCCTCCGGGGAGACCATCACCCTGATGGATAATGGATTCGGAAAAATTAACGACGATGATGCCAAGATCCTCGGTTCCAACAGGCCAAAATGGGTGGGAGGTATTACCAACACCTTCACATACAAAAATCTGCAACTGAACTTCTTTGTGTATGCCCGTATTGGAAACCTTTATTATGGGTTGTTGCAAACTTATGGCAGGAGAGTGGAAAAAGATGTGTGGAGCCCTGAAAATACATCGGGAAGATATCCCCAACCCACTACAAAAGTACATAGCAGCAGCTCAGATGCAATGAATTATACTAGCGGTAATATGGTAGCTGTTAGGAATATATCGCTATCATATACATTCCCTGAAAAGATCCTGAAGAAATACAATCTTTCCAATATGCAGCTTTACGGACAGGTTATTAATCCATTTATTTTTGGAGGTGACCTTGTAAAAGTGGGAATCAACCCCGATGACGTGAATGGCTGGGATTCAAAATCAGGTGCAATGGCGGGAGGACAAACCAACAACACTGCATTGATGCGTAGTTATGTAATTGGATTAAGATTCGGATTTTAAATTGAAGTAGTTATGAAAAAGTACATTATTATTATATTGTTATCATCTATGGGAATATTCTCTTGTTCCGATAGCTTTTTAGATGAAGAGATGGTGTCTACGATTACTCAGGATTATTTTAATACTGAGGACGGATTGGAGCAGCTCATAAACGGGACTTATGACGCCTTGAGATGGAAATATGGATGGGAGGAAGGATCTTACATGTTTCATGTGGGATCGGACGCTGAAATAAGAGGAGATAATTCCTGGGATATTTATTCTCCTACAGTATGGACTCCTGCCGGAGGAGCGGGTAACTATACCAACAATCTGATGGGATATTACGCCAAACAGTTACTGGGAGGGTATCCTACTGTAAATAACTGTAACAGGGCAATTGAAACGATTAGAGACGGAAAAGCACTGGGACGTTTTGCTACAGATAAAAAGTATGCTGCCGAAAGGATGTCCGAGGCCTTGTTTACCAGAGCATGGGTGTATTATATGCTTAACACTTCTCTGGGGGACGTACACATGACACTGAAAAGCAACAACTCATTGCCGGATTCGTACAATTTCCCGAAATCAACGTCAGAAGAGATCTACAAACAGATTATCGGTGATCTGAGATTCTGTTATGATAATCTTCCGGCTACTGTATTCGAAGGCGGGTCAACGGAGAGCAGAGAGAGAATATCCAAAGGCGCAGCAGCTCATTTTCTTGCTAAGCTTTATCTGCAAAGAGCACAGGGAGCCAACTTCAAGCAATACAGGAAAGCTGATGGTACCATAGACCATGCTAATCCGAATGCTCATTTGGGAATGCTTTATAAAGGAAATGTTGCAACAGACCTAGACTCCTGTATCTTTTTTGCCACCCAGGTAATTAATAGTCCTAATTACAAACTGGCCGATAATTATGCGGATATTTTTGCTACCGCAAAAGGTTCTTACCCTTCTGAAAATAATTCGGAAATTATTCTTGCAGCCTCATTTGGCCCTAAACTGGCCAATACCCGTTACGGTATGCGCTTTCAGTGCTACATGACCTGTAATTATGTGCGCGCACTTTGGGGTTTACCCAACCGTACGTGGGAATATGGGCATCAGAATGTGAGGATGAGAACAAACGACTGGGGATATGACGTATTCACCAATAAACAGTCTGACTCAAGGTTCGAAAAGACATTCCTGATAGAATACAAGGCAATGCTTTCCGAAGGAGCCAATGATGTTGATTATTACAGTTATAATGACGCTAAAAACGGTACAAAGAAATGGTCTACTGATGAGGCTGCATATTTTAATGCAAACATTTTACCTACTTATGACCGTGAATCGTGGAACGGACGTCCGGCTGTTGCCGGAGAACGTAAGATAGGTAAAGGTGATTTGGGTCTTGTCTTTTTGGAAAATACAAAAGAGACTGCAATTCCAATTGAAGTAGCCAAAGCGCAGCCATATGTTTTGTATCCCCGTTGGACAAAAGATGGAGATAAATATTATTACAGGAGAGACGGTAGTGATGATTACCAGGCAAACAACGTAGGATTGGAATTTGGAATTGGTGTTGCTGCTACCGTAAAAAAACATATCGATATAAACAGAGAAGCGGTAAACTCCGAGTATGGAAGCCGAAATGTGGCCATGTTCAGAATAGCAGAAACATACCTTATCAGAGCCGAAGCTTATGGTCGTAAAGGAAATTTCACCGCTGCAATAAATGATATCAATAAGGTTCGAGAAAGAGCAGCATACAAACCCGGTGAAAATCGTGCGGAAGTGCTGGCAAGATTATATCCCGGTTCTGAAGAGTTGACTGCAACAGAAAAACAATATCCTTATGCCGTAGCAGAAAACAGGGTTCCTGATATGAAAATTGATGCTTCATACTGGGATGGTACTTCAACCAATTCAAATGCAGAGAACTATCCCTCCAGTGCCACAACCGATTTACAAAGGTTCATTCATTTTATTTACAATGAACTGACCAGAGAGATGATCGGTGAACTGACGCTCTATGAAGGAATTCATCATGCTGGAATTCAGGCCGACAGGATTATGTGGCACCAGCAAATGGGATCTTCCCTGCAAAATCACTGGCCGGTGTCTGATAATGTGAATGGTACGCAAGGACAGACCGGCAACGGTAAAGGTGCATTCAGCTCTTTCAATACATTCAAGCCATTCCCGCAGTCATTTATGGACATGCTTACCGATGAAAACGGAAATCTGCTGGATGAAACAGCGAAAGCAGCTTATCAAAATCCGGGTTACAATTAGATTGTAAAAAATTAGATTAATATGAATATTTAATTGATATTGAGCGGCAATATTTATTGCTGCTCAATATCTTTAAAAGAATACCACGGTATGAAAATGAATATATATAAAACAAAATTATATACCGCTGGATTGTTAATGGGTTCGGTATCATGTACTCACGCCTTCTCTCAATCTCTTGTCGAACCTGAAGCCCGTAGTGATTCGAAAAAAACGATGAATGTTCTGTTCCTGATATCTGATGATATGAGAACAGAACTAAATGTTTATGGCAGCCAGATGGCAGTTACCCCAAATCTGGATGATCTGGCAAACAGGGGGGTGAGATTCGAAAGGGCATATTGTCAGTACCCGCTGAGCGGTCCGTCACGGGCATCCCTCCTTACAGGCCGTCGCCCTACCACAAGCGGCCTCTACAGCAACCGTGAATGGTTTGGAGCCAGCTACCCGGATTGGGTGAGTCTGCCAAAATATTTTAAACAGCATGGCTATGCTTCGCTCCGTACGGGAAAAGTATTACACGGTGGAATAGACGATACGGAAGCATGGACAGAGGGGGGGGAGCCCCGTAGATATCAAGAGCCTGTAAACACCAATCCTCCATCGTACGTGTCAGCTGAAGAGGCTTATAATCATGCAAGACGCAAACCACCAAAACTTACTCCCGGAGTGGAAGTTTATTCCGGTTCAGACCGTTGGGAAGCAGTTGAGGGTGAGGCTGCAAATGAGCTTGGAGATACAAAGGTTGCCAACAGGGCAATTGAATTTATCCGACGTAGCAAGGAAAGCGGACAGCCATTTTTTATAGCCTGTGGCTTTTCCAAACCGCATACACCTTTTGTAGCCCCCAAAGAGTTTTTTGATATGTATGATTCAGACAGCATTACACTGCCTCCTGATTTTGCATCATTGCCAATGGTGCCCCATGGTTTTCCACAAGGATCCATCAGGCCAAATAATGCGGATCTGTTTATAAACAGGACGGCTTCGCCTGAAGAGGCACGTGATATGAAACATGCCTATCTGGCTTGCGTAAGTTATGTGGACTGGAATGTTGGACGGGTTTTGGCTGAGTTGGAAAAACAGGGACTTCGGGAGAATACGATTGTTGTATTCTGGAGCGATCACGGATATCAGCTTGGTGAAAAAGGTAAATGGTCAAAAGCAGGTTCTCTTTGGGAGCAGGGCACACGTGTGCCGTTTGTAATTTATGACCCGAGAGCAAATGGTAATGGCGAATCATCAGCTCGTATAGTAGAACTGGTGGATATTTATCCAACCCTTGCTGATCTTTGTGATTTACCGGTTTCTGAAGAGCTCGACGGGGTGAGCCTCAGGCCGTTGCTGGAAAATCCTCACGGTGAGTGGGATCGTCCCGCTTATACTGTTTGGAATGAACGTGGAAAAGGTATCACCGGAGTATCAGTACGTACGGAACGATGGCGCTACGCCGAGTTTTTCGGTTTAGGTGCGGGAGCTTATCTTACCGATCCCCTCGGCGATCCACATGAATTGTATAATCTGGCAAATAATCCTGAATATGAGGATATTGTGAAAGCGCTTCATCAGCTTGCAACTGAATATGTAAAAGGAAAGACAGAGTTATCGGCTCCCCCCGTAAAATAACTTCATCACGTGATAAAAAAACAGTTAACTACTATTTACCCACAACATAATAAATTCAACTTATGAATAAAACAGTTTTTATTTTTTGCTTCTTGTTATTTACCGCACTTGTTTATTCTCAGGATCCGCGTGAGCTTTTATACAATATTGAAATCCTTGCGCCAAACCATGCTACTAAACCAAAGATAGATGGCTTTGCGAAGGAAAGAATCGAGGAGAAACTAAACAGAGGTGTCATCGCAGTCGAGGATGAGAACAAAAATGTATATGTAAGCTGGAGACTTTTACAATCGGACCCTGCTGATATTGGTTTTGACATTTATAGCAGTAATGGGAAAAGTTCTGTTAAATTGAACAGGAAGCCCATCATGGGCACCACTGATTTTGTCGACCGGCAAGCAGGCAATCATACTGACCATCAGTATTGGGTGATACCTGTGAGAAAAAATGGTAAAGGAGTCCCATCGGAGAAAGTTGCCGTTATTACAAAAAAATCTTTGGAAGAACCTGCATATATATCTGTTCCTCTGCAGAGTGATGTTGTTCCCGGTAGAAGAAGACTTGGGGTGGCCGACCTGAATGGTGACGGTAAATTCGATTTTATTCTGATACAACCCAACCTAAGCAAGGACCCGGGATCACGACCTGATTCATCGCAGGTGACCTACAAAATAGAGGCGTATCTGCATGATGGTACCTTTTTGTGGCGTAACGACCTGGGTAATGGGATAGAACCCGGGGTGTGGTACTCGCCATTTATCGCTTACGATTTTGATGGTGACGGTAAAGCAGAGATCGCTGTAAAGACAGCACCCGCAGGTATTCGTGATGCCGATGGCGCTGTTTATGAAGGAGAGGAGTGGATCTCCATCTGGGATGGTATGACCGGCAAGGAGATAACCAAAGCCAACTGGCCTCAACGTACTGAGAGACTGGGTAACTATAACAGGCAAAACCGCAACCAGCTGGGTGTGGCCTACCTGGATGGAAAAACACCCTGTCTGATCGTAGGGCGTGGAACATATAAAGCAATGTTCGTGGATGCATATCAGTTTACCGATGGTCAGCTTACAAAACTGTGGAGTTGGGACGGCGATGAGGAGAATCCTATTGTACGCAGTCAGGGAGCCCATATCATGCTGGCAAATGATGTGGACGAAGATGGCCGGGACGAAATTATACTCGGTAGTGCTGTGCTGGATGATGATGGTACGTTATTGTGGTCGGCCGGTTTAGGTCATCCCGACAAAGTTTATGTAACTGATATTGACCCCTTACGTCCCGGCCTCGAGATATTCTATGCTGTTGAGGCTTTGCATGACAAAGACGGACTGGGCATATGTGTTCGTGATGCAAAAACAGGAGAACTGATCTGGAGCGTGGGAGAACCAACTGTTCATATAGGTTCGGGCATGGTAGCCGATATCGATCCGTCACTTCCGGGATTGGAGGGTTTTGCCGGCGAAGATCCTAAGGGACACAGGGCAATGAGAGTGCCCGGAAATGACAACAAATATCTGTTTGATGCAAAGGGAAATCTGATTGGCAAAGGAGAAGATGTGCCACCAACAGGCGACTGGCTTTGGTGGGATGCAGGCAAGGTACGCCAGTACCTAGCACAGGATCGTGACAAAATCTCGGTGATGAAATACAAACAGGAAGAAATCCAGAACGGTTTTCAGGGACGGGTTATCATGACTGCTGACCTGTTTGGCGACTGGCGCGAAGAGATAATCACAGCCTTACCCGGTGAATTGAGGATCTACAGTACCGCTATTCCTGCTACAGACCGTCGGGTTACACTTTTGCAGGACAATACGTACAGGCAAACAATCACTGTTCGTACAATGGGTTACCAGCAGCCACCGATTCCAGGTTACTATCTGGGTGAGTAAATCTTTAATAAAGTCTCTATGAAAAAGATATTTATAACACTGTTTATACTCCTGTCAGTTACATTGATTTTACCTGTTTCCGCACAAATAGGTACCCGTTTCCCATCCGAGAGAAAGGTGGTGAAGGATCCGGTAACGGGTGTTGAACTCGTGTTTCTGACAAGCAGCCAGTCTGGCGACCGCAAGATTTATCCCACACACAATCAGTGGACCTCCGACGGTGAGTGGATCATTTTCAGTTCAGGGCGTGTTGCGGGAGAAGCCATGGCCGTAAATGAGAATACAGGTGATATTGTACAGGTTACAGAGGGTGGGTATTCCGGCATGCTTAGCGTTGCCAGGAAATCAATGAAACTCTATTTTATGCGTCGACCGGAGAGTTCGCGAGGTGCTCCCGCTGCAGTGGAGGTTGTTGAGATCGATCTGAAAAAGCTGTTTGCTGATTCTGAATCGGGCAACCTGAAACCGGCAACAGCATATGAACGGATTTGCGGAGTGACCCCGGCTGAAATGGCTGCTGGAGGAGATATGGCTCTTGATGGGGGAGAGGAATGGGTATGGTTTCGTGTGGGAAAAGAGGAGGCATTAAAATATCTTCCCGAAGGAACAGAAATTGCAAAACCTTTCGGCCCCCGAAATATGGGTGCAGGCCCCGCCGGTATTGCCGGAATGAATATTCATACCGGTGAAATCAAACAGGTGGTGTCAGTACCTTTCCAGATTGGACATATACAGAGTAATCCCTGGGTGCCTGGACAGATTGTGTTTTGTTGGGAAACAGGCGGTAAGGCTCCGCAACGGACATGGTTTGTAAATGCCGACGGTACAGGACTACGTCCGCTTTATCCCGAGTCGGAGTATGAATGGATAACCCATGAGGCGGTAATCAGCCCCGATGAAGTAGCTTTTGCTATTCTTGGACACAGGCCTATCCAGGGAATAGAGGACAAGGACAGACCTAAAGGAACCGACGTGAAAGGTGCCAATCCGGGACAAGAAACAGCATGGGGACCTTCCGGAACACGTGAAAAACCTACCGGACTGGGGATTGTGAATATCAACACCCGGGAAATGACCATCGCCGGACAAATACCCTATGGCAGCGGATTCTGGCATGTGCATGGTTCACATGACAGGCGTTTTGCCGTGGGTGATAATTTCGAACGTGAACTCTATCTGATCAATCGCGAAACCAACGAAATGATGCTCCTTACCGCCGGTCACAAAGCCACAGCTGCCGATCATGTGCATCCCACATTCAGTCCCGACGGTACCAAAATAGAGATTCAGTCGGCCATGCTGTCCGAAGACGACAGATCCATGAACATCTGCATTGTTCGCATACCCGAAAAGTGGTTGAAAAATGAGAGATAAGAGACGGATGAGTTGATATGCAGTCAAATTTTCCTAAGTTTGTAGTTGAAAATCATTTTTAATAAATCATATGAAGAGTAAATTGTTCTTATTTTTATTCCTGTTGCAGGCAGGCCTTCTCGCAGCACAGAACATGACCGATGTAAGCCTTTTTTTACGGAGCGACAGTACCACCTATCTCAACCATGTCTCATCGGAATCGGGCGACCTGTACAAGGCTTTGGGCCATCATGGTCCTGCCATTGAAAATGAATGGCTGGCGCTGAGATTGTATTTCGACAAAAAAGCGGCCATCGATGTCTATTCGAAGGCGACGCCCGGGCTTGAGCTGGCTACATACAAATGGTATCCCACACCGCAGCAGCAGCTTGAGGGAAAGGGCGCCGACTACTACAAGGTGGGACCCACTGTGGGCCTTGGTGGTATCCGTTTGTGGGATGGAGAGAAGGTGGTTCCCTTGGATCCTGTTTCAAACAGAGCGGCCAGGGTGGTAAAAGAGGGATCGGTATCCTACATGGAGATGCTGTCGGAAGATGTGCCCTACCGGAATCGAAAAGTGGATATCCTGGTGCGCGTGACCGTCTACTCTGGTTTCAGAAAGGCGAAGGTGGAAGCTTTTGCATTGACCGATGAAGATGTGACATTTGTTACTGGCATCAATTATCACCCCGGACAGCAGGTGGTTGTGGAGAAAGGTTCTGTTTTTACCTGGGGACTGCATCCGGAAGACGTCGCAGCCGAACAGGTGAAGCTGGGCTCCGCGATATTTGTGAATCCGGAAGATTTCGATCAGACCAAAGACGATGGGAACCAGCATATTTTTATTTCAAAACCTACCAGACAGATAAGCTTGTGGATTTCCTCTGCCAATGGCAAGGAACCGTTTGTGAATAACATGGATCGGTTTATCGACTTTTCAAAATTTGAAATGAATGTAAATTAATCCATTCAAGAAGCTTATACCCATGCGTACCCGCTACAACCTCCCGGTGTGCCTGATCATCCTGATGCTTTTCTCAAGCACCATGTTGAGCGCACAACAAGATACCATTGCCGGTATTCCGGTAAACTACGATGAGTCCAGGATCGGGAGCTATCACCTTCCTGATCCGCTGGTCTTTAAAAATGGTAAGGCAGTAGTTAATGAAGCGGAGTGGACCAGTAAACGTCGCCCCGAAATAGTTGCGCTTTTTGAAAACGAACAGTTCGGCAAAGTACCGGCACGTCCGGCACGAAAGGCAGTACCGTTCGACCCGGGCACACCGGCATTCAATGGCAAGGCTGTCAGAAAGCAGGTAACCCTCTATTTTACCGAAGATACCGCAACACACAAGGCCGACCTCCTGATCTATACGCCTACTAAAGCAACGAAGCCTGTTCCGCTCTTTCTGATGATCAGCTTCATGCCAAACTCTTTGACGGTGGATGATCCGGATATTCGACCCGGTTTTATCTGGAACCGTGAAAGAGAGCGAGTACCGGTGCAGCTGCACGATGGAAGACGATTCGGCAGCCTGGATGTGGAGAAATTTATAGCGGCGGGAATAGGGGTTGCCACCATCTATTATGGCGATATCGAACCCGACTTTGCCGATGGAATCTCACATGGGGTAAGGGGACATTTTCTGACGGAGGGTGAAAAATGGCCTGCCCCAGACGAGTGGGGAACCATCTCTGCCTGGGCGTGGGGTCTGGGCTATGTGATAGATTATCTGGAGAAAGACAAGGATGTTGATGCGAAAAAGATTGCCCTTCATGGTGTATCGCGACTGGGAAAGACTGTACTCTGGGCCGGCGCTCTGGATGAACGTTTTGGTATGATCATCGCAAGCTGTTCCGGTGAAGGAGGCGCGGCGCTCTCGATGCGTGATTACGGTGAGACCATCGCCCACATGGTTGCACCATCCCGCTATTTCTATCAGTTTTGCGGCAATCGGGCCAAATATGTCGATGATCCGCACACATCCCCCATCGATGCCCACATGCTTCTTTCGTTGATTGCGCCAAGGCCGCTGTTGCTACAGACAGGCAGCACCGACAGATGGTCTGATCCGAAAGGGGAGTTTCTCGCAGCTGTTGCCGCGGAGCCTGTTTACCATCTCTTTCGTAAAAAGGGATTGGAGACAAAGGTGATGCCTGACTCAGAAGTGGCAATCCTGCACGACATGGGTTACTATATGCATACCGGGGGACATGGAACTTTACCGGGTGATTTTGACGTATACATCGCGTTTATGCGAAAACATTTTTTACAGGTTGATGCAGCAATCGCCACCACCACCGCACAATTACCTCCTAATTTTGGCCCTGAGTACAATCAAATTACACAAAAGGATGAACTGACACGCGTTTTCATTTCCCCAGTCAGGGTTCTATGGACTTCTGATAGTTCAGAGGTGATGATCAAAAACAGCGAAGTGCTGCTGAAGCCGGGTAACAGTCAGTCGGATATGAGCCGTACAACCCGTTTCTGTTCAATGACAACGACCGATACCGACACCGCTTCCATCCTGCTGGATTATGGCAAAGAGCTGCATGGCGGGCTTCAGCTGGTAATGGGCGGATCCTCCCGCCGGGAACCTTCACTGGTGCGAATCCGCTTCGGCGAGTCGGTGGGGGAAGCCAACAGCAATACCTACAACTCCGACTGGCTGATGGGCTTTTCCACCGACGACCATGCCAAACGGGATATCATCATGGAGATTCCCCGCTCGGGATTGATCGAGATCGGAAACACTGGTTTCCGGTTTGTGCGCATCGACCTGCTGCAGACGAGTACCACCATCAACCTCAAGGAGGCACGCGCTATCCTGCGCTACAGGGATATTCCATACCTCGGGTCGTTCAAGAGCAGCAACCCGCGGCTCGACTCAATCTGGATGACCGGTGCCTACACCACCCATCTCAATATGCAGGAGTACCTCTGGGATGGAATCAAGCGCGACAGGCTGGTCTGGCTGGGTGATTTCCATCCGGAACTGAAAGCCATCAACGCCGTATTCGGATACAACGAAGTGGTACCCAGAAGCCTGGATCTGGCAACCCGACAATACCCGCTTCCGCAATGGATGAACGGAATGAGCTCCTACTCGATGTGGTATCTGATCATTCACTACGACTGGTATATGCAGAATGGTGATCTCGATTTTTTGAATCGTCACCGGGAATATATTGTCGGCCTCATTGATTTGATCAACAGTAAAATCGCCGAAGATGGTACCGAGACACTAAGTCCTTTTCGTTTTCTGGACTGGCCCTCAACCCCCAACGAGGAGGGTGTGGAAGCCGGTTACCGCGCCCTGCTGTCATGGGCACTGAGTGATGCTCAGAAATTGTGTGAGGTACTGGGTGAGAGACGCTCTGCCGACGTGGCAGCGAGAGCTGCCCGGAAGCTGAATAGAAAAACCTTGCCCCACAACAACCTGAAACAGGCTGCTGCGTTAATGGCAGTCGCGGGCATGATGGATCCGCTAAAAGCAAGTGAAGAGGTGATCGCCGTGGATGGGGCAAAACGATTCTCCACCTTCTACGGTCTCTATATGCTCGATGCGCTCACCATGGCAGGCATGCAGGATGAGGCACTAAAAATCGTGAGCGACTACTGGGGCGGGATGCTCGATATGGGTGCCACCACCTTCTGGGAAGACTTCAATATGGAGTGGATGGAGAATTCGGCGCGGATCGACCAGTTCACACCGGCAGGGATGAATGATATCCATGGCGATTTTGGCGATTACTGCTATCCCAGCTATCGCCACAGCCTCTGTCATGGCTGGTCATCGGGCGTAACGGCCTGGCTCACGGAAAATATATTGGGAATAAGGGTGGTTGAGCCCGGCTGCAAGGTCATCGAAGTAAAGCCCTATCTGGGAAACCTGGAGTGGGCTGAAGGAAGCTTCCCGACTCCCCACGGAGTGGTGAAAGTACGACATGAACGACTGCCAAATGGAAAGATAGAATCAAAAATTGATGCACCTGCGGGAATCAGGATTATCCGGTGAAACCTTACTAAACCCTTGCCGTAAAACAGTTCACCCCGAAAGCCATTAAAAACTTTCGGGGTGAACTGTTTGATGCCGTAACATACTACTTACAACATCTTGTAGATCTCGGCTCCCGCCATCAGGAATGCACCCAGACCAAAATCATCGAAGTCGGGTTCCCGTTCATAAGTAACCGGTTGTGCTTCCTTGGGCTCCTTGCCGGTACCTTGCACGTAGCCCAGAAAGCCGTTCGGATGCAGGCTATCTCTTACCAGTGCATTCCATGCCCTGTAAATGACCGGTTCATATGCAGCCCTGTCCAGCAGCCCGTTGTTCACACCGTAAGCCATCCCGTAGATAAACATGGCGGTGCCGGTAAGCTCCTTCCCTCCGTAGTTGTCCGGGTCATGGAGGCTCACATTCCAGTAGCCATCTTCGCGCTGTACCTTTTTAAGCGCTTCGCTCATCTTTACAAGCATGGTTTCATACTCACCACGGTGCGGCTCATCTTTTGGCAGGATATCCAGCATGCGTGCCATCGCAACAATCACCCATCCGTTACCGCGCGACCAGTAACAGTCTTCGCCATTGGGTTCGATGTAGGGAGGATCAAAATCACCATCCCGCCACCATAGCTGGTCCCCGGGATTGTAAAGGCCATTGTCACCATGATGCAATTTGGTATACATATACATGTCGTATGCGCGGTTGTAGTAAGCGGTATCACCGGTAATATTGCCAAGTTGTGCAAAAATGGGCATACCCATCTGGATGGCGTCTATCCAGTTCCAGTCGTCTACCTTGTCCGTAACCATCATCGAGTCGACCGAGTTTTTGATATTTATGATATAGTGTGCCGGTTTTTCCGGATCCAGTTCGTAAAGGAAGAGATAGGTCTGACCGGCGCACTGGTTATCCGCATTGCGTGTTTCCCAACCCTCGGCCGCATTGCGCAATCCCCAGTTGTGTTTGTTTCCCCATTCCAATGCATAATCGAGGTAACGTTGTTGTGGATCAACCTTCCAGAGATCCATCAGCCCCTCGTAATAGTAAGCGCGGGTCCAGAGATTGCTTTCATACTCTTTGTTGCGGGAAGGGTAGGGAATGGGTTCGCCCGGATCACTCCACTTCTCCATGAAATAGTCGTTCGCCAGTCTGAGGGCAGTCACTACCTCCTCTTTCGCCGGTTTGCGGACATCGTTGTTGCTGGTGTTACATCCTGCAAGAATTACACCGCAACAAAGGATTGTAAAAAATAAATTCAGTGGTTTCATTGTCTTTTTGTTTCTTTTTAAAAAAGATGGATATTCCAAGTTTTTCAAAATGAAATATCCATCAATCACCTATGTATAATCAAAAATTCAGATTCCTATTTACCAGCCTGGATTCTGAAAAGAGGCTTTTTGTTCTTCCGTCAGCGGTGAGCCATTCTCCTGTGTCAAACCATCTATAAAGGTCTGCGGGATGGGACGGAGTACATGTCTGTCAGCAATGTTGGGGGCAGCCTGTGCATTGAATGTCTTGGCACGTTTTACCAACAGTCCGGCACGGCTTAACTCTTCCCATCTATTCCATTCACCATTCAGCTCCCGTGTACGCTCGTTGAAGATGAAGTTGAGCATGCGGTCATACTCGCTGGAGGCTCCCAGTTTGGTCAGAATTGCTTCGTCTTCTGCCGGCAGGCTATTGGGACTGGTTATCTGCAGAGAAGAGGCAGCGGTTGTCTTGTTAATTCCTGTAGAAAGATAATAGCTGTTGCGTTGCGTGTATACATTGCCGGCAGCATCTTTTAAGTTTCCACCATTATAACCGGGATGTGAGTTGGCAAACCAGTTTACATAGTTGTCCGTTTTTCCGTTTTTGGTGAAATTTGTGGATGTTGAATAGAGGGTATTCTTTAACGGGAACGCAATGGATGCGTCCACATATAACTCCCTGTCTTCTCCCGATTTCCACTGCGCCCGCGCACGAAGTTGATTTACCGTGGTGATCGCACCCTGATAGTTTTTCTGACGTACCTGTGCTTCGGCCTTTATCAGATAGGTCTCTCCGGTACGTGCCATGATGACGTCGCGATATCCGTCGCCACTCTCAGCTGTTCTTGTACCATCCTGGGTCTTGTTCAGACCGGCAAATACGTTTGATTTGGTGGCGTCGCCATTGCTGTTGTAATTGGGCAATACATACTCTCCGTTCAAATAAAGTGGAAATGCATTGGGTACCCACTTTCCTGTTTCCGGATTGATGAACTTGCTTTGTGCTGGCCTTCCGAATTTGCCATACGGTTCTCCATCGAAACGGGTGTCACTCTTTTTATTCATGATGAATACAATCCCCTGGTCACCCAGGTTAACAGCACTTGCTCCAAATGATTCATTCAGCTTGGCATCACGGATGTTGTTCACGCCGTAGACCGTGCGGAATGATTTCCATAAACGGGCATCGTTTACGTTGTCATAGGTGGCATAGTTGTATTCGGTGGGACGACAACGCTGAAAATCCTGTCCCCCAATGTGTGGACCACGGCTCACCCAGCCACCACTAAAGGTGTTGAACTGAGGGGTGAAGTAGGAGTGGGTACGGTTGCCGTAACGACCTTTTGTGGAAGAGTCTGCATTGTGCTGCGCAGACATCAGAATTTCGGGAAGTCCTTCGTTGGCATTGTCCACGCCCGTCCAGCGCGCATACAAATCCCAGTAGTCGGCTGCCAGCGGACGGGCAGCAATTACCTCATCACAAAGCTGTACACACTTGGTTAAATCGGTATCAATGTAACTTGCATTCCAGCTTTTATTCCGTTCTGAGGCACGGAAAAGCAATGCTTTCGCCCAGAAGTGAGCGGCGGCATACTTGGTCCAGGTACCCATTCCCCGCCAGTTTGTGGTTGGCAGCATTTTATAGGCATTCTCAAAGTCGGAGATAATCTGCGCCATGGTCTCTTCTTCACTGGAGCGTTCAAAATAACGGACAACGCCGCTCACAGGTTCCGTTTGGAGCACCACACCACCATATTGGGCAAAAAGCCGGTAATAGTTATAACCACGCAGGAAGTATGCTTCTCCCATACTTTTGTTGCGAACATCCTCATTCGATATCTTGTTTCCGTTTGCAATGATCAGGTTGGCGGAGGAGATGCCGAAATACATCTGATTCCAGAGTCCGTCTACCGGGGGACAGTTTTTGTTGGCTGCTCCAGTCTCAACCGTCGCATTGGAAGCGTTCAGACGATTGTCGTAGGTATTCCAGGGTTCACTGGTAAGGTCGGCGCCGTTTGTAAATTCATCGGTACCATATAGGGTGATGCCATATGCCCACTCGTAACCAAAATGCCATCTGATGTTCCCATAAAGGGAGGTAGCCAGATCGGTAATTCCCTGTTCCGTTTCAAAATACTGGGTGGTATAGGCAGTGGTATTCTCCTCATACAGGAAATCGTCTCCACAGGACCAAAGACTGAAAGTGAACAGCGATACCACGCCAATCAGGATTTTGCTATATAAATGTTTCATAATATGTCTTGTTTATCGTGATTAAAAGCCCAATTCCAAACCAAATGTGATACCCCGGTTATAGTAGGTGGAGGTCCCCAGATCCAGATCCAGAAAATCGACTGAGCTGTACAGGTTACCCGGGTTGCGTAATTGGGTAAATAATTTTAAATTGCTGATACCGAGTGGCTCGCAAATGTTCTTGGGTAAATAATAACCCAATGAGATATTTCTGAACTTGATAAAGGATGCTTTTTTGAAGCCTATCAAGCTGGAGTAGGCATCACCACCCACGCCAGGTGTTCCCGTATAGACTGGTTTTTGCCATTCTGCACCCGTGTTGTCGGGTCTCCAGTAATCCAGCTGACGTTGATTGCCATGCCCGTTTTGTACTTCCCCTCCTGTCGATACCATATAGTTCATACGGCCATAAAGTTCCACGTTCAATTCCAGTCCTTTGTAGTTGAAACTGTTGCTCCAGCCTGTTGTCCAGCGTGGATTGCGATTCCCCAGAATTACACGGTCTTCGCTGTTGATTATATAATCGCCGTTCTGATCCACCGGCCTTACGCTTCCCGGAGTAAACTTTTCACCCTTTTCATTGAACTTGACCATCTCCGCGGCATCTTCCTCCTGCCACAATCCGGCATTTTCATAGCCATAAAACACACTCATTGATTGTCCGATAAACCAGGAGTTATCAACCATGTCATTCTTACCATTGGCTAATTCTACAATTTCATCTTTTTGCCAGGCAAGGTTGAGAGTTGAGTTCCAAATAAAATCTCTTGTTTGTATGGGAATAGCGTTTAATGTTATATCAATACCCTTGTTTTTTGTTTTTCCTACGTTGGCCATGGTGTTGCTATAGCCTGTAAGGGTAGGTATTGTCATATTCATTATAATGTCATTTGTGTTAGATTTATATACATCGATGGCTCCACCAACGCGTCCCTTGAGAAAAGTAAAATCTACACCCAGGTTCCATTGGCTGGTTTTCTCCCACTCCAGTGCCGGATTGGCCATCAATTCCGTGCCGGAAAAATAATAAGGCTCATTGGTGCCATAAGCCAGCACGTTGCCGGTACCGCCAAAAGGTACCCAGAATGAACGGATGCTTCCTAATGTATCATACGCATTTATTGCTGAGTTACCAGTCATACCTATACCAAGCCGAAGCTTTAGCTGATCGAGCCAGGAGAGCTCCTGCATAAATTCTTCCTGGTCTATTCTCCATCCCAATGCGGCGCTGGGAAAGAAGGCCCATTTAACCCCAGCTGAAAGTACGGAGGAACCATCATAACGTCCCGAAGCGGTAAACAAGTAACGGTCTTTCCACGAATAATTGAAACGGGCCATGTAGGATGCCAGTTGAGACTGTGTCAATCCGGTTCCCATACTTGCTTTGGCGTCGGTACTGGTGATATCCACCGAACCCATGTTGTTCCATTTGAAACTGGCCTTGGGGATGTTCTGGGCACCCATGCTTGCCGTCTCTGAGTCGTAGGCAGAAGCCGATTGCAACAATGTCACATCGAACTTGTGATCGTCGATTGCTTTATTATACGTAACGATGTTGTCCAACACCCAGGAGAATCTTCTGTCATAGTTCCAGGAGGCGTAGCTTGTGCCACCCTGGCGTACAGCCGATGTCTTGTCGATGTAAATGCCACGGCGATAGTAGCGGAAGTCGGGTCCGAAATTACTCTTGAAGCTTAATCCTTCAAGGGGTTCCCATATTTTGCCCAAATTGATGCTGGCGTAGAAACTACCCAGTGCGCGCAATGTTTGCCTCTGTTCGTCCGATTTTTTCCATTCATCGATCACGGTGTAGACTCCGTTCATGTTGGTGGGTGTCAAGATGATCTCACCATTGGCGTCATAAGGCTGCGCAATACTCAATATCTGTTTGGCAGCGGCATAAATTTCAGTCGGTCCCGAACTGGAAGATTGTCCGGTACGGGAATAACCATAACTTTGGTTGCTCCAGGAGGTATTGATCGATCCCCCCAGACTAAACCATTTTGTCGGTTTTATTTCAGTGGACATCGACGCGTTGTAACGGTTGAATGATTGTCCCTTTTGTGTCCCTTCGTTGTTCATGTAACCCAGCGAAAAGAAGGAGGTAATTTTGTCGGTTCCACCACTGGCACTGATGGTATGCTCCTGGGTAACCCCTGTCTGGGTTACAAGATCACCCCAGTCGGTGTTTACCACATTGGATCCGTCCCAGCTGCTGCCGGACCAGCCTCTCATTACGTTGTTATACGACGTTTCGTCGAGTGCACTAAAAAAAGTCTCATCCTGTGCTTTTGAGGCCTGATCGCCGGGTGTATAGGCTGTAGGATTTGCGTTATGATGAGCCCATCTGCGCCAGGTAATATAATCGCTAGCATTCATTCCTGGCGATAAATCATGGATCTTCTCAAAAGTAAATGTGCCCGAATAGTTCAGACTCAAAGAGCCGGCTTTACCGCGCTTCGTGGTCACCAGGATAACACCGTTGGCTCCCCGTGATCCGTATATCGCGGTGGAGGAAGCATCCTTTAATACGTTAATGCTTTCAATATCGCGTGGATTGATGCTTTCAATGCCACCCGAGCTTAATACCACTCCGTCTACCACGTAGAGTGGCGCGTTTGTGGCACTCAGCGAGCGGTTACCGCGAATGCGAATCGATCCCAGTTCTCCCGGACGCTGGGAAGAAGTAATGTCCACACCGGCCACTTTACCTTGCAATGCTTCAAAAGCATTGGTAACCGGCTTTGTGGTCAGCTCCTCGGCAGAAACTACTGCCAGAGCCCCCGTGACATCGCTCTTACGCATGGTTCCATATCCAACCACAACCACCTCTTCGAGCAATTCCGTATCTTCTTCGAGTGTTACATTGATAAAGGTTCTTCCGTTTACAGGAATTGATTGGGTGCGCATACCCACATAGGATACTTCCAAAATAGCACTGGAAGAAACATTGGGTATGTTGTAGTTGCCATCCACATCGGTGACTGTACCAATATTGGTGCCTTGTACCTGCACGGTAACACCAACCAACGATTCTCCGGAACCATCTGTAATATTACCCCTCACGGTAATATGCTGGGCAAAGGTGCCCAAGGAAAATAAAGTCACCAGTGTGAGCAAAATTCCCTTCTTAAAATTTAAAATTTTTCTTTTCATCACATTCTCTCATTTGTTTAGATTCATAAATAATTAGGCATTACATTTACGCTGTCTACGTGCACGGTGTTAAGTTTAAAAAATATTACAACTTTAAACATAACAAAGGTAAAGATTGATTGTATGCATTTACTGCAATAAATGATTTTATAGCTGTGATAAATGATATTTCATCTGAAAAATTACATACTGTTTTTTTTACTAATTTTGCAGTCATGAACATCGTCATGTCTCCTTCTTCCACGCCATCGTTTAATCTGGCGGCAGAAGAATATCTTTTCTCCAGAAAAGGGGAAGATTTTTTGTTGCTCTACATCAATGAACCGAGTGTGATCATTGGATCGAATCAGGCAGTATTGAACGAGGTGGATTCCGATTTTTGTATCGAGCATGATATCCGGATCATCCGTCGGCTGTCGGGTGGTGGTGCGGTGTATCACGACGGCGGGAACCTCAATTACGCCTTTATTCAGGATAGTTCCGGTGCGCCGTTGAGTGCCCGTTTTCTGGAGCCTGTTGTGACTGTGCTACACGAATGGGGCATTCCCGTGGAGATCGGGAAAAGAAAAGATCTCTGGCTAAATGGATACAAGATATCGGGTACCGCCTCTCATGTTTCCAGAGGAAGGGAGCTGCATCACGGTACGTTGTTGTATGATACCGATCTGGTGATGCTGCAAAGAGCGCTGACGTCCGAGAATGGACGTCTGATTAAGAAAGCCACCCCCTCGGTACCCAGCCCGGTACGGAATATCCGTTCATATCTGGCGGAACAACAGGAAACGACAGGAAATACGATTTCTTTTCTAGACATGCTTTCGGAGAAATTACGCACTCACTATGGTCTTGATAAGATTGGCACCCTCCAAAGTGAAGAGATCGCACAAATTGAAGAACTGCGAAGAAATAAATATACTCAGCGCGACTGGAACTACCGGATGTAACGCACTTTTATCTTCCAGCCGGATATGCGCATTTTCTTCTTTCCGCGTTTGAGGTCTTTTTTTTATCTGGTTGCACTCCCTATTATCCTGCCCAGATTAGTACCCTGTGTGATACGGTGCGCCATGCCGATGCCGTCACGCAGGTTACCGGCGATATGCAGACCAGTATACTTTCTCTCGAGTGCTGAGATTGTCTCAAAACGTTCTCCCGAAGAGAGCTCATACTGCGGGATGGCATGCTTGTGGCGGAAGATACGGATCATATCCGGCTTCATCCCTTTCGGGAATTTCAGCAAGCGATGAAAAGACTGCACTGTTTTCTCTTCAATCTCCCTGTCGGACAGCTGCGTGAGAGCCATATTTCTCATCCCTCCCATAAAGAAGGAAAAAAGCATCCCCTCTACCGGGCTTCTGCCCGAAAAACAGGCGGAGGGAAACAGCACACCCAGGAAATCTTCCTGCTCCCTTGAGGGGATCAGTCCCCCGAAAGCCTTGAATTGAAGCGTTCCCTTCTCTTTTACACCGACGGCTACCTGTACCACCGGTGCATAACGCAGGTTGGTGATCCTCTCCATCTCCGGTGCAGCAATAAAAGGGAGCAGGTCGGGCAGCAGATAGGAGCCAACTGTGGTGACGAGATGTTTCGAACTGATCTCCAGCGGTACTCCGTTCTGCACACCATGTATCTTCCATAGCCCTGTTTCTGTATCGGGATGGACGGTGTTGGTATGAACGGATAATAATATATTCTGTTCACCGATAAAGGCTGCCATCGCCTTCGGCAGGTTTTCCATTCCCCCTTTGGTGGAGAAAACACCTTTTCTTGCTTCTGTTTTAGGTTGCTCCTTGGCGTCCCTGGCTTTTTTGATGCTTCCGCCAATAAAGCTGCCATAATCCTGCTCGAGGTGGTAGAGTTTTGGAAGGGCATGGCGGGTGATCAGCGTGTGGGGGTCACCTGCATAGATGCCCGACAGGAAGGGATCTACCGCATAGTCGAGGAATGATTTTCCCAGCCTGCGGGTGGTCATCGCAGCGATGGTCTCATCGGGATGGGTGCCTGGGGCCCGGAACGGTTCACCCAGCATGCGGAGCTTATCGCTGAAGGTGAACAGGGGAGTGGCGATCCCGCTGACCAGACTGTTCGGTAGCGGGTGAAACTGTCCCTTTTTCCAGATCCACCGGCTCTCTGCCTCTTTGGCTGCAAATTCAATTTCGCACCGGGGTGACAGTGTGCCGTAGAGTTCCATCACCTCCTGTGATGCTCCAGAACCCGTATTCGGACCTGATTCAAACAGGAAGTCTTCCGTGTGAAAGGTTTGTATCTGTCCCCCGGTGCGGTCGCTTTTTTCCAGGATGGCGACAGACAATCCTCTTTTGGTCAGTTCCACGCCTGCCGACAATCCCGTGAGGCCGGCACCGATAATGATCACATCTTTTACCATGGGTACACTTAGATAGGTTTTGAAAACGTTTTGTCTGTGTTGATCAGCAGCCTGTCGAGCGATGCTGCCACATTGCGGATGAAAGGGGACCCCTTCTCCCGCATTACGATCCTCATATCGTCATAATGGATAATCCCATCCTCTTCAAATCTTTTCATCGTGGCCTCAGAATAGGCCGTCGCTGCTTTTATCACCCCGGCTGACTGATGCAGGCGAGTAGCAATCTGTTGCCAGTCGACTTGTTCGTTGCACATCAGATCGGTGATCACCTCACGGGTGATCTGTTCCTCCTCGTTCAGTGTGTACCCTCTCATCACCGGAATATGACCGCTGTTGACCGTTTTTATATATCCTTCGATGCTCCTGGTATTCTGTGCGTAGGCTCCCGCGAGCTGGCTGATGGCGGTGACACCGAAGGCATATACCTGTCCCGTGGTGCGACGGGTGCAGTATCCCTGGAAGTTGCGGTGAAGCGTCTTTGTCAGGAAGGCGGTGAAGAGCTCGTCTTCTTCCCGGATGAAATGATCCAGTCCGATCTGTCTGTAACCTCCCTCCAACAAGAGCTTCCGCGCTGCATGATAGAGGTTGTTCTTCAACTCTTCGGGGGGAAGCCCTTTTCGCTCCAGCAGCTTTTGTCGCGGGAATATACTGGGAACATGGGCATAGGAGAAAGTGACCAGCCGGTCGGGTGAAAGCGTTATTGCTTTTTCTATCGACGAAGAGAAGCTCTCCACGGTCTGCAGTGGCAGCCCGTAGATAAAGTCGAGATTGATGCGGATATTCTTTTCCCGCAACAGGGCAAAGATATCCTCAATGGGTAATAAGGTCGGGAGACGGTTCGATGCTTTCAGCACCTCCGGGTTAAAATCCTGAATGCCGATGCTCATCCGGTTAAAGCCGGCGTCGATCAGCAATTCAAAGTCGTGCTCCCGCATATAACCTGCGTGACACTCAATGGCGATCTCAGGATTCTCTATCGTGTGAAACATGCTGAAAAGCGCATCGTTGATCCGCCTGATCAGATTGGGATCGATGGACGAGGGAGAACCTCCACCATAATGTATCTGCGCTATCTTCCGGTTTTTATCGATTTTGTCGCACACCAGCGCAATCTCCTGTATCACTGCATCAACATACTCTCCGTCGTTACTCTGTTTATTCCTCGCGTAGGCATTGCATCCGCAATAGTGACACATCCGGTTGCAATAGGGGATGTGGATGTAAAATGAGAGATGAGCGGGTTCCTGATGGTTGGATACTTCGATCGCTTTGATCAAATCATTTTCATCATAGTCATCACGAAAGAAATTGGCCGGTGGATAGCTGGTGTATCGGGGCACGGGAACATTATATCTGGCAATCAGTGAATCCATAGGTTAAATTTTTTCTTTATTTTCATCATGAAACGGTTTGATCAGAAGTACAAAAATAAACGAAATCAGCGCAAGTGCCAATTCCATGGCAAATAGTCCGTGATAACCCAGCAGATCACCCACACGGGCACTTGCCAGCGAGATGATCATGGCACTGAGATGGGTGAGCACGATCTGAAGGGTGAAGTCGGTGCCTTCACGCCCCTCACGCACGATATCCATCGCCGAGGTGTTGATCAGGGTGGAGGCCATGCCATAGGTACCCCACACCAGTGCGATGCCAATCAAAACAAGCACGTGACTGTGCGTATTGCTTACCGTGAGCCAGAGAAACCAGGCCGAAGGAAGCAGGATGCAGGCGGAGATGATTTTACGGGAACGTAGCTTCCCCGCCTTACGGATGAAAATCCCGGCAACGAATGCGAAGAATATCCCCGTGGATACGCCGAAGATGCCGACCATGGCGCCTATCTCTTTCATCTCATAACCCATGTCAACCAGGTAGGGACTCAGTGATGACAGGAGTCCGATCAATCCTGCATAGAAGAGGGTGAGAAACAGAATCTGTCTCCAGATCTTTCTCTGGGTGAAGAACACCCACGTATCGCGGGGAGAGGCTTTTCGACTGCGGTACCGTGTCTGGAGTGTCAGTTTCTTGTTCATTGCCAAAGGAATCA
>Ga0172382_10003215_pt1 | contig 26147 bp, 19 predicted proteins | sample Leawel138RmetaG_FD_122245 | JGI IMG/M metagenome (GOLD analysis project Ga0172382, IMG submission 122245) | Leachate microbial communities from a municipal landfill in Southern Ontario, Canada - Leachate well 138R metaG | ecosystem: Engineered > Solid waste > Landfill > Unclassified | place...
AGAGTCTTGATACTGTTCATGGAAACACCGTAGTCATCAGCTATTTGAGCAAGCGTTTCACCGCGTTTGACTTTATGCTTAACAATTTTATCTTTCTTTTCAAATTTTGTAATTTCCGGATTATTATCATTGTTAAGAGCCAATTCTACTGGAATAGGCTTTACCCAAAGAATCTGTCCATAATTCAAATTTTCTTTATCTGGAGTAATGTTATTCAGTCTTCTCAATTCACTGACTTCCATTTCGTATTTTTTTGCTATACTGTATAGTGATTCTCCTCTTTGAACAGTATGCTTGACACTTTCCCTCTGCACGATTTGTGCAGTATTGTCACTTGCTGTCTTAGCTTCTTCTTTCTGCTCTTCAGCAAGTTTATTCAAATATTTTCCACTGACCGGAATCAGAATTTCTGAGCCTCTTTTGAGTTTTGAACGAGTACTTCTCAGATTATTCACAGCGACGATGTCGGAAACCGGAACATCGTAAAGTTTAGCAATTTTTGTAAGAGTCTCGCGATATGCTACCTTATGATTAACAAATGGCATTTTTTCTTCGTCGGTCAGCATAGGATAATTGGCAGTAAATAATTCTTTAGTACCAATAGGCAACTTAAGCGGATACGGTGACATATCCGGCGGAGTACAGTCCTTGATAAGTTCGGTATTAAATAATTTCAAGGAATCAACCGAAATGCCGGCTGCTTTTGCCAAGGCGGCAAGATTAACAGCTGAATCTATAGTCACAGTTTCATAGCGATATTCATCTTGGAATTCGAGGGAGTCTAAATTAAAGCCGTATGCGACAGGGTCCATTGCTATTCTGGCAGTTGCTATATATTGAGGTACATATCCTCGAGTTTCACGGGGGAGATTATCTCTTACTTCCCAATAATTAGGATTTTGTTTATTAGTCCTGCGTATGGAACGAGCAACACAGCCTGCTCCGCAATTGTAAGCCGCCATTGCTAAGTACCAGTCACCGAATTCATTGTAAAGGTCACGCAAGTGTCTCATAGCTGCTCTTGTAGCTTTTTCCGGTTCCCTTCTTTCATCAATAAATGGAGATTTGACTTTGTTCAAGTTATACATTTCACCGGTAGCTCTCATGAACTGCCAAAGTCCCAATGCACTTGCCGATGAAATTATTGTCGGGTTTAACCCGCTTTCTATCATTGAAAGATAAATAATCTCTAATGGCATATTTTCTTCGCGAGCTATTCTCTTCATCATCGGAAACCAGCGGGAGCTCCTTTCAAGCCATCTGCTGAATATCTTTTTTCCCTGACCGCGTGTCAAAAACTGGATACTGCGTTCAACCGTGACATGGTCATCAAGTGGTATTAACAGTGTATCGGGAGCTTTAGGTAACTTAGGTAAATTGAGTGATACATCTTGTCCTTCTGCTGATTCTGTTTCTTTTGCAGCTATTTCTAAAGGTTCAATTACTTCAATCTCTTTGAATAAAAGCTCACGAATAATAAATATAGGTGAATTTTCATCTAAAAATTCTACGCTTTTGACATAATTTTCATAATCATCTATAATTGATTGTGCAAGGTCTGCAAATTCTTTACTTTCTTCGATTCCGGGAGTACCCGACATTTCATTTAATTTATCCAAAGCTGCATCAAAATACCTTGCTGCACGTGCTGTGTCACGTTTTTGTATTAAAATAAGCGCTTGGTAATATTTTTGTCGTGCCTGTTCAAGCTCATTGATGAATTCATCAGATTTAAATCTATTCTGAGGAATATTTAGGTCGTCTAAATCAGAATACTCATCAGAATATACTTTTGCTTTTTGAACCTGCTCCTCTTTCATCAAACGACGTTCACGAGGATCTGTATTCGGATATCCTTTCAACTGCGCCGATAAATCAGTCGAAAAGACAAATAACGTTAAGATTAATAACAGTATTTTTGGAAGTACTGCTATTGATATTTTTCTATTTTTCATCACAAACCTGAAATTTGGCACAATAGAATTTACAATATAATGGTTTCAAATTATTAAGACAAATCATTTTTTAATTTATTGATTATTTTTTGATTTTATTGTTAATTACAGCAAAAACAAACATTAAAGCTTGTAGTACGATAATCACTGCTCCACTCGGCAAATCGAGGTAATATGAAAGAATCAAGCCGGCAATAGAGCTGCTTACACCCATAATTACAGCTATTGCAGTCATGTTTACAAATCTACCGCTCAATATTCTCGCAAAGGCACCCGGAATTACAATATAAGCTGTGATGAGTATAATGCCGACAATTTTTATAGCTAGTACGACTGTAACAGCAGTCATGAGCATCAATATATAGTCGTCGGCGATAACCCTTAATTTGTCTGCAGCGGCAAGCTCTCTGTCAAATGTTGCATATGCCCATCTGCCCCAATATGATTTGAAAGTCATTACAGTTGACAATGCAAGTAAAACTGACAAGTAAACATCTGTCATTGATACTGTAAGAATAGAGCCGAACAGATATGTATAAGCATCAGAGGTATAATCTGTTTTCAAAGCTAAAAATATTATACCGGCTGCAACAGAAATTGAGTATAAGATTCCTATTATTGAATCAGAAGATATTCTTGTATTTTCTCTTAAATATACTGTCAATAATGCAATTATTAATGTAAATGGAACAGCACTTATTAAAGGCTCAATACCCATAAGTAAACCTAAGGCAACTCCCCCGAATGCTGCATGAGCCAGACCTGAACCAATATAACTTATTCTTCTCTGAACAACAAAAACACTGTAATAGCTGGCAGTGAACCCTATCAGGATTCCTGCAAGTAAAGCACGTTGCATGAATGGATGAGAAAAAACTTCAAGCATCGGCATTTCCTTTTAGACCGAATTTGATTCCGTGGTCATGACCGAAGTGCGAAAATGTCTGTTGGAGATTTGCATCACTGAAAGCACTCGAAGATTTACCGAAAAATATTTGTGATTTATTCAGCAAAAGTGTATAATCAGTGTGATGATAGGCTGCCGACCAATCATGAGTAACCATAATTATCGTGGTTTTATGGATTTTATTATAATGTGCAATGATTGAATTGACACTTTTTTCACAAACTAAATCAATCCCTGTTGCAGGTTCATCGAGTAGGAGTACTGCTGGATTGGTTATGAGGCATCTGGCTAAATAGACTCTTTGTAGCTCACCGCCGGATAGACTATTCAGTTGACGATAGGCAAGACTGTCTGCTGATAATTGTTCCAGCATTTCCATCGCTTGTTTTTTACTTTCTTTTGAGAATGTACCCAACCATATTTTTTTTAAACCACTTAGTACAAGTTCCAAAGCTATGGCTGGAAATGTCCTGTCCAGGGTTTTGATTTGTGGCACATAAGCAATTTTCCCTGAATTGTCATGGCTACTGTCTGGAAAAGCAACAGAGCCGGAATATTTTCCTGTCAATCCGAGGATAGTTTTAAGCAATGTAGTTTTTCCAGAACCGTTAGGTCCTACAATCGCAACATAGGCTCCGGCAGGTACTTCAAATGAAATATTTCTTAAAATATTTAAGCTGTCGAAGCTTACATTAAGATTTTCTATCCTTAATGCTACATCCATACTATTCAAGAGCTTTCCTGAAGATTTCTGCATTTTTAACCAGTAAATCTCTGTAGTTCTTCATGTTGTCCGAATCACCTACCGGATTAAGTTCATAAAGATTAACTCCGGCTTCCTGAGCAATCACTTCAGCATTCTTAGAATTCAACTGAGGTTCAGAGAATATTGCTTTAACACCGCTTTGTTTTATCTTGGCGATTAGTGTTGCAATGAATTTCGGTGAGGGTTCCTTGCCGGGACTTTCTTCGATTGCTCCCGCATAATAAAATCCGTAACGTTCGAGCATATAATTGAATGAGGGATGGTGTAAGAATACTTCCTGTCCTTCAACTTTCTCTAAAATTGTCTTTGTTTCACGGTGAATCTGCTCTAACTTAGTTGAAAATTTATCTGCGTTCTGTTGAAATTCCTCACTATATTCAGGTAATATTTCAGACAAAGTTTCAACTATTCGTGGCAGAATTTTATTTACTAATACAGGATCCAACCAAAAATGCGGATCAATTTCTTCCTTGTGTACGTGATGTTCTTCCGGACCTTCGGAATGATCATGCCCGCAGTCGAAATATATAATTTCATCTTCCGGCAGCATATCAATTAACTTGACCTTTACTTCAGACGGGAAATCGGTAATCCAACCGTCTAAGTTAGTGGCTACATAGAATAAAGCTGCTGCCGAAGAAGCTTTCTTGACATCACTCGGCTTGGGCATATATGTATGTGGTGAAGCTCCGGTGGGAACGATATAGTCTGTTTTAACATGTTCTCCGGTCAGTTCACTGATAATTACAAATACAGGATAAGATGAAGTCATAATAAGGGGATTTTCCGGGTTGTCTTCATCGTTGCAGGACATTAAAGTAATCAATAACAGAAGGGAAATGTAAATCAACAAGGATTTCTTAAGCATCAGTCTTTAATCTCCCAATAAAGTTCTTTTCTGAGTTGAACTAACCAATCAGCATAAAGTTTGCGTTGTTTGTATTGTACTGCCATTGATTCAATTTCTTTATAGTCATCTTGAATATTAGCTTTATGCTCAGGAACAATTTTCTTGATAAAAACTAAATGATACGAAGGTTCTACGGGGTCATTTTTATAAGGGAGCGGTTCACTTAATCCTCCCTCACCTATTGAGTCCACCAAAGATTTGACATTTTCCGGTAAATCAGACAAAGGTAGCTTTCCAATAAAACCGCCGAAGCCTTTGGTTTCCTTATCATCTGAATATTCTTTAGCCATAGCTTCAAAGGATTCACCTTTGTTTATTCTATCTTTGATTTGTTTTAGTGTATTTATTGTCTCCCGGACATCTTTATCGGCTTGTTCAACCTTAAATAATATATGCTTTGTATTGATTGCATCAGGCTTCTTATCTAATGTCTGAATAATATGAAAGCCGAAAGGTGTTTCCACCGGCATGGATATTTCACCTGTAGATAAGTTGAAGGCAGCTTTTTCAAATTCGGGGAATAACTTACCTTTGTCAAACCATCCTAAATCACCGCCTGATGCTGCTGTCCCCGGGTCGGAACTGTATCGTTTTGCAAAATCCGAGAAACTTCCGCCGCTAAGTATAGAATCCCTGACCAACTTAGCCAAATCGTAGGCAGCCTTCTTCTGGTCAACACTCGGCTTTACCTTCTTGACAATATGATAGAGTTCAATTGAAGGAGGCAACTGAGGCATGGAATCCTTTTTACTGTTAAAAAATTCCTCTACTTCCTTCTGAGTTACCTTGATATCTGCGAACTTAGTCTGAGTTAAAGTCATAACTAATAAATTTTGTCTGACTTTTTCTTTTATATCATTTTTAATTCGAGGTAACGACATGCCATACACCTGCTCAACTCTTTTTTCGGAACCGAATCTCTGAATTTCGGATTGAAGGTGCATCTCCATTCTTTGATTGACCTCTTCTTCAGAAATCGTGACAGAATCCAATTTTGCCTTATTGACAAGTAGCAGATTGTCAATCATACTCTCAAGAATTTTCTTTTTTGCATTTTCATCGTTAACATCAATTGTCGGGTCATACTGAGTCATAAAATACAACTGACCGTCAACATCTGACTGCATGATAATTTCATCACCGACCACAGCAAGTACTCTGTCCAAGCTGGCACCCTCACGAGGCTCAGTTTGCAAGGCGTATGATGCCGAAAAACATAGAAGTAACAGTAAAGTTAAAGCAGATAACTTCATTTTATTTTTTCTCGCTTATTAACTTGTTTAATTCTTTTTCATGAATTTTTATAGGAAATTTCTTTTTAATAGAATCAATCCATTGTTTTGATAATTTACTTTGCAATATCTCCTGATATTGCGGGGAAAAATCAGGGATGGCTTCTTCAAATGTTTTAGGTCTCGGAGGGAAATAATCATTAACTTTAACGATTGAATAACCCGGTTCATTCTTGAAAGGCTCAAGAATTTGACCTTTTTTTGCACCCGTATCTTTTGCTCTTCTTGCAAGAGAATTAGTTTTTACATTTACATGACCCCAATGTCCTTTCTTTTCACGAAAGCCCGATCTTTGAGTTTCATTTGCAGCAATAATGTCGAAATCTTCACCTGCGACAATACGATTATAAACAGAATCTGCTGTATTTTTGTCCATGAAGTAAATTTCGGATACATCGTAAGCATCATCAGTGATATATTTTGATTTAGTAGAGTCGTAATATGTGCGAGCAAGAGCAGAATCAAATTTCATTTTGTCCCAGACTTCCATTGCTTCGACTTTGAAGAGCAAGATACCGTCACGAAATTCACTCATCAGAGCATCGAAATCAGGATAATCAACTTCAAGATTTTTTGTTGCTTCATCGAAGGCAACAGACTCTGCAAGTGAGTTGATAAGAGCGACTATACCTGAAGGATTAAGATTCGCTCCGCGTAGTTTCACATCTTCATTCATAATTTTTATCAGCTCGCTGACCTTGACTTGCTTTCCATTGATTTCGTAAATAACGTTATTTTTCACTCGATCGGCAACATCTGCATCCCAATTATCGGCTAAATTTGTAGCATTTGTATCGAGGAATGAAGTAAATTGGAAGAGTACATCTTCATATAGTTTGAATTTATATACTTTTTTCAATGAATCAAGTAATTCTTTCTGGTCATACTTGAAGTACAATCTCTTGTAAATCTTTCTTAAATCTTCAGATTCTTTATTGAAATCAGGCGATTTTGATGTTTCTCTGAGAATAATATGTGCTCCGAAACTGGTATGGACAATATCGGACATTTCACCGTTTTTTAGATTGAACAATGTTTCTTCGAATTCATTAACCAACGGAAAGTTAGTTCCTTCCATTCCTGTAGCTCTTGAATAGAATCCTCCCATATCGCCACCGTTAACGGCAGTTGTCAAATCATCGGAATTTGTTTTGGCTAGGCTTGCAAAATCACTTCCGCTTTTAAGGAGTTTTAAGATACTGTCTGCTTTATGATGAGCCTGAGCACTGTCTCTGTCTTCATTTACGGCTATTAGTATGTGGCGAGCTTTCACCAGTTCCCTTTTTGATTCATCAAGTACCTTGATGAGGAAGTATCCGTATTGTGTTTTTACCGGTTTCGGATATACCTGACCGGGCTTTGTTGAATATATTGCTTCTTCAATAGGTCGTTGAACCTTTCCTGATGTTATGTAATTTGGTATTACGCCACCATTTTTTCCTGTTTCATAATCATCTGAAAGGGTTTTTGCAATTTCTGCAAAATCCTCACCGTCCTTGACTCTATATAGAGAGCTCATGATTTTGCTGTATGCTTCGGTAGTATCAATCATATCTGCATTTTGTTTAATATTAGCAAGAATGACAGCTACTTGATATTCTTTCTTACGCATATCCAAAAATCTATTAACATTCTTCTCGGTTAACATTTTATCGTAATAAAAGGATTCAGCAAGAATTCTTCTGTTTTGTTCTATTTCTGCAAGAACAGAACTATCTTTCAAGAAACCTCTTTCAATGGCATCCATGACTTTAAGTCTGAAAGTGATGTATAAATCCAAGAAATCTTCGATACTGTCTTTAGACATTTTAAACAGATTATCTGTTGTTCTGCTCATATTTTTCTTGAATGCTCGTTCGAGTTCGGGAGCCGTTATTTTATAATTACCGATTTCTGCAACGACAGTTTCTGAACCGGCTTGCGCACTTTGTGAAAATGACTGCGCATTTATTGCCATAAATGATAATGCAACAAACGTGATAAAGTATTTCATTTTATCGGATAATCCATTGTAAAACATAAAATTCTCTAAATTGGGTAACCAAGACAAACACAAACTATACTTTTTTTTGCATATAAATTGGTTTGACGGATAGACGAACAACGATTAAAATTGTTAAGTAAGAAAACTTTCGGAAGCGTCACAAATATTGCCTGCACCGATGGTCAAGAACAAATCTCCTTCACGAAGGAATTCTTTAGAAAAGTCAATAACCCCTTGTACTGTTGGGATATAGTGTACTTTCGATTCTGATTTATTTTTCATTTCGTCATAAATCATCCTGCCGGAAACACCACTGATAGGTTTTTCTCTCGCCGGATAAATTTCTGTTATAATTACATGATCGGCATCATTGAATGAATTGGCAAAATCCTCCCACATAGCTTTCGTTCTTGTGAAGGTATGAGGCTGGAATGCGGCCACGATTCTCCTGTCGGACCATCCTGTACGTGCTGCCGATAGTGCGGCTTTTATCTCTGTAGGGTGATGAGCATAATCGTCAATAACCAGAATACCGTTAAATTCACCCTTAATATCAAATCGTCTATAGACTCCTTTGAAGTCTTCGAGAGCGGATTTGATAATATGGAAATCTATATTCATTTTTCTGGAAACCGATATAGTCGCCAAGGCATTTTTAAGATTATGAATTCCCGGAGTTTTTAGATTTATTCTACCAATCTTATTACCATATTCAGTGACATCTGCAGAGATTCCGGTACTGTTGGTTTCGATATTTAGAGCTGAGTAGTCGGCATCATCACTGATTCCAAATGTTACCGTCTGTTTGTTGATTCTTCCGGCTACAGCTCGCACTCCTGCATCATCAATACCTAAGGCGACAAGTCCGTAAAAAGGTACTTTTCCGGCAAATTCAGCGAAGGTGTCTTTAATATCTTCAAAATCACGATAAATATCAAGGTGTTCGAGCTCAATATTATTGATAACAGCTACTGTAGGTAGAAGTTGTAGAAATGAACGATCATACTCATCTGCTTCAACGATAGTCCAATTACCTTTACCGAGTCTTGAGTTTGTTCCGCCAAAATCAGCCAGTCTGCCACCGACGATTACCGTGGGGTCATAACCTGCTTTTATCAAAATCAGTCCAAACATTGAGGTTGTTGTAGTCTTGCCATGTGTTCCCGAGATTGCAATGCAGTAGTTCAATCTTGTTACTTCTGCAAGCATTTCTGCACGGCGTATGATAGGTATGCCGGACTCAAGTGCTTGCATGGTTTCGGGATTCTCTTCAGGATTAACGGCACTCGAATATACAATCACTTGTGCGTCGCCAATGTTTTCAAGCCTGTGTCCAAACATAATTTTAGCACCTTTGCCCAGTAAATAGTCAGTATTTGCAGATGGATTCAAATCTGAACCACTTACTTCAAATCCTTGATTTATCAGTATTTCGGCTATGGCACTCATTCCAATCCCGCCAATGCCTACAAAATGAATTCTCTTTACGCTTTTAAACATATAATATATTATTTATTTCTTTGTAAATTCTTTAATTGCTGATTTTATTTCTTCGGTATCATTTCCGATTATAAATGTTTTGAGTACGCTGTCTTTGTCGGAAGTAATTATAATTCTGGCTTCTGCACTTTTTGTAAATTTGAATCCGTTTTGTGATGAAACTCCAATACTAATTTGTTCGGTATTGTCAATAGGTATTACATCCTTGACGAGTGTTTTGTCCCATTCCTCATACATCATAACAAGAGTGGGAATAAAGTAAGTGTCTATTGCTTTGAATAAATCCTCGTCTTTCAAGTGTTCGTTTATATCAATATTTTGAGTAAATGAATTTGAAACAAAGATTAATGTCGGCTTACTTTGTAATTGTGATTGATATTTGGCATCATCAAAGTTTAGGAACATCATAGTCTTGAAATTCAATATTCTACGAGCGAATTCCATAAAAACAGAAGAAGACCAAGAATTATCCAAATAAGCCACTCCTCTGCCAAATTTATCGGCAACAATTGAAAAGTTGGGATTATTTGTCTTATACTTTGTATTTGCTATTGTCTTTTCATTTGCCTTGTCCAAATCAAGCGATGTTGCAATGAATTCTGATTGAATAAAACTCACAACAGAATCATTGGAAAAGATTGAATTTTCAGCTAATTTAGTTCTTCCGGAATATTTCTGCATAGGAAAAATCAATAATGGCTTGCTAACAGATATTGCTTTTTCAAGAGCTTCCTTATAATCCATCCAATTTACGTTTCCTTTTGACGGAAAAAAGAAGTTGACAAGTGCAACAGTGATGAAAATTACAAATGCGACACCTGTATATTTACTGTATGTATTTGATGTTTGCTGCATGTCTAATCCGAATTTATGTCTATATTAATACGGTTAAAATGTATTAAGCCCAATGTCAGAAATAGTGCCAAAGCTGCAAATCCCCATGCAGAGAACTCCCAAACCATGCCCCCTGAATTTCCAGCGGCAATAGCGGCTTCTCCGAACCCTGATGGGAAGAAGAAGTCGCTAATCAAGCTTCCGGCTGTGTTGTTTTGCAGCCATATTTGCAATACTCCACGTATCACAACATTATCAAGGAATAACCAACAACCAAGTAAAAATACATTCATGAAGCCGCCTGCAAAACATGAGAACCATGCTGAAATTGATATAAACATCAGACCCTCGAGAAAGAGCAGGACTAATACAAGAACTATTCCTGTGAATTCATAATTGAAATCAATTGCAGGAACCGAGACATCGAAGACTGCAAGCGGCAATACGCCCAGACAAAGCATGATTATAAATACCGATAAACCGGTACTGACAATTTTGGATATATATAAATCCTGTTTTGATACAGCATGTGTAAGTATGGTTCTAATCCAATGATTTTTAATATCTTCGGAGATAATCGCCGAGGCAAAGTAGAATACCGAGAATGGTACTAAAACCTTCAATATGTCAACTAAGGTCTGACTGAAATCAACTGTTACATCTTTAAAATCAGGTATCAAGCCTAACCAAGCCGGTAATATGGATATAATTATTGCAGCCAATGTTAATGCCACGGTAACAATAATTGTCTTTTTTGTCCAAACCCTGAATAATTCAATTTTTATCAGCATATTTAACTTTGATTTCATAGAAATTTCCTCTCACTTTCATATTTTCTGAACGCTTCTTCGAGGAATCCGGGCTCGGTCTCAGATACATAATAATCTCTGAGGATTTTTCCATTATCAATGAAAATCACTCTGTCACAAATTTTTTCAACTTCGGTCAGGTGATGTGAGCTGAACAAAACCGTACCACCGGACATTTTATACTTATACAGATAATCCCGCAGTTCAAATACTGACGGTGGATCAAGAGCCGCGGTAGGCTCATCGAGAATTACTAATTTCGGTTTATTCAGAAAAGTGGCGGCTAATTCAAGCTTTTGTCTCATTCCTTTGGATAATTCGGATAAGCGTTTATATTTTGCTCCACTTAAACCAAAAGAATTCAAGAGTTCATTAATGACTGAATCAGCTTCTTCTATTCCGTATAAGTCAGAATGAATCTTCATGTAAGAATACAGTTCAATGGACTTACTTCTGAACTGCAAATCCGACTGATAGCCTATAGAATCTCGAATGGACAAATCAATAGTAGATTTATTCAGAAATGATATTGTTCCATTATCCGGTATTTCAAAGCCCATCAAAATTCGGATTAAGGTGGTCTTACCCGCCCCGTTAGGACCTATCAAACCGGTGATTTCGTTACTGTACAAAGAAAAACTTACTTCATCCAAAGCAACTGTTTCTCTCTTTGTATCCGCCATATAGGTTTTACCTATATTTTCAATATTTAATAATGCTTGTTTCATCTATTGTTTATAATGTTTCGGTCTTCTGTCAGTAAAAATATCATTGAACTCATTAAATGATTTATTGCGTGTTTGTTGGGGTTGAATCTCAGCTTCTATTACTTCCTCGGTATCAAAACCTGCTTTTGCCATGGTACTTCCGTCAAATGAATGTATAAGCGAACCGCCGTTGAAAACAAGTTTACTTCCGTTTCGATTTTCAATGCCTGTTCTGTTCGAAACCGCAAAATATACTTTATTTTCCAATGCACGTGAAGGCGTTGATATATGCCAGACTTTTGTCACTAAATTTGATGGACACAGTATCAAATCTGCTCCTTTCAAAGCAAGTGTACGAGCAGCTTCAGGGAATCGCCAGTCGTAACATATCATAGTACCGATGTTAATGTCTTTATCGTTTGATGTGGTTACGAAATATCCTTTTTCAGATTCATCAAAAATGAATCTTTCTCTGAAAAACAGATGTACTTTCCGATAGGAGTCCGATTTAGATTTGTCCGGCATTATCAAAGCTGCGGCATTATAAAGTTTATCACCATCTTTTTCAATAAATCCCGTACAAATTATTTTGTCTCTTCTGCTTGAAATTTCTTGTAGTTCGGCTAATTTCCCCTTCCCCATTTCGTCCGCATATTCAAGCGCTTCTTCACGAGATCTAAAATCATATCCCGTAAATGCCAACTCAGGAAATAACAATATGTCGCCGTCAAGGTTTTCGCAGTATGAGCGAATTTTACTTGTATTGTCTTCAATATTGCCGAATTCCGGCTGAAATTGTATCACCGATATTTTCATGATATTTTGGAATTATGGTCTTGTACAAAGAACAAAAATCTAAAAAAAAATTGAGTTTTGAAAATAATTGTAAAAATAACTAATGATATGCTTATTTTTGTAAGGATTTGATAATTAATATTATGTATTCAATATTGTTCAATCGGCAGATTATTGTTTTGTTCTAAATCTTTGCTGATATGAGCTATGGCAAAATTATTATTCATAATCAAGCTTAATTAATATAAATCTATCAAATTATGATTTGAAAGTCCAACTCAATATGAGGAATGATTTGAAAATATTATTGTTGAACTGGCAGGATATTAAAAACCCATTTGGTGGTGGAGCTGAAGTACATCTGCATGAAATATTCAGCAGAATTGCCGACAAAGGTCATGAAATTACATTATTGTCATGTAGTCATGAAGAGCTGCCAAAAGAAGAAATCGTTGACGGTTTACAAATTTTCAGGAGAGGCAGCAGAAATCTTTTTAATTATCATGTATATAGTCTTTACAAAGAATTTTCATCGCGTCATAATTACGACATCGTTATTGACGATATTAACAAAATCCCTTTTTTCACTCCTTTGTATGTCACAGAACCATTGCTTGCTGTCAGCCATCATTTTTTCGGAACAAGTATTTTCCGTGAAGCAGGATTAATAGGTGGTTCTTACGTTTATCTTTCGGAAATGTTAGTAGATATAATTTACAAAAACACACAATTTGCCGTAGTTTCACAAAGCACATTAGATGAATTTATTGATAGAGGATTCAGCAAAAATAATTTCAGTATTGTCTCCAATGCAATAAGTCAGGAGAATTTCCCTATGTGTGTATCGAAAAAGAATGCAGAACCTGTAATAACTTATTTCGGAAGACTCAAAAAATACAAATCTGTTGATCATTTATTTAGGGCTTTTGCTATTATTAAACAGAAATTTCCGGAGGCTCGACTTGAAATTATTGGCAGAGGCGATTTCAAAGATTATCTGGACAAATTATCTGTTGATCTTGGGATTGAAAAGTCTGTGATATTTCACGGATTTGTGAGTGAAGAAGATAAATCAATGCTCTTATCACGCTCCCATCTTGTAGTAAATACTTCAATGAAGGAAGGATGGGGAATTACAAATATCGAAGCCAACGCTTGCGGTACTCCAGTTATTTCCGCTAATGTGCCCGGATTGAAGGACTCCGTATCGGTCGGCAAATCCGGTCTCCTCTACGAATATGGAAATATTAACGATTTGGCTGAAAAAATTAAGAGTGTTCTGGATAATTCTGCATATTTTGATGAGCTTTGTACGGGTTCAGTTGAATGGGCAAAACAGTTCAGTTGGGATAAATCGGCTAATGACATGATAGAATCAATTAATCGAGCAATTTCCCGAAAGAATGGATAGTATTTTTTAAATTACTTTAAGGTATGTTATGATTTACAGATTTATAATATTGTTTTTGGCGCTTGTAATTATTTCATCTTGCTCTGATGATAATTCAACCAATAATCCTTCATCGGATTTAACCGGTACTTGGTATGGCGAGTTCTATACAGAGACAGATTCCATCAGCTATTCTTGTACAATCAGTGAAAAGAACGGCAAAATAAGCGGTACCGGCGATTTGTCCGGTGTTCTCATCAGATATTCACAAAACATAAGAGAATCTGAGGCCAAGAGAAGAAAAACCTCAGTTGAGGGTGTTTATGCTTATCCCGATTTATCTGTCAAATTCGTTAATGACACGAGCAATCATTTCACGGGAGTTCTTAGTGAGGACAAAATGAAGATTGATGGGCGTGTATTTATATACTTTACGCTTGTTGACAGTACACTCGAATATTTTGTTACTCTGAACAAACAACTTTGATACAAAAAAAAACAGCCCCATTTTATAATGAGGCTGTTTTGATAATATTGGTCATCGTTTAAATTTATCTTGAAACTACAAAAGGTACATTCAAGATTTGACCATTATAATTAACATTGAGGAAATACATACCTGATGAAATATTAGCAGAATTCAGTTCTTTCATCAGCAGTCCTTCGCTCGTATAAGCATTGTACACGTCAAGAATTCTTTTGCCGTTGTAATCTACAACATACATTTCGATGTTGCCTGCTTTTTGAACATTGAGTTCAATTGTGCCATTTTCAAACAATGGATTTGGACTTATTCTAACAGACAGGTCTTTGATTTCGGCAAAAGGTTCTTTTACCGAAGCAGGATCATGCCCTTTACCTGACAGGGGTACTTCAACAACTCCTCCGTTGACAGCATTGTCATTAGTAAGCATCTTAATCAATACGGCATAATCTTTAGGATTCTCCGGTGCAAATTGAATTTTGATGTCGTGTGATTCGCCGGGTTCAATCTGCGGTATGTTCTTCTCTGTACCGTCAAGGAATTTGAATTGAGCAATATTTTCCCCGCCTGAAGCCTTATCGAATGTTACACTGAAAATCGTCAGATTAGTGCTTCCGATGTTAGTAATTGTCAATGTTTTTTCGGAGCTGGTATTTATGTCAATTTCGCCGAAATCCAAAGATACTTCTGACAAAGAGACTTTTTTATCGGCGGTAACACCGGTTGTTTTAGCCTTAAAATCAACTTCTCCCTCGCCTCCGTTATTTAGTGCATTGGATGTTACCTTCAGCTTACCGGTAAAAGAGCCAGCTTCTTCATCAAAGGAAGTAAATCTTACTCTAATATATTGTTTCTCTCCAGCAGGTACTGTTATTGGAACTTTGACTGTTTCGGGGAATGTAAAACGACCATCAGCATCATCTTCTAAAGTAATAGTTCCAACCACCATTGCAATATTGCCGATGTTGGAAATCGGAATATTTTTATCAACATATAATCCATAAGGAACAGTTCCAAAATCTATCGGCAGCTCGGACAATTCGAGACGCGGACCATTGAATACCTGATCGCCGCCTTGTCCCAAGAGTTGAAGTTCGATTGTACCGTTGTAAGCATTAGATTCAATAGTAAGATAGTCGGCATATTCTCTTTGTTCCGTAGGTGAAAATCTTAGGTTAAGAATGTGTATATCACCGGGCATCATAGTAATTGGCTCACCGCCTTCCATTATTCTGAAAGAACCTTCAGGTTCATCACCGGCTATGTTGAAGCTGCTTATGTCAAATTTTTCTCTGCCATTGTTTTGTAAAACAGCAGTCATATATCCGTGTTGATTCGGGTCAATAATACCAAAATCAATTGTTTCATCCTCAGCAGCAAGGAAGCCTTCCGGATGTGGTACATCCCTGGTCATCCAATTAATTGCCCATGTCATTGAATTGTAGAAATGATGTGTATGATATGTTGAAGCAATGTCAAAATTTGTTGTCCATAGAGCAACTCTTGCTCTTCCATACTCGGCTCGTACACCTGTAACCCAACCTTCGTTAACATCCTGGTCTAATGCTTCCTTTATATAGTCAAAAGCAACAGCATTTTTACCGCCATCAACTTTAAAAAATGAAATACCGTTGTAATAACGAACCGGTCCTCTTAATTCAGGGTTATTTTCTGAATATTCTCTATTGCATTGTTTTTTGTAACCTCTTGATATAGGGTCTCCTTCAACCCCGTCAGCTCTAAATCCGTATATAGTACCACCATGCTCTAAACTCAATACACTTGGTTCTGTGACTCCTAACCACTCTTCCAGCCATGCCTTCGCTTCATTGTCACCAGCGAAAGCCGCCGGTATCACATTAGAACCAATAATAATCACACCTTTATTAGCGGCAAGCATTTGTTTTACTTTGTCAAGCACTTTAATGCCATCCATCATTGAACCAAGGTGATGTTGTGTACCAAGAACAAATATAGCAACATCATACTCAGTCACGTCTCTCTGTGCCAATGAGGCAACACTAAAAGGTTTCTTCTCTGCATATCTGCCTAAAGTCATGTGCTCACGAAGATGGTCCCAATAGCATAGATCAAACAGGTTTGTGATTTCTACTCCGTCATTACCAATCTGATCTTCGAAATTGTCAAAAATCACATAGTATTTTTTTTGAGCAAAAGCATTTTGTGGCAGCATAAGAAGAGCTGACAGCAATAAAGCCGCTAAAATCGGTAAAAATTTACTTTTCATTTTATCACTCCTAACATTAAATAAATTATACTTTCATTTTTGTACTTTTTTAAGACACATTCCGTTCAAGCATATTTTATTCTCGACGTGGAATTTATTGTTATTATACATTCCACTTGTTTGAGAATTAATTCTACATAAACATACGCGGTAACAATTGAACTGCAAAGCATGCTCGGAAAATATCCTAAGTTATTTCTAATATAACAAATTACATAATCAGTCGAAATTAGATAAATCCGACTGATTATGTAACGCAGAACAAAATAAATTATTTAGTTATAATTATAGGTAATCCGGCTTTTTTTCCGTCAGATTCTGCATAAACGTAATATAATCCTGCCGGAAGATATTCCGCAGAGAAATTCATAGAATATTCGCCGCCGGGAATGCTGCCATTAACAAGCTCACTCACAACTTTTCCGCTTATGTCCACTACAACGATTTTTACATTTGAGTTAACGGAATTGTTCACAGTATATACAAAATTTGAACTTCCGTAAACCGGATTTGGAACCATAGCAATAGTCATGGAACCGTCGGAAGTTTCACCGTAAGGAACATTTCCGACGGGATTACCCTTACCGCGAAGAGCTATTTCAGTACTCGCTTCATTCTTACCGTTAGTAGATATTGTTAAGACAGCTGCATGAGAAAGGTCTGACTTAGGAGAATACTTAACGGTTACTTCATGTGTCTCTCCCGGATTAATGGTTGCAAACTCATTACCCGCAGTGATTTCAAACAAGAGTCTGTCTTTGCCTGTAACCAAAGCACTATAAAAAGTAAGATCTTCGTCACCGCTATTTGTAATAATCAGTTTCATATCTTTGTCTTTGTCAACGTCAACAGCACCGAAGTCCATCAATTTTGTACTAACACTGACTTTTGGACCTTCTGCTATAGATTCGGTAACAACTGAAATCTCATCAATCCAAAGAGAATTTCCTGTAGTACCCGGTATTCCGGCAACCCTCAACAGAATGCCTTTTTTAAGATAGTCGGCAAGGTCAACCTCAACATTTTTGTATTCTCCTTGTTTAGGTAAATACCATGCTAATCCGGCTTGCACAGTACCTGTTTGCGTACACTCCGTAGTATGAATTACCGACCAGGTATCACCGTAGTCCAGTGAGGCTTCCACTCTGATTGTCGGGGCGGTACCGGATTTGTTACCATCGCTGTAAGCCCAGTAATAACTGAGCTTAGCAGAGCTTGCAGTCCTCAAATCACACTCACCTAACATAATATATCCGGCTTTACCCATTATTTGTCCGATTTGGCTCGCATCCAGTACATACCACATAGCACCTGAGGTTCCATTTGCACCAAGCAGAGGATTGGATGAATTCTGCATATAGAAATATTTGTTCTGTTCATCATCAAGATATACATAATCTTGATAAGAACCATCGAATCCGACGGTGGTATTAGTAAAGGCTTTTTCGTTAAAAACAACAAATTTTCTGATGGCGCTGTTTATCGGATTACTTGTAATATCGTATGCTTCCGGAGATATATCATATATACCTTTTATGTTGATTGTGTTAGCACCTCCTTTCGGATTTATTTCGTCCCATTCTATAAGTGTTTTGCCACCGCCTTCAAGAGTTCCCTCGAATCGGTTCAAGATGATTTCTCCATTAAAATCTAACTGCAAGGTGAAACCTGTAATAGTTTTGTCGGAGTTATTATATACTTCGACTCGTGGATGAATCGGTGCTGCCTTTCTCGAAGTGGGGTAAATTGTCTTATCTGTCAAACCTATATCCACAAGTTTAGAGGGGTCAATAGAAGAAATTTCTACTTTATGCTCATCACCTGTATATATGTTATTATTGTCAGACTGCACTACAAAAGCTACTACTTTGAATTGAGATGGATTTGTCGCTACATTACCAATCATAGCAGGGATGTCACTGATGAAAGTAGATTTAAGAATTTTACCTTTTTCTGCATTCATGACAGGAATCCCCCAGGAATTTCCTGTCAGGGACATTCTCAAAGCATGATTATGTATATATTTGCCGTCTTTGAAATTTGTCGGATATAAACTCGAGCCACCGATTTGATTACCTAAGATACTGTCTTGCAGTAAATAAACCTGAATCTTATCTCCCGGAACCGGGTCGCCGGTATAATACACTTCAACATCTGTTTTGATTTTCTGCAAGCTTTCGTCATATACAGCTCGAACGGCAATGTTCACCGGTGAATTTTGAGAGATTATATTAGTAACCATTCCTGCCCAAGAAGATCTACTGACAGCCCAGGGATTAGTACTCCTGCTGACAGAGCCGGCCGGATAACCACTGACTTTAGCAGCAGCATCTACATCAGTACTTACTTGAGTCCTCAGATCAAGGTCACCGCTACCGGGATTGGCATAAACTCCTGCATGAATGTTAATCGAAATCACTTTGCCGGGGTATGAATTTTTAAGTTCATTAGCTATTCGATGTCCATCCGGACAATATTGACACCGTACACCTGTAAACTCTTCGAGCACGGCTACTCTTTTTTCAGCCTTGGTGCTTACCCACTTCGACATTATTTGGGATGGCATTGAAGCTGATATTATTAGGACTAAAATTGATATTTTAGTCAAATGAAGAAGATATGTTTTCATGATTACTCCTAACTTTACATAAAATTTCTTTTAAAAAATGCACTTCATTTTTTATATTGAACATTCATGCTGATATATCTGCATAATCTTTTAAATTACTAATAAGTTACAAAAAAAGTATTAACACATTTACAAATTTCAATTTTTCAAAATAAATAAAAGATTTAGAATATCCAAAAAAAAACAGTAAAAACCTGAATTAGATTTTTTTTTCAAATCATACTTAAACTTGACAAAATGTAATTCCATGCAAAAGAACATTTTAAAAGAGATTTAGTTGAGTTCCGGTAATGTAATTTTGAAGACCGATTTAATAATTAGGATTAAATGCAAACGTAGAATAAAAATCAACATCTGAAGCTTACAACAAATTAACTTATGAAAAATTCGTCATCACTTTGTATTGATATATAAAAAATTTGCAACCTTTATTGCGAGACACTCGTAATAGCAATGTGAGACTTGTTTTAGACAGGAAAGAAGATGAATAAATTATTATTATTAATTTTAATTTTTAGCAGCGTAAATATTTTCGCACAACAAGGCATCAACAAGACATACAGTTTGAAAGATTGCCTTGACATAGCAACAAAGAAAAATTTTGATGTTATACTCGGAGAAGCGCAAACCAAAGTATCGGTAGCCGATATTACACAGGCTTTTGGAGCGTATCTTCCACAGATAGATTTCAACATGGGATATCAGAGAATTTTGAATCCCGAAGGTCAGAGGTCAGTAAACGTAGGTGGTGTTATCATCGAAACACCCGGTACAAATCCGAATTCTTATTTCATGAACGCAAGTGCTGGTATCAGTATATTTGACGGATTTTCGAGAGAAGCCAATTACTCGAGAGCACAAAGCCAATTGAACTCCTCACAACTAAATCTCGACCAGACAATACAACAAGTACGCTTTAACGTGTATCTTCAATATATTGATGTAATTAGAAATTCACAACTCGTAAAGATACGTCGAGAGAATTATAACCAAGGGAAAAAGGAATTAGAAAGAATTCAAGCACAATACGAAAGCGGATTCATACCTATTAATTCTGTTTATTCACAGGAAGCCGAACTAGGTAACAGAGAAGTCGAAATAGTAGAAGCCGAAAACCGTTTGAACATATCAAAATCAACATTGCTTTCCACTATGGGCTTAGCACCCGACAACGAAGTGGAATTTCTTGAATCAAGTCTTCCCAACAGTTTATCGGTAAATGAGATAGAATCTTTCAAAAGAAGACTTGGAACCATGCAGTCAGCAGTAAATTCAGCAATACAAAACAGAAGTGATTATAAATCAGCCGATGCAGCCCTCGAAGCAGCCAAATCTCAGGTAATAATGGCAAACGCCGGATATATGCCACAGCTAAGTGCAAACGGTGGATGGCGCTGGAATCATTTCGAATTCGCCAGCTTCTCCGAATTCGGTAGAGCTTTTGCAGGGATTAATTTAGCGATACCCGTATTTGATAATTTCAGAACAAATATGCAGATACAGAATGCTCAATTACAAGTAAGTCAAGCCGAGTTGCAAAAACAACGAATTGAACTTTCTATTCGTCAGGCTGTTCAAAATGCTGTTCTGAATCTTGAATCTGCTGAAAAACAATATGAAATATCAGGAAGAGCTTTAATGGCAGCCGAGAAAAATTTCGAAGCTGTTTCCGAGCGATTTAGACAAGGTGCAGCAACAATCACAGATTATACATTGGCAAATATGCAATACATAACCTCACAGATAAACCGTACGACTGCGATATACAGCTTGCTCGGTGCCATGCGGGAAATTGAGTTTGCAACAGGTAATTTCAAATAGGAGTAATACAATGTCAGGCGAAATAAATCAAAGAAACTATTCGGATTATGTTCCGAACTATATTCAGGAACCGGACCCGAATGAATACCGTGTCGGATTTCTGCGACGACTCGCAGCATATCTGATTGATATGCTTATTCTTATCTTATTGTTGACCATAGCATTATTTGCCACGGGCCAAATGAATGAGTTAGTTGACGCGACTTTACTGTTCATGAAATCACTTGATGATTCCCAACTTGTAGATACTGTTCTAAAAACTATTCCAATAACATCAACTATACATCTACTTTATTTTTCAAGTGAATTATTTGTCGGTGCGAGTCTCGGCAAGATGGTCCTCAGCTTGAGAATTGGAGACGTCAACCGTTATCCGGCAACATTTCCCAAACTGCTTGTAAGATATATAATTAAAAATATCGGTACTATCATCAGTCTGATAATCTATTTCTTTTCAACAATTTATTTGGAATTTGCAGGTGATTTGTTGCAGTTTATTGTTTATATCGGATTTTTATTTACAATGTCGAACAATAAGCAAGCTTTCCATGATATGTTGTCTGCAACGGCAGTATATTACAACAATGAATTAATTGAAAATAACAATCAATAACCAGGATTAATAATAAAAATGGCAAAGAAGAAAAAAAGAATTGGTATGTGGATTGCAATTATTGTCATACTTATTGCAGTCATAGGTATTGTCAGTCAGCTTACAGGCGGAAATAACGGAGTCATTAAGGTTACCACCACGAAAATCTCCCGCAAAGATATCACTCAAACTGTTTCGGCTATAGGAAAAATCCAGCCCGAGACCGAAGTCAAAATCAGTTCACAAGTTTCCGGGGAAATTATCTTCCTCGGTGTTAAAGAAGGTGATACTGTAAAACAAGGTCAATTATTGGTACGTATTAAACCTGACCTAATCGAACCACAATTGAAACAAATGAAAGCTGCTTCCGATGCTGCAAAAATGGACATTAGCATCACTGAAGCAGAAAAAGTGAGAGCCGAAGCAGATTTGAACCGTATTGCCGAGCTTTATAAAAAAGAATTTATTTCAAAACAGGAATTCGACGCCGCCAAAGCAACCGCTTCAAGAGCCGTTAGTTCTTATCAAGCTGCTCTGTCCCGTTATCAACAATCCTTAGCACAATTAAGCCAGATAGAAAGTGAGAAAGACCGTGCCTCAATCTTCTCCCCTGTTGACGGAGTCATCACCATGCTGTCGGTAGAAGCAGGTGAAAAGGTTGTAGGTACAGGTATGATGGCTGGTACGGAGCTTATGCGTGTCTCGGATTTATCTATAATGAACGCTGTTGTTGATGTAGATGAAAATGACATAGTTCTGGTGAAAAAAGGTGATACGAGTTATATTGAAATTGATGCTATTCCGGATTCGAAAATCTTAGGTTCTGTCATCGAAATAGGTCATTCCGCTAAGCAAAGTCAGCTTGGTACCCAAGATCAGGTAATTAATTTTGAAGTCAAAATCAGATTGATTGATAAAGACCACAGATTAAGACCCGGCATGAGCTGTAATGTTGATATTAACACCGAAACTCGTTATGATGTTATAGCAATACCGTTGCAAGCAGTGACAGTAAGAGACGAAATGATTGACCGCTCACCGGATGTTGCCAGAGATGCCGCACCCGGTCCGGGTGGAAAGCAAATTGAAGACGATAAGCAAATGAAAGCAAAACCTCAATCTGTTGTATTCCTTAATAATGGTAAGTCTGCAAAGATGGTTAAAGTTGAAACCGGCATCAGCGATAAGGGGTTCATCGAGATTCGCTCCGGTTTGGAAGAAAACGATGAGATTATTTCAGGTTCATATTTAGCTGTCAGCAAGGATTTGCAAGATGGCTCAAAAATCGTTATTGATACATTAAGTCTCAAAAAATTTCAGCCTAATAAATAAGAAAATGAAATGAATAAAGAAAATGTAATAATTGACATTAAAAATATTGCCAAAATCTATGATATGGGCGCCGAAAAAGTATTTGCCCTTCGTGATGTAACTTTGGAAATTTGTAAAAACGAATATGTTGCAATCATGGGTCCGTCGGGTTCAGGTAAATCCACGCTTATGAATATACTCGGCTGTCTTGATACACCAACAAGCGGACACTACTATTTTACCGGTGAAGATGTTTCGTCAATGGACGACAATGATTTGGCAGAAATTAGGAACAAACAAATTGGATTTGTGCTCCAAACATTTAATCTGTTACCGCGTGCTTCGGCTGCAAAAAACGTGGAGCTTCCCTTAGTATATGCCGGTGCTTCAAAGAGTCAGAGATATGAACAAGCTAAAAAAACCCTTGTAGATGTCGGATTAGGCGACAGGACAGGTCATAAGCCCAATGAACTATCCGGCGGACAAAGACAGAGAGTTGCTATTGCAAGAGCTCTCGTAACTAATCCTTCAATCATTCTTGCAGATGAGCCGACAGGCAACCTTGACTCGAAAACAGGTGAGGAAATCATGATTCTGTTTAATGATTTATGGAAACGTGGAAATACTATCATTCTTGTTACTCATGAAGAGGATATTGCACTTCATGCCAATAGAATCATCAGACTCAGAGACGGACTGATTGAAAGTGACAATATAAACCCCAATCAGGTTCGCTATAATACTAATTAAAGGATTGAAATGAAAATCTCCGAGATAGGTGAAAATATAATGCTTGCCATGGATTCGATGAGATCCAATAAAGTAAGATCTATCCTTGCTTCACTTGGAGTGCTTATAGGTATTTCAACCGTAATTCTTATGGGATGGGTGCTTTCGGGATTACAATCTGCTATGGACGACACTTTCAAAATTATAGGCGTGGACATGATCTATATTGATAAGTGGGATTGGGCTGGTGGAAAAAACTGGAAAGAAATTCGTAACAGGAAAAATATTTCACTTGAGCAGATTGAAGATTTTCAAAATTTAATCCAATCTGCTGAAATCGTCTTTCCGTCCGCTCGTGATTGGGGGGGTAGCATAAAATACGGCTCTAATAATTACAATGGTATTTCTATACTCGGCACTACATTCCACCATGGCTTAACTCCTGCCGGTGAAACAAGCATTGGCAGGCATTTCACAAAATTTGAGGAAGACACCAAAGCTAATGTTGTTGTAATCGGAAGTAAAGTTGCCGAAACAATTTTCCCTAATGGCGACGCTATCGGCAAAACTATTAAAATTCAGGGACATCACTTCACAATTATTGGTGTAATTAAGAAACAAGGAACAAGTTTTCTTGACTTTATTGACAATCAGGCATTCATGCCTATAGGTTCTTTTATTAAGGTCTTCGGCAAAATAAACCGCAGCATTTCTATTGGCGTAAAAGCCGGCTCTGAGGAAAGATTAGACGAAGTTAGGGCTGAATCACGCGGAATCATGCGTACTATAAGGAATTTGCAACCGTATGAAGAAGACGATTTTTCTATTAATGAAACAAAAGCCTTTGAAGAACAAACAGCTATTATAAAATTATATGTTTGGGGAGTTGGTATTGGAATGACAGTCTTGTCTTTTCTCGTAGGTATCATAGGTATAATGAACATAATGTTCGTATCTGTTGCAGAAAGGACAAAAGAAATCGGAATAAGAAAAGCAATCGGAGCCAAAAAACGCTCCATTCTGTTTCAGGTGATTTCTGAGGCTTCCTCACTTTGTTTGATGGGTGCTTTTATTTCCTTAATATTTTGTTCGATTATAGCATTTGCAGTTGCTACAATATTACCTAAATTTGTTCCACAAGCTGAATTTCTAACACCTTATCTCCCACTCGAATTGCTGTTGATAGCCTCGATTGTATCATTAATTGTTGGTATTTTAGCCGGATTGATACCGGCAATCAGGGCAGCAAATCTTGACCCTGTCGAAGCATTAAGGTCAGAATAGGAATAATTGAACATGAATTTATTTGAAAGTATAATAATTGCTATTGATTCAATAAGAGTCAATAAACTTCGGGCAGGATTGACGCTGCTAAGTATATCTATCGGTGTATTTGCAATTATAGTAGCTATGGGACTCGTCCGTTCGATAAATACTACTGTTACCGATCAAATGGCTGCCTTAGGCGAGAATACTTTTTCAATATTCAGAGTACCGAAAATCCAGTTCGGCGGCAATGCTTGGAGAATGTATCGTAACCGCAAACCAATAACTTACAGGCAGGTACAAGAATTTAAAAAATATATGACGAGTGCTTTTGCCATAAGTGCATTTTCTTCTTCAAGTGCGCATACAATAAAGTATATAAATAATGAAACAAATCCTAATGTATCTCTTTCAGGTACGGATGCTGACTACTTCATCACAAATAATGTCAATATAGCTCAAGGGCGTCCCTTCTACAATGGTGATATTGAATTTAACAGAAATGTAGCCATTATCGGGAATGATGTTGCTCTATTGCTATTCCCTTCAACAGACCCTCTAGGAAAGGACATAAGCATTGGAAAGCAAAAATTTACTGTGGTAGGTGTTACAGAAGCAAAAGGTGCAATGCTGGGAAACAGTCAAGATAATTATGTGATTATACCTCTGACACAATTCTTGAAATATTATTCGGAACGGTGGGAAGAGTCATTAGAAATCAGCGTAAAAGCCAACGGTAAACAAGCTCTGCCTTTTGTTATTGATGAGTCTATCGGTGTTTTGAGAGGTATAAGAGATGTACAACCCTGGGAAATGAATAGCTTCGAACTTGAAACTAACGAATCTCTTGCTACTCAATTCGAAAGTATCACCGGATTCCTATCAATTTTTGGTTTCATTACCGGATTCATCGCATTGATAGCTGCCGGAATCGGAATTATGAACATAATGCTGGTTACTATCAAGGAACGTACACGTGAAATAGGCATCAGAAAAGCCATAGGTGCAAGAAAAAGTTGGATAATGACCCAATTTATCACCGAGACTATTACTCTGAGTCAAATTGGCGGATTCATAGGAATTGCCATGGGTTTATTGCTCGCTGCCATCTTCAGTAATTTGCTTGGACTTTCCATCAGTATCCCTATTGATTGGATAATTTACAGCATACTTATTTGCACAGCTCTCGGTGTGATTTTCGGTGCTTATCCGGCATGG